>Ga0307499_10000109_pt1 | contig 29388 bp, 27 predicted proteins | sample 13_S_MG_FD_201363 | JGI IMG/M metagenome (GOLD analysis project Ga0307499, IMG submission 201363) | Soil microbial communities from Populus trichocarpa stands in riparian zone in the Pacific Northwest, United States - 13_S | ecosystem: Environmental > Terrestrial > Soil > Riparian zone > Trees... | reverse complement strand
GGATGAGCGGGCTCGGCGGCGGCGGCGCGATGGTGCTCTACCGGGCGCGCGAAGACCGCTATGAGGTGATCGACTACGGCATGCGCGCGCCGCGCAGCCTGCGGCTCGAGGATTATCCGCTGACCAACGATGGCGCGGCGTCCGACATCTTCCCCTGGCCGCGGGTGAAGGACGACCGCAATATCCACGGCCCGGGCTCGATCGCGGTGCCCGGCGTGGTGGCCGGCATGGAGGAAGCGCATCGCCGCCATGCCAGGCTGCCATGGAAGGAATTGGTCTCGCCGAGCATCTCGCTCGCCGGTGAAGGCCTCGCGGTCGACTGGTGGACCACGGTGATGATTTCGAGTGGGGCCGCGGACTTGCGGCGTTACCCCGCGAGCGCCGCGGCCTATCTGGTCGATGGCCTGCCGCCGAATGCGCCATGGGCCATTAAGTCCCACGTCCGCCTGCCGCAGGACCGGCTCAAGGCCACGATGGCGCAACTCGCCAGTGCCGGTCCGCGCGATTTTTACGAGGGCGATCTGGCGCAAAGCCTCGCCGCCGACATCCAGGCCGCCGGCGGCGCGCTGTCGGTCGAGGACCTCAAGCCGTTCCGTGCGCATCTGCGCGAGCCGCTGGCGATTCCCTATCGGGGCGGCAGGGTGTTCGCGACGCCGGAACTCACCGCAGGTCCAACGCTGTCGCGCACGCTCGGTCTGTTGCAGAAGGATATCAAGCCCGCGCGCGGCGGACCTGATGCGGCGGCCTACGTCGCCTATGCCTCGGCGCTGCAGGCGGCCTATCGCGAACGCCTGAAGGACATGGGCGATGAAGATGGCAGGCGCGCGCTCGGCGCCGAAGCGCTGGCGCCAGCCTGCACCACGCATTTCTCGGCGGTCGACCGCGACGGCAACATGGCCGCGGTGACGCAGACGCTGCTGTCGAGCTTCGGCTCCAAATTCGTATCCGGCCAGACCGGCATCACCATGAACAACGGCATCATGTGGTTCGATCCGACGCCCGGTGCGCCGAACTCGCTGGCGCCCGGCAAGCGCTGCCTGACCAACTACACGCCGGTGCTGGCGCAGGCGGCCGACGGACGGCGCGTTGCCGTCGGCGCCTCCGGCGGCCGGCGTATTTTGCCGGCGGTGACGCAGCTTCTGTCGTTCGTCATGGATTACGGCATGGACCTCGATGCAACGATCCACCAGCCGCGCATCGATGCCAGCGAAGGCGCTGTGGTGATCGGCGACATGCGCCTGCCGCAGCCCGCGCGTGACGCGCTCGGCGCACGGTTCGATTACGAGGAAGCCCGGATCCAGACCCTGCCAATGAAGTTCGCCTGCCCCAGCATCGTGCTGCGCGACGGTGACACCAACAGCGGTGCGACCGAGGTGTTCCAGCCGTGGAGCGAGGCGGTGGCGGAGGGGTGCAGGGGTTAGCTGGGTTCTTGGAAACCGCCCAAGCATTTGATATTATTTGATAAACTCTACCCAGTTGATCCTCCCCAAATTGGGTGCTATCCTACCCAAATTGGGAATTTTCTATGGAAATCGCAAGCCTCTCAAGCGCATTGTTTTCGAAGGTCCAGCAACGGGTGTTGGCTCTTATTTTTGGTCAACCCGAACGAAGCTTCTATGCCTCAGAGATCATTCGCAACGTCCGTTCGGGAACGGGGGCCGTTGAGCGGGAACTCTCGCGCTTGCGGGATAGCGGACTTGTTTCTGTCGAGCGCATCGGTAACCAGAAGCACTATCGCGCGAATCCTTCCTCGCCCATTTTTGCAGAACTCAAAAGTCTCGTACGGAAGACGGTCGCTGTCGCCGAGCCCCTGAAGGAATCACTTAAGCCGTTTGCGGAACAGATTGACGCTGCGTTCGTGTTCGGGTCGGTGGCAGCAGGCGCGGACACTGCGCAAAGCGATATCGACCTGATGGTGATAGGGGACGACCTCGACTATTCGGACCTCTACAACGCGTTACAGGACGCCGAGAGAACGTTATCCCGTAAGGTAAGCCCTGTTTTTCTTTCGCGGGAAGGCTGGAAGAAAAAGGTTGTTGAGAAGGGTTCGTTTGTAAGTAAAGTAAGCAAACGGCCCAAAATCCTTGTAGTCGGTTCGGCGGAAAATCTTCGGCGATGAGCAAGAAGGAACTCGAAAATCTCGTAACCATTGGACAGCTCAAGATCGAGCCAGCATCCCGGACCGAGTATGCCGGCATGGTGGAGTCAGCGCGCAAGCGGCTTGTGGATGCGCAGAACGAAGGCCTCGATAAGGATAGCCGTTTCGATCTCGCCTATGGCGCCGCTCATCGGTTGGCGCTCGCTCCTCTGCGCCGTGAGGGCTATCGTTCGGAAAATCGTATTACAGTCTTCCAAACGTTGGTGCATACGCTTGGAACGGATCGGTCGCATATTCAGACCTTCCTCAAAGCGCACAACGAGCGAAATCTCGCCGAATATCAGGGCCGCACCGAAATCGACACGAAACTGCTGGATGACTTGCTTCGATCGACGAAGGCTCTGGAAACAGAGGTCAAACGACTCGAGCCCCCTACCGGCGATTGAGCCGGTGCAGCAGGGTGACTACATCCCCAGCCGGTCCCGCACCCTTCCCGCCAGCACCGCAGCGGTCACGCCGACGGGCCAGAACGCGTGCAGCGGCATCGGCTTGATGCTGGTAACGGGCATGTCGATCTCGGCGTTCTTGCCGCCGACGAGGCGGCGCGCGAGCTGCTGACCCATCGCGGTCGACAGCGCGACGCCGCGGCCGTTGCAGCCGAGCGAGATCAGGAGATTTTCCGCCGGCTCATGCACATGGGGATAGTGATCGGGCGTGATCGCGAGGCGGCTGTTCCAGCCGTGCGTCCAGTTCGCGCCTTTTATCTGCGGCCACAGCCGTTCGGCGTAACGGATGAGATATGCGACATCCGACGGCTTGCTGATCCAGCGCATCGGCCCGCGGCCGCCCATCAGCAGGCGATTATGCGCATCGATGCGATAATAGACCGTGATGTGGCCGCTCTCGTACAACACCGGGCGCGTCGGCATGATCGCGCGCGCCACTTCTTCGGATAGTGGCGCGGTGGCGGCGATCGACGAGAATACCGGCACGATGGTGCGGCGCAGGCCCGGCCACAGATCGTCCGTAAAACCATTGGTCGCCAGCAGCACCTTTTCAGCGCGCACGATTCCGCGCGGCGTCTCAATGCGCCAGCCGGCGCCTTCGTGCGACAAGGAGAGCGCTGGCGTCTCGCCATGGACCGCAGCGCCGGCCGCCATCGCGGCACGGGCCAAGCCGCGCGCATAGCTCAGCGGATGCAGGTCACCGCCGCGCTTGTCCAGCATGGCGCAGAGATAGCGGTCGCTGCCGGTCATCTCCCGCATCTGCTCGCGACCCAAGAACTCCACCGGCATGCCGCGGCGGATGCATTGCTTTGCGGTGCTTTCAATTGCCGCCGCGCTCGCTTCATTGTAGGCCGCGCGCAGCGTGCCGTTCTGCCGCGCCTCGCAGGGGATCTGATAACGGCGGATCAAGTCGAACGTATAGTTGGTGGTGCCATAGGCAAACGCGATCATGCGGCCGGCGAGTTCGGTTCCAAAATCGGCCTCGATCCGGTCAGGGTCGTGCTTCAGCCCCGGATTGACCTGGCCGCCATTATTGCCCGATGCACCCCAGCCTGGCTGCTGCGCCTCCAGCACAGTCACGTCGACGCCCTGCTCGGCCAGATGCAGCGCGGTGGACAGCCCCGTAAAACCGCCGCCGATGATCGCGACCGAAACCTTCTTGTCCGCATCGAGCGGCGGCGTCGGTGACGGCGCGACGGCCGTATCGGCGTACAGGCTTGGCGGCAGCGGCAGATGGGCAGGTGCGTTCATGCTGGCAAACTCAGAGTGGATGCAGCACGCGCCGCAAAAAGTCCTGCGTGCGCGCGTGCTGCGGTTGGTTGAGGACCGATTTGGCCGGCCCCTGCTCGACGATCACGCCGCCGTCGATGAACAGCACGCGATCCGCGACGTCCTTGGCAAAGGCCATCTCATGGGTGACGACGACCATGGTCATACCGTCATCGGCGAGCTTGCGCATGACGCCCAATACGTCGCCGACCAATTCGGGATCGAGCGCCGAGGTCGGTTCGTCGAACAGGATCGCCTTCGGCTGCATGGCGAGCGCACGGGCAATCGCGACGCGCTGCTGCTGTCCGCCGGAAAGCTGCGGCGGATGGACGTCGGCTTTCTCGGCCAACCCCACCCGCTCCAGCAGCGCGCGGCCACGCTCCAGCGCCTCGGCGCGCGGCTCCTTCTTCACATAGATCGGCCCCTCGATGACATTCTCGAGCGCGGTGCGGTGCGGAAACAGGTTGAAGCGCTGGAACACCATCGAGACCTGCGTCCGGACCGAAACGATCGAGGCCGCATTGCGGTCGACACGGGCGCCCTCGATGCGGATGTCGCCGCGATCGTAGCTTTCAAGCCCGTTGATGCAGCGCAAGATGGTCGACTTGCCGGAGCCCGACGGGCCGATGATGCAGACGACCTCGCGCTTCGCAATCGACGCGGAGATTCCCTTGAGCACCTCGACCTTGCCAAAGCTCTTGTGGACGTCGTCGAGCTCGATCATTTCCGGTTCGCTTTCTTCTCGAAATGCCGAACCAGCAGGATGAGCGGAATGCTCATGGTCAAGTACATCAGCGCTACCAGCGTGAATACGCTGGTGTTCTTGAAGGTGGAGGAAGCGATCAGCTTGCCCTGCAGCGCGAGCTCGGCAACCGTGATCGTCGAGGCTTGCGAGGAATCCTTCAACATCATGATCATGATGTTGCCGTAGGGCGGCAGCACGATTTTCACCGCCTGCGGCAGCACCACCCGGCGCATGGTGAGCCACCAGCCCATGCCGATGGTCTGCGCGGCCTCGATCTGTCCCTTGTCGATCGCCTCGATGCCGGCGCGGAAATTTTCCGACTGGTAGGCGGAATAAGCGATGCCGAGCCCGAGGATCGAGGCCTGCAGCGCCGTCAATGCGACTCCGAAATCCGGCATCACGAAATACAGATAGAACAGCAGCACGATGATCGGGATGCCACGGATCACGTTGATCAGGCCGGCGGTCAAGCCGACCAGCACGCCGATGCCGGACACCCGCATCAGTGCCCAGAACAGCCCTAGCACGGTCGACAAAGCCAGCGAGCCGATGGTAACGACGATCGTCAGCCAGACGCCCTGCAGCAGGATCGGGAAGAACTCGACGGCGTCGCTGAGAAACTTCTGCATCGGCTCGGATCAGGGTTGCGTCCCGCTGAGGGGGTGTTGCTTCAAGACATCAGGAGGCGTCGGCCTTCTGTCCCCATTTCTCGAGAATTTTGGCGATGGTGCCGTTTGCCTTCAGCTTGGCGAGCGAGGCGTTGATCTTGGCCAGTAACTCGGTGTCGCTCTTGCGGATGCCGATCGCGACGGTGCCGACGGTGGCGGGCTTGTAGGAATCGACCAGACGCACTTCGGAAAAATTGCCCTGCTTGAGATTGTAGGCGAGGATCGGATAGTCGGCGAAGCCAGCCTTGAGGCGGCCCGCATTCACATCGCGCAGAATGTCGGGAATGGTGTCGTAGACCTTGACCTCGCTGAACAACCCCGTCTTCTTCAGCGCGTCGACGAAGGCCGTTCCGACCTGGGCGCCCACGGTCTCGCCCTTGAGGTCTTCCTGCGACGCGTAATTTTTGGCGTCGGTCTTTGGCACCACGAGCCCCTCGCCATAGGTGTAGACGGCGTCGGAGAAGTCGATCACCTCTTTGCGCGCGGCCGTTGCGAACATCGCGGCCGAGATGATGTCGATCTTGTTGGAGGTCAGCGACGGCACGAGCGCGGAGAATTGCATCGGCTCGATCTGGACCTGGAAGCCGGCATCCTTGCCGATCTCGGTGATGAGATCGACCATGATGCCCTGTATGGTGTTGGTCTTGGTGTCGAGGAAGGTGAAGGGGATGCCCGTCGGCGTCGACCCCACTTTCATCACCTGCTGCGCGGATGCCGGCACCGCGGCTGTGAGAACTACCGCCGCCATCGCGGCCTGAAAGAGACGCTTCAGAGCCATCGCACCACCTCCTGAATTGAACGCCGCCCGGGCCGCCCGCTCGGGTGGACCAAAGAGTTGCGGGGGGCGCCGTTCAGGTCTATTTTCACCAGTATGAAATATGTGGTCACACCTGCCCGGGCATTGCAAGCAACTTTCATGCACATGAAGGAAGCAGGTCTGACGTGAGCGGTGGCAGGAGAATAAGGAAGCCGGCGACCAAGGCCAAAACACGGCCAAAGGGAAAGGCAACGGCCAGGCCGAAGGCAAAGACCGCCACGAGGCCGGCCGAGCCGGCGATGGACCTCGCCGTCGGCCAGCGCATTCGCGACCTGCGCCATGAACACGGACTGTCCCTGGAGACGATCGCTGATCGTACCGATCTGTCGATCGGCTTCGTCAGCCAGATCGAGCGCGGGCTGTCGTCGCCCTCGCTTCGCGTGCTGGCAACGCTGGCGGACGTGCTCGGCGTTGGCATCGCCGCGCTGTTCGGCTCAAAGCCCAGCGATGATCCCGCTTCCGGCGGTGTTGTGACGCGCCAGTTGCAGCGCGCCGAGTTGAAACTGTGGCGCACCGGCATTTCCAAGCAACTGCTGAGCCCGGCGGGAACGGAAAACTGCCTTAACTTGTTTCTCGTGCACCTGGAGCCCGGCGGCAACACCGGCGACGAGCTTTACACGCATGACGGCGAGGAAGCCGGCCTGGTGCTGGAAGGCGAGATGACACTCACGGTCGATGCCGAGACCTGGTCGCTCAAGACGGGCGACAGTTTTCGCTTCGCCAGCCGCCGCCCGCACCGCTTCTCAAATCCCGCGGAAGATGCCAAAGCGGTGGTGCTGTGGGTGAATTGCGTGACGGCGGTGTCATGAGCGACGGTCTGGAACATGGAATGGATCAAGCCCAGGAAGATTGGAGCCCGCACAGCGCGCATTGGGGCGCTTTTTCGGCGCGATGGAACGGCGCGACGCTGGATATCCAGCCTTACGCGGAGGATCCCGCGCCCTCCTCGATCTTGCAGAACTTCACCACGGCGATGCGCCACAAGGCCCGCATCCTGCGGCCGATGGTGCGCAAGGCATGGCTGGACCGCAGCAAAACCGCGCGCAGCTTTGACCAGAAATTTGTCGCCTGCCCCTGGGACGAAGTGCTCGACTTGCTTGCGAGTGAACTATCGCGGATCCGGACCGATTATGGCGCAGCTGCGGTGTTCGGCGGCTCCTATGGCTGGTCCAGTGCCGGCCGTTTCCACCACGCGCAGAGTCAGGTGCATCGCTTCCTGAACACGGCGTTCGGCGGCTATGTGCGCTCGGTGAACAGCTACAGCGCCGGCGCCTCCGCCGTGATCCTGCCGCATATCCTTGGGAACTACGAAGCCGTCTCGCGCCATAACGTGACCTGGGATCAGGTTGCCGAGCATACCGATACGGTGCTGGCCTTCGGCGGCATGGCGTTGAAAAATTCCGATGTCGCCAGCGGCGGCATCAGCCGGCATATCGAGCGCGACGCGATGCAGAAGGCCGCGCGCCGCGGCGCTGTGTTCTACGGCGTCTCGCCGTTGCGCGACGACATGCCGGAAGCGGCCGGCGCGCGGTGGCTGCCGATAAAAGTCGGCACCGACGTGGCGCTGATGCTGGCGCTCGCCCACACGCTCCGCACCGAAAATCTCTGGGACAGCGCCTTTGTCGCGCGCTACTGCACCGGCTTCGAAATCTTCGAACGCTACCTGCTCGGCCGCGATGACGACACGCCAAAGGACGTGGCATGGGCGGCCGGTATCACCGGCATTTCCGCGGCCGAGATCATCGACCTCGCCCGCCGATTGCCGCGCGGACGCACCTTGATCACGGTCTCGCATTCGCTGCAGCGGGCGCAATATGGCGAGCAGCCGGTGTGGATGGGCGCGGTGCTCGCGGCCATGCTTGGCCAGATCGGCCTGCCCGGCGGCGGATACAATTACGCACTCGGCGCGCTCGGCCACACCGGCCGCCGGCCCCATGGCGTTCCGATTCCAACCCTGCCGCAAGGCAAGAACGGCGTCGCCGACTTCATCCCGGTGGCACGCATCAGCGACATGCTCCTCAATCCGGGAAAGGCGTTCGAATACAACGGCCGCGCGTTGCAATACCCCGATATCAAGCTGGTCTATTGGGCGGGCGGCAACCCGTTCCATCATCACCAGGACATCAACCGGCTGCGACGCGCCTTCAACACCCCGCAGACCATCGTGGTGCACGAGAGCGCCTGGACGCCGATGGCGAAATTCGCCGACATCGTGTTGCCGGCGACCATGACGCTGGAGCGCGACGACATCGGCGCCGCCGCCACCGATCCAAGGCTGGTCGCAATGCGCAAGGCCGTCGATCCGATCGGCGAAGCGCGTGACGATTTCGATATTTTTGCCGCGCTGTCACGGCGATTGGGCGTAGAAGAGGCTTTTGCGGAAGGACGCAACAGCCGGCAATGGCTGGCGCATCTTTACGAACCGACGCGGCGCGCGCTTGCCGATGCCGGCTGCGATGCGCCCGACTTCGAAGAGTTCTGGCGGCGCGGCGAACTCGCGCTGCCGTCAGCCCCCGATGACGGCGGTTTCCTGCGCGCCTTCCGCAACGATCCCGACAAGAACAAGCTGCCGACGCCAAGCGGCAAGATCGAGATCCATTCGAACACCATCGCGGGCTTTGGCTACGATGATTGCCCGCCCCACCCGGCCTGGCTGCCCTCGACCGAACCGCCGGATTTGCGGCACCCGTTGACGCTGATCGCGAACCAGCCGGTGACGAGGCTGCACAGCCAGCTCGATTTCGGCGCCTACAGCCAGTCGAGGAAAATTGCCGGCCGCGAAGCCGTCCGTCTCAACCCCGGCGATGCAGCGCAACGCGGCATCGCCGATAACGACATCGTCCGCCTGTTCAACGATCGCGGCGCGTGCCTGGCCGCTGCCACCGTTACGAACGAGGTCATGCGCGGCGTGGTGCAATTGTCCACCGGCGCCTGGTACGATCCGGCGCCCGGTGCCGCGGAACATCCGCTTTGCGTTCACGGCAACCCAAACGTTCTCACCCGCGACATCGGCACCTCGCGGCTGGCGCAAGGCTGCTGCGGCCAGGTGACCGTGGTCGAGTGCGAGAAATATTCCGGCGCGTTGCCTGCGATCCGCGCGTTCGATCCTCCCGATCAGGATTAGAAACGGGTTCCGGGGTCGCGACGCGGCGGCCGGAATCGACCAAATCCGCTGGCGCGGCGCTTTAAATTCGGGCAGTCCTAAAGGCATGCCCATTTCCAGTCGTTTCTTCGTTCAATCCACCACGGCGCTGTTGCTGGTCGGATTTCTCGCACTGCTCGGCATCGTCGGCATGACGTTCTGGCTAGGCGAGCGCGCGCAGGTCTATTTCAACGAAGTCATCGCGGCCCGCGATGCGCGCAGCGCCGCTGTCGATCTGCGCAACGCCCTGCAAACCGCCGAATCCAGCCAGCGCGGGTTCCTGTACACCGGCAACGAGGTCTATCTCGCATCCTACGGCCCGGCCAAGACGATGGCCGAGCGGCAGTTGGCGGCGGTCAACCGCTTGCTGGCTTCCTATGAGGGCCTCAATGCGTCGCTGCAGCGCCTCACGACCGTCATCAACGAGAAGTTCGCCGAGATGGACCTGACCATCGCCATGAAGCGCGATTACCGGGATGCGGATGCGCTCGCGCGAATCCGGACCAATCGTGGCAAGGCGCTGATGGACGAAGCCAACATTTTCTTCGCCGGCATCATCAGCGCTACCGATGAACGCCTGACCACCGGTGTCGCCGAGCAGAGGGCAAATGCAACCCTGCTTCGGTTGTTCTCGATCATCAGCGGCATCGTGATCGTGATCGTGATCGGTATCGCCGCGGTCACCGTCGTGCGTTACACGCGCGAACTGCGCCGCGCGCGAACGGAGGTGAGCGTGCTGAACGCCGGCCTCGAGCAGCGCGTCGAAGCCCGCACCGCCGATCTGGCGCGCGCGAACGCCGATATCCAGCGCTTTGTCCAGATCATCTCGCATGACCTTCGCGCACCGCTGGTCAGCATCGTCGGCTTCACCGCCGAACTTGAGGATAGCCTTGGGAGTCTGCGCCTGCTCGTCGACCGGGCCAATACCGGTAAAGAAGCCGACGATCCGGACCTGCAGGAAGCGCGCGCCGCCGCCACCGAACTGCTGCCCGAAGCGATCGGATATATTCGCTCCTCGAGCGACAAGATGGAGCGGCTGATCAATGCGGTTCTCAAGCTGGCGCGTGAAGGACGGCGTGCGCTGAGAGCCGAATCCATCGACCTCAGGGAGATCGTCACCGGCGGCGCGGCCGCGATCCAGCATCAATTGTCCGAGGCCGGCGGCAAGATCGACATCGATCTCGGTGTACCCAGGATCGAGAGCGACCGTTTTTCGCTGGAGCTGATCGTCGGCAACCTGCTCGACAACGCCGTCAAATATCGCGCGGCGGACCGGCCGTTACACATCAAGGTACAGACACGCGCCATTGCCGACGACCGTGTCGAGATCGAAGTCGCCGACAACGGCCGCGGCATCGCGGAGCGCGATCAGGCGCGTGTGTTCGATCTCTTCAAGCGCTCGGGCACCCAGGACCAGCCGGGCGACGGCATCGGCCTCGCCTACGTCCTCGCCGCCCTCCGCAACCTCGGCGGCGACATCAGCGTGACGAGCGAACTCGGCCGCGGCACCAGCTTCCGCCTGACGATGCCGCGGGCGCTGATAACAACCGAGACTATTGCCGCCTGATCCAAAAATCCCGATAACAGAAATCGGCCGGCGGGGAAGGAGCCCGACCGTGGGGGGCGATAATGTTACCAGGTAACACAGCAATGCGCCGGCAGGTCATCTGGCTGGGCTTTTGCATTCTTGCGCCGAGCATGATCGCCGTGTCCGCGCCATCCGCAGCACAGAGCGGACCATCAGGCATTACCATGCCCAAAACTTTGCCGCCCTTCGATCCTGCCGCCCCCGCCTGCCGTCCGCCGCCGGGCCTCGAAAAGGCGCTGGCTTTCTCGCAGGACACGGCACGCGAGTTCATGCAGGGCGTCGATCAGGGACTGGCGGCGGCCGCAAAGGATCGCGGCCTGAAATATCGCCTGCTCGCCGCCGACAGTGATGCAGCCAAACAGGCCGAGCAGGTACGATCGCTCGTCGCCACCAAAGCCGGCGGGGTGGTCGCATCAGCGGTCGATTCGGCGTCGCTCGCTCCGCGCCTGCAGGAAGTCATCTGGTCAGGCGGCTATGTTGGTACCGTCGTGGCGCCGCCCGCAACCTCGCTGCTCAATGCTCCGCAATATCTCACCGGAAAGGTCTTGGGCGACGCGGCGAGCGCCCATATCAAGGGAACGCTCGGCGGCAAGGCCAAGGTCGTGCTGCTGACCCAGGACAGCCTGGAATTCCTCGCGCCGCGCTTCGTCGCGTTGCGCGATTCCCTGCGTGATATCCCGGGCGCCAACATCGTTGCCGACATCTCGCCCACTCCCGTCAGCAAGGAGGGCGGCTTGGCGACCATGCGAACCATCCTGCTCGCCAACCCGGATGTCGATGTCGTGCTCGGCGCGGACAATGTGGTGCTCGGCGCGCTGGCCGCGCTGCGGGCCGCCGGCAAGACGCGCGCGAACCAGTTTCTCGGCGGCATCGACGGCGAGCCGGAGGCGGTGTCGGAAATCAAAAAGGGCAACACGCCCTATCGCGTCAGCATCAGCCTGGCTTCACCGGTTTTCGGCTATGCCATGGGCCAGCACGCCGCCGACTGGCTCGAGGGCAAGAGCATCCCGCAGGCGATGGATATTTTGCCGAGCCCGCTGACGGCAGCGAACATTGCCCAGTACGAGGCTGATCTCGCCAATCCCGGACGCGTCTACGCCGACCCGGCGCGGCGCGCGGCTTACTTAAAGATGTACGGCAACATCTGCTACGACAGCCGCGATCAGTATCTGAATTTTCCCTGGTCGTCAGAGCGGAAGTAGCGGCCGTCACGGCGGCATCTCTTCTCCCTCGCCCCGCTCTTGCGGGGAGAGGGTCGGGGTGAGGGGCTGCCTCCGCAAGCTCGAAAGAAGCGAGTACGCGGAGAGAGCCCCTCACCCGGATTGCTTCGCAATCCGACCTCTCCCCGCAAGAGCGGGGCGAGGTTAGACCAACCTCACCCGAACCGCTGATCGTACCTGCTAACCGTCAGCTCGCTCACGTCGATATCCGGTTTCCGTCCCGACATCAGATCCGCCAGCACCCTTCCCGAGCCGCACGCCATGGTCCAGCCGAGCGTGCCGTGGCCGGTGTTGAGATGCAGATTGCTGTAACGCGTCGCGCCGATGATCGGCGGCCCGTCCGGCGTCATCGGGCGCAGGCCGCACCAGAACGTCGCCTTGCCGAGGTCGCCGCCGCGCGGAAACATGTCAGTCAACGAATGATCGAGCGTCGCGCGCCGCGCCGCATCGAGCCGGTCGGAATAGCCCGAGATTTCCGCGGTGCCGCCGACGCGGATGCGGTCGCCCAGCCGCGTGATCGCTACCTTGTAGCTCTCGTCCATCACGGTGGATACCGGCGCACCATCTGCATCGCTGACGGGCACCGTGATCGAATAACCCTTCACCGGATAGACCGGAACGGGAATGCCGATCGGCTTCAGCATCCGCGACGACCAGCTTCCGAGCGCCGCGACGTAGGCATCGGCCTGCAACAGTCCCGCGCTGGTCACGACACCGGTGATCTTGCCGCCGTCCGTCTCCAGCCGCTCGATACCGGTGTTGAACTTGAACTGCACACCGAGCTTTGCTGCTTCTTTGGCAAGCGCCTGCGTGAACATGTGGCAGTCGCCGGTCTCGTCCTGCGGCAGCCGAAGACCGCCGACGAACTTGACCGTCGAGGCGGCGAGCCCGGGCTCCGCGGCAATGCAGCCGGCAGGATCGAGCACTTCGTAGGGCACGCCATACTCTTTGAGCACCGCGATATCGTCGCCGGTGCCGTCGAGCTGCTTCTGCTTGCGGAACAGTTGCAACGTGCCCTGGCTGCGCTCGTCATATTTGATCCCGGTCTCGGCGCGCAGCGCACGCAGGCAGTCGCGGCTGTATTCGGCGATCGGAATCATCCGACTCTTGTTGATGGCGTAACGCTCTGCCGTGCAGTTGCGCAGCAACTTCAGCATCCACCACCACATGACCGGATCGAGCTTGGGCCAGATCACCAGCGGCCCGTGCCGCATCAATAGCCATTTGATGGCTTTCACCGGCACGCCGGGGCCGGCCCAGGGCGAGGAATAGCCGGGCGACACCTCGCCGGCATTGGCGAAGGAAGTTTCCTGCGCGGGCTCGGCCTGGCGGTCGACGACCGTTACCTCATGGCCGGCGCGCGCCAGATAATAGGCCGTGGTGACGCCGATGACGCCACTCCCGAGAATAATGACTTTCACGATCCCTCACGCATCCGCCGCGGGATTGTCCCGCGGCTTCTGTTGCTCATGAGAGCAAGGATCAGGCCACGCGCTTGATGGCGTCGCCGAGGATCGAAACGATATCGTCGATATGGCTCTTCTCGACGATCAGCGGCGGCGACAGCGCAAAGGAGTCGCCGCTCATGCGCAGATAAAGCCCGCGATTGAAGCAATCGACCATCACGTCATAGCCGCGCGCGGCGACGCCTTCCTTGCGGGGTGCGACTTCGACCGCCCCCATCAGGCCGACATTGCGGATGTCGATCACGTTCGGCAGGCCTTTCAGCGAATGCAGCGCATCGCGCCAGTATTCGGCCATCGACGCGCCGCGCGTCAAAAGCCCTTCGTCCTTGTAGATGTCGAGCGTCGCGAGGCCCGCCGCGCAGGCGGTCGGATGCGCCGAATAGGTGTAGCCGTGGAACAGCTCGATGGTGCCCTCGGGGCCGGTCATCAGCCCGTCATGGACCTTGCGGCTGGCAAACACCGCGCCGCAGGGCACGGTGCCGTTGGTGATGCCCTTGGCGGTCGTCATCATGTCAGGCGTGACGCCGAAATAATCCGCCGCGAACGGCGCGCCGAGGCGACCGAAGCCGGTGATGACCTCGTCGAAGATCAGCAGGATGCCGTGCTTGTCGCACAGTTCGCGCAAGCGCTTCAGGTAGCCCTTCGGCGGCGGCAGCACCGCGGTCGAACCCGGCACCGGCTCGACGATGACGGCGGCGATGGTGTCAGCGCCATGCAGCGCCACCATCCGCTCGACATCGTCGGCGAGCTCGGCGCCATGCTCCGGCTCATCCTTTGCAAACGCGTTGCGGGCGAGATCGTGGGTGTGACGGATGTGGTCGACGCCGGGCAGATGGGTCGCAAACGCACGGCGGTTCGCCACCATGCCGCCGACCGACATGCCGCCGAAGCCGACGCCGTGATAGCCGCGCTCGCGGCCGATCAGGCGCGTCCGTGTTCCCTGTCCGATGGCGCGCTGATAGGCCAGCGCGATCTTCAGCGCGGTGTCGACCGACTCGGAGCCCGAATTGGTGAAGAAGATGCGGTCGAGCCCCTTCGGCGCGATCTCGGCGAGCCGCTCGGCGAAATCGAACGCCAGCGGATGGCCCATGTTGAACGAGGGCGCGAAGTCGAGGTTCGTCAGGCTGCGCTCGACGGCGCTGGCGATCTGGCGGCGGCCATGGCCGGCATTGACGCACCAGAGGCCGGCCGAACCGTCGATCACCTTGCGGCCGTCGACGGTGGTGTAGTGCATGCCCTCGGCGGAAGCGAACAGCCGCGGCGCTTTCTTGAACTGCCGGTTGGCCGTGAACGGCATCCAGAACGAATCGGTTTGCAGGGTGTTCGGCTTCTGATGAAGGGTCACGGATAGCTCCTGGGGCTGGCAGCTGAAGGTACCACCGGGCCACGCTCGGAAAGCCGCAACAAGTCCTTTTCTTCACCTCTGCAACCCATTGATTTTGCTGGCCACGTCGGGGCATATTTGTTCGATCCGAAACACTTGCAACAGGGATTTGCGATGAGCGTCGATATCGGTGGGCGACTCCGCTTCGTTCGGGCGCGTCACAAGCTCTCCCAGCGCGAGCTCGCCAAGCGCTCCGGCGTCACCAATTCGACGATCTCGCTGATCGAATCGAACCAGATGAACCCGTCGGTCGGCGCCCTAAAACGCATCCTCGACGGGCTGCCGATGGGGCTCGCCGAGTTCTTCGCGATCGAACCCGAGCGGCCGCGCAAGGCGTTCTACCGCGCCGACGAATTGACCGAGATCGGCAAGAAGCCGATCTCGTTCCGCCAGGTCGGCGACAATCTGTTTGGCCGGAGCCTGCAAATCCTGAAAGAGCGCTACGAGCCGGGCAGCGACACCGGCCGGGTGCCGCTGACCCATGACGGCGAGGAAGGTGGTATCGTGGTTTCGGGCCGGCTCGAGGTGACCGTCGACGACGAGCGCCGCATTCTCGATCCCGGTGACGCCTATTATTTCGAGAGCCGCCGCCCGCATCGCTTCCGCTGCGTCGGGGGCAAGCCGTGCGAAGTGATAAGCGCCTGCACGCCGCCGACGTTCTGAGGGAGGCTTCATCATGCGCAAGGTCTGGATCGAAGCGGCGCTGAACGGCCCATGGAGCCGCAGGTTTCAATCGGGCATTCCCGATACGGTTGAGACCATCGTCGCCGAGGGCGTCGCCTGCGCGCGCGCCGGCGCCACCATCATTCACGCCCATGCCTATGACGGCGGCGGCCCGCAGACCCACGATTGGCAGGTGTATGCACGCATCATCGAAGGCATTCGCAATCAGGTGGACGTCCCCGTCTATCCTTCCTATCCAGCGTTCACGACGGACGGCGATGCTGCGCTTGCCGACATATCCGCTCGCTATGCCCATATCGAAGCGCTTGTCGAACGCGGCCTGCTCGAATTCGCCCTCATCGACCCCGGCAGCGTCAATTTCACGCTGACAACGACAACATTGGCCGCCAAGCCGGCCGGCACCTACCTGAATCCCGAAGACCATGTCCGGTATGTGCTCGACTTTGCCGTGCGGCATGGGCTCCACCCGGATTTCGCGATCTACGAACCCGGCTTCATGCGCGCCGGCGCGGTGTTGGCTCGCGCGGCCGGCACCAGGCCTCCGATCTACCGTTTCATGTTCTGCAACCAGATCGCGGTCGGCTTTCCGCCAAAGCCTTATGCGCTAGCGGCTTATGTGGCGCTGCTGGAGGAGGAAGCGCCCGGCGCGCCCTGGATGATCGCAGGCGTCAGCGCCGATATCCGTCCCCTGATCGGCGAGACAGTCAGGCGCGGCGGCCATGTTCGCGTCGGTCTTGAGGATGCGCCGCTCGGCACGAAGGTAAGCAATCTCGAAATGGTTGAAGAGGCGGTGCGGATGGTGCGCGAGTACGGCGCCGAACCGGCCACGCCTGCCGAGATGCGGCAGGCACTGGCGGGCCATGATCTTTAGCGTCATTGCCATGCAATGGCGCCGTTTGTTCCAGTAGTATCCCGGATGCCCTAAGCACAAATTAGCACATAAGGTCCCCGCGATTTTCAGACATTGCGGGGAGCTTATGGACGGCAGAAAGCTGAACGTTGTTTCGCATATCAGCCTGACTTCCAAACAGCTCCGTGATCTGGCGGAAGAGGCGGAATTGCCGCTTCTGACCTACCTGCTCGGCATGGTGGCCCTCGAAGCGGAAAAGGCTTTGCAGGATGGCAGTCGCACCGATGGGGTTCTGGCGATGCGTTTGGTTGCCGATCTGGCGCGAAACTAGGCGGATGCCCTACACAAGCCCGGTCATGACGACTCGTTAGCGTTCCGCCGGTTCAGTTTGACAGCGCACTCGAAAGTACCAACTCCAGTTCCTGCCTGACATCGTCGAGCGGCTGCGCGCTGCGCGCGGCGCGGCACATCGCGACCGTTCCTTCCATCGACGCAACGACGAGCGCCGCGAGCCGTCGCGCCCGTGCCGGCATCACTCCCTCGTGCCGCAGCGCCGTGACCATGATTTTCTGCCAATCGGCGAACACGCCGTCCGCCAGATCGAGCAGCCGCCGCTGCGCGGCCTGGTCCGGCGCGCCCGCATTGTCGGTCGCATCGCTGACAAACTGCTCGACCGCCACCGCCAGCACCGGACAGCCCGCCTGGAATTTTGTCCTCTCCAGCGTCTGGCGCCACAGCGAAATGAACGCGTGCAGGCCACCGATGGCGCCCTGCTTTTGCGTCAGATGTTTGAGCGGCCCTGAGACCTGCCTGCCCGCGAACGCCAACGCGTCCTCGATCAGTTGCTGCTTGCCACCCGGAAAATGATGACCGATCGACCCCCGCGGGGTACCGGTATGGCGAACGACCTCGCGCATGCTGGTGGCGTTCACGCCGCGCCGGCTCATCAGGTCGGCAGCGCCTGCCACCATTTTCGCGCGCGTATCCGACATCATCGAGATCCTCTCCGGCTGGATCGCCCACAATATGACACTTGACATAGCGAGCGCAACATGGAGCTATGACGATCGTCATATCAAAGAAGCGCGGAGGAAACCAACATCATGACCGAAGGCAAGATCCGCACCGAAACCCACGACCGCATCTTCCGGATCGTCATCGACAACCCCGCCAAGAAAAACGCCTTCTCGCCGGCGATGATGGAGCAGTTGTCGGACGCGCTGACCGAGCTTCACAACAACGACAGCTATTGGGTCGGCGTGATCTGCGCCGAGGGCAAGGATTTCACCGCCGGCCTCGACATGCCGAAATTCTTCGGTCCCAACGCCGAGAAGCGGAATTTCAGGGAAGGCAACGTCGACGTATTCGGCCTGCAGAAGCGCTGCAAGAAGCCGATCGTCACCGCGGTTCAGGGCATCGTATTCACCATCGGCATCGAACTGATGCTGGCGGGCGACATCGTCGTCGCGGCCGATGACAGCAGGTTCTGCCAGATGGAAGCCAAACGCGGCATTGCGCCGCTCGGCGGCGCGCATTTCCGTTTCTTGTCGCGCACTGGCTGGGGCAACGCGATGTATCATCTGTTTCTGTGCGACGAATTCACGGCGCCGCGCGCCCTTCAGATCGGGCTGGTTCAGGAGGTGGTGCCGGCGGGGCAACAGGTGGAGCGCGCGATGGCGCTTGCCGCGATCATTGCGCAAAATGCGCCCCTCGGCATTCAAGTTACCAAGGAAGCGGCCTTGCAATATATCGAGCACGGAGAGGCTGCGGCCATCGCCCACATCCCGAAGGTGCGCGAGCGCGTGCTGAACAGCGCCGACGCGCGCGAAGGCATTCAATCCTTCATCGAGCGGCGCACCGCGGTATTTCAGGGACGGTGAGACGGGAGGGGAAGTTTTCCCTGACGCGCCACATCACTCCATCTTGATTCCGGCGTCCGTGATGACCTTGCTCCAGCGCGCGATCTCGTCGGTGACGAAGACGCGGAATTCATCCGGGCCGTCGCCGACGGCCACGATGCCCTGTTCGGCGAGTTTGGCCTTCATCGCCGGGTCGGCGAGGGCCTTCTTCGCCTCGGCGGCCACGCGGTCGACGATTTCCTTAGGTGTGCCCGCCGGCGCAATGATGCCGGCCCAGGTTCCGGACACGAAGTCCGGCACGCCCTGCTCCGCCATCGTCGGAACGTCGGGCGCCGCCGGAATCCGCTCTTTCGCGGTGACGACGATGGCCTTGGCATTGCCGGAGCGGACCTGCGGCATCAGCGGACCGACGATGTCGAACATCACGTTGATCTGCCCGCCGACGGTGTCCTGCAGCGCCCCGGCCGTGCCCTTGTAGGGAATGTGCTGCATCTCGATGCCGGTACGGCTCTTGAACATCTCCATCGTCAGGTGCGCCGCGGCGCCGACGCCGCTCGACGCAAAGTTAAGCTGGCCGGGCTTCGACTTGGCGAGCGCGACCAGTTCCTTCACGTTGTTCGCCGGTAGCGAGGGATGCGCGATCATGATCAGCGGCGCGACGCTCATCAGAGAGACGTAGGTGAAGTCCTTGAGCGTGTCGTAAGGCAGCTTGGGATTGAGTGTGGCGTTCACGGCATGCGCCGCGATGACGGTGCCGAACGTGTAGCCGTCAGGCGCCGCCTTGGCGACGACGTCGGTGCCGATGATGGCGTTGGCGCCGGGCTTGTTTTCGAAGACAATGGGCTGGCCCAACGCCTCGGAGATTTTTTGCCCGACGAGGCGCGCCATCAGGTCGGTGTAGCCGCCGGGCGTGTAAGGTACCACCATGCGGATGGGTCGGTTCGGCCAGCCCTGCGCGAGCGAATGGCCGGCGCTGGCGAGCAGGATGGAGAGCGCTGCAACAGCGCCGAATAGTCGTTTCATGACGTAGCTCCCTTAAGCCGCTCGCGCGAGTCCGCGCGGCGGATTTTCTTCTTCTGGACTGTCCGGCGCGTCGCCCCGGTAACGCAACCGGTCATTTGGCGCTCACCGCTTTTAGCTGCCCGACCCGGCGAATGGCAACCGGCACGCAGCCGCGGCCCACCTTGCGCCTTTGACCTCGTCGTTCGCATCGGTTACGGAGACGCCGCAGTCGCGGGTCGCCGGTCTCGACAGCGTAGGACCTCAATAATGCCCCCGGACAGGAAACCGGTTGCCATGTAAGACGTATCTCATGGGTATCGACAACGGAGCACCTCATGCGCGCCATCGTCCTGGCTCTCGTGTTTCTGTTCGGCCTCGCCGCGCCGGCATTTGCTGACGACGTCGCCACCGCGCAAAGTGTGATCCGCGCGCAGGAACAGGCGTTCATCCGTGGCGATGCCGCAGCGGCCTATTCCCATGCTGCGCCCGAAATCAAGCAGCTGTTTCCGCAGGCCGACATCTTCCTGCAGATGGTGCAGCAGGCCTATCCGCCGATCCACCGCCACAAGAGCTTTGAATTCGGTGAAGCGCGCGCGGCCGGCGGCCGGATCGCGCAACGTGTCCACATCGTCGACGACAATGGCGAGGCCTGGGAGGCGATGTATACGCTGGAGCAGCAGAGCGACGGCAGCTTGAAGATCACCGGCTGTTCGCTGTTGAAGGCGGGACAGGCGGTATAGTGCCGCAATGCACAATGCCGTCGTATGCCCGAGACGGGCCCTTGCTTCCGCGGATTAGCGAAATATACTTCGACAGATTTTGCGCGTTTTGGTTGTCGGCCGGTCAGGCCGACCAAGAGATTGTCTACGCGATATTTGGAACGCCTTCGTTCCGAAATTCATATTGGGCCTGGAATTGGACAGGCCAACGCTCCCTGCGACGGGAAGCATTCGCAGGCGGGCTGCTTTTGCGGGAGAGCCGACGGCATGGGCATTGCAGCGAAAAAGAAGACCAAAGCACCGAAGAATAGGGCACCGAAGGAAAAGCCGGAGCGCAAGCTGACGCGCGGCACTATGATCGATCTGTACGAGGCGCGGCAATATCTCGGGCTCGACGCGCTCAAAGAAGTCGGCCTGCGCATGCCGGTCCGGGTCTACTTCAAGGATCCGGCGGTGGCGGCAAGCAACGAAGCCGCCGGCTTCGACGACGAATTCACAACGCCCTGGGAACCGGGACTCGGCGACGGCCCGACCAGCGCACGCTTTGCCGTCGTCGACTACGACGCGACCAAAAACGTGCTGACGCCCCCGGCGATCTGGAGCCGGACGAAGAACTGTTATCTGGCGCCCGATGGAAAGACCGTTCTCGATGACACGACGAAGAAGCTCTATCAGTATCATCAACTGAGCGTCTGGGCGATCGTTCAGAACACGCTGGATTTTTTCGAGAGTGGCGCCGGGCTCGGCCGCAGGATCAGTTGGGCGTTCGAAGGCAACCGGCTGATCATCGTGCCGCACGCCGGATATGGCGAGAATGCCTATTACGACCGGGCCAGCAAGTCGCTGCAGCTCTACTGGTTCGACAACGAGAAAGGCACGGTCTTCACCTGCCTTTCCTCCGACATCGTCAATCATGAGTTCGGCCACGCTGTGCTCGACGGTCTGCGGCCCTATTACTTCGAGTCGGTGGGCGCGCAAACCGCCGCATTTCATGAGTTCATGGGCGACCTCACCGCCATCCTGATGGCGTTCCGCAACAATGCGTTTCGCAAGGTGGTGTTGGAGGAAAGCAACGGCGAGCTCACCAATGCACAGCTGCTCGCCGGCCTCGCCCGCGAGTTCGGCGAGGCAACCACGAACACCCCGTATCTGCGGACCGGCCTGAACAAAACGACGATGAAGAAGCTCGCCGGCAATCTCGAACCGCATGCATTGTCGGAAGTGCTGACCGGAGCCATGTTCGACATCCTGATGGGGGTGTTCGCCAAGCACCAGAAAAACGAGGTCAAACGCTGGAAGGCCGGCCGCAGCAGCAAGCCAAGCGACAGGCGAGCGCTCGCCGACACCGTTCCTCGCATGCAGATGCTCGCTATCCAGCCGCTCGATCTGCTGCCGCCCTGCGCGGTGACATTCAGGGACTACGCCCTTGCCGTGCTGCGTGCCGAGCAGGTCGCCAATCCGACCGACCCGTCGGGCTATCGCCAGTTGATGATCGACTGCTTCATCAAGCGCGGCATTCTCGAAGAGGCGGACCGCAAGCCGCTGATCGAGCCGGCGCCGGTGTTCAAGCGCCCGGCGCTCGACGTCTTCCACTCCGTGGATTCGATCGCGGCCTCGCGCGGCGGGGCCTACCGCTTTCTCGATGACAACCGCGCCAAGCTGTTCATTCCCCTCAGCGCCGATATCGACGTTCCCGAGATCGTGCGCGCCAACAAGCGCACCCGCGACGGGCTGCCGATGCCGCAGCAGACCATCGTGCAATATCTCTGGCGCGAGGAGCTGGTGCTCGAAGGCAAGAGGTTTGGCCGCTTCGCCGGAGAAAGCACCACGATGCTCTGCGGCGCCACCATGGTGCTCGACCAGAACGGCAACATGATTCACTGGGTGCGCAAGCCCGGCACAGCAGACGTCGGCAAATCGAAAGCCGCGCTGGCCGAACAGGCCGACGGCTTGCGGCGGCGCAAGGAAATTCTGGATGTGATTGCCGCCCGGATCGCGGCGGGCATGATCGGCGAATCGGTCGGAAGCGAATTCGGCCTCCTGCCACGCGCCACGCCGCCATTCACCGTCGAGCACGTCGATGGCAAGCTGCGCTTCGGCCTGGCTCCGCACTTTTCGCTGGACGACGATCACGCTCACGACGGCACGGGGGACCGGCAATGGCAGATAAGCTTCTGATCCGGCTCTACGACGTCGGCCTTGGCGATTGCATCTATTGCCGCATACCGAAGGCGCACAAGAGCGGCAGGGATTTCCATGTCCTGATCGATTGCGGAACGCTGAGCAGCACAGACTATCTGTCGGCCGCCATCGCCAATCTGAAGACGCTGCTGCCGCAGATCGACGGCAAGCGGCACGTCGATCTCCTGGTCGTGACCCACGAGCACAAGGACCACATGACCGGCTTCGGCATGGATCTCTGGAGCGGTCTTTCGTTCGGGGCGATCTGGATGAGCGCGGCGATGGACCTCGACCATCCCGAGTCGAAGCGGGCAAAGAAGCTCCACAGCTTCGCAGCGAATGCCATGGAGCAGGCGCTGCGGCTCAATCTTGCACTCAGCCCGCCATTGATGGAACTCGCCGCATCGCTCGCGCTCAACAAGAACGCGATGAAAACGCTTCGCGAGACCCTGCCCAAGGCAAGCGGGATCAAGCCGGTCTACGTTCATGCGAAGTCGAAGAAGGCCGATCTCGCCCTGCCGCTCAAGAACACCGACGTCACCGTCAGCGTGCTCGGACCCGAAAACGACATCGACTTCTACTATCTCGGCAAGGAAGGCGATCCCGCGCTGCGGCGGCTGGGCTTCATCGACACCGGACTGCCCGACCCGTCGACCGCCGTGCCAAAGCCGGACGCCGTTCCGGCGCCGGGCAACATCGACCCTTCCGATTTCCGCCAGTTGCGTTCGCGCATGCTGTCCACCGCACTTGCCTTCGCCGATCTCGACGGCAAGGTCTGCAATAATACCAGCGTCGTCCTCCTGATCGAATGGAAGGGTAAGCGGCTGCTGTTCGTCGGCGACTCCGAATGGGACGGCGCGTACAAGGAGGGCGAGAAGGCCAACTGCGCCTGGAACGTGATGTGGAATTTGCGCAAGGAAAAGCTGAAAGGACCGCTGGCCTTCTACAAGATCGGCCATCATGGCAGCGTCAACGCCACCCCTTGGGGGATGACGCCCGCCGCCATCAAGGGTGAGCCGCTCGCCATCCTGAACGCGATCCTGCCGGAGAAGTCGAAGGCAAAGGCAAAGGCGATCGTGTCGACCCGCCGCGGCAACTACGAGACCATTCCGCGCACCGACCTGCTTGCCGAGATCGGCAAGCGGGTCTCCAACACCAAGAACTACGCCGATGCGTTCAAGAGGGCCGGCAAGAAGACTTCAGGGGTACCGAAATTCGGCAAGTTCGAGGAGCAGTCGTTTTCGAAGCAGCAGCCCTTGCGCACCGATCTCGAACGCATGCTGCAGGAGCAGAAGGGCTTCGTTGACGTCGAGATCGAGGCGTAAGCGAGCAGGCCCGACAATGAGGGCGGGTGGCGTGGTTTACGTCATCGTCGGCCGGTGGCGTAGCGCGACCTGCGGCTACCCCGGATAAACGAGTGATCCATTTCACTTACGCGCTATAGTTGTTGATGTATCATCAGAGTTCGCCGAGCCGCAGATCGCTGCGCGCACTGACTCAACTGGTACATCGCAACAGGTAAGGAGTCGTATCATGGCGGACGAGAAACCTCGCAATATTGACGATCGACCCGACGACGAAATCGCCAAGACGCTGGACGAATACCCGAACGATCTTCACAATGACCCGGACGACATGCCGGCTCCCACCGCGCCGGACGTGGCCGCGCTGACTCAATGGCGGGTGGCGAAGTGCCTGCTCCGGCTGCGTGATCAGATCAACGCGAAATTTCCCGGTCGTGATAAAGAGAGCGACGGCACTATTGGTGATCAGGCGCACTGCCCCGGTAGCTCGGACCATTGTCCGAACATCAACGATGGTGGGGTCGGAGTCGTCACGGGCATGGACATTACCCATGATCCCGCGCACGGGCTGGACGCGGGCAACATTGCGGAGAAGCTTCGCCTGAGTCACGATCCGCGCATCAAGTACATCATCTCAAATCGCCGGATCGCCAATTTCCAGCCTCTGGACGGCCAACCCGCGTTTGCCTGGCGCCGGTACACCGGAAGCAACCCTCACGAAAAGCATTTCCATATTTCAGTGAAGCCCGGCAAGACCGGCCCCGGCGGCTACGACACCACGACCGATTGGATTTTCTAGGACCGTGCGGTGTGCGTGCGAACGCAAGGAGTAAGCACGATGAAACGAGGGCTGCTTTCGACGGCAATGCTGCTTGCTGCATTCACGGCGTCCGGCGCCGCTGAATACAAGGGGATTTGCGAGGCCTCCGCCGGCGCCTTCATCGACGGCACCCATTTCGCCGTGGCAAGCGACGAGACGAACAGGCTTCAGATCTACGAACGCGGCAAGCCCCAGCCGATCGGAAACGGGATTGACATGGAGACCTTCACGTCGTTCGACAAATCCGATCTTGAAGCCGCCGCGGTGATCGGCGACCGGATTTATTGGATAAGCTCGCATTCGTTCAACAAGCAGGGCGAGGACAAACCCAAACGCAAGGTATTCTTTGCGACAAGGATCGTGCAGGCCAACGGAAAGCCGACGCTGGAGAGCGTCGGAAAGCCGGTGAAATCGCTCCGCGATCCCCTTGCCAAAGCCGCCGGTGTCAAGCCGGAGGAGATGAATATCGAAGCGCTGACAGCCACGCCCGAGGGCGGTCTCCTGATCGGGTTGAGGGCGCCGCTTCGTAATGGAATGGCGCTCGTCGTCCCGTTCAAGAACCCGGGTGCGGTTGTCGACAACCCAAGCACGCCCCCTGATTTCGGCGAGGCCGTTCCGGTCAAGCTGCAAGATCGCGGGTTCCGAAGCATGGAGACGCTTGGCAGCGGCACGGCCGAATACGCGATCGTCGCCGGCCCCGTATCCGATAGCGCGAAGGGGTTTGCGCTGTTCCGATGGTCCGGTCCAGGGACCGATCCCGTCGAGGTCAAAGGTGTGGATTTGACCGGAATCAAGCCGGAAGCGGCGATGTCGGTGCCCGGTCAAAACCTGCTGCAGCTTCTGAGTGACGATGGCGATATCTGCAGCGACGAGGACGATGCGTCGAAGCGCAGGTTCAGAGGTATCGACGTGCCCCCGAGTTGAGAAACGCGCACGAAGTCGAAGCGGGAAGACGAAAGACGCCTTACGCCATCGCCAGACGCTGCCGCGCACGCATCAGCAGCAACAGCATGATTGCGATGTTGAGCCCGTTCCACGCCAGCCCGTTGGCGAAGGCTGCGGCGTAGGAGCCGGTGGCGTCGAAGATCGCGCCCGAGATCCAGCCGCCGAACGACATGCCGAACACAGACGCGAAGATCACGATGCCGACGCGTGTCGCGGCTTCCGATGCCGGCATCGCCTCGCGCACGATGATGGCGTAGCTCGGCACGATGCCGCCCTGGAACAGGCCGAACATCGCGGAGATGACGTAAAGCGAGGTCAGGCTGTCGAAGAACAGATAGAACAGGAGCGCGGTGCCCTGCGCCACCGAGCCGATCAGCAGCGTGCGGATGCCGCCGATCTTGTCGGCCAGGAAGCCCGAACCGATGCGGCTGATGATGCCGAAACCCAGCATCAGCGACAGCATCTCGGCGCCGCGCGCCACGCCGTAGCCGAGATCGCCGCAATAGGCGACGATGTGAACCTGCGGCATCGACATCGCCACACAGCAGGCGATTGCCGCGAGCGACAGCATCACCGTCAGCGCATTGGTGGAAAGGCGCAGGTCGACGCGCGGCGGCGGCGCGTTCTCGTGGTCGCGTTGCGTGCCCGCGCCCATCAGCATCCGCAAGCCGATCAGCGCCAGCGTCATCGCGACCGCCGTGAAGATGCCGATCGCGACATGGGTGTTGCGCCAGCCCATCGTCTCGATGCCGTGGTTGATCAGCGTCGGCCAGATCGCGCCGCCGATATAATTGCCGCTGGCGGCAACGGCGACTGCGAGCCCGCGGTAGCGGTCGAACCAGTGCGAGGCTTCCGCCATCAGTGGCCCGAAGGTGGCCGACGAGGACAGCCCGATCGCGAAATGCACCAGAATGAATTGCCAGATCGAGGATGACATCCCCGCGACGACATAGCCCAAGCCCAAAATGCCGATGCCGAGCCCGATGGCGGTGACGATGCCGTAGCGGTCGGTGATCTTGCCGGTCAGCACCGCGCCGGAGCCGAATCCGAGCATGATCATCGTGAACGCCAGCGAGGCGGTGCCGCGGCTCGCGGCGAACTCGGTCTGCACCACGGGAAGTGCGACCACCACCGACCACATGCCGACGCTGCCGAGCGAACCGATCAGCACGGCCACGGCAAGCCGGAGCCATGCCCGGCGCGAGTCGGGAATAAACCGGTCGGAATCTCGGGTGAGTTCAGAAGAAATGGCCACGACGCATGCAACTTCGGGGGCAAATCGCCCAAGGTCAAGCCACATTGCCGCGATATTGGGCATGCAGTTGTGATGGGACAGCCCCCTCAGTGCCTTGGCTGAATCGGCTGACGGCATTAGGTTGCCGCCATGTTCGTTCGCCTGACGAGACCTGCGCGGGCCAAAGCGGGGTGGTTTATCGCCCTGCTCTATCTGTTTTGCGTGCTCGCGCCCGGCGTCGCGCTGGCGCTCGGCGACGCCGCGTCGTGCCTGATGACCGAACTCCCGACGACCGGTGCCGCGCATGTTCATGACGGTGCGCAGCCGCTGCATGCGGCGGGCGTCGCGCACCAGCACGGCGAAGAACATCAACACCACGTCGATGCCGGCCACCCCACGCATGATCACGCCAGGCATCAGCACGGCGGCAAGACTTCGCCGGAGCCGTGCTGCGCCATGATGTGCATTTCGGCAATTGCAGCCGATCCGCCGGCGGTCGCAACGCCCGTGCAACCGATCTCGTTCTGCATTTCCGAGATCTTCCAGCGCCTGCCGGGTAAGGCGCCCCCTCTGCTCTATCGCCCTCCGATCGGCTGATCCGACGTAACGGTGCGTGCGGCCGCGCTTCGCCGGCGCGCGCATGCCTGCACCTCCACGGATCGAGCCCAATGTGCCGCGCGCCGCCGCGGCCGATCGCTGACGAACAAGAGAAAGCATATCGAATGAAAAACATCATCACGGCGGGCCTCGCGATGGCCGCCCTGTCGGCATGGCCGGCGCCTGCCACCAGCCACGACAAGCACGCCCACGAAACCTGGTCGGCCGGCGAGCCCGGCAATCCCCAAACGCCCTCGCGCACCATTGAGGTCGAGATGAGCGAGATGGCCTACACGCCGTCGCGCATCGAGGTGAAGCGCGGCGAGCAGATCCGCTTCGTGATCCGCAACGCCGGCCAGGAAGACCACGAATTCCTGCTCGCTACCACGGAGGAGAACCTGAAGCACGCCGAGGAAATGAAGAAGCATCCGCACATGGAGCACGACGATCCGAACGGCGTGCGGCTGGCGCCGGCGAAATCGGCCGAGATCGTCTGGAAATTCACCAAGGCGGGCACGTTCGAATATTCCTGCCTGATCCCCGACCATCGCGACTACGGCATGATCGGCCAAATCCAGGTGAAATGAAATGACGGTGCAGTGAATGCTGCAAGCTCAAGGAGACAAAAATGAAGAAGCCAGTTCACACTCTGGCGGCCGCGATATTCGCCACCACCTTGTCGCTGTCCGCCGCAACCGCGCAAGGCAACGCCGTCCAGGGCGAGGTCAGGAAGATCGACGAGGCCGCCGGCAAGGTCACCCTCAAGCACGGCCCGATCAAGAGCCTCGGCATGGACGTTGGCATGACCATGACCTTCCGCGTCAAGGACCCCGCGATGCTTAAGGAAGTGCAGGTCGGCGACAAGGTCGAGTTCGAGGCGGAGCAAGCCGCGTCGGGATATACGGTGACGAAGATGCAGAAGAGCAACTGACTGCCGCGTCCACGTCGTCTCGACATTGCGGCGCGAAACCGTAGGATGGCGTCGAGCGAAAGCGAAACCCATCGGCGCCATGCGGCGCGGCCTCGACAGCCGCGCCGGGATCATTGCCTGCACGGTAGCGTGGCCGCGCTGGACGCCAACCAACGAGATGGGCCGTGCAAAAGATCGAACATCAAGGTTTTCTGTTGCTGCTCACGGCCGTCACGCTGGGGTTTGCATGGGTGCTGTATCCGTTCTATGGCGCCGTTCTCTGGGCGGTTGTCGTTGCGGTGCTTTTCGCACCGGTCTATCGCAGGCTGCTGCAATCGATGCCGGTCAGGCCAAGCCTCGCGGCCGCCGTCACCGTTCTGATCATCATCGCCATGGTCATCCTGCCGCTTGTCATGGTCGCGGCCTCCCTGGCGCAGGAAGCGTCAAGCCTTTTCGCGAAAATCCAGTCCGGAGAGTACAATCTCGGCAGCTACCTGCAGCGGATAATCGACGCGCTGCCGGCCTGGGCCACCGGATTGATCGAGCGGTTCAATCTCACCGACTTGTCGGCGCTTCGCGAAAAGCTCGCTTCCGGCCTGATGACGGGCGGGCAGATTCTCGCCCCGCAGGCGCTGAGCATCGGGATGAACACGTTCGACTTCGTGATCCGCCTCGGCATCATGCTGTATCTGTTGTTCTTCCTGTTGCGCGACGGCAAGGCGCTGGCCGAAGCGATCCGGGAGGCTATACCGCTGCGCGGCGAGCAGAAGGCGGCGCTGTTCACGCGGTTCGCCGACGTGGTGCGCGCCACCGTGAAGGGCGGCATTCTCGTCGCGATAGCGCAGGGTACGCTCGGCGGCATCGCGTTCTGGTTCCTCGGCATCCACGCGGCGCTGCTATGGGCCGTGCTGATGGCGTTCCTGTCGCTGATCCCCGCGATCGGCGCCACGCTGGTCTGGCTTCCGGTGGCGATCTACTTCCTGGCCACCGGCGCGATCTGGCAGGGCATCGGATTGATCCTCTACGGGGTGCTCGTCATCGGACTGGTGGACAATCTGCTGCGTCCCTTCCTGGTCGGCAAGGGCTCCAAGCTGCCGGATTATGTCGTGCTGATCTCCACGCTGGGCGGCATCGAAGTGTTCGGCCTCAACGGCTTTGTCATCGGGCCGTTGATTGCCGCAATGTTCATGGTGAGTTGGGAGATATTCGCCGCATCAAAGCGGACGTCAGGCGATGACGCCGCCGGCAACGCCGCCCCGTAGTTCCGTAGTTCCGTAGTTCCGTAGTTCCGTAGTTCCGTAGTTCCGTAGTTCCGTAGTTCCGTAGTTCCGTAGTTCCGTAGTTCCGTAGTTCCGTAGTTCCGTAGTTCCGTAGTTCCGT
>Ga0307499_10000108_pt1 | contig 29443 bp, 17 predicted proteins | sample 13_S_MG_FD_201363 | JGI IMG/M metagenome (GOLD analysis project Ga0307499, IMG submission 201363) | Soil microbial communities from Populus trichocarpa stands in riparian zone in the Pacific Northwest, United States - 13_S | ecosystem: Environmental > Terrestrial > Soil > Riparian zone > Trees... | reverse complement strand
ACGTCCGCCGGCCGAACGTGGTCCGGTTGAGCCCGATCCAGCCGAGGATGACGACGCCGGCGAAGATGTACACCAGCAGCGGTGCGCCGAGCCACTTCGTGGTGGCCAGCGAGTTGATCGAGTCGACGCTGACCAGCTGTGTCTTCCGGTCGGACAGCTGCTGGGCCAGGCCGCGGGCGGAGACCATCATCGCCAGCGTCACGATGAACGGCACCAACCGCCCGTACGAGATCAGCAGGCCGTTCACCGCGCCGGCGCCCATCCCGACCAGCAGCGCGCAGAGCACCATCACCCCGACGCCGTACGACTGGGTGGACACCGTGGTGGCCCAGACCGACGACAGGGCGACCAACGCACCCACGGACAGGTCGATCCCGCCGCCGATGATCACGAACGTCATGCCGACCGTGACCACGCCGATGATCGAGGCACTGGTCAGGATGTTCACGATGTTGCCGGTGGTCAGGAACTGACCGTCGGTGGTGGCCAGCCCGATGATCGCGAGGATCGCCAGCACCGCGACCAGACCGAGGTTGCGCAGCGCGGCCAGCCGGCCGGCCACCCAGGACGGCGCCCGGCTCTGCTGCCCGGCCTGCGCGCCGACCGCCTCCACCCGCGCCTGCTCGTCCACCGGCGGAAGGTCCACAGTGGACTCCGGCGTCACCACGTTGTCCGTCCGCTCGCTCACGCAGCCCCCTCCATCACCAGGTCAAGCACCCCGGACTCGTCGATTTCGGTGGCGTCGCCCGCGTGCACGACCCGACCCTCACGCAGCACCAGGACGCGGTCGGCCAGGCCGAGCACCTCCGGGATCTCGCTGGACACCAGCAGCACCCCCACTCCGGAGTCGGCCAGCCGGCGGATCAGCCGGTAGATCTCGGCCCGGGCGCCGACGTCCACCCCGCGGGTGGGCTCGTCCAGCACCAGCAGCCGGCAGTCCCGCAGCAGCCAGCGGGCCAGCACCACCTTCTGCTGGTTGCCGCCGGACAGCGTGCGCACCACCCGGTGCGGGTCGTCCGGCCGGACGTCCAGCTCGGTGATGGTGCGCGCGGCGGCGGCCAGCTCGGCGGCCCGGGCGATGAACCCGCCGCGGGAGTACCGGCTCAGGCTGGACACCGAGACATTGCGGTAGACCTGCTCGTACATCAGCAGGCCCTGACTCTTGCGTTCCTCCGGGCACAGGCCCAGCCCGGCCCGGATCGCGGCCGGCACCGAACCCGGCCGCAGCGTCCGCCCCTCGACGCTGACCTTGCCGGCGGCGGCCTTGCGGGCGCCGTAGACGGTCTCCACGATCTCCGAGCGGCCGGAGCCGACCAGCCCGGCCAGGCCGACGATCTCTCCACTGTGGACGGTGAAGGACACGTCGGCGAACTCGCCCGGCCGGCTCAGCCCGGCCACCCGCAACAGCTCGGGCCGGCCGGGGGTCGGCGGGCGGCGGGGCGGGAAGGCGTACTCGACGCTGCGCCCGGTCATCAGCCGGACCACGTCCGCGGTGGGGGTGGTCTTCGCCGGCAGCCCGACCGCGACGGTGCGGCCGTCCTTGAGGACGGTCACCCGGTCGCCGACCTGACGGATCTCGTCCAGCCGGTGCGAGATGTAGATGATCGCGACGCCCTGCCCGGTCAGCTGCCGGATCACCCGGAACAGGTTGGCCACCTCGCCGCCGTCCAGCACGGCGGACGGCTCGTCCATCACGATCAGCTGCGCGTCGTGGGAGAGCGCGCGGGCCATGCTGACCACCTGCTTGCCGGCCGAGGACAGCGTGCCGACCTCGCGGGCCGGGCCGATGTCCGGATGGCCGAGCCGGGCCAGCAGCGCCCGGGCCGCGTCGTTCATCGCGCCCCGCCGGCTGAACCCGAGCGCGGACGGCTCGTGCCCGAGGAAGATGTTCTCCGCCACCGACAGCCCGTCGACCAGGTCGAGTTCCTGGTAGATCGTGGCCAGGCCGGCGCGCAGCGCGGCCACCGGCGTGGGGAACGAGACCTGCTCGCCCTTCCACTGGATCTCGCCGCTGTCGGCCTTGTGCGCCCCGGACAGCACTTTGATCAGGGTGGATTTGCCGGCTCCGTTCTGCCCGAGCAGGCAGTGCACCTCGCCGGCCTCGACCGCGAGGTCCACCCCGTCCAAGGCCCGGACGCCGGGGAACTCCTTCACCACGCCGCTGACAGACAGGAGACTCATGGGTGCCCTCACGAGACCGCGTAGACATGGTCGCTGGCCAGTACCGCGGCGCCGACCACACCGGCACGGCCGCCCAGCTCGGATAACACGACCGGCATGTTCCCGGTGGCCAGCGGCAGCGAGCGCCGGTAGACGACGCTGCGGATCTCGGCCAGCAGCAGGTGGCCGAGACCGGCCAGCCCGCCACCGATCACGATCATCCCCGGGTTGAAGAAGCTGACCAGACCGGCCAGCACCACCCCGACCCGGCGGCCGCCGTCCCGGATCAGCCCGATGCTGGCCGGGTCACCCCCGGCCGCGCCGAGACCTACGTCCACAGCGGACAGTCCACCCTTGGCGGTCAACCGCTCCGCCAGCGCCGGTGAAGCGCCGCTGCGGGCCTGGGCCAGCGCGTCCCGGGCGAGCGCGGTGCCGCCGAAGGTCGCCTCCAGGCAGCCGACGTTGCCGCACGGGCAGACCGGACCGTCCGGGTCGGCCTGGATGTGCCCGATGTCGCCGGCGCAGCCGTCGGTCCCGCGGTAGACCTCGCCGTGCACGACGATGCCCGCGCCGATCCCGGTGCCGATCTTCACGTAGATGACGTTGTCGACGGTGCGGGCGACGCCGCCGAACCGCTCGCCGATCATCATGGTGTTCACGTCGTTGTCCACCACGACCGGGCAGCTGAACTCGCGGGCCAGCCGCTCGCGCACCGGGAACCGGTTCCACCCCGGCATGATCGGCGGCGACACCGGCACGCCGTCCCGGAAGCTGACCGGGCCGGGTAACCCGACGCCGAGCGCGGCCAGCGTGTCGAAGTGGCCCTCCGAGCGGAGCTTCGCCAGCACCTCGGTGACCCGGGCCAGCACCGGCCGCGGGCCGGTGCGGATGTCGATCGGCTCCTCGACGCTGACCAGCGGTGCCATGTGCGCGTCGACGACCTCGAGGGTCAGCGAGGTGGCACCGAGATCGACGGCGGCGAACCGGAGCGAGGGCTCCAGCGTGACCGTCATCGACCGGCGGCCGCCGCGGGACGCCGCCGGACCGCCGGTGCGGATCAGGCCGGCGTCGGTCAGCCGCTCCAGGTCCGCGGTCAACCGCGGCCGGGCGAGGTCGAGGCGGTCTGCCAGCTCCGCCCGGGAAGCGGGCCCTTCGTCCCGCAGCAGGCGCAGCACGCGCGATTGCGGTTCGTTCTCCGGTCGAGCGACGAATGGCATGGTCACGGTGCAGCACCTCCCGTCATGCGCCGAACACAACGTGGTGGACCGGAACGCTAGAGGAAGTTTCCATCAGGTGACAAGACCTTCGCCCTGCTACCAGTCAACTTTGGTCTCGATTCGACAAAAGTCGGTGCGATATTGCCGGCGACATCAGAATCCGACTACCCATAGTAGTCGTTTTTCGACACGATGCACCTCCTCGGGTCAGGTCGAGCGGAACCGATCACCGGCAGGCCTGCGACATTCCTCGACGCCCTGGCGCAAAGTTAGAGATCGAATCGCTTAACATGTTCCAGCTTGTGGTCAAAGTAGGTACGGTGCGATCGAAACCTGATGGCAACCCAGCGGGAGGAGATCGCGAATGTGCACTGGTCACGAGGAGGCTGTCAGCCCACGCGAGATGGCCAGACTCGTCAGCCGGCGGGGCTTCCTGCGCACCGCGGCCGGCACGGCCGCGGTCGCCGGTGCGGCCGGCGCGATGGGTTCGCTCGCCTCGCCGGCCGGCGCCGCTGAGCCCAGACACGGTGGCTCGCCGGCCTCGTCGCACCGGGTCCCGGTCGACAAGATCAGCATCCAGCTCTACACGCTTCGTGACCAGCTCGCCGCCGATCTCGACGGCACACTGGCCGCCCTGCACCGCACCGGCTACACCCGGGTCGAGCACGCCGGCTTCGTCGGCCGGACCGCCGCCCAGTTCAAGGCCGCCCTCGACGCGCACGGCATCTGGTCGAGCTCGGGTCACGTCAGCATCCCGCAGCCGTTCAACCAGGCCGCCTGGAGCACCGCGCTGCGGGACGCGAACACCCTCGGCTCGCGCTACATCGTGCACCCGTTCTTCGGCATCGACTTCGGCACCGGCGCGATCACCCGGGACAAGGCCAGCTGGCGGGCGTTCGCCCGGGACCTGAACCGGGCCGGGCAGATGGCCAGGCGGGCCGGGCTCTCGCTCGGGTACCACAACCACAACTGGGACTTCTTCCCGCTGACCGACGACCCGAGCCGCAGCGGGCACGACGTGCTCGCCGCCGAGACCGACCCGGACCTGGTGCACCTGGAGATCGACCTGTTCTGGGCCTGGCGCGGGGCCCGCGACCCGGTCGACCTGATCCGGCAGCACGCCGGCCGGGTCCGCCAGTTCCACGTCAAGGACCTCAACCAGGCCGGCAGCTTCGAGGATCCCGGTCAGGGTCTGATCGACTTCGGCCGGATCTTCGCGCACGGCCGGGAGGCCGGCGTCGTCGAGTTCATCGTCGAGCGGGACGACGCCGGCACCGCACCGCGCCGGCCGGCGGACGCGCTGACCACCGCCGCCGTCGGCTACCGCTACCTGCAGGGAGTCCGCTTCTAGCGCGGTCGCCCCCGCACCATCCTGGGCCCGGACAGTGCCGTAACTGTCCACTTGAGACTCGGCGGGTCTCGTACCACGGGCCAATCACCGGTACGAGGAGGTCTGTTCAGCATGCGCAAGCCAGCCACGACGTTGGCCTGCCTGGCCATCGCGCTCGGCGCGATGTCAGCAGTCCCACCGGCCGCGGGCGCCACGCCCGCGGTCGGCGCCAGCGCGGCCGACCAACACAGTCCACCGGCGGGGCAGGCCCCGCCGGACAGCAACTTCCAGAAGGTCACCCTCGACGACAACCCCGGCGAACCGATGAGCCTGACCGTGCTGCCGGACCTGCGGGTGCTCTACACCACGCGAGCCGGGCAGGTCCGGATCCACGATCCGCGGACCCGCTTGAACACGGTCGCCGCGAACGTGCCGGTCTACTCGCACGACGAGGAGGGCCTACAGGGCATCGCCGCCGACCCCGACTTCGTCCACAACCACTGGGTCTACCTCTACTACTCGCCGGTGCTGAACACGCCGGTGGACGACCCGGCCACCCCGGACGTGAACGAGGGCGACGCGCCGTTCGAGGGCACCGCGGCCGACTGGGCCAGGTTCCGCGGCCACCTGCAGCTGTCCCGGTTCAAGCTGGTCGGCAACCGGCTCGACCTCGGCACCGAGCAGAAGATCATGCAGGTGACCACCGACCGCGGCATCTGCTGCCACATCGGCGGCCAGATCGACTTCGACGGCCAGGGCAACCTGTACCTGTCCACCGGCGACGACACCAACCCGTTCTTCTCCGACGGCTACATCCCGATCGACGAGCGGGCCGAGCGCAACCCCGCCTTCGACACCCAGCGCGGCGCGGCCAACACCAACGACCTGCGCGGCAAGGTGCTGCGGATCAAGGTGCGGTCGAACGGTTCGTACACGATCCCGGCGGGCAACCTGTTCCGCCCCGGCACGCCGAAGACGCGGCCGGAGATCTACGCGATGGGCTTCCGCAACCCGTTCCGGTTCGCGGTGGACCGCCGCACCGGCACCGTCCTGCTGGGTGACTACTCGCCGGACGCGACCGAGGCGGAGGCCGACCGCGGGCCGGCCGGCACCGGCCGCTGGGTGGCCCTGCGCAAGCCCGGCAACTACGGCTGGCCGTACTGCATGAGCCCGGACCTGCCGTACGTCGACTACGACTTCGCAACCGGCCAGTCCGGCGCGACGTTCGACTGCGCGCACCCGGTCAACAACTCGCCGCACAACACCGGACTGCGCCGGCTGCCGCCGGTGCAGCAGCCGGACGTCTGGTACTCCTACGGAGTCTCACCGCAGTTCCCGCAACTCGGCGAGGGCGGCGTCGGCCCGATGGGCGGCCCGGCGTACCACTTCGACGCGCGCAGCACCTCGCGGGTGAAGTGGCCGGCGTACTACGACGGCGCGGCGCTGTTCTACGAGTGGACCCGCGACTACGTCAAGGAGTTCCGGCTCGACCGGCGCGGGCGGCTGACCGACATCCGGCCGGTGCTGCCGTCGTTCGTCTTCGACAACCCGATGGACATGGAGTTCGGCCCGGACGGCGCGCTGTACGTGCTGGAGTACGGCGACGGCTTCTTCTCCGAGAACCCCGGCGCGCAGCTGGCCCGGATCGACTACGTCCGCGGCAACCGCACGCCGGTGCCGGCCATGTCGGCCAGCCCGACCACCGGCCTGACGCCGCTCACCGTCGCGTTCTCCAGCGCCGGGACGGCCGATGCCGACGGCGACCCGCTGAGCTACGCCTGGGACTTCCAGGCGGACGGCACGGTCGACTCCCGGCAGCCGAACCCGACGTTCACCTACCGGCAGAACGGTGTCTTCAACGCCACGCTGAAGGTCACCGACTCCACCGGGCGGTCGGCGTCGACCTACCAGCGGGTGATCGTCGGCAACGCGACGCCGGTGGTGCACTTCACCGCGCCGGTGGCCGGCCAGCCATTCGCGTTCGGACAGACGGTGACCTACCAGGTCACGGTCACCGACGACACGCCGGTCGACTGCTCCAGGGTCACCGTGACCTACATCCTCGGGCACAACGATCACGGGCACCCACTGTCCACATCGGCCGGCTGCACCGGGAGCTTCACCACCTTTGTGGACGCCGGGCATGCCGGCGCGAGCAACCTGCGGGCGGTCTTCGCCGCCTCGTACACCGACAGCCCGGGCGGCAACCTGCCGGCACTCACGGGCACTGACCAGGTGGTGCTGAACCCCACCGGGTGACGCACGCGGTTCCGGGTCGTGGGGCGCCGTCGCACCGGCGGCGCCCCGCGGCCCGGCTCAGCCGGTGCGGCCCGGCTCAGCCGGCGCGGCCCGGCTGGCGGCCGGCGGCTCAGCTCAGCCGGCGTCGAAGGCGTGATCGCTGATCAACCGCGCCGCACCGACAACCCCCGCCTTGCCGCCCATCTCGGAGAGCACGATCGGCATGTTCCCGGTGGCCAGCGGCAGCGACCGCCGGTAGACGACGCCCCGGATCTCGGCCAGCAGCGCGTGCCCGATGCCAGCCACCCCGCCGCCGATCACCACCAGGCCCGGGTTGAAGAAGCTGACCAGGCCGGCCAGCACCGAGCCGACCCGGCGCCCGCCGTCGCGGATCATCTTGACCGCGATCAGGTCGCCGGCCGCGGCCGCGTCGGCAACGTCCACAGCGGACAGCGTGCCGGCCTCGGACAGCCGCCGGGCCAGCTCCTCGGACCGCCCGGACCGGGCCGCGGCCAGCGCGTCCCGGGCCAGCGCGGTACCGCCGAAGCCGGCCTCCAGGCAGCCGGTGTTGCCGCAGGTGCAGGTCGGCCCGTCCTCCTCGACCCGGATGTGGCCGATGTCGCCGGCGCAGCCGCTGACCCCGCGGTAGACGTCGCCGCCGACCACGATGCCGCAGCCGATCCCGGTGCCGATCTTGACGAACAGGAAGTCGTCCACCGACCGGGCGATGCCGGCGTGCTTCTCCCCCAGCGCCATGATGTTCACGTCGTTGTCGACCAGCACCGGGCAGCCCAGCTCGGCGCTGAAGGCCTCGCGCACCGGGAACTGGTTCCAGCCCGGCATGATCGGCGGCGAGACCGGCACCCCCTCCCGGAAGCTGACCGGGCCGGGCACCCCCACGCCGGCGCCGACCAGCCCGGGCGCCACGTCGTCCGCGCGCAGCTTGCCGACCAGGTCGAGGGCCCGGCCGATCACCGTCTCCGGGCCCTGCCGGACGTCCATCGGCTCGGCCACGTGCGAGAGCACCCGCAGCTCGCCGTCGGTCACCGCGACGTCGATGGAGGTCGCGCCGATGTCGATGCCGAGGAACCGGGTCTTGCCGGCGATCCGGACGATGGACGAGCGCCGGCCACCGCGGGACGCGGCCAAACCCGCGGTATCGACCAGGCCGCGCTCGACCAGCCGGTCGATCTCCAGGGCCAATTTGGATCGGGACAGCTCAACGCCGTCACCGAGCTCGGCGCGGGACCTCGGCCCGTCGTCGCGGAGCAGCCGAAGCAGCCGCGCCTGGTGCGCGTTCTCCGGTCGGACCACCGTCATCCGCCTCACGTCCGCTTCTCCCGGCGGTCGCCATTGACACATCTGATACGTCGGCGACCGACTCTAGCTGGCTCCAGGCTCTCGTCCGGGCCGTATCGGCGGACGTGACCGGGACTCTCCCCTACCTCCGTACGATGGCCCAACTTTGTCCCGAAGTCTACGAAAGCCAGCCACGTTTCTGGCCAACATCCCCCACGTTACCTCTAGCTTTCACTGTGTACCGGCGATACGGTCCGTACACCTAGCGGTCGCATTCGGCGTACGACTGCCTCCTACTGCGGGCAACACACCGAGGCATCACATCTGGCCACTGATGCTCGGTTCAGCTTCGGAGGGTGAAGGAGAAGCAATGGGTACGAGAGCGGACGATGCGGCGGGACGCAACGAATTCCGGCAGTTGAGCCGGCGACGCTTCCTCGCCGGGTCAGCCGGAGTGGCAGCGGGCGTCTCCGCGCTGTCCCTCGGGCCGCTGGCCCCGGCGGCCTACGCCAACGGCGGCGGGCATGGATCGGACCACGGGCACGGTCATGACCACGGCCACAACGACAAGGACCTGACCGTCGCGCCGAAGCGGCGCGGCATCATCCTCTACACGGTGCGGGACGTGCTGACCCGCACGCCGAACCCGGCGCAGGGCATCGACGGTGGGTTCCGGTACGTGCTGGAGCAGGTCTCCAACATGGGCTACCACGAGGTCGAGTTCGCCGGCTACACGCAGTCGACCTCGATCCTGGGCCGGCAGATCACCGCGGCCGAGATCCGGCAGCTGCTCGACGACAACGGGCTGAAGGCGAACGGCAGCCACATCGGCTTCAACTTCGCCAACCCGGCGTCGTTCGAAGCGCAGCTGGACATCGCGGAGACGCTCGGCATGCCGCACCTGGGCACCGCGAGCATCCCCACCAACAGCCGGTACAAGGCCGACTGGCAGGCGGCGGCGGAGAACTTCAACGCGTTCGGCGAGCGGGCCAAGGCCCGCGGCATCAAGCTGTACCAGCACAACCACCACGCCGAGTACAACTTCCTGCTGGACGCCGGGCCGCTGGACGCCAACGGCAAGCCGACCGCCTCGTCCGGGCTGCGCGGGCTGGAGTACTTCTTCACCCTGGTCGACCCGCGGCTGGTCTGGTTCGAGATGGACATCTACTGGGGCTACGTGGCCCGGCACCGCTACCAGAGCTACGTCGACAAGCGCGGCATCACCCGCACCGACCTGTTCGATCCAATTAGGACGGTGCGGCAGCACTCGGCCCGGTTCCCGCTGTTCCACGTGAAGGACGGCATCCCGGCGGACGTCGACGACGGCTTCACGATGGTGCCGGCCGGCACCGGCGTGATCCCGCTGCGCAAGCTGCTGAACGAGATCGGCGACCGCGACTTCCGGCACCCCAACTACGAGCAGGACAACGCGCCCGGCGGTACCGCGAACCCGGGCCAGTCGCTGCAGTTCGCCCAGACCAGCTTCACCAACATCGCAAGCTGGCGCCGGAGCTGCTGACCCCGGTCAGCTCCTGGTCCTTCCGCGGTTGACGACCGCTCCCGCCGGAACCCGGCGGGAGCGGCGTACCCGCGCGCGCACCACTCGACGGGCCCGCCGGCGGCGACCCGCACCCCGCATCCCGCACCACTGTTCGAGGAGGCCCCCATGCGTAGGGGCAAGAAAGCCACCACCCTGCTCAGCGCGCTGGGACTGATCGGTGCCGGCTTCGCCGGTGTGCTGACGGCCCCCGCGGCAGCAGCGGCACCGGCGACCACCCCGGCCGCCAACCCATCCGACCCCGCTGGCACGTCCGGCACCGACACCGTGCACGGCAGCAACGACCGGCGGGCGTACCAGGTGCTGGTCTTCACCGCGGTCAACGACGCGGCCACCAAGGCCGGCGTGGCCGCGATCAAGAAGATCGGCAGGAGCCACCGGTTCACCGTCCAGTCCACAAGCGACGCTCGCGTCTTCACCGCGGCGAAGCTGGCGAAGTTCCGCACGGTGGTGTTCCTGAACACCTCCGGCGCGGTGCTGAGCTCGGCCGAGCAGGCGGCGTACCAGGCCTACTTCTCCGGCGGCGGCGGCTTCGTCGGCATCCACTCGGCGATCGAGACCCAGCCGGACTGGCAGTTCCTCACCGACCTGCTCGGCACCCGGGCGGCCAGCGCGTCCGCCGTCACCCCGGCCACCATCAAGGTCGCCGACCGGGTGCACCCGGCCAGCGCCAGCCTGCCCGAGTACTGGCGGCGTGCCGACGGCTACTACAACTTCACCGGCAACGTCCGCGGCGTCTCGCACGTACTGGCCACTGTGGACGAGACCACTTACCCGGGCGGCACCATGGGCGCCGACCACCCGATCATGTGGTGCAAGGACTACAAGGGCGGCAAGTCGTTCTACACCGGGCTCGGCCAGACCGCCGCGGCCTTCAACGACAACACGTTCCAGCGCCACCTGGCCGGCGCCATCGACTGGTCGGCCGGCAAGGGCGACGGCGACTGCGGCGCGACCGTGCTGGCCAACTACCAGATGAGCGTCGTCGCCGCGCCGCCGAACATCGGCGAGCCGATCGAGTTCGAGGTGCTGCCGGACGGGCGGGTGCTGCAGACCACCCGACCCGGCCAGGTGCGGCTGCACGACCCGAACACCGGCACCACCACGCTGCTGGCCACCATCCCGGTCTACAGCCACGACGAGGACGGCCTGTACGGCGGCGCGATCGACCCGAACTTCAGCAGCAACCACTGGGTCTACCTGTACTACTCGCCGCCGCTGTCCACCCCGGTGGACAACCCGGCGACCCCCGCCGTCAACGAGGGGAACTCGCCGACCAGCAGCACCGACCCGAACGCCTGGCTGCCGTTCAAGGGCTACAACCAGCTGTCCCGGTTCAAGTACGTCGAAACGCCGACGCCACACCTGGACCCGGTGAGCGAGCAGCAGATCCTGCGGGTCGGTACCGACCGCGGCGCCTGCTGCCACGTGGCCGGCGAGATCCGGTTCGACTCGCGCGGCAACCTGCTGATGGTCACCGGCGACGACACCCCGGCCGGCGGCGGCAACTCCGGCGGCTTCGCCCCGTTCAACGGTGAGCTGACCGTCGCGCCGACCGCGACCTGCCCGGCGCCCTGCTACAACGCGCCGTACGTGGACGCCCGCCGGTCCGCCGGCAACACCAACGACCTGCGCGGCAAGCTGCTGCGCATCCACGTCCAGAACAACGGCTCGTACACCATCCCGAAGGGCAACCTGTTCCGGCCCGGCACCGCGCTGACCCGGCCGGAGATCTACGCGATGGGCTTCCGCAACCCGTTCCGGTTGAACCTGGACCCGAACGACGTCGCCTACGTCACCGACTACTCGCCGGATTCCCGTACCCCGCAGGTGTTCCGCGGGCCACCCGGGGTCGGCCGGATGGAGATCGTCCGGCACGCGGCGAACTACGGCTGGCCGTACTGCGCCTCGCCGACGCTGCCCTACTACAAGTGGAACTTCACCACCAGCACGCCGCTGGACAGCCCGCCGCAGGCGTTCGAATGCGGCAACCCGGCGCACGGGCCGGAGAACACGTCCCGGCACAACACCGGGCTCGGCGTGACACCGGCGCTGACCAAGCCGGACCTCTGGTACTCCTACAACGACAACAACGCGCCGACGCCGCTGGGCACGCCCTGCGCGGCGAACTACACCACCGACCCGCCCGGCACCTGCCCGCAGCTGTTCCCGGAGCTCGGCCCGGGCGGCGGGGTCGGCCCGCACGGCGCGGCGCCGTACCACTACGACGCGAAGAACCCGAACCCGACGAAGTTCCCGGCCTACTACGACGGCTCGATCTTCTTCGGCGAGTTCACCCGGGACTACCTCAAGGAGATCAGGCTCGACTCGCACGGCCAGATCTTCAAGATCAACAGCCTGCTCAACTGCGGCGACTTCTCCGCCAACCGGGCCGTCTTCCCGTTCATCTGCGACGCGCCGATGGACATGCGCTGGGGCCCGGACGGCAACTTCTACCTACTGTCCTATGGGGACGGTTTCTTCCGGGAGAACCCGGACGCGCTGCTGGTGAAGTTCAGCTACGTCAAGGGCCAGCGGGCGCCGACCGCTGTGGTATCGGCGACCCCGACCAGCGGAGTCGCGCCGCTCGCGGTCAACTTCTCCAGCGCCGGCTCGTCCGACCCGGACCCGGGTGACTCGATCAGCTTCGCCTGGGACTTCGACGGCAACGGCACGGTCGACTCCACCGACCCGAACCCGACGTTCAGCTACACCGGCAACGGCGTCTTCACCGCCCGGCTGACCGTGACCGACTCGAGCGGCAAGACCGCGATCGCGAACACCACGATCGAGGTCGGTAACACCGCGCCCACCGTCCACCTCACCACCCCGGCGGACGGCGGGATCTTCAACTGGGGCGACAACATCCCGTGGTCGGTGACCGTGACCGACCCCGAGGACGGCACGATCGACTGTGCCCGGGTCACCGTCTCGTTCGCGCTCGGGCATGAGACGCACGGGCACGGCGAGGGCTCGCAGACCGGCTGCTCCGGCGTGATCGAGACCGATCCCGCGGATGCCACGCACGCCAGCGGCTACCTGTACGGCGGCATCACCGCCTCGTACACCGACCTCGGCGGCAACGGCCAGCCGGCGCTGACCACCATCGACCAGCGCATCATCCAGCAGCGGCGGCAGCAGTTGGAGTACGCGCTGGACCAGTCCGGCACCTCGACCGCGCTGACCACCGACCCGGACGGCGGCGACGCCAACCGCACCAGCCTCGACCCGGGTGACTGGGTCGCGGTGAACCGGGTGGTCAACCTGTCCAATGTGAACAGCGTGACGTTCCGGGTAGCCGGTGGCTCCGCCGCCACCGCCGGCTCGCCGCAGGGCGCCGTCGAGTTCCACCTCGACTCGCCCACCGGCCCGCTGGTGACCACGGCGACCGTCAACGCCACCACCGGCACCACCGCGTACGCCAGCCAGACCGTCCCGATCACCGACCCGGGCAGCACCCACCGCCTCTACCTGGTCTTCCGCTCCGTCCCAGGTGGACCGACCACAAACCTGTTCAACCTGAACTGGATCGAGTTCACCGGCCCCGGCGTCACCGCGCCCTAACCCCTGACCGCACCACCACACCCCACCGGGGGCGCCACACCGCCGTGGCGCCCCCGGCCCGTGTCCCGGGCCCTGACACAATCCGTCCCAGGCCGCTTCGCGGAGGAGGGGACGGATGCCGCTGCCTTGGCTCACCCGAGTCCGGATCAACAATTACCGCAGCATCGGCGCCTGCGACGTCACGCTCAGTCCGCTCACCCTGCTGATCGGCCCGAACGGCAGCGGCAAGAGCAACTTCCTGGACGCCCTCCGATTCCTCAGCGACGCCATCGCGACCTCGCCGTACCAGGCCGTGGAAGCACACGGCGGCTTCAGCGAGATCCTGCGCCGGGTGCCGGAGCCGGCTACCGCGCTCAGCATTGCCGTTGACGTCGCCGTGCAGTACGGACACCTCCCAGACCAGTTGGTACTCGGGAGCTACGGTCTTGAGATCGGCCGAAACAGCCGGCGCGGCGAGCGACCGCTCGAGGTGATCTCGGAATACTGCCGGCTCGAGTTCGAGACCGAGGTCGAGGAGTTCCGAACCCTGTATGGCCAGCTCAGAGGGTCGAGCATAGCTGGCGGATCGATCGAGCGGGATCGGCTCTACCTACCGGCCGCGAGCTTCCAACCGAACTTCGCACCACTGTACGGCCACCTGGTGGGCATGGCGTTCTACAACCTCGACGCCACCACGCTGCGCCAACCACAGTCCGAGGCCGACGGCTCAGCGCTCGGCCATAGGGGCGAGCACCTGCCCGACGTGCTCGGCGAGTTGAGCAGCGATCCTCTCGCAAAGCAGCGGTTTGATGAGTATCTCGCCGCAGCCGTGCCCGGCGTCGAGGGTCTCGACCGCCAGTACGCCGGAAACTATGTAGCCGTCGAGATGCGGCAGCGGACCGGCGCTGGCAACGCTGAGGTGACGTTCGGCCCGGACGGCATGTCGGACGGGACCATTCGCACGGCCGGCGTACTCGCCGCCCTGTTCCAGCCGGCCGTCCGTAGTGGACAGATCTCGTTGGTCAGCATCGAGGAGCCCGAACTGGCGCTGCACCCAGCGGCAGCGGGAGTGCTGTTCGACGCACTGACCGAGGCGAGCGAGCAGGTTCAGGTCATCGCATCCAGCCAGAGCGCCGATCTGCTCGATCGCGACGACATCGATCCGGCCATGATCCGCGCGGTCACCAACCGGGACGGGCTGACCGTCATCGGGGAGCTCGACGACGCGAGCCAGACGATCCTGTGGGCTAAGCAGTTCACGCTGGGCGAGCTGATGCGCGGCAACCAGCTGGCTCCGCAGGGCACGGCCTGAGCCTGACCAGGCCGCGCTGGCAGCGCAGTTCGACCTTAAGGCCGCCCGGCAGAACTCGTCGTCGTTCGACAAGTTCTGCCGGGAGGTCGAGCGGCTGCTCGGGCCCTGATCGGAGGGTCAGGCGAAGTAGTGGGCCAGGACGGCGCCGGTGCGGGTGTCGTAGGTGATGTAGCCGTGCTGGAAGGTGCTGCGGCGGCCACCGGGGATGGCGAACTCGTTGGTGGTCGGGTAGCCGAGGCGGCCGCGTTCCCAGCCGAGGGTGGCCCACTTGGCGCGGATGCCGCCGTGCACCTCGTGCGAGCCGGTGGTCGGGTAGTAGTAGATCGACCGGTTGCCCGGGTAGAAGTGCTGGTAGCTGCCGCGGCCGTCGGGGGTGTGGCGCTCGTCCATCTGCGGCAGGCCGTACGCCGGGCCGCCGATGGCGAGGTAGGTGACCAGGTTGCCGCCGCGGACGAACCAGGTGCCGGTGGCGGCCGACCAGTACTCGTTGCCGCGCTCGAAGTAGCTGGCCCGGCCGGCGCCGGCGGCGACCTCGTCCGAGGTGGGGAAGCCGTAGCTGTCGCGCAGCGGCCAGTACCGGGCCAGGATGCCGCCGCGCACCTCGTGCGCACCGGTCCGGGCCGACCACATGATCACGCCACGGGTGTAGGGCCGGTACCGGCCGCCGGCCAGCGCGCCGCCGAGGTCCAGGGTCGGCCCGGTGGCGACGCCGAGCACCGCGGCCGGGCCGCCGAGCGCGGTGTACCGGGCGTCGATCGCGTTCGTGTAGTTCGCGGTCAGCGTCACGTCCGAGCTCGGCGCGGTGAAGCTGTGCGTGGCGGCGCCGCCGTCGGACCAGCCGGTGAAGGTCCACTCCTGCTGCTGCGCCGGCGCGGCGACGGTGACCGGCTGGCCGGCCACCACCTGCAGCGAGGACGTGTTGAAGCCGTTGATGGTGACCGGCACACCCGAGGTGACCGAGATCGTCTGCAGCTCCGGCCGGGCGTCGAACACCTGCTGGGCAACGGCCCCGGAGCTGTCCACGACCCTCGCGGTGACCTGCATGTAGGTGTCGCCGCCGTGGTCGGTGAACGGCTCGCTGAACGTATTGCCGGTGACGGTCTGGTCCGGGTGGTCATGGCACGGGCCGCCGAACGGGCAGTGCTTCAGTACCACCGCCCAGCTCACCGCGAGGCTGCCGTCCTCGGCGTCGGCCGCGGTCGCGGACAGCTGCACCGGGTCGCCCACCGCGTAGGTCTGCGCCGCATCCGGGGCGACGATGGTCAGCGTCGGGGTGTGGTTCTGCGGGACCACGGTCAGCGTCTTCTGGCCGACCGCGCCGGAGACGTCGGTCACCCGCACGGTGACCTGGTACGTGCCCGCAGCCGCATACCGGTGTGCGGTGACCGGCCCGGCCACCGCGGCCGACCCGTCGCCGTAGTTGGTGCTGAACGTGAGCCGGTCGCCGTCCAGGTCGTACGAGGCCGACGCGTCGATGTGCACGGTCAGCGTGTCCGGGTCGTTGGTCGCCTCGGCCACCGCCGTCGGCGGCCGGTTGCCGGCGCTGTAGCGCAGCCGCTTGAGGTTGCCGCTGGCGATGTCGGCGAACACCACGTCGCCGTTCGGCGCCGTGTCGAACGCGACCGGGGCACCCAGCCCGCTGGCGAACCGGACCGGCGGCACGGTCAGCTGGTCCTTGGTGTCGGTGGCCAGCGTGTTGATGAAGCCGGTGACGTAGTCGCCGAAGAAGTAGCGGCCGCGGTAGGCCGCCGGGTACGAGGTGCCGGTGTAGAAGACGCCGCCGACCGCGGCGTTGCCGCCGGGCGTGTGCGCGTACGTGTACAGCGGCGTGCTGACCGGGGTGTTCGCGGCGTACATGGCCTGGCAGTTCGGCAGGTTCTGGTGGCCGTTGGTCCGGCCCATGCCCTCGTAGCAGGGCCAGCCGAAGTTCTCGCCGCCGCGGGCGACGTTGATCTCCTCCCAGTTCGCCCAGCCGACGTCACCGAGGTACAGCCGGCCGGTGCGACCGTCGAAGCCGAACCGGAACGGGTTGCGCAGGCCCCGCACGAAGACCTTGCTCTGCCAGCTGTCCGGGGCGCTGGCCTGGAAGTACGGGTTGGCCGGGACGCCGCGCCCGGACCAGTCGACGCGCAGGATCTTGCCGTGCGGGTCGGTCAGCTGCTGGGCCCGGTACGCGGCCGGGTCGGCGTCCTGGTAGCGCGACTCGTCACCGAAGCCGATGTAGATGTAACCGTCCGGGCCTTCGAGAATGGTGCCCGGCCCGTGCGAAAGCGAGTTCTCTTCGACCTGGGTCGTCGGGCCGTCGCCGGACAGCAGCGCCTGCGTTTCGGTAAGGCTGGTCGGGTCGGCCGGATTGTCGACGGTCATCACCGCGGCATGCGCGTAGTGCGACGGCCCCGCCGGATTGTCGGTGTACATCACCAGCAGTTTTCCGGTCTCGCCGTAGTGCTTGGTGACGCTGATACCGATCAGCCCGATGTCCTGGTGCGCCCAGACCGGCAACTGGGCGATCGTCCGGGCGGTGGTGCCGTCCGCGCTGACCCAGACCACCTTGCCGGCCTTGCCGATGGTGTAGGCACCACCAGCCCCCGGCAGGCCGCCGGGGACCATCGCGAAACCGGTCAGGTCGCCCGCAGCCTGCCCGGCCGGGATGGTTTCGACCTGGAACCCGGCCGGCAGGACGGGCGCCGCGGCGGCCCGGTGCACGGCTGGCAGCAGCGCGACCCCGGCCGCGAGCACGGCGAATGCGCCGCCCAGACGAATGGCGCGTGACAGCACCTTGTATTCTCCCAGCTACTATAGGCTGCCACCCGGAATACGGTCTGTGACCGGAGCGCACCTGCGGGGGTGAGGCTCTCTACAGACTGACTACTTACGGGCTGCGCGCACTCTCCCCGGCTCCTGGACCTAGCCTGCGAAATCTACGCGGCCGGGTCGGCCGACAAATGCGGCTGACACCGAATACCGCGCTGAGTAATTCAAAAACTACGGACCGCTATCGACGCGCGATACCGTCCGGGGCACTTGACAGTTGATGGATTCTGACAGTTACACTCAGATTCGATCGTCTCTCGAAAGCTGGTGACTGTCATGAGTGTTCCGGGGGCTCGGCGCTGGTGGGCGCTGGCCGCACTGGCCGCGACCATGCTGGTGGTCGGCCTGGACCTGACCGTCCTGACCGTGGCGCTGCCGACGCTGGCCACCGACCTGCACGCGTCCACCGGCCAACTGCAGTGGTTCGCCGACTCGTACAACCTGGTGCTGGCCGCGGCGCTGTTGCCGGCCGGCGTGCTCGGTGATCGGTACGGCCGCCGGAAGCTGCTGCTGGCCGCGCTGGTGCTGTTCGGCGCCGCCTCGCTGGCCTGCGCGTACGCCCCGTCGGCCGGCGCGCTGATCGCCGGCCGGGCCGCGCTCGGGCTCGGCGCCGCGTTCCTGATGCCGCTGTCGATGGCGGTGCTGCCGGTGCTGTTCACGCCGGCCGAACGCCCCAGGGCGATCGCGATCTGGGTCACCGCCACCGCGCTGGGCATCCCGCTCGGCCCGGTCGTCGGCGGCTGGCTGCTGGACAACTACTGGTGGGGCTCGGTCTTCCTGATCAACCTGCCGCTGATCGCGGTGGCCGTGCTCGCGGTGCTCCTGCTGCTGCCCGAGTCGCGGGCGAGCAGCCGGCCGGCGCTGGACCCGGCCAGCGTGCTGACCTCATGCCTGGGCCTGGTCGCCCTGACCTACGGGGTGATCCGGGCCGGCGAGCACGGCTGGGGCGACCCGGCGGCACTGGGCACGATGGCCGGCGGCGCCGCCCTGCTGGCCGCGTTCCTGCGCCGGCAGCGCCGGCCCGAACGGGCCCTGATCGACCTGTCGCTGTTCCGGTCGGCGAGCTTCACCTGGGGCGCGATCCTGGCCACGGTGGTGCAACTCGCGCTGGCCGGGCTGATGTTCACGCTGCCGCAGTTCTTCCAGGCGGTCAACGGAGCGGACGCGCTGGGCACCGGGCTGCGGCTGCTGCCGCTGATCGGCGGGCTGCTGGTCGGCGCCCGGGTCGGTGGCCGGGTCGCCGCCGGGTTGGGCGCGAAGGTGACCGTCGCGGTCGGCTTCGGGCTGCTCGCCGGCGGCCTGGTCGCCGGCGCCGGCACCGGCGTGAGCAGCGGCTACGGGTATGTCGCGAGCTGGCTCACGGTGGTCGGCGTCGGGCTCGGCTTCGCCCTGCCCACCGCGATGGACGCGGCGCTCAGCGCGCTCTCGGCCGAGCGCAGCGGGGGCGGCTCCGCGCTGGTGCAGGCGCTGCGGCAGGTCGGCGGCGCGATCGGGGTGGCGATCCTGGGCACCGTGTTCAACGCCGGCTACCGCGGCCGGCTGGACCTGGCCGGGCTTCCGGACGGTGCCGCCGACGCGGTGCGGCGCAGCCCGGCGGCCGGCATCGAGGTGGCCGAGCGGGCCGGCCAGGCGCCGCTGCTGGCGATGGTCCGGTCGGCGTTCGTGCACGGGATGGGCGTGATGCTGTGGGTCTGCGTCGCCGGCACCCTGCTCGGCCTGCTGCTCACCCTGCGCAACCTGCCGGCCCGGGCCATCGTCGTCGGGGCGCCGGAAACCGGACCGGGCGAGGCCGGGCCGGACGCTGGGCCGGTCGGGATCGGGACCGGCGAAGCTGGGCCGGCCCGGATCGGGCCGAACGTCGAGCCGGCCGGGGTCGGGACCGGCGAGGTTGGGCCGGGCGAGGTTGGGCCCGGTCGGCGGCAGGACGCAGAATCACCCGATGAGCTCTCCCGGTCCCGACCGTAAGCCGACCGTCGGCCTGCGCGAACGGAAGAAGGCGAAAACCCGCGCGGCGATCCAGGTGCACGCCCTGCGGCTGTTCCGGGAGCAGGGCTACGCCGCGACGACGGTGGAACAGATCGCCGAGGCGGCCGAGATCTCACCGAGCACGTTCTTCCGCTACTTCCCGACCAAAGAAGACGTCGTCCTCACCGACGACTACGACCCGATACTGGCCGCCGCCTTCCGGGCCCAGCCGGCCGAGCTCAGCCCGCTGGAGGCGGTCCGGGGCGCGATGGCGGCGGCCCTCGCGGCGATCCCGGCGGCTGAGATCGACGGCGTGCAGGCCCGGATGAAGCTGGTCCAGAACGTGCCGGAACTGCGCGCGGCCACCCTGGCGAACCTCCTGCAGACGATGCACCTGCTGGCCGACCTGGTGGCCGAGCGGGTCGGCCGGGCACCGGACGACTTCGCGGTCCGGACGTTCTCCGGCGCGGTGCTCGGCGTGTGGCTGGCCGTGCTGTTCAGCTGGCAGGACCAGCCCGGGGCGGACCTGGCTGGCCCGCTGGACGCGGCGATGGCGCACCTGCAGGCCGGCCTGCCGTTCTGACCGGACAGCCCGGTTCGCTGGCCGGCCCGACCGCTATCTCAAGTATGACCCGGCGTCGCATTAATGCGGCTTTAAGGTGCCCGCGATGTGCTGCGTCCCGTTGTCGACCGGCAATCCCCGTGGCCGGTCGGACGAAGGGGTGAGGACATGGGTAGGAGCAGACATCCGGCCCGCCGGTTGGCCAGCCTTGCTGTGACGGCGGTGGTGGCCGGCCTCGCGGTGGTCGGCGCACCGGCCGGCCCGGCGGCGGCGGCCACCCCGGACGCGTACGGGTTCGCGTATCTCGACTCGCCGTCCCAGCCGATCGGCGTGCCGTACCTGCCGGACCCGAGCCACCAGTTCGTCACCAGCGGTGGGGCGGCCCTGGTGACCCGCAACGGGGTCGGCTTCTACTCGGTGCTGTTCCCCGGCATCGGCAAGCCGACCGGGGTGGCGCACGTGACCGCGGTGGGCGGCGCGCCGGCCTGGTGCCAGATCCTGCGGTACGGCATGTCCGGCCCGGACGAGCGGGTCGACATCGCCTGCGTCCGGTTCGGCTGGGCGCTCATCGACAGCCGCTTCACGGTGATGTTCACCAGCAGCACCGCGCCGCCGGCCGGCTCCGGCGGCTACGGCTACCTGCTGTCCGACCCGCTCGGCGGCGTCCTGGACAGCTACAACAGTGTCGGCGGGCCGAACACGATCAGCCACGGGCCGCCCGGCGAGTACAAGGTGTTCCTGTCCGGTCTGGGCGGCGCGACGATCGCCGGTGGGCTGCAGGTCACCGCGGTGAACAGTGCCGGGCCGGCCCGCTGCAAGGTGGCCTTGTGGTCGGTCACCCCGAACGGCGTCTCGGTCCTGGTGCGCTGCTTCACCGCGTTCGGGGTGCTGGCCGACAGCGGTTGGACGCTCTCGTACCAGAACCAGCGGGCGATCACCGCCGGCGTACTGCCGCCGGGCCGGTTCGGCTACCTGTACGACACGCTCGGCGTGCTGCCGCCGCTGACCAACTTCAACACCGGCCTCGGCTTCGGCGCCAACACGGTGGTCCCGGCCGGCGTGGGGCTGCGGTTCGTCACGTTCCCGGTGGTCGGCGCGCTGCAGGACCACGTGCAGGTGACCGCGGTCGGGCTGACCGGCGAGTGGTGCGGGCTGCTCACGATCTGGGTGACCAACGGCGGGAACGGGCTGGTCCGGGACGTGATCTGCTTCGGGATCGGCGGTGGGCTGATGACCCAGCCCTCGTTCGTCACGTACACCTCGCGGTTCTGATCGGTTCCAGACCGGGCCCGGGCATAGTCCTATGTGGACAGTGATGGGGCCGGCCGGTGGCGCCCGGGTGGGGAACCCGGGCGCCGCCGGCATTTTCCGGCCGGCCGTCACCCGGTCGGTTGGCCGAAAGGGCGAATTCGGTGCCCGTACGGCCAGTGCCCGCTTCCTATCTACGTTGTAGCGTTGCGCGCCGTGCAAGCGGGGGCGTCCGGCACCGGAACGGCCGCGCTCGACCTGGGCGACGTGCCCGTCGCGGTGCGCCGGATCAGGTCGGCGCTCGGCCTGTCCCAGGAACAGCTCGCGCGCCGGCTGGGCGTGTCGTTCGCCACGGTGAACCGCTGGGAGCGCGGGCACGCCGAGCCGTCGCCGCGCTCGCGCGAGGTGCTGGCCCAGCTGCGCGCCGAGACCGCCACGCCGGCCCGGCCCGCGGTGACCGACCCGCTGCCGCCGGACCGCAGCACCTTCGTCGGCCGGGACCGCGAGCTGGCCGAGCTGGGCACGCTCTGGCCGCCCACCCGGCTGGTCACGCTCACCGGCCCGGGCGGAATCGGGAAGACCCGGCTGGCCACTGAGCTGCTGCGACGGTCCGAATCGGACGGTCGCCGGCTGGTCGTGGTGGCGCTGGACCTGGTCACCGAGCCGGCGCTGCTGGCCAGCGCCATCGGTGCCGCGCTGGGGCTGCCGGCCGAGCGCGCCGGCCCGGCTGCCGATGTGGTCCAGGCGCTGGCCGGGCTGGACGGGGTACTGCTGCTGGACGCGGCCGAGCACCTGGCCGGCGAGGTGCGGGCGCTGCTGGACCGGGTCTTCGCGGCGGTCACCCCGGTGCGGGTGCTGGCCACCAGCCGGGTGCCGCTCGGGGTGGCCGGCGAGCAGGTCTGGCCGGTGCCGCCGCTGCGGCTGCCCGACCCCGGGCTGCCCCGCTTCGAAGCCGAGCAGGCGGACGCGGTGCGGCTGCTGGTCACCCGGTCCCGTGAGCGGGCCGCCGCGCTGCCCGGCGGCGATGCCGGCTGGCGCGACCTGGTCGCGCTCTGCCGGCGGCTCGACGGGCTGCCGGTCGCGCTGGAGCTCGCCGCGGGTTGGCTGTCCACGCTGACCCCGGGGCAGCTGCTCGGCCGGCTCGGCGACGGCACCGGGCCGCTGGCCGGGCCGGCCCAGCGACCGGACCTGCGGTCCACCATCGAGTGGAGCGCCGGCCTGCTGGCCACCCCGGACCGGGCGCTGGCCGGGCAGCTGTCCGTCCTGATCGGACCGTTCACAGTGGACGATGCGGCCGCGGTGGCCGGCCCGGTCAGCGACCTGCACGGCTCGGTCCGCCGGCTGGTGGAGGCGTCCTGGCTGGAGCCGCTGCCGGACGACCCGGACGCCGAGCCGGTCGGCTGGTACCGGATGCTCGACCCGCTGCGGGACCGGGCAATGTCCATTCTGGACGAACGCGGTGCCCAGGTTGCCCGGCAGCGGCGGGCCGAGCTGGTCCGGGAGCTGGCCCGGCAGGTGGACCGGCGGCAGCAGGGCGCCGGTTGGCCGCGGCTGCTGGAACGGCGCGCCGGCACCGTCCAGGCCGTCCTCACCGACCTGGCGGACACCTCGGCCGGGGTCACCGTCCCGGCCGGGACCGGCCCGGGTGGCGGGCTCCCGGCCGGGGCAGCGACTGCTGCGGGCGAACGGACGGCTACCGCCGGCGGCGGCCCGGGCGGGATGGCCGAGGAGGCGGCGCTGGTCGGGGCGGAGATCGCGGTGGGGTTGCTGCGGTGGTGGCGGCGGTCCGGGCGGGTCGCGGAGGGGCGGCACTGGCTGGACCTGTTCGCCGGCCGGGTCGGCGGGGTGGCGCGGGCGCGGGCCTGGTGCGCATCGGCCTGGCTGGCGCTCGACTGCGCCGACGACGCGGCGGCCGAGCGGCTGGCCCGGGACGCCAGGGCGGCGCTGGCCGGCACCGACCCGCGCTGGGCCGGCCGGGCCCGGACCGTGGCCAGCCGGGTGGCGGGCCGCCGCGGGGACTACCCGCTGGCCCGGGCCGAACTGGTCGCCGCGCTGGACCTGCACCGGGCGGCCGGCGAGCCGGCCGAGGTCGCGCTCGCGTTGACCCGGCTCGGCGCACTGGCCGCGGAGACCGACGACCTGGCCGCCGCCGAGGCGTACCACACGGAGAGCCTGGACCTGCGGCAACGGCTCGGTGACGACCGGTCCACCGCGACCACGCTCTGTGGCCTGGCCGAGCTCTACCGGCGCCGGCTGCGCCCGGACCTGGCCCGCGCCGCGCTGGACCGGGCCCGGGGGCTCGCCGTCGGGATCGGCGATCTGACGTTGCGGTCCAGAGTGGACACCGAGCTGGGCGAGGTGCTGCTCGACCTGGCCGAGCCGCGGGCCGCCGGTGAGGCGTTCCGGCTCGCCCTGGAGACCGCGCAGGGCCTCGGCTCGCGCCGGGCCGAGGCGCGGGCGCTGTGCGGGATCGGCCGGGCGCTGCTGGCCACCAACCGGCGGGGGCGGGCGGTCCGGATCCTGCAGGAAAGCCTGGCGCTGGCCACCAGCGTCGGCGACAGCGCGCTGCTGGCACAGGTGCGGGCGGCGCTGGGCACGCTCGGCGGGGAGCCCGGGCCGGCCCGGGCGCCCGATGGACTGTCCGCCCGGCAGGCCGAGGTGCTCGGCTGGCTGGCGGCCGGGCTGAGCGACAAGGACATCGCCCGCCGGCTCGGCATCCGCGCGTCCACCGTGCAGCGGCACATCGCGAACGTGTACCAGAAGCTGGGCGTCCGGAGCCGGGTCGAAGCCGCCCAGTTCGCCACCGTCCACGGCATCGGTCCCGGCCCGCCGGCGGCCGACCCACCCCACTGAACACCGCCCGGCCCAGGCTGCTTGGCTCGAACAATGAGCGGAGCGGCCATGAGCGCGGCGGAGGTTGTGGCGCTGGTTGGTGCTGGGGTGCTGGCCGGTCTGGTGAGCACGGTGATCAGCCTGGCCTCGATCGTCTCGTACCCGGCGCTGCTCGCGGTCGGGCTGCCGCCGCTGGCCGCGAACGTGACGAACACCGTGGCGCTGGTCGGGGTCGGGCTGGGCGCGGCCGGTGGGTCCCGGCCGGAGCTGGCCGGCCAGGGCCGGCTGGTCGCCCGGCTCGGCGTGCTGACCGTGCTGGGCGGGGCGACCGGGGCGGCGCTGTTGCTGCTGCTGCCGGCCACCAGCTTCGAGTACGTCGCGCCCTGGCTGATCGGCGGCGCATCGCTGCTGTTGCTCCGGCGCCGGCCGCCCGGACCGCCGCCCGTCACCCCGTCCGCCCCGGCGGCCGGGCCCGACTCGGGGACCGAGCCCACCCCGGGGACCGAGCCCACTCCGGGGACCGGGCCCGGCACGGGGACCGGGCCCGGCACGGCAGCCGGGCTGGGGCTGCCGGCCGGCGGCCGGCCCGGGCGCGAGCGGCAGCCGGTCGGCGGGCGGATCGCGCTGCTGGCCGCGTCCGTCTACATCGGATACTTCGGCGCCGCCGGCGGCATCCTCATGCTGGCCGCGTTGACCGCGCTGCTGGACCAGCCGCTGGCCCGTACCAACGCGGTCAAGAACATGGTCTCCGGGCTGGCGAACGGGGTGGCCGCGGTGGGGTTCGCGCTTTTCGGCCCGGTCCGCTGGGCCGCCGCGGCGCCGCTGGCGGCCGGGTTCGTGGTCGGCGGCTGGATCGGCCCGGCGCTGGTCCGCCGGCTGCCGGCCGGCCCGCTGCGGTTGCTGATCGCCGGCTGCGGCCTGCTGGTCGCGCTGAAGCTCGGCCTGGACACGTACCGCTGAGCCACCCGCGGACCCCGGCGGGGCCGCGCGTAAGCTGTCCGGATGGCGGATCTGGAGCTGGCCGAGCAGGTGCTGCAGACCTGGGACTTCGGTGATCCGGCCGGGTCGCGGGCCCGGTTCGAGCGGGCCGCGGCGGCCGAGCCGGACCTGGTGCGGCAGCAGGTGCTGCTGACCCAGGTGGCCCGCACGCACGGGCTGGAGAACGCGTTCGACGCCGGGCACGCGGTGCTGGACGGGCTCGGCCCGGCCGACGGGCTGGCTGCCGAGCCGGCGACCCGGTCGGCGCTGGAGCGCGGTCGGTTGCACAACTCGGCCGGCACGCCGCAGGTCGCGGTGCCGCTGTTCCAGCAGGCGTACGACCGGGCCACCGCGGCCGGGCTGCCGGGGCTCGCCGCGGACGCCGCGCACATGCTGGCGATCGCGCTGCCGGCCGAGCAGCAGGAGGAGTGGGCGCTGCGCGGCATCGCGCTGGCCGAGAGCGACGCCGCCCGGCCGGACCCGCTGGCCCGCACCATGCTGGCCGCGCTGCTGAACAACCTGGGCTGGAGCTGGGCCGAGGCCGACCGGTGGGCCGACGCGCTGCCGCTGTTCGAGCGGGCGGTGGAGTTGCGCCGGGAACGCGGCGTGCCGGGGCCGCTGCACTTCGCCCGCTGGTCCCGGGCCCGGGCGCTGCGTGCGCTCGGCCGGTACGCCGAGGCGCTGGCCGAGCAGCGCGAGCTGGCCGCGAGCCCGCAGGGCAAGGATGACGACTACGTGGCCGAGGAGATCGCGGCCAACGAGGCCGCCCTGCCCGGACAGCCCTGACCGGGTGGGCTGTTCCGGGCCGGCCGGTTGGCGGCCCGCGGCGACCGGGCCGGCCCCGGCGGCGGGCGCCGCCTGCCGCACCGTGGGGTCCGCGGGGGCTCGGCCCCCGCGGCCAGCATGACGGACGCGGGGGCGAGCGTTCTCCGCGAGCAGGGTGCACCCAAGTCCGTGGGCCGGCCGGGCTCCGATCCGGCCGGCCCACCGGTCAGCTCTGGGCCGACGCCGGCAGCGCGGCGAGCAGGTCGTCCGCCTCGGGCGCGCCAAGGTCGCGGGCCCGGGCCAGGTCGATCAGCGCGCTGTCCAGGTCACCGGCCGCCTGGTACGCGGTGGCCCGGTTTATCCGCAGGTCGGCGTCGTCCTCAATGGCCAGCGCGCGGCTCAGGTCGTCCAGCGCGGCCGGTATGTCGCCGGTCTCGAAGGCGAGGGTGGCCCGGTTCGCCCAGGCCGCCTGCAGCGTCGGGTCGGCGGTCAGCGCCGCGGTGAACGCGGCCCGGGCCGCGGCCGGGTCGCCGGCCTCGGACTCCAGCCGGCCGAGCAGGCAGTGCAGGTGCGGGTCGCCCGGGGCGAGTTCCAGGCCGGCGTCCACGTCGCGCCGGGCGGCGGCCCACTCATCCAGCTCGCAGAGCAGGCCGGCCCGGTTGATCAACGCGTCCAGGTAGCCGGGGTCGAGCTCCAGCACGTAGTCGAAGTCGGCCCGGGCAGCAGCCAGGTCGCCGCGGTCCAACAGCAGGTCGGCCCGGTTGTAGTAGACCTCCGGGTACGGCGGGCTGAGCGCCATCGCCCGCTCGTAGTCGGCCAGCGCCTCGTCGTCCCGGCCGAGCTTGCGCAGGATGCCGCCGCGGTCGAAGTAGTACTCGGCGTAGTTCGGGTCGGCTTCGATCACCCCGGTGTAGTCGGCCAGCGCCTCGTCCAGGCGGCCCAGCCCGGCGTACACCTGAGCCCGGTTGTAGCGCAGCACCGAGCGGTGCAACCGGTGCTCGGCCGGGTCCAGATCCTTGTCCAAACGCGACAGTCCACTGTCGACAAGGCGAAGCGCGGCCGGCAGGTTGCGCAGGTGCACCTCGATCAGCGCCAACCCGTTCTGGTTGAAGACGGTCTGGAACGCCCGCTCCTGCGGGTCCGGCAGCATCGAGGAGAACGCGATCGCCGCGTTGATCCAGGCCTTCGCCCGGCGGTGGTCCTTCTTGCTGTCCGGGTGGTGTCGGGTGTAGAGCATCGCGGTGGCGTAGGCGGCCTGCAGGTGGACGCTGGGCGAGGTGCTGCTGGCGCGGGCCTCGTCGTAGAGGTCCTCGGCCTCCTGCGCCCGGCCCAGCGCGGCCAGCGAGGTGGTCATCTTGGTGGTGTACGCCCACCACATCTCCAGCTGGGTCGAGGAGTCGACCAGCCGGCGGCCGCGGTGTCCACAGTCGACGGTCGCCTCGTAGAAGCCGTGGTCGATGCAGTAGTCCAGGGCGAACCGCAGCGCCTGCGCGCCGACGCCGGCCGGGTCGCTGCCGCGCTCGCGGTGGTACGGCACCGCGCCGAGCAGCAGCGACAGCTCGTCCCGGGACTCCAGCTCGGCGGCCCGCTCGTCGTGCAGCCGGGCCCGGTGCGCCGGCTCCAGCCCGTGGTACGCCGCGCGCAGCCGGGACTCGTCCGAGGTGCCGTCGCTGTCCACATACCGCTGGGCCAGCCGCACCGCGTCGACCACGCCGGCCGGCCGGGGCAGTGCCGGCACCGCGGCCGGGGTCAGCTCGACCGCGTGCCGGCGCAGCGCCTCGGCCAGCCCCGGGCCCGGGCCGGGCCGGGTGCCGGTGCCGATCGCCAGCGTCAGCAACGCCGGGTCGAGCCGGCGCAGCAGCACCGCGAGCAGTTCCTGGTCGGTACTGTCGGCGTGCTCGGCGCCCTCGATCAGCAGGCTGTGCGGCCCGGCGTCCAGCCGGCGCAGGTGATCGCGGAGGAACTCGGTCAGCCCGTGCGCGAGCCGCAGCGTGCGCAGCCGGGAGTAGAACCGGGTCCGCTCGCTCGGCACCGCCAGCGAGGTCAGCGTCTCCCGGGACGCCGGCACGACCGAGCGCAGCTCCGGCGCGACGGTCAGGATCTCGACGTCATGCGCGGCGACCAGATCGGGCCAGCGGCGCAGCGCCTCGGGTACCAGTACCCGCAGCATCGTCCCGGCGGCGGTGTACGGGCCGCGCAGCCGGCGGTACGCCGGCACCGGCGGCAGCAGCGCCGGCCCCAGCCCGGCCAGCCGGTAGAGCTCGGCCCGGTCGGAGGCCAGGCCGCCGGCCAACCAACGGTGTGAGTCGCTCGGCACGTCTATCTCCTCTGGACTGTCTAGGTGTGGGTACTCAGATGGTTCGGCGCCGGCGCCGGTCCCGGATCACCAACGCGGCGACGGCGCCGAGCTGGGCCAGGTTCAGGGCGAGGAAGCCGGCCGAGTCGGCCAGCTCGGCCCCGCTGGCGCCACCGCCGCCGAACCGGCCGAACACGCCGCTGATGAAGCGCACCGCGGTCGGTATCCCGGCCAGCAGCAGGGTGCCGATGGAGAAGGCGTAGCCGGCCGGCAGCAGCCAGCTGTACCAGCGGGCGGCGCGCAGGTCGCGCGGGTGCCACTGGGATTCGTCCAGCAGCCGGTCGGTGCGGCCGAGCAGCCGGTTGACCCGGTTGCGCAGCACCCCGCGGGCGGCGGACTGCAGGTCGAGGCAGCCGAGCACCACGCAGACCACGTGGTAGACGTCGGTCTGCAGGTAGAAGTAGAGCTGCCAGACGAACCGCAGCACGGTGCCGAAGGCGAGCGCCAGGCAGATCGCGCCACCGGTGGAGAACGACCCGTCCGGCCGGCGGGTCAGGTCGGCGGCCAGCGTCAGGGCGCTGAACACCAGCACGTCGGCGAGCATCCCGGCCAGCATCGGCAGGTAGCGCTGCCGGCGCGGCACGGTCACCAGGCCGTCCAGTGAGGTCTCGAAGACCAGGTAGTACAGCCGCCGGCCGATGCCGAACCCGGACCGCAGGCCGAGCCGCCGGCCGGCCAGCGCGTGGAACCCCTCGTGCACCAGCAGCAGCGGGAACTGCCCGACGAACAGCACCAGCTCGACCAGGGTCAGGTACCGGGTGAAGAACGCGTTGCGGTAGTGCGGCGCGAGGTCGGCGTGCCGGCCGATCGCGACCGCGGTGGCGGCGACCAGCAGGCCGTACAACAGCCAGGCGGGACGGGAGAACAGCGCCTGGCCGAGCCGCTGGCCGGGCAGCGGACCGGTCGGCGCGGCCGGCGCCGGCTCGTCCCCGGACCGCAGGAACTCCAGTTCGGCCAGGGTGCTGACGAACTCCGCGATGTCGACCGACTCGCCGTAGGTCTGCTGGTACCACCGCGCCGCCGCGCGTGGTGTTTCCCCTGTGGACAGTCGGCGCAGCAACTCGGCACCGTCGGCCGGCAGCACGGCGTACGACTCGACCGCGGCCCGCCCGACGGTGACCTCGTCCCCGTCCGGCAGGAAGGTCAGGTCATGCACAGCCAGCGGCAGGTCGAGGTCGACCAGGCCCGGGCCCGGCCCGGTCGGCTCCGGCATCAGCCCCGGGCTCCTTCCACGTCAGGCGGCGCACCGGGGCGGCACCCGGCCGC
>Ga0307499_10000107_pt1 | contig 29458 bp, 23 predicted proteins | sample 13_S_MG_FD_201363 | JGI IMG/M metagenome (GOLD analysis project Ga0307499, IMG submission 201363) | Soil microbial communities from Populus trichocarpa stands in riparian zone in the Pacific Northwest, United States - 13_S | ecosystem: Environmental > Terrestrial > Soil > Riparian zone > Trees... | reverse complement strand
GCGGCCGGCCATCGCGACCCACCTAGCCCAGGCTGATCAGCGCACCGTCGGCCTTGAAGGCCTTGGTCGCAGCGTCCCAGACGGTCGTCTGGAAGGCGGAGAAGCCGAGCAGCTGCGCCGGCGAGCTGATCCACTTGATGCCGTTGATCAGCATCGGGCAGTCGTAGGTCTGGTCCCGCGCCGCCTTGATCACGTTCTCCCGGGTAAGCCCGCCGGGCATGCCGGCGGCCTGGGTCAGCGTGTTGATGGTCAGGTCCGCGGTGACCCAGCCGGCGACGGTGATCGAGTTCTCCTTGTCGGCGGTGGTCACCTGCTGCAGGTAGGTCCGCATCCCCGCGTCGCCGGCCAGGGCCGGGTCGGCCGGGTTCTTCAGGTAGGACGGCAGCACGCCGCCGTCGGCGGCCGCGCCGGCGGCGATGTAGCCGGTCTTGTCCGCACAGTTGGACGGGTTGATCACCAGCTTCGGCGTGAAGCCGATCCGGGCCAGCGCCTGCACGTCCGGACCGCAGTCCGTGGTGATGCCGGCGATGTAGACGACGTCCGGGCTCTTCGCCTTGATCTGGGCCGCCGCGGCGTTCGGGTCGGTGGACGGCGCCACCACCGCGACCGTCACGTTCGTACCCTTGACCGCGTTCTGGAACGCGGCGCTGTAGCCCTTGCCGGACGCGGTCTGGTTCTCGGCGATGCCCACGGTCGCGCCGTTCGGGAACTTCTGCTGGATGAGCTTGATGTCGTACTGCGCTTCCTTGTCCGCGGCCGGCAGGAACTGCACCGTCCACGGGTATTCCTTGATGTCGCGGTACTGCGGCACCGACGAGCTCGGGTACAGCAGCGGGACACACGCGGCGTTCTGGTCGTCGGCCATCGCGCCCACCGGGCCGCTGCCGAACGTGGTCAGCGAGTCGACCTGCTCCTTCTGGATGAACTCGGTGGCGTTCGCCTTGGCCCGGTCCGGGGTGAACGCGTCGTCCTTGTAGACGACCTCGAGCTTGACGCCGTTGATGCCGCCAGCGGCGTTCTGCGCCGCGATGCGCGCCTTGTAGCCGTCGGCGGCGAAGTTGACGACGCCGGCGACCGGGCCGGACAGCGGGAGGCTGTAGCCGATCTTCCAGCTGCCGGTGACCTGCTTGCGGGCGGCGTCGGCGTCGTCGCAGTCGTCGAGGTTGACCGTGAACCCGGAACCGGACGCGGCCGGACCACCCGACCCGCTGGGCGAACTGGAGTCCCCGGTGTTGCCGCCGTCGCTGGACGAGCATGCCGCCAGCGCCGTCAGCAGCGCGGCGAGACCGGCCACTTTGGCACGCACTGTTGTTGTCTTCACCGTCGGTGACCTTTCTGGGCGATCGCTACTCGGACGGAGACTGCAGATCCGCGAGACGTTCGGGCGGTGCCGCGGCGCGCGGGCGCTCGTCGGGCGGGGCGGTGGGCAGGCCGGCGTCCGGACCCGCCGGCGCACCCGCCGGCGCACCGCTGTCCGGGCCCGGCCGGATGGACGGGACGAGTACCAGCACCCGGTGGAACACCCGGAAGAAGCCGCCCACCAGGCCTTCCGGCGCCAGGAAGATGATCGCGATCAGGACCGCGCCGAACAGCACCGCGGACGCCTGCCCCTGGCCGATGTCGGACGTGTAATACGGGATGTAGACGACGGCGACCGCCCCCAGCACCGGGCCGAACCGGGTCGCCTGCCCGCCGATGACCAGGCCGGTCAGCAGCGAGATCGCGTTGAGCAGGGTGAACGAGTCGTTGGCGACGAGGCTGCCGAGGTACATCGCGAACAGCGAGCCACCCACGCCGGTCAGCGCCCCGGACACCCCGAAGGCGGCCGTCTTGGCGACGGCCAGGTTCACCCCGGACGCGGCCGCCGCGGTCTCGTTGTCCCGCGCCGCGACCAGCGCGAGGCCGTACCTGCTGCGCGCCAGGTTGTGCACCAGCAGCATGACGATCAGCAGCAGCGCCGCCGCGAGCCAGTACAGCCACTCGCTCTTCTGCCCGAGCGTGAAGCCGGACCAGCCCGGCGGGGTCAGCATCCGGCGCCGGATCGTCAGGCCCTGCGCGCCGCCGGTGAGGCCGTCGAAGCGGGCGATCAGTTCCGGGAACGCGACGCCGAACGCGATGGTGACCATCGCGAGGTACAGCCCGCGGATGCGCAGCGCCGGCAGGCCCACGATCAGCCCGGCGACGAAGCAGACGGCGAACGCGACCGGAATCGTGTACTCGGCCTGCCAGCCGTACCGGACGACCAGGACGCCGGTCGTGTACGCGCCCAGGCCGAAGAACGCCGAGTGGCCGACCGAGATCAGCCCGGCGTAGCCGCTGGCGACGTTCAGCCCGGCGATGGCGATCGCGTAGATCATCACCCGGGTGACCTGACCGCGGTCGAACTCGGCCAGGCCGGAGCCCCAGCCGAGCAGGCCCGCGACCGCGACCGCGGCCAGCACGAGCAGGCCGAGGTGCGGCGCCGAGTTGCGCCGGACGACGATCGGCAGGCGACTGCTCATTGCCCGCCTCCGCGCTCGCTCCGCTCCGCGGCGCCCCGGACGGCACCTGCGATGCTCACTCGCTGTCGGCTCGCGGCGCTCATACCCGTTCCACCCGCGCGCGGCCGAACAGGCCGGTGGGTTTGGCCACCAGGACGAGCACGATGATCGCGAAGGCCACGGTCAGCTGCAGCGAGCCGCCGAGGAACGTCGCGTACCCGTTGAGCATCGACTCGGCGACGCCGAAGGCGAGGCCGCCGACGACCGCGCCGGTGATGCTGTCCAGGCCGCCGAGCAGCGCGGCCGCCGCCGCGAAGATCAGGATCGGGAAGAACGCGCTCAGGTTGAGCTGGTTCGGCGGCAGGATCGGGACGATCAGCACGCCGGCGAACGAGCCGATCACCGAGGAGATCCCCCAACTGGCGCTGAGCACCCGCCCGACGTTGACGCCGGACAGCGCGGCCGACTCGGGGTTGCTCGCGACCGCGCGCATCTTGAGCCCGAGCGGCGTCGCGTTCAGCAGCAGCGTGAGCAGCACGACGACCAGAGCGGTCAGCAGCACGACCCCGATCGAGTCGTAGTGCAGCCGGGCCCCGCCGATCGTCACGTAGTCGTCCGGGCCGTTCGGCAGCAGGTGCGGGAAGACCTTGTCCTCCGGTCCCCAGATCCAGCCGTCCGCGCCGTTGAGCGCGGTGAACAGGCCGAGGGCGACGATGAGCACGGCCGCCTCGTTGCGCCGCCGGATCGGCCGGATCAGGGTCCGCTCCGTCACGACGCCCAGCACGAAGCCGACCACCATCGAGGCGAGCATCGCGAGCACGAGCGGCCAACCCCTGGTCGTCAGCCACCACGCGACGAAGCAGGTGAACAGCGCGTACTCGCCCTGGGCGAAGTTGATCGTCTTCGACCCGCGGAACACGACCACGAGCGCCAGCGCGATCAGCACGTAGGCCGACCCCGACGTGACGCCGGAGAACAGCCGGTCCAGGAAGATCTCCACCTGTCCCCCGATCCTCAGTAGCCGAGATACGCCTGTCGGATCGCGTCGTTGCCGCGGAACGTCCCGGTGTCGCCGGTCGCGGCGATGGTCCCGACCTCGAGCAGGTACACCCGGGACGCGATGTCCAGCGCCAGCTCGGCGTTCTGCTCGACCAGCAGCAGCGAGATGCCGTCCTCGGCGTTCAGCTCGCGCAGCACCTCGAACAGGCCCTGGACCACCACCGGCGCGAGACCCAGGCTGACCTCGTCGCAGAGCAGCAGCCGGGGGCGCGCCATCATCGCCCGGGCGATCGCGAGCATCTGCTGCTCGCCCCCGGACAGCGTCCCGGCGACCTGGTCGCGCCGGCCGCCGAGGGCGGGGAAGACCTCGCACCAGCGCTCGATGTCGGCCGCGACGGCTGCGCGGTCGGCGCGGGTCACGGCGCCGACGCGCAGGTTGTCGCGCACGGTCAGGTCGGTCAGCGTGCCGCGGCCCTGCGGCACCAGCCCGACCCCCCGGCGCAGCATGGCGTCCGGCCGCACCCGGCCGATCCGGTGCCCGGCCACGGCGATCTCACCGGCGGTGTGCGGGATCAGCCCGGAGATGGCGCGCAGCAGCGTCGTCTTGCCGGCCCCGTTGGCGCCCAGCACGACGACGACCTCGCCGGCGGCGACGTGCACGTCGATGCCGTGCAACACGCTCGCGCCGCCGTACCCGGCGTGCAGCCCCCGCACGTCCAGCAATTCCGGGCTCATCCGACCGGGTCCTTCGGCTGGTCCGCCGGTCGGCCCTTCGCCTGGCCGAGGTAGGACGCGATCACCGCCGGGGAGTGCGCGACCTCCCGCGGCGTCCCGGCGGCGACGGTGCGGCCGAAGTCCATCGCGACCACATGGTCGGAGATGCCCATCACCAGGCCCATGTGGTGCTCGACCAGCAGCGCGCTGAAGCCGAACTCGGCCTTGAGCCGCACGATCAGCGAGCCGAGGTCGTGCACCTCGGCGTGGGTGAGTCCACCGGCCGGTTCGTCGAGCAGCAGCAGCTTCGGCTGGCTCATCAACGCCCGCGCGAGCTCGACCCGCTTGAGCGTGCCGAAGGGCAGCCCGTGCGCCGGCCGGAACGCGACGTCGGCCAGGTCGAGCTGGCCGAGGACCTCCCACGCCTCGGTCTCCAGCCGGCGCCGGGCGGCGTGCCCGGCCGGCCAGCCCAGCAGCGTCGGCGCCAGCCGCGGGGTGTTCCGCGAGTGCGCACCGACCAGCGTGTTCTCCAGCACGGTCAGCGATCCGAACAGCGCCAGGTTCTGGAACGTACGGGCCACGCCGTTGGCCACGATGCGGTGGCCGCGCACGCTCAGCAGGTCTGTCCCGTTGAACTCGATGGCTCCGGCGCTGGGCTGGTAGATCCGGGTGATGCAGTTGAAGACCGATGTCTTGCCCGCCCCGTTCGGTCCGATTAGTCCGCAGATCGCGTCGTCCCGGACGGACAGGCTGACCCGGTCGAGCGCGGTGACGCCGCCGAAACGAAGTGTGAGCTCCCTGATGTCGAGCACCCGGCTCACCTCGCTTCCCCCGCCCCAGGTACGCGCCGAGAGTGCCGCAGCGTACTTCAGTTAGCAGTTCGGCCTTCCTACAACAAGCGAAGCTTGTGGTCAACATCCCGGCAACGATTGACAGCGCAGCCGATACACACCTAGGCAAGTAACCCTGCTAGTTGTAGTGTCCGGCTGGTGGCTGACAACCTTCTCTACCGCCCGCTGGACGCCTGATGGCGGCCGAGGTGCGCGGCTGCGTCGCGCTCGTCACCGGCGGGAACCGTGGCATCGGCGAGGCCTTCGTCTCCGAACTGCTCGCGGGCGGGGCGAGCAAGGTGTACTGCGGCGCCCGTACGCCGGCGGACGTGCCGCGGCGGCTGCGCGACGCCGGTGCGGTCCCGGTGCCGCTCGACATCACCGACCTGGCGTCCGTCACGGCGGCCGCCGGGACCTGCGGCGACGTCACGGTGCTGGTGAACAACGCCGGCTTCCACGGCCGGGAGCGGCTGGTGCGCACCGATCACCCGGAGATCGCGCGGCAGGAGATGGAGGTCAACTACTTCGGCACGCTCAACATGATCCGGGCGTTCGCGCCGGTGCTGGAGCGCACCGGCGGCGGTGCGATCGTCAACGTGCTCTCGGTCGCCGGCGCCCTGCCGACGGCGTTCATGGGCGGGTACTCGACGGCGAAGGCGGCGGCGCTGTTCCTCACCACGATCGCCCGGGCCGAGCTGGACGCGCAGGGCACGTCGGTGACCGCGCTCGTCGTCGGTTCCGTCGACACCCGGATGGCCGACCACGTGGACGGCGCCAAGGAGCGGCCGGTCGACATCGCCCGGGTCGGGCTGCGGGCGATGGCGCGCGGCGAGCGGACGGTCGACACCGACCGGATGGCCTTCGAGTCGCGGGCGCGGTACGTCCTGGACCCGGTGCGCTGGGAGCGGAACATGGCGAAGGTGATGCGCGACGGCGAGTTGCGGACCGGCCGGTGAGCACCCGGGTCGTCCAGTGGGCGACCGGATCGATCGGCCGGACCTGCCTGCGCGCGGTGCTCGACTCCCCCGACCTGGACCTCGTCGGCCTGTATGTCTACAGCGACCGGAAGGCCGGCCGGGACGCCGGCGAGATCGCCCGGCGGGACCCGACCGGCGTGCTCGCGACCCGGGACCTGGACGCGATCCTCGCCCTGGACGCCGACGTCGTCCTGCACACGCCCCGGCTGCAGATCCCGTACGAGCGGCACGACGACGACATCTGCCGGCTGCTGCGCAGCGGCAAGAACGTGATCACGACCGCGGGCAACCACTACCCGCTGGCGCACGGCCCGCGGCGGCAGGCGATGTTCGAGGCGGCCGGTCGCGACGGTGGCACGACCCTGTTCGGTACCGGCGTGAGCCCGGGCGTCATCGGCGAACGGCTGACCATGGCGCTGGCCGCGACCAGCGTCGAGCTGGACTCGATCACCATCGACGAGCTGTTCGACGCCAGCGGGATGCCGAGCGCCGACTTCGTGTTCACCGTCATGGGCATGGGCAGCGACCCGGCCACGACCGACCTGACCAGCGGCCCGCTGCCGCGGCTCTACACGACGCTGTACGCCGAGACGCTGGCCTACCTGGCCGACCAGCTCGGGCTGCGCGACCACACCATCGAGCCGGACCACCACGTGGAGCTCGCCGCCGCGGACGTCGAGGTGCGGGCCGGGACGATCCGGGCCGGCACGGTCGTCGCCACCGAATGGCGCTGGCACCTGTCCGCCGCCGGCCGGCGCCGGATCACGCTGGCGATCAGCTGGACGATGGACCCGGCGCTGCCCCGCTACCGCGGCCGCCCGCACTGGCGGATCCACCTCACCGGCCGCCCCGCGATGACCGTCTCGATCGACCTGCACGACCCGGCCGACCCGACCGTGCGCACCACCGCCGGGCAGTACATCACCGCCGGCACCGTCCGGCAGGCCATCCCGGTCGTGGTCGCCGCGCCCCCCGGCGTCCTGCAGATCCCGCAGTTCGCGCCGTACCGGTACCAGCCGGCCTAGGGGGTGCGCACCACCTGGACGCTCGCGCCGCGCAGCCGCTGCTCGCACTGGTCGCAGATCAGCCGGGGGTGGAACGGGCGGGTGCACTCGACGTGGACGGTCCGCAGCGCCACCCCCTCCGGAGCCTGGAACCAGCGCTGGCCCCACTCGATCGCGGCGGCGAGCACCGGGTAGAACGCCCGCCCCTTGTCGGTCAGGTGGTAGACGACCCAGCCCGGCCGCTGCGCGTTCGGCGACTGCTCGAGGATGCCGAGCTCGCAGAACGTGCGCAGCCGTTCGGCCACGATCGTGGGCGGCGCGCCCATCCGCTGCTCGAACTCGCCGAACCGGGTCGCGCCGAGGAACGCCGCGCCGAGCAGCGCGGTCGACCACCGGTTGCCCACCAGCGCCATCGACTGGGTGACCACCTCGGTCGGGCGGGTGCCGTTGTGCGAGCGCCGCCGGGTCGCGGCCGACGGGATGCTGCGCTGCCACGAGCCGCTCGGGCCGAACTTCGCCTGCACGTCGCGTGCCTCGGTCCGCTCGCCGCACGCGTCGCAGATCAGCACCGGCGCGAAGAACTCCCCGCACCCCGCGTGCCGCATCCGGGGCAGGTTCTCCTCCGGCCGGTTCACCCAGCGCTGCTCCCACGCCCACATGGTCAGCAGGATCGGCCACATCTGCCGGCCCCGGGTGGTCAACCGGTAGTCGTACCGCGGCGGGTTGTGCTGGTAGGCGACCCGCTCCATGATGTCGACCTCGACCAGCCGGGCCAGCCGGGCGGTGAGCACCGCGCTGGAGATGGGCCCGGCCCGCAGCCACTCGTTGTACTGGGTCAGGTCGGCGTTGAGCGCCATCTGCACGATCCACAGCGTCCACTCGTCCCCGACGATCCCGTTGGTGACCGCGATCGCGTTCGGGCCGCCCGGTTCGAGCAGGGTGACGCGGCCGGATGCGCTCTGCCGGGCCGGGACCATGGCACCACCAAACTGCTCGGGGATCGAGGCCGACCGCTGAGCTTACTTCCCGGTCCCAGCCGGCGACCGGCAGTCACCGGCTGAGGCGGGCAGCCGGCAGTCACCGGCTGGGGCCGGCAGCCGGCGGTCACCGGCTGGGGCCGGCGGCCGGCGGCTGGGCCGGCTCCACCTCGGGTCCCGCGACGACGTCCGACTCGAGCCCCGCGACGAAGTCGAAGAATGCGTGCGGCGCGTCCGGGAACTCGCGGGCCGGCGCCTGCCGGCTGCGGGCGACGAGGTCGGCCAGGGTCCGCGGTGCCAGCTGGCCGGTGGGCAGCTCGACGGTCCCCCACTCGACCGCGCTGGCGACCCGCAGCCGCCCGCCCGCGACGACCAGCAGTTGGCCGTTGAGCGGGCAGGACGGGTCGACCAGGGCGGTGACGACGGGTGCCACCAGCGCCGCGTCCATCGCGTCGCGGTACTGCTCGGCCATGCCGGGCTCGGTCATCGGCGTCGTCGCGTACGGCAGCAGCACGTTCGTGTGGACGCCGCGCCGCTCCCCCTCGACGGCGATGGCCCGGCCCAGCGCGATCACCGCGCCCTTGCTCGCCGAGTAGGCCGACGCGGTCGGCTCGCCGTACAGTCCGGCGGTCGAGGCGACCAGCACGATGCGCCCGCCGTCGGCCTGCCGCAGGTGCGCCGAACACGCCTGGGCGACGTGCGCGGTGCCGCCGAGGTTGGTCCGGATCACCGCGTCGAAGCGCTCCGGCGTCGTCTTGTGGAACATCTCCGGTGCGGCGACCGCCGCGTTCGCCACCAGGAAGTCGACCCGGCCGTAGCTGCGCAGCGCGCGGTCGAGCAGCGCCGGTCCGGCGGCGGGATCGTCGACCTCGCTGTACTCCGCGACGGCCGTGCCGCCGGCGCGGACGATCTCGTCGACGACCCGGTCGGCCGCACCCGCCGCCGGGTTGCGGTTGTTCACCACCACGGCCGCGCCGGCGGCGGCCAGGTCGAGCGCGAACGCGCGGCCGAGCCCCTTGCCCGCCCCGGTGACGATGCCGACCTGCCCGGCCAGCGGCCTCATGGGCCGGCCTCCGGAGTGAGGATCGCAGGGCCGCCATGGCCCGCGGAGCGGAGCGGAGCAGGCCGGCGGGCTGGCACAGTCACGCAGCGATCCGTTCCAGCAGGACGGCCACGCCGAGGCCGGCGGCGCCGCTGACCGCGGCCACCCCGTACCGCCCGCCGCACTGCTCCAGCTCCTCGACGCACTGGCCGACCAGGATCGCGCCGGTGGCGCCGAAGGCGTGCCCCATCGCGATCGTCCCGCCGTTCGGGTTCATCCGCTCCGGCCCGGCGTCCAGATCGCGGCGGAAGCGCAGGCACAGCGCCGCGAACGCCTCGGCGAACTCGAACACGTCGATATCGGCCGGCCGCAGCCCGGCCTTCGCGAGCACCCGTTCCACCGCGGACTGCCCGGCGGTCAGCATGATCACCGGGTCGGTGCTGGTGACCGCGCTGGCGACCACCCGGGCGCGCGGGCGCAGCCCGGTCCGTTCGGCCGCGGCGGGGGTGCCGAGCAGCAGCAGCGCCGCCGCGTCGGCCAGCGCCGGCGACGTGCCGACCGTGTGCAGGTGCCTGATCTGGCCGGCCTCGGGGTGCGCGGCCAGCGCGAGCGCATCCTGGCCGGACGCGCCGAGCTCGGCGAAGGCGGGCGCCAGCGCGGCCTGGGTCGCGGCGGTGACGCCGGTGCGCACCAGCTCGTCCCGGGCCAGCTCGCCGCCGCCGGGCAGCGGGACCGGGACGACGCTGGCCTGATAGAAGCCGGCGTCCCAGGCGGCGGCGGCCTTCGCCTGCGTCTCGATGCCGTACTCGTCGAGCTGGTCGCGGTCGAAGCCGTCCAGCGTGGCGTTGAGGTCGGCGGCGACGCCCATGTGGATCGAGCCGATCCGGCGCACCACGTCCGGATCGCAGAACAGCGGGCCGCCGTCGCTGAACATCGGGACCCGGGACACGCTCTCCACCCCGCCGGCGACGGCCAGCTCCAGGTCACCGGCGCGGATCCGGGCGGCCGTCTGGCCGACCGCGTCGACCCCAGACGCGCAGAACCGGTTGAGCGTCACGCCCGGGACGTGATCGCCCCAGCCGGCCAGCAGCACGGACGTCCGGGCGATGTTCGCGCCCTGGTCGTTGACCTGCTGGCTGTTGCCGATGACGACGTCCTGCACGTCCTGCGGGCGGATGCCGGTGCGCCGCACCAGCTCGGTCTCCAGCCGCACCAGCGCGTCCACCGGGGTCAGCTGGTGCAGCGACCCGCGCGGCGATCCCTTGCCCCGGGGCGTGCGCAGGTAGTCGAGGACGTAGACGTCGACCAGCTCGCTCACTCTGCTAGGTGTAGTACCACCGGGCCCGATTCACAAGGCCCTCGTTGACGGACTCACTCTGATTGTTGTAGTAATGATCCAGCGGAAGGGGCACCCGATGTCGTCATCCCTCTCGGTCCTCGGCGGGTACCAGACCGACTTCGCCCGCAACACCAAGCGTGAAGGCACCGGTTTCACCGAGCTCTTCGCCGAGACGGTGCGGGCGACGCTCGCGGCGACCGGCATCGACCCGTCCGACGTGGGCGTCGTGCATGTCGGGAACGCGTTCGGGCAGCTGTTCACCGGGCAGGGGCAGCTCGGCGCGATGCCGGCGACGGTCGAGCCCGCGCTGTGGGGGGTGCCGGCGGTCCGGCACGAGGCCGCCTGCGCGTCCGGGTCGATGGCGCTGCTCGCGGCGATGGCCGAGCTCGAGGCGGGCCGCTACGACGTGGCGCTGGTGCTCGGCGCCGAGATCGAACGCAACGCCGGCGGTGACCTCGCCGCGCAGCACCTCGGCGCGGCCGCCTACATCGGCCACGAGGGGCAGCAGGCGAAGTTCATGTGGCCGTACATGTTCGACCGGCTGGCCGAGGAGTACGACCGGCGGTACGGGCTGGACGACGCGCACGTGCACGCGATCAGCGAGCTGAACATCCGCAACGCGCGGAAGAACCCGAACGCGCAGACCCGCGACTGGACGTTCACCGCGCAGAGCTTCACCAGCGACGACACCGCGAACCCGCCGGTCGAGGGCCGGGTCCGGCGCACCGACTGCGGTCAGGTCACCGACGGCGCGGCCGGCCTCGTCGTGGTCAGCGGCCGCTACCTCGCCGCGCACCCGGACGCGGCCGCCCGCCCCCGGGCCGAGCTGCGCGGCTGGGGGCACCGCACGGTCGGGCTGCCGCTGGCCGCGAAGTTCGCCCGCTCCGCCGGCGATCCGTACGTGCTGCCGCACGTCCGGCAGACGATCCGGGACGCGTTCGACCGGGCCGGCATCGACGGTGTCGACCAGCTCGACGCGATCGAGACCCACGACTGCTTCTCGATGACCGAGTACGCGGCGATCGACCACTTCGGCATCACCGCGGCCGGCCAGAGCTGGCAGGCGGTCGAGGCCGGCGACCTCGAGATCGGCGGGCGGATCCCGGTCAACCCGAGCGGCGGCCTGATCGGCGCGGGCCATCCCGTCGGCGCCACCGGAGTACGCATGGTGCTGGACGCGTACAAGCAGGTCACCGGCCAGGCCGGGGACTACCAGGTGGACGGCGCGGGCACGGTCGCGACGCTCAACATCGGCGGCAGCGCGACGACCACGGCAAGCTTCGTCGTCGGCGCGGCGTGAGGAGTCCCATGGACATCGAGGTGCTCGGCCGGGTGCTGTCGACGATCGCCCCGGACGACGACCACCCGTACCGCACCGGGCCGTGGCGGCCACAGGACACCGAGCGCAGGGCGGACGACTGCGACGTCAGCGGCGAGATCCCGGCCGACCTGGACGGGGTGTACCTGCGCAACACGGAGAACCCGGTGCACCCGGCGCTGCAGGTCTACCACCCGTTCGACGGGGACGCGATGGTGCACGCGGTCGGCTTCCGGGACGGCGCGGCGTTCTACCGCAACCGGTTCGTCCGCACCGACGGCTTCCTGGCCGAGCAGGAGGCCGGCCACGCGCTGTGGGCCGGCCTCGCCGAGGACCCGGACCGCTCGCCCCGGCAGGACGGGTGGGGTGCCCGCGGGCGGATGAAGGACGCCTCCAGCACCGACGTCATCCTGCACAACGGCGTCGCGCTGACCAGCTTCTACCAGTGCGGCGACCTGTACCGGCTCAACCCGACCACACTCGAGACGCTGGGCAAGGCCAGCTGGCACGGCCAGTTCCCGAGCGATGTCGGCGTCTCCGCACACCCCAAAGTGGACGAACGCACCGGCGAGCTGCTGTTCTTCAACTACTCCACCGCCGCCCCGTACATGCACTACGGCGTGGTGGACGGCGCCGACAACCTCGTCCACTACATCGACGTGCCGCTGCCCGGGCCGCGGCTGCCGCACGACATGGCGTTCACCGAGAACTTCGCGATCCTCAACGACATGCCGCTGTTCTGGGAACCGGCCGCGATGGCCGCCGGCAAGTACGCGGCCCGCTTCCACCCCGAGATCCCGTCCCGGATCGCGGTCGTGCCGCGGCGCGGACGCACCGAGGACATCGTCTGGTTCGAGGCCGAGCCGACGTACGTGCTGCACTGGGTCAACGCGTACGAGGACCGGGACGAGATCGTGCTCGACGGCTTCTTCCAGCGCGACCCGGAACCGCCGGCCGGCGACGGCACCTTGTACCAGCGGATGTTCCGGTTCCTGGACAACGCGAAGATGGGCCCGAAGCTGCACCGGTGGCGGCTCAACCGCAGCACCGGGCTGGTCAAGGAAGAGGATCTCAGCGAGACGACCAGCGAGTTCGGGATGATCAACGCCGGGCACGCCGGCCGCGCCTACCGCTACACCTACGCCGCGACGTCGGTGCCGGGCTGGTTCCTGTTCAACGGCATCGTCAAGCACGACACCGTCACCGGGGCGGAGGAGAAGTACTCCTTCCCGGACGGCGTGTACGCGAGCGAGACGGCGATGGCGCCGCGGATCGGCTCGGCCGGCGAGGACGACGGCTACCTGGTGACGATCACCTCCGACCTGGACCGCGACCTGTCCGAGTGCCTGGTGTTCGACGCGCGCGACCTCGCCGCCGGGCCGGTCTGCCGGGTCCGCCTGCCCGAGCGGGTCAGCAGCGGGACGCACTCGACCTGGGCACCCGGCGCGGCCATCCCGGGCTGGCGCGAGCACGACCACGCGGCCACCGCCGTCCACATGTGACCGTCCACATGTGACCGTCCATACGCGACGATCCACAGCCGACTGAACCGAGCCAGGAGGACGACATGTCGAGTTGGGCAATCCTGCGTCAGGTCGTCATCGGCACGACGACGCACGAGCAGGACACCGCGGCGGTGCGCGCCGCGTTCGGACTCGGGACCGGTTTCGACGACCCGGAGCTGAAGGAGATGAACCTGGTCGACGCGACGATGCCGATCGCGCCGGGCCGCTACCTCGAATTCGTCGCGCCGGTCACGCCGGAAGGGCCGGTGGCGTCCTGGCTGGCCAAGGTCGGCGGGCGGGGCGGCTTCGTGCTCTCCGTCCAGCATCCGGACGCGGCCGCGGTGCGGACCCGCGCGGCCGAACTCGGGGTGCGGGTACCGATCGACATGCTCGCGTTCGGCCGGATCGTGCTGCAACTGCATCCCAAGGACGTCGGGCTGGTGCTCGAGGTGGACGGCATCGACGACCCGGCCGTCTGGTTCTGGGACTCGATCGACCCGGGTCCGGACCCCAGCGCGTACGTCGACGACATCGTCGGCGTCGAGGTGCCGGTCGCCGATCCGGCCGCGACCGCCGCGCAGTGGCGGCGCCTGCTCGACCTGCCGGAACCGGCCGAGCCGACCGTGCTCGACCTGGGCGGGCCGACGGTGCGCTTCGTCGACGGCGGTCCGTCCAGCAACTGGACGGTACTGCTGCGCCGCGCCAGCGCCAGTGCCACCGATCCCGGGCTGCCAGGTATCACGTTCCGGCTCGTCTAGGGACGCCCCGTGCCTACCGTGGCGCCGCGGTTCCGCGCGGTGGACGCGTTTCCTGAGGTTGCGCTGCGGGTGGACGAACGGGCCGACGGCACCGTGCTGCTGCGTTCGACCGCACCGCTGGCGGACGTCCCGGCCACCCTCGCCGCCGGGCTCGCCGCGCAGGCGGCCCGGGTGCCCGACCGCACGCTGATCGCGGCCCGCGGCCCCGGCGACGAGTGGCAGCACGTCAGCTACGCGGCGGCCCGGGACACCGTCTCCCGCATCGCTGCCTGGCTGAGCGCCCGGCCCCGCCAGGACCGCCCGGAACGGATCCTGATCGTCACCGGCAACTCGATCCAGCACGCGCTGCTCACGCTCGGCGCGGCCGCCGCGGGCGTGCCGATCTGCCCGGTCAGCGCCCAGTACGCGCTGTCGTCCGGCGGCGGGCACGGGCGGCTGCGGCACGTCGTCGGGTTGATCCGGCCGACGCTCGTGTTCGCCGAGCGGGTCGGCCCGATCGGCCCGGCGCTGCGGGCCGCGCTGCCCGCCGACGCGACGGTCCTGGCCACCGATCCACAGCACTGGCCGGGCGCGGTGGACTGGGCCGAGGTCCGCACCGGCCGGCCGCTGCCCGACTTCGACGGGCAGGTCGCCGCGCTCGACCCGGACGCGCCGATGCGGTACATGCTCACCTCCGGCTCGACCGGCCGGCCCAAGGTCGTCGTGCAGACGAACCGGATGTGGCTGAGCCTGTTCTCGGCCGTCGGCCCGCTGCTGGCGCACGCGTCCGGCTGGGACGAGCGCACCCTGGACTGGATGCCGTGGAGCCATGTCGCCGGGGCCAGCGTGCTGGTCGGGTCGCTGCTCAACGGCGGGTCGTTCTACCTCGACGAGGGCCGGCCGACGCCCGAGCTGTTCGGCCGCACGCTGCGCAACCTGGCCGAGATCCAGCCGCTGTTCTTCGCCAACGTCCCGTACGCGTTCGGCATGCTCTGCGACGCGCTGGAGGCCGACGGGGCGCTGCGGCGCGCCTTCTTCGAGCACCTGCAGCTGTGCCTCTACGGCGGCGCCGGGCTGCCGCAGCCGGTGTACGACCGGTTCCAGGCGATGGCCGAGGCGACGCTCGGCGAGCGGATCATGTTCACCACCGGGTACGGCTGCACCGAGGCGACCGCCGGGGTCATGTCGATCACCTGGCCGACCACCGAGGTCGGCGTCGGCCTGCCGGTGACCGGCGTCGAGGTGAAGCTGGTGCCGCTCGACGCGACCCGCTACGAGGCACGGCTGCGCGGCACCTGCGTGATGGCCGGCTACCTGGACGATCCCGGCGCCACGGCGCGCGCGTTCGACGCGGACGGCTTCTACCGCACCGGGGACGCGCTGCGCTTCGTCGACCGGGCCCGCCCCGAGCGCGGGCTGGTGTTCGCCGGCCGGCTGGCCGAGGAGTTCAAGCTCAGCACCGGGACGTTCGTGTCCGGCGGCAACGTGCGCGCCGACGCCGTCGCCGCGACGTCGCCGGTGGTCACCGACGCGGTGCTGTGCGGCGAGGGGCGCGACGAGGTCGGCGCGCTGGTGTGGCTGAACCCGGCCGGGGTGGCCGCGACGCTGGGCGAGGGCGCCGGCGAGGACGCGATCCTGGACTGGATCGCCGCCCGGCTGGCCCGGCCGGGGCTGCCGTCAGCCGAACGCGTCGGCCGGGTCGCGATCCTGCACAGCCCGCCCGACGTGGACGCCGGCGAGATGTCGGACAAGGGCTCGATCAACCAGGCGATCGCGCGGGCCCGCCGCGGCACCGACGTCGAGCGCCTCTACGCGCGATCCGGGCCCGGCGTGCGGGTCGTCCGCTGAGCGGAGGAGCGTCATGACGGTCGCCCAACTGCTGCGCGACGCGGTCGCCGCGGACCCGGCCTGCGTCGCGATCGACGGCGACGGCCGGCGCGCCACGTTCGGCGAGCTGGCGGCGGCGTCCGACCGGGTCGCGGCCGGGCTGCTGCGGGCCGGCGTGCGGCGCGGCGACCGGGTCGCGTTCATCGACCGCAACAGCACCGGGTACTGGGAGGTGTTCTTCGGCGCGCTGAAGGCCGGTGCCGTCCTGGTGCCGCTCAACTTCCGGCTCAGCCGGGACGAGGTCGCCTGGGCGCTGCGGGACAGCGGGGCGGTGCTCACGTTCGCCGGCGCCGAGTTCGCCGCGAACGTCCCGGCCGACGCCGGCCCGGTCGTGGTGTGCGGCGGCGACCCCGGCCCCGGTCGGTCCGGCTACGGCGACTGGGCGGCCGCCGGGCAGGGCGGCGATCCCGGCCGCGACGCCGGGCCCGGCGGGTACGTCCAGCTGATCTACAGCTCCGGCACCACCGGGCGGCCCAAGGGCGTGCTCGTCGCCGACGGCCAGCTCGAGTGGTCGGTGCGGGCGTTCGGCTCGTACTTCGACGTCGACGCCGCGTCCCGCAGCCTCGTCCCGGTGCCCTACTACCACGTCGCCGGTGGCGGCTGGGCACTGATCACGCTCAGCCGCGGCGGCACGATCATCCAGTCGCACACGCCCACCGCGCCGTCGATGCTCGACCAGCTGGTGCGGTTCCGGGCGACGCACACCGCGATGGTGCCGGCGGTCATGCAGGTGCTCACCGGAGCCCCCGGGATCGCCGGCGCCGACTTCAGCGCGCTGCGCCAGCTCGTCTACGGCGGCTCGCCGATCTCCGAACCGCTGCTGCGGGCCTCGGTGCGGACGTTCGGCGCCGAGCTGTTCCAGTCCTACGGGCTGTCCGAGACGATGGGCGTGACCACGGTGCTCGGGCCCGGCCAGCACCGCGCGGACGGCGACCTGTCCCGGCTGCGCTCGGCCGGCCGCGCGGTGCCCGGCGTCGATATCGAGATCCGCGATCTGGAGTCCGGCAAGACGCTGGAGCCCGGCGCCGACGGCGAGATCGTGGTCCGCGGGCCGAGCGTGACACCGGGGTACTGGCGGCGCCCGGAGGCGACCGCCGAGGCGTTCACCGCGGACGGCTTCTTCCGCACCGGCGACGTCGGCACGCTCGACGAGGACGGCTTCCTCTACGTCCGGGACCGGCTCAAGGACATGATCGTCACCGGCGGCGAGAACGTGTACCCGGCGGAGGTCGAGTCGGTCCTCGCCGGACACCCCGCGGTCGCGGACGTCGCGGTGATCGGCGTGCCGTCGCAGCGGTGGGGCGAGACCCCGCTCGCCGTGGTCGTCGCGCGCGGCGCGGTGCCCGACCCGGACGAGCTGATCGCCTGGGCCCGCCAGCGGATCGCGCACTACAAGTGCCCCACCGGGGTCGCGTTCGCACCGGAGCTGCCGCGCAACCCGTCCGGCAAGGTGCTCAAGCGCGAGCTGCGCGCCCCGTACTGGACCGGCCACGACCGCCGGGTGCACTGATCAGCCGGGTGCCGTTCGTGCCGGCCGAGCCGCGCCAGCCGGATCTCCGGCGTCGACGTCCGGCCCGCGGTGATCAGCCGGGCGGCAGGCCGCCCCGGCCGTACGGCGCGAACGCCGGGGTGCGGCGCTCGACGAAGCTCAGCACGCCCTCGTGGAAGTCGACCGAGGCGAGCGCGACCCGCTCCCGGTCCTCGGCGTCCCGCACGGTCTCCAGGAAGCTCTGCCGGTAGCTGTCGCGCAGCTGCTCCTTGATGTTCGCGATCGACGCCAGCGAGCAGTTCTGCGCCAGGTCGGCCGCGTACGCCAGCACGTGCTCCATCAGCTGCCCGGCCGGGACGAGCTGGTGCACCAGCCCGAACCCGGCCGCCTCGTCGGTGCTGAACGTCCGGCCGGACACCAGCAGCTCGGTGGCCCGGCTCAGCCCGATCAGCCGCGGCAGCAGGTACGAGCTGGAATGCAGCGCCGGCAGCCCGCGGCGGGCGAACGCGGTCGTCATCCGCGCCCCCGGCACCGCGATGCGGACGTCACACATCATCGTCTGCACCAGGCCGAACCCGGCGGCGGCGCCGTTGATCGCGGCGATCATCGGCTTGCCGACGGTGATCGGGTACCAGTCCGGCTGCGCTATCGCGGCGGCCTCGGGGTTGAAGTCGCCGGTCCGCGTGTAGACCTGCAGCTCGTCGGTGTCCGCGCCCGGGCAGAACGTGTGCCCGGAACCGGTGACCACGATGCAGCGCACCGAGTCGTCCTCGACGCACTCCTGCAGCCGGCCGTAGTAGCGGCGCTGCAGGCCGATCGTCCACGCGTTGCGGCGTTGCGGCCGGTTCAGCGTCAGCACGGTGACGCCGGCGTGGTCGGCCCGGAGCACGAGCTCGTCATCCATTTGGCAACCCCTGTCCGACGGTCAGCTCGGTGCCGAGGCGGTGGCGCAGCTCGCGCTTGAGGATCTTGCCGGCGACGCTGCGCGGGAGCGCGTCCACGATCTGCAGCCGTTCCGGCAGCTTGAACGTGGCCACCTTGCGCTGCCGCATGAACTCGACGATCTCCGCCAGCGTGACCACCGCGCCGGGCACCGGCACGACCACCACGCAGACCCGCTCGCCGAGCCGCTCGTCCGGGGTGCCGACCGCGGCGGCCTCGAGCACCTTCGGGTGTTCGGTGACGATGCCCTCGACGTCCGCGGGCGAGATCTTGAACCCGCCGCGCACGATCAGCTCCCTGGCCCGGCCGAGGAACCGGACGTACTGCAGCCGGTCGCCCTGGTACTCGAAGACGTCGCCGGTGCGGAAGTAGCCCCGCTCGTCGAAGGGGTCGTGGCCGCCGCCCCAGTAGCCGGCGAAGATCGCCGGGCCGGCGAGCCGCAGCTCCCCCGGGCACCCGGCCGCGGTGATGTCCGCACCGGTCTGCAGGTCGACCAGCCGTCCGCGGACGGTGTGGTCGAGCCGGATCCTGGTGGGCAGCCCGTGATCGCCGGGCCGCGGCAGCAGGTGCCCGCGCAGCGCCGGGTCGGGGATGTTCGCGCGGCATCCGGTCAGCGACAGGCCCTCGTTCGAGCCGAAGAAGTTGATGATCTCGACGCCACGGGCCTCCCAGCCCTCGATCATCGCCGGCAACATCGTGGTGGAGCCGGAGCCGATCGTGCGCAGGGTGCGCAGGTCGGCCGCGGCGAGCCGGTCCGGTTCGTGCAGCAGCTGGGTCAGCACGGCCGGCGGTGACACCGAGTGCGTGACGCCCTCGGCGCCGACCTGGGCGAGGAACGTGTCGACGTCGAACGGGTGGTGCAGGACGAGGCGGCAGCCGGTGAACAGCCAGGGCGTGAACATGCCGCCCATGCCACCGGCGTTGACCATCGGGAACGTGCACAGCAGCACCGAGTCGGCGTCGAGGCCGGGCACGCCCGCGGTGGTCTCGGCGATGGCGAGCCAGTCTCCGTGCGCCCGGGGTACGCCCTTGGGCGCGCTCTCGGTGCCCGAGGTCCAGCACAGCGTGATGCAGTCGTTGGGGTGCACGGTGCGCGCGGCGCGGTGGGCCCGCAGCGCGGTCGGATCGTCCGCGCCGTCGAGTGCCGGCTGCAGCGGGACGACACCGGCCGGCAGCGGGCCGCCGAACGCGAGCACGGTGCGCAGCGTCGGGATGCGCGGGCGCAGGGCGGCAAGCTCGGCGGCGTTGTCCCGGCCACCGACCCGGCTCGCGGTCACCAGCGCGGCGAAGCCGCCGATGTCGCCCATCGCGACGATCTCGTGCTCGCGGTACTGCACCGGGAACGGCGACGCGATCGCCCCGATCCGGATGCAGGCGAGGTAGACGACCGCGAGCTCGACGACGTTCGGCAGCTGGACGCCGACGACGTCGTCCGGGCCCAGGCCGGCGCGCAGGAACGCGGTCGCGACCCCGTCGACGGCCCGCGCGACCTCGTCCCAGCGCAGCCGGCGCGGCTCGCCCTGGGTGACCGCCGGGCGGTTCGGCGGGTCCACCAGGGCCACCGCCGGGCCCCGTGCCGCGACATGCCGGTCGAACAGCGCGTCGAACGTGTCGCCTGTCCACCAGCCCTGCCGGCGGAAGTCGGCGACCTGTTCGTCGGAGAACAGCCGCATGCCCGGACGCTAGTACAGTTACCAGAGTCACTACAAGAGTTGAAGTAGCGCTGACCTGCCCGTCCCGACCGGGTCGACCGGATGCGGCGACCGCGGCCCGGCATGTGACGGGCGCCACACTCACGCCCGGAGCCTGAGCGCCGTCTGCCAGGTAGATGCAGACCGACGAGGAGGCCCCGTGAAGCGCGAGCTCAACCCGAAGATGCTGTACTTCGGCACCCCGATCGTGCTCGTCAGCTCGCTCAACACCGACGGCTCGACGAACATCGCGCCGATGTCGTCGGCCTGGTGGGTCGGTCAGACCGCGATGCTCGGGCTGAGCGTCAACTCGCAGACGGTGCGCAACCTCCAGCAGCGGCCCCGGCTGGTGCTCAACCTGGTCGACGCGTCGATGGTCGACGCGGTGGACCGGCTCGCGCTGCTGACCGGCCGGCCCGACGTCCCCGACTACAAGCGCGCTCGCGGGTACACCCACGAACCGGACAAGTACCGCGCCGCCGGCCTGACGCCGACCATGTTCGACGCCGGATCGCCGACCGGCGTGGCGGAGAGCCTGATCCAGCTGGAAGGCCAGGTGCGGGCGATCCACGACATCGACGAGGACGACTCCGGGCTGCGCGCGATCGAGGCCCGGATCGTGCGCACCCACGTGGACGAGGCGCTGCTGATGGACGGCCACCCGAACTACATCGACCCGTTGCGGTGGCACCCGCTGATCATGAAGTTCACCGAGTACTTCGCCGGCGGCGAACTGGCCCGGCCGTCCTCACTGGCCAAGGGCTGGGAGATGCCCGCCCTGCCAGCCGCGGCGCCGGCCGGAGCGTAGCCGTTAGGCCGGACCGGTCGAGCGGAGCACGGTCCCGGATGGCACCCCGGTCAACCCGCCGCCGGTGCCGCGATGGCTCCCGGACGCACCGACCGGCGGTCCGGGTCGGCGTATCACTCGACTTGTCCACTATGGAGGAACACGGGCCGGCCACCTCCCCCGGGCGGCGCGGCGGGCCGGTCGGCCGGCTCAGGCCGGGGCGGTGCCCCAGACGAGCAGGCCGCCGACGTAGACGGTGATTCTGTTGCTGTCGGCGTAGCCGGTGTTCACGGCGTAGCTGTAGTCCGCGGCCTCGCTGAACGGCGACCAGTCGGTCTTGTTCAGCCGGAGCTGGGCGTCACCGAGGGTCGCTCCGGCCGGCAGGCTGCCGGCGCCGGCGGTGAAGCCGATCTCCAGGTAGCGGTCCGCGCCGGCCACCGGGGTCGCCAGCGCGACGACCTGCTGGCTGATGTTGGCGCAGCCGTACTGGGCGAAGTCGCACCAGGTGTTGAACGTCGTCGGGCCGCCGTCGCCGGTGAAGTAGTACCGGATCGTCACCGTCGACAGCGCCACCGCCGACGTCCCGCCGTTGACCAGCCTGATGCCGGGCTTGATCTGGTTGTCCGTCGGCGCGCTGTCGTTGTTCTTGTACTGCGCCTTCAGCGACGCCGGCGGGGCGACCGCGGTGGTCACCGACACCGTCGCCGACAGCGCCGATGCCACCCCGGCGGTGTCCCGGGCCAGCACCGCGAGGCTGTACGCCGTGCTGGGCGTCAGGCCGGTGACCGTGGCGCTCCTGGTCGTCGCGTCCGGGGTGCTGGCCAGCAGCGTCGAGCCGGTCGCGGTGACCCGGTACACCTCGTACCGGGCCAGCGGGAACGTGCCGGCGGTCGACGCGGGCCAGGCCAGCGCGACGCTGCTGGACGTCACGTTCGACGCGGTCGGGCCGCCCGGGGCGGTCGGCGGGGTGGATGCGGTGGTGGTGACCGGGGTCCGCGGCGAGGCCGGGCCGGACAGGCCGTTGCCGTCCCTCGCGGTGATCCAGAAGTTGTACCCGGTGCCCGGCGAGAGCCCGCTGACCACGGTGCTCAACGTGGCCGCGTTCGTCGAGGCCGCGATCCGGTCCGGCCCGCCGGCCGCGCTCAGCCAGACGTCGTACCCGGCCAGCGGGCTGTTTCCCGGGGTGGCCGCGGTCCAGCTGAGGGTGGCCGTGGCCGGGGTGATGGCCGAGGCCGTCGGCTTGCCCGGCGCGCCCGGCGGCACCGGCGGGACGACCGGCCCGGGCGGGTTGCCCCAGACCAGCGTGCCGCCGTCGTACATGGTGATGTTGTTGACCGTGGCCGGGGTGGACTGGCTGGGCGACACGCCCGCGAACGACCAGTCCTTGGTGTAGTCGTGCGGCCCGGGGAACGTGATCCGGAACTGGTTCTCCCGCCGCGACTCGCTCTGGCCGATCGGCCCGACGTTCTGCCCGGCGCAGGAGATCGTGACGTAGTAGGTGCTGCCGGCGAGCTGCGTCGGACCGGTCGGGTTGGCGCACTGTTCGAACGCCGTGGACAGCACCACGCCGGACGCGGCCTGGCCGGCGTCCAGGGTGAAGTAGTAGCGGAACGAGATGTTCGGGGTGAACCGCGCCGGCCAGGCGGTGTGGTTGTACCAGAGCGTCTTGATCTCGACGAAGTTGCTGCTGGCCTGGTTGAGCGAGGCCGTCATGAACAGCTCGTTGTCCTTGGTCTCGGTCGGCGGGAAGCTCGCCAGCGGGGTGCCGCCGAACTCCTTGACCAGGCGGGCCAGCGCGCTGGTCAGGCCGGCGTTGTAGTCCAGCGCGACCTCGGCCTTCTGGAACGCGTTGCGGTCCTCCGGGCCGTAGTTGTCGTCGGCCGCGGTGGGGCCGCCGATCAGTCCGCCGTAGAGGGTGTGCCGGTCCTCCACCGGGTCGCTGAAGCTGTTGCTCCACGAGCCGTGCGCGGTGCGGTGGTGCGGCCGGGTGATGAAGTGGGCGCCGAAGCCGACCAGGTAGCTGACGTTCGACGGGTTGTCGCCGAGGATGTAGTTGATCTGGCGGACGCCGAAGGCGTGCAACTGCTGGTTACGGGTGGCGTCCAGCCGGCCGGAGTCGGCCAGGACGAGCGCGAGCCAGGCGGCGCCGGCGGAATAGCGCAGCGAGCCCCAGGTGCCGTAGAACGCCTCCCCGCCCGGCGAGGTGGTGACCTTCGCGCCGGCCACGCCGGCGCCGGCGTTGAAGTCGGCCCAGCGGGTGGCGTCCGCGACGGCCTGCGGATCACCGGTGAGCTGTGCCATCAGGATGTAGGACGCGGCGGTCTTGTCGTCCCAGTCGTACGTCCAGCTGTACTTGACCGGGGAGTTCGGGTCCTGCTGGGTCGTCCGCGGCAGGCCCGGGTAGTACGCCTTCGCCCGGTCCAGGTAGGACGGGTCGCCGGTGGCCCGGTACAGCCACAGCGAGCCCCAGACCAGTTCGTCGCCGAAACCGCTCCAGGAGTTGTAGAAGCCCTTCACGATCGGGGTGCAGTCGTCGTACTTGGCCTTCGGGTTGGCCTCGGTGGTGGCGTAGAGCTGCCTGGCATGGGTGAGCAGCGTCGCCGCGTAGGCCGGGTCGCTGGCGGCGAAGACCATCGAGGCGGACGCGAACGCCGACGCCGCGGAGTCGGCCAGGTCGGCGCCCCAGCAGGTGCCGGCGGTCATGATGTAGGTGTCGCGGGGGTACGTCTGCACCTCGGCGGCGGCCCACAGCTGGTGGTCCTTGTTCGGGTCGGCGACCTCGGTCACCAGCCTGTTCGGCGCGGGGTTGGCCTTGATCAGGTAGTCCATGCCCCAGCGCAGGTTGCTCAGCAGGTAGCGGCTCTGCCCGCTGGCGGTGTAGCCGGCGGAGTCGTCCACCATGCCCCAGGCGAGCGTGGTCAGCGCGTGCACCAGCGGGAACGTCGCCTTGATGTGGTCGCCGGCATCGGCGAACCCACCGGTCAGGTCCAGGTTGACGTCCTGGCCGTCGGCGAGGAACGAGTCGGCCCGCCACGAGACCCGGTTGTCCGCCGGCAGCCGGCCTTCCCGCTGCGCGTCGTAGAACCAGACCGCCTTCTGCAGTGCCTCGGCATAGTTGAACGGCCCGGCGACCGCCTGCGCCGGCCGCGCGACCGCGACCGTGCCGACCAGGGCGGTCGCCACGGCGGCGACCGCGGCAACAGCGACGAGCAGGGATCGGCCCAGCGACCGTGGCTTGGCCGGAACGGTGGGGGCCAGAACGGTGGGGTACAGCACGCGACGACTCCCGGGAGAGGATGCGAAAGACTCCCGGCCGGACCGCCGCCACCAGCCGATGGCTCCTTGATGCTAGCCGCCCGCCGCCACCGCAACCACCGACCGGTGCTAGCGGCAGGGTTCGGGCGTTACCAGGTTTCTATCCAGGCGAGTAGGTCTGGATCGGTCAGCGAGTCGATGACGAGGTCGGCCGGTAGGTCCTGCGGTAGCGAGGGCACCGCTACGGTGCGGAGTCCGGCCGCCTGGGCGGCGCGCAGGCCGGTGCTCGAATCCTCGAACGCCAGGCAGGCTTGCGGCTCGGCGGCCAGCGCCGCGCACGCGGCCAGGTAGAGGTCGGGCGCCGGCTTTGCCCTGGCCACCTCGTCGGCGGCCACGCTGACCGGGAACATGTCGGTGAACCCGCTGCGGTCCAGCGTGACGCTCAGCAGGTGCCGCGGCGAGTTGCTGGCCACCGCCACCGGCACCCGGCGGGAGACCAGCTCGACCACCTTGACCGCGCCGTCCATCGGCAGTGCCCGCTCCGAGATCATCTCCACGGCCAGGGCGAGCAGCTCGGCGCCGAGCGCCGGACCCTGCCCGGGCAGGCCGAACAGGCCGGCCATGATCTCACCCGCCTCGGCGATCGAGGTGCCGATCAGCAGCGCCTTCTGGTCAGGTCCGAACGGCAGGCCGTGGCGGCCGAACAGCCGTGTCTCGGCCACCGACCAGCGCGGCTCGGTGTCGACCAGCAGCCCGTCGCAGTCGAACACGACCGCGGCCGGCCGCCACCCGGTCAACCGGGGGCCGGTCACCTGCCGCCGCCCGACCAGGTGCCGACGGCGGACGCGGCCGCAGCCAGCGGACGCGCACACCTGCCGCCGGACCGGTGCCCGGGATGGTGGCGGATCTCGCCGCGCGCGCCAGGACCGGTGGGTTCGGTGTCCGTCATCGCCGCCAGCATCGCACGCCACAGTCGCCCGGCCCGGTCACACCCGGCGGCTACCGAGCGAGCACCGATTGTAGTCTCTAGTCACTCCCAGTAGTAGCAACGGAGGCGCGGATGCTCATCGCGATCGCTGCCGTGTGGGCGGCCGTCCTGACCGCGCCGCCGGCGACGCCGCCGGCGGCCGCCGCCCCCGCCGAGGTGCCAGCGCCGGCGTCGTGTAGCGGTGCCGGCGGGCCGCCGTTCGTGTGGAGCGGCAGCCCGGCGATCAGCAGCGGCGGCCGGTACGTCGCGTTCACGTCCAATGTGGACGGGCTGGTGCCCGGGGACCACAACTGCCGGTACGACGTGTTCATCCGGGACACGGTGGCCCGGCACACCCAACTGGTCAGCGTCGACTTCACCGGCCGGGCCGGCAACGGCACGTCGTGGGGCCCGTCGATCAGCGCCGAGGGACGGTACGTGGCCTTCGGCTCCGCGGCCGCGCTCGTACCCGGAGTCCCGGGCGGAGCGGTGCAGGTCTACCTGCGCGACCGGTGGACCGCCCGGACCTCGCTGGTGAGCGCCGACCCGAACGGCCACCCCGCGCGCGGCGGTGCCGGCTTCCCCGCGCTGAGCCCGGACGGGCGCTACGTCGCATTCGCCGCCAGCCCGGACCTCACCGGCGGCGACCCGGCCGGCCCGACCGCGATCTACCTGCGCGACCTGTGGGATCGGACCACCACGCTGGTCAGCGCCACCCGGCACGGCCAGCCCGCCGACCGCGAGTCAAACGCGCCGGCACTGTCGGCCGACGGCCGCTACGTCGCGTTCAGCTCCTACGCCAGCAACCTGGTCCCCGGCGACCACAACGGCTGGGCCGACGTGTTCGTCCGCGACACGACGACCGGCCACACCACCCTGATCAGCGGAACCGGCCGGCACCGGCACGGCGTCGGCTACTCGGCATCCCCCGCGATCAGCCCCGACGGCCGGTACGTCGCCTACCAGCGGCTCACCCCCGACCTGGCGCCCGGCTACACCGTGTCCCTCCCGGAGATCATGCTGCGGGACATGGCCACCGGCCGGACCAGCGTCCTGACCACCGGTCGGCAAGCCGCCGCCTCGATCGGCGGCCGGGCCGCGATCTCCGCCGACGACCGTTACGTCGTCTACCCGGAACGGGACACCTCCCCACCGAACAGCTACATCGGCGAACCTGGCCTGCTGCTGCTCGACCGCCGGACCGGACACACCACGATCGTCGCCAGCGGCCCGGATCGCTCGGCCCCGATACCCGGCCAGGCCGAAGCCATGGAACCAGCACTCAGCCCGGAAGGCCGCTACCTGGCCTTCACCACATCCACCCGCGACATCCCCGACCCGGACGCCACCGGCCACGTCTACCGCCGCGACCTCTGGACCGGCCGCACCACCCTCATCAACTGAGCCGTGAGCCGCCCGGCTCACCCCCCGTTCGGGGTGCGGCCGAAGGCAGCCGGGCTACTGACAGCACGATCGGCCGGACCCCGCGGCCCGGCACCACGACCAGGTACGGACAAGCCGGCGCGGCTACGGCGTCGTCCGTTCCGCGGCGAGTTTGAAGCCGCGGCGCACCCCGGCCTCGAATGCGCCGGGCGGGAGCAGCCAGCGCAGCGCGATGAACCGGGTCGCCTCCTTCGTGATCCGGTTCCGCAGCTTGGGGTGCCTGTCGTTGGCGATCGCGACGACCTTGCGGGCGACGACCGCCGGCTCTGGCGCGTTGGCTTCGTACCCGGCGAGGGTGGCGAGCGCCCGGGTTCGCGGGCCGGCGTAGACGTCCATCCCGGCGGCTGGTGGCTGCCGGTAGAACGGTGTCCTGATCGAGCCGGGCTCGACCATCGCCACCTTGATCGAGAATGGCCGGACCTCGTGGCGCAGGGTCTCCATCAGGCCCTCCACCGCGAACTTGCTGGCGTTGTAGTGCCCCCAGAACGGCACCGGCACCAGGCCGGCCAGCGAACTGACCGTGATGATGTGGCCGAGGCGCCGCTGCCGCATGCCGGGCAGGACGGCGAGGCTCATCCGGACCACACCGAAGTAGTTCGTCGCGAACTGCGCCTGTGCCGCGGGCACGGGGACCTCTTCGACCGCGCCCGCGCACAGGTAGCCGGCGTTGTTGACCAGGACGTCGATCCGACCCGCGGCGCCCAGAACCTGCCCGACCCCGTGCCGGACCGACTCGTCGTCGGTGACGTCGATGGTGATCCGCTCGACGCCCGACCCGGCGTCCGGCCGGACGGTCCGGCTGGCGCCGAACACCCGGAATCCCGCCGCCGCCAACTCGCGCGATATCGCGGCGCCGATACCCGAGGAGGCGCCGGTCACCAGCGCCACCCGTTGCTCAGACATGATTCATCCTTCTCAGGGGTCGGATCGGAGCGCGGTCCCGCCCGCCGGCCGGCCGGCTACATCGGGATCGCCTCGAAGATCTCGACGGTCCCGCCGCTCTGCAGCACCGGGCACCCGTCGGCCTTCGCGGCGGCGTCGGCAAGCGAATCGGCCGTGACGATCGAGTACCCGGTGGCCTTCGAGTCGGCACCGTCAGCGGTGCCACCGGAGCTGACCGTGACGCCGGCGCCGAACGGGTTCCCCATGTCGGTCACCGCGTCCCCGAGCGCCCCGAACCAGGCACCCCACGCCTGCATCGCCTGCTCCTGGGCCTGCGGCGTGTCGGCCATCTGGCCGCCGGTGTAGACGTACACGAACTTCGCCATCGTGCTTCTCCTCCAGGTTGGGGTGCTGCTGAGCACCGATCGGCGTCCGGCCGACCGGGTGCGCCGCGGCTATCGGTGTGTCACGGTCGCCTTGCCGATCACATCGGCCCCGACCGGACCGACGACAGAGTTCTGCGCCGCCGGGATGGCCGTCGACCCAACCCGACCCCGGTCAGCGCGACGATCCGGCCCGTCGCCGGGCGGGTCGCCGTCCGGTGCGGTGTCGATGTCACCCGGGCTGTCTCCTCGGCCGCTCCGGGGCCGCCGAGTCGGCGGGCCCCAGAACGTACGATCCGCGGCCGCGGCCAGATCCATCGCCCGCGACCACAATTCCTGATCCTGTTTCCGCCGGGGTCACCGCGGCGGTTCCAGCGTCACGTCAGGGGGATTTCAGCTGCCCTTGAGACAATGGCTGATTGGTGTGCCGGTGGGCTGGTGCACCGCTGATCGATGAGGAGTTACCGGTGGGGCGCCGGTCTGCGAGCACGGTGGGGGCGGCTGGGCCGCTGGGTCGGCTGTGGTCGGCGGCCGGTGGTCGGGTGCTGTCCGGCGGGGTGGCTGCGGTGGTGGCGGTGCCGCTGGCGCTGGTGCTGGCCCGGGCCGATGGGCTGCCCGGGCAGCGGGATGAGCTGACCGGTGGTGGCGCCTGGCTCGCGTCGCCGGCGCAGGGCGCGGTGACGCTGATCGACGGGGCGTCCGAGCAGGTCGTCGGGGCGGTACGGGCGCCAACGTTCCGGACCACGGATGACCTGTCGGCGGTGCAGGCCGGTTCGTCGGCGTACCTGGTCTCCTCGTCCGCGGGCACGGTGTCCCGAGTGGACGGTGGCACCTACGAGGTGTCGACGCCGGTGCAGTTCGGTGCGGGCGGCAGCGGCGGAGCGCTGCAGGTGTATGCCGGGAAGTCGGCGGCCTACGTGGTGGACGGTCAGCGCCGGACCGCGTCGGTGGTGGACCCGGTGACGCTGCGGGTGCGGGAGCGGTTGGCGTTGACCAGCCAGCCGGGGCCGGGGCAGTCCGTTGTGGACAGTGCCGGCCGGCTGTGGGTGGTCGACGCGACCGGCCTGGACTGGTTCGACCGGGCGGGCAAGCATGTCCGCTCCGAGGCCGGTGGCGCGAGCATGCGGCTGGTGCTGGTCGCCGGCCGGCCGGTGCTGGTCGACCTGCAGCGGGCCCGGGCCGGCCAGCTGTCCGACGACGGGTCGGTCCGGTCCTGGTCGTGCCTGGACCTGCCGGGTGACCAGGCCCCCGGTGCCGACCAGGTCCAGTTGATCGGCTCGAACACGCTGGGTCGGGTGCTGGCCGCGATCCCGGCGACCGGCACGCTGGTGGCCGCGGGCAATGGCGGCGATGCCTGCGGGCAGACGCTGGACGTGGGCAAGCCGGGCGAGGCGTTCGGGCCGCTGGTCGAGTCCGGCGGCTACGTGTTCGTCCCGAACCGGACCACCGGGCACACCGTCGTGGTCGACCTGGCCGCCCATCAGGTGGTGGCCGACCTCGACGTGGTCAGGGCCGGCGCCCGGCTGGAGCTGCTCGCCAAGGACGGGCTCGTCTTCTACAACGACCTGGACGGTGACAAGGCCGGAGTACTCCAGTTCAGCGGCGGCCGCTGGACGGTCGGCAAGGGGCTGCAGAAGTTCTCGGCCGGCAAGGACGGCGCCAAGATCCTGGCCCCCAGCGGCAACAAGACCCACATACAGCCGCAGCAGCCGAAACCGGACAACCCCGCGGACAAGCCGCCGGCGGACAGGTCGCCAACCGACCCGCCGGACGCGGGCGACCCGCCGGCCGGCGGCGACCCGCCGGTCCC
>Ga0307499_10000106_pt1 | contig 29480 bp, 19 predicted proteins | sample 13_S_MG_FD_201363 | JGI IMG/M metagenome (GOLD analysis project Ga0307499, IMG submission 201363) | Soil microbial communities from Populus trichocarpa stands in riparian zone in the Pacific Northwest, United States - 13_S | ecosystem: Environmental > Terrestrial > Soil > Riparian zone > Trees... | reverse complement strand
ACCGGCACGACCCGACCGCGCCCGAGTTCATCTGCACCGCCGACGTGCTGGAGTTCGCTACCGCCCGCGGCGCGGACGCGGTCGGGCTCGGCGCGGTGACCGGCACCCTCACCCCCGGCAAGCAGGCCGACATCGTCGCCATCCGCGCCGAGGACGTGAACAACCTGCCGCTGAACAACGCGGTCGCCACGATCGTGCAGGGCGCCGACACCCGCAACATCGACACCGTCATCGTCGGCGGCAGCATCCGCAAGTGGGCCGGCGAACTGGTCGGGCTCGACCTGGTGCGGCTGCGCACGCTGGCGTACGAGTCGCGCGACTACCTCGCCGCCCGGGCCGGGTTCGCCATCACGCCGACCCAGCCGGTGCCCCGGCTCCAGATCCAGGACCCCTACCTGCGCGACTACTTCGCCAGCCGCGGGCAGGCGTAACGGTTCAACCGGCCCCGGGCCCGCCCGATCGGCCGGTGCGCCGCCGATCGGGCTCAGCCCGGACGGCCGCTGGCACGCCGGCGGCCGGTGAAGCTGAAGGCGACCGCCCGGGCCAGGCCGGCGGCGTCGACCAGGTCGGGCCGTGGCGGTACGGCACCCGGCCGGGATGGTCCGGCAGGATCCGTCGCCGTGCCAGATTCGCCGATCCGGACATCTAAGGCTGGACGGGCACTCGCTGGCATCTTTATGCTGCCGCCAGCCTTCAGCAAGCGCTTTCAGCACAGGAAGGCCCGACAGAGAGGCACCACGATGCGCGTCTCGCTACGCCGGGCCGGCGCGGCCCTGCTCGGCGCCACCGCCCTCGCGGCCGTCACCGCCACCCCGGCCCGGGCCGACGGTGTGCCGGACTGCATATCCGCGCTGCGGCACATGAACTGCTACTTCGAGGCGCCGGGGCAGACACTGCGCTGGACGATCGACGGCACGCCCGCGCCGCGGTTCAACGACTTCGAGGCGATCGGCTTCGACTGCACCCCGGGCCGCGGCTACACGATCGCCGTCACGGTCGGCGGCTCGACCACGTACACCAACTGGCAGGTGCTCTGCTTCAGCAAGCTCCCGCCGGACTAGCCGGCGGGCCGGCCTACCGGAACGCTGCCCGGCCGCGGTGGCCGGGCAGCACCGTACCGGGGCCGGTGTCGAGCACCTTCTCCGGCCGGGTCGCGTAGACGTCGCGGAAGTCGGTGGTGACCTTCAGGTCGCCCGTGCCAGCGCGGCGTGCGCCGCTCGGGCCAGCCCTGGTCGGCCCGCACCATCCGGCCGATCCACCGGCCGACCAGCTGCTCCCGCTGCGCGCGGACGGCGCCGGTGTACGCCCGGCGGTCCGACCCGGCCCGCGGTCGCGCCGGTAGCGCGCCGATCGACCGCACGGGCGTGGCCGCCGCGCCCCGGTCCGCGCCGGCCGGGGGCAGCGGCCGGTCCAACGTGCCGGCCACCCGAGGCGGGCGGCCGCGTCGATCTCGTCCGGGCCGACCCCGGACCCGGCCCGGTCGAGCAGCCGGATCACCGCCGCCCGCTCGTCGAGCGTCACCATGCCCGCACCGTGCCCGGTCCGGGCCGCGGCGCAGGTGAGCGGAATGTCAACTGCGGCCCGTCGGGGCTGGATCCGGACTGCGGGGCACTTATCCCAGCGTTTACCCAGTTCAGACACGTAGCTAGGAAAGTTAGGTTAGCCTTGCCTAAGGAGGTGGTAGGGATGGCGGATCGAGTACTCCGGGCCCACCGGGCCGGCCCGGCGACCGCGCCGGCGCAGGTGGAGCGGGTGACGGCGCTGAGCGGCAGCGCCGAGATCGGACGGGCCGAGATCGGGCAGTGGGCCGAGCTGGGCGAGGCGGCCTACCGGCTGCGCATCGCTCAGGCCGTGCTCGACCAGCTGACGGTGCCCGGGGCCGACCCGGCGGTGACCGCGCTCGCCTACGAGGAGCTGCACCTGGCCGAGCAGCGGTACCTGGGCCTGTCCGGCCGCTCCGCCGGCTGACCCGCCAAACCGTCCACAGTGGACGGAACACGTTCGACAGTTAGTCGAATGCCGGTTCGATGGATACGTTGAGCCGGTCGTCCCCGGAGCCGCGTACCAGCGGGGGTTTTCGGACGTTCGCGGGTCGGTGGGTGATACCTGCTGACAGCGAGGAGTTCCGAGATGCGCGGACTTGGCACTACTCTGCTCGCACGGCGTGCTCGCCGGCGCGCCCGTTATGCTGGCCGCGGGGGCCGAGCCCCCGCGATCCCCACGGTGCGGCTGGTGCCGGTACGCATGGCGGGGCGTCCTTTCCGGTGGATGTCGCTGGCGATTCTGGTGGGGCTGCTGGTCGGCTGGGGTGCTGTCCCCGCCGGAGCGGCGCCGGGCCGGGCCGCGGCAGCGGCAGCGGTGCCCCGGCAGACACACACCGTCACGTACGACCGGTACTCGTTCATGCTGGACGGGCAGCGGGTCTGGATCTGGTCGGCCGAGTTCCACTACTACCGATTGCCCAGCCCGGATCTCTGGCGTGATCAGCTGGAGAAGCTGAAGGCGACCGGCTTCAACGCGGTCTCGCTGTACATCAGCTGGGCCTACCACTCCCCCGCGCCCGGGGTCTACGACTTCACCGGCGTCCGGGACCTGGACCGGCTGCTCGACATCGCCGCCGACGTCGGCCTGTACGTGCTGGCCCGGCCGGGGCCGTACCTGAACGCCGAGCTGGACTCCGGCGGCTACCCGGCCTGGCTGTCCACAGTGGCCGGCCGGGCCCGCAGCAGCGCGGACAGCTACCAGGCGGCCTGGGAGCAATGGTTCGCGGCGGTGAACCCGATCATCGCCCGGCACCAGTTCACCGACGGGCGCGGCACGGTGATCCTCTACCAGATCGAGAACGAGTACGACGGCAGCGACGCGGTGTACATGGAGGAGCTGAAGACCGCCGCCCGCGCCGGCGGCATCACGGTCCCGCTCTTCCACAACGACAAGGGCCGCAACCTGCGCTGGTCGGCCGGCGCCGGCGCGCCGGAGATCTACGCCACCGACACCTACCCGGCCGGCTTCGACTGCACCCGCGGCTCGGCACCCGGGGTGACCGACTACCGCTTCCTGCGCGATGGCAGCACGTTCACGCCGCCCCGGCCGGGGGTGGGCGACCGGCCGTTCTTCTTCGCCGAGTTCCAGGGCGGCGCGTTCGACCCGTGGGGCGGCCCGGGCTACGACCGCTGCCGGCAGCTGACCGGCCCGGCGTTCGAGCGGCTGTTCTACGCCAACAACATCGAGAACCAGTTCACCGCGCAGAACTTCTACATGACCTACGGCGGCACCAGTTGGGGCTGGCAGGCCGACCCGAACGTGGTCTACACCTCCTACGACTACGGCGCCGCGTTCTCCGAGAGCCGGCAGCTGACCGAGAAGGTGCCGGTGCTCAAGCAGCTCGGCTACCTGGTGCAGACCGTCACCGACCTGCGCAAGGCCGACGACGTCGGCCAGCAGGACGGGCCCAATCCGGCGATCCGGGTCTGGGTGAAGCAGAACCCCGATACGCAGGCCCGGTTCTACTTCGTCCGGCACGCCGGCGCCGGCACCGCGACCACCGACGACTCGACCCAGTTCACTGTGGACGGTGCGGACGGCAGCTACCTCGTGCCGCAGCAGCCGGGCACCGCGGTGCACATCAACGGGCGGGACTTCAAGATCCTGGCCGCCGGCTACGACCTGGACCGGCAGCGGCTGGTCTACTCCACCTCGGAGATCTACACGCACACCCGGGCCGGCGGCACCGACGTGGCGCTGCTGCACGGCCGGGCCGGCGAGGACGGCGAGACCGTGCTGCGGTACGCCAGCCAACCCCGGGTGGACGTGCTGGCCGGCACCGTGACGGCAACGTGGGACGGGGCGCGCGGTGACCTGCGCCTGAACTACCGGCATGACGGGCTGGCCAGGGTCCGGATCAGTGGCGGCGGGCGGGCACCGCTGATGCTGATGCTGGCCGACGACGCGACCGCGTCCACGTTCTGGCGGGTCGACACGGATCGCGGGCCGCTGCTGGTCCGGGGTGCCTACCTGGTCCGGACGGCGCGCTGGGTCGGACCGCTGCTGACCCTGACCGGCGACGCGACCCAGGCCGGCGAACTCGAGGTGTTCGACCCGCGGGCGCTGCTGCTCAGCTGGAACGGCCGGCTGCAACTGGCCCGCCGCACCCCGTCCGGCTCGGAGCTGACGACGGTGGCCGGTCCGCGACCGGTGACCCTGCCGGCGCTGACCGGCTGGAGGTACTCGGCCGAGGCGCCGGAAGCCCAGCCGGGCTTCGACGACGCCGGCTGGACGGTGGCCGACCACCCGACCACGACCAACCCGACCAGGCCGGCCACCCTGCCGGTGCTCTACACCGATGACTACGGCTACCACTACGGCGACGTCTGGTACCGCGGCCACCTCGCCGCGACCGGCCCCGGCGGCGGTACGGCGACCGGGATCACCCTGACCGCGGGCACCGGGCGGGCCGGCGCCTGGCAGGTCTGGCTGAACGGCACCCCGCTCGGCACCGTCCGGACCGGCACGGCCAGCGGCAACCAGAACTCCAGCCAGACGTTCACCTTCCCGGCCGGGCTGCTCCGCCCGGACGCCGACAACGTGCTCTCGGTGCTGGTCCGGAACATGGGCCACAACGAGGACGGCGGCAGCAACGACGCGCAGAAGGCACCGCGCGGGCTGCTCGCGGCGACCCTGCTCGGGTCGGACGCCGCCGTCTCCTGGCGGATCCAGGGCACCCGCGGCGGCGAGGCGCTGGCCGACCCGGTGCGCGGGCCGCAGAACAGCGGCGGCCTGTTCGGCGAGCGCGCCGGCTGGTCACTGCCCGGTTTCCCGGACCGCGCCTGGCCGGCGGTCACGCTGCCGCATCCGGAGACCGCGCCCGGCATCGCCTGGTACCGCACCAGCGTCCGGCTGACACTGCCGGCCGGCCAGGACATCCCGGTCGGGCTGCGGTTCACCGACGATCCGACCCGGCACTACCGGGTGCTGATCTTCGTCAACGGCTGGAACCTCGGCCAGTACATCAACGACGTCGGGCCGCAGCACACGTTCGTGCTGCCGCAGGGCATCCTGCGACAGCAGGGTACGAACACGATCGCGCTCGCGGTCTGGTCGGACGACGCCAGCACCGGCGGCCTCGGCCAGGTCACCCTGGAAGCACTGGGCAACACCGCCACCAGCACCCGGGTCCGCAACGTCCCCAGCCCCACCTGGCGGCCCACCGGCTGACCGTCCGGCCGGACCAGCCGCGCCGACGCCGTCCCGGCACGCCGCCGGGTGGGCAGCCTGGCGGGGTGCCGTCCCGGCGCGCCCACCCGATGGTCGAGGATGGGCGTGCCGGTGTGGTGCCGGCGGCGGCCGGCTGGAGGGCGGACGGTGACCGGGGAGGTCGGAACGGCCGGGCCGGTGCCGACGCGCGGGTTGCGGATCGAGGCGCACGGGCTGACCCAGCGGGCCGGCGCCCGGACCACGCTGCTGGACGTCTCGCTGACCGTCCGACCGGGACAGCTGGTTGCCGTGATCGGCGCCACCGGCGCCGGCAAGACCACGCTGCTGGACGCGCTGGCGGGGTTGCGCCCGGCGGCGGGCGGCACGCTGCGCTACGACGGCGCCGACCCGTACGCGGACCCGGCGGCGTTCCGGTCGGTGCTCGGCTATGTGCCGCAGGACGACATCATCCACCGCGAACTGCCACTGGCCCGCACGCTGCGGTACGCCGCCCGGTTGCGGCTGCCGGCCGGCACCGCACCGGCCACTGTGGACGACGCGGTCGCCGGTGTGCTGCGGACGCTGGGGTTGACCGCGCGGGCCGGCGCGCCGGTCGGCCAGCTCAGCGGCGGCGAGCGCAAGCGGGCCAGCATCGCGGTCGAGCTGCTCACCCGGCCCCGGGCGTTCTTCCTGGACGAACCCACGTCAGGTCTGGACCCGGCCACCGCGGCCGAGGTCGTCGGCACGCTGCGGCAGCTCGCCGACGCCGGCAGCACGGTCGTGTTCACCACTCACAACCCGGCCGACGTGGAATCCTGCGACCAGGTCGGCTGCCTCGCCGGCGCGGGCCGGCTCGCGTTCGCCGGCGCACCGGCCGACGCCCGTCGGCATTTCCGGGCCGCCAGCACCGAGCAGATCTACCAACGGCTGGCCGAGCGCCCCGCCGCCGACTGGGCTGCCGACTGGGCCGCCGCCGTCCAAGCAGACCCAGCCGACCAGGCAGGCCCAGCCGGCCAGCCAAACCCAGCCGTCCAGCCAAACCCAGCCGTCCAGGCCGGCCGGGCCGACCCGGCCGGTGCGCGGCCGGTGGGGGCGGTGCGGCAGTGGGCGCTGCTGACCAGACGGAACCTCGACATCCTGGCCAGCAGCCGGTTGACGCTGGCGATCCTGATCGGCTCGCCGGTGGCGGTGCTGCTGATGATCGTGGCGCTGTTCCGGCCGCACGCCTTCGCGCCGGCCACGCTCAGCCCGAGCGCGACCGCGATGATCCTGTTCTGGATCGCGTTCGGCGGCTTCTTCTTCGGCCTGACCTACGGGCTGCTGCAGATCTGCACCGAGGTCGCGATCCTGCGCCGGGAGCGGTTCGTGGTGCTGCGGCTCGGGCCGTACCTGCTGGCCAAGCTGGCGCTGCTGCTGCCGCTGCTCGCGGTGGTGGACGCGGCGATGCTGGTGGTGCTGCGGGCCACCGACCGGTTGCCGGCGGCGGGGCTGGCCGCGTACGGATCGATGTTCGGCACCCTGCTGCTCTCCTCGGCGGCGGCGCTGGCGCTCGGCCTGCTCGCCTCCGCGGCGGTGGCCGAGCCGGGCCAGGCAACCCTGGCGCTGCCGATGCTGTGCTTCCCGCAGGTGCTGTTCTCCGGGGCGATCCTGCCGGTGCCGATCATGGCGGTGGTCGGCAAGGCGCTCAGCTACCCGATGTCGAACCGATGGACGTTCGAGGGCCTCGGCCACGCGGTCGACCTGAACGGACGGTGGGCTTCCGGCGCGTCACCGCTCGGCCCGCCGCTGCTGGCCTCCTATGGCGACACGTTCAGCCGGGCGGTGCCGGTGGACTGGGCGATCCTGGCCGGCTTCACGATCGCGTTCCTCGGCTGGGCCTGGCTGCTGCTCGCCCGCCGGACCGGCCCGCCGGCCCCGAGCCGCGGTCGCGGGCTCAGCAGCGCAACCGCGGGCTGAGGCCGGCCCGGTCCGGCTCGATGTCCCGGTAGCACCCGGCGAACTCGACCAGCCGCTCGACGTCGGCGAGGTTGGAGGCGATGCCGAGCGAGACCCGGATCGCCCCGGCCGATGGCAGGCCGATCAGCTCCAGGTACTCGTCGATGGTCCGTGGCTGGCGCCGGATCGAGCCGGTCAGCGCGTCCACCGGGATGTCGAACGCACCCTCGCCGGCTCCCGGGTTGCAGAAACAACCGGTACGCAGGGAGATCCGGGCGGCGGCCGCGTCCCGGCCGACGATCCGCTCGTCCACGATCCGGCCGGCCGGGTCAAGGAAGTTGAACGCGACCGTGGCCCCTCGACCGTCCACAGTAGACGGGCCGTAGACCCGGACCAGTGGCGCGCCGGTGCCGTGCCGGAGCGTACCGAGCCGGTGCAGCAGCCAGCCGGTGAGCTGGCCGACCCGCCGGTGCACGGTGTCCAGGCCGATGCCGTCCAACCAGGACAGTCCGAACGCGACGTCCGGGATGGACAGGAAGTTGACCGTGCCGTCCTCGTAGCCGGACTCGTCGCCGGCGAGCAGATGCCAGTCGCCCTGCACGCTGACCGCCTGGATGGTGCCGCCGGAGAACCACGGCCGGCGCAGCCGCTGCAGCGCCTCCCGGCGGGCCAGCAGGCACCCGACCCCGGTCGGGTAGCCGAACACCTTGTACCAGCTCACCGGCACGAAGTCGGGGTGCACCCGGCTGAGGTCCAACCGGTTCGTCGGCACGAACGCGGCCGCGTCCAGCAGCACGTCGTAGCCGAGCCGCTGGGCCAGTTCGACCAGCCGCAGCGGGTGCTGCACGCCGCTGAAGTTGCTCTGCGCCGGCAGCGCGAGCAGGCCCGGCCGGCCGCCGCCGGACCGCGGGGCGGAGCCCAGCGCGGCGGCCAGCGCCGGCTCGTCCACCCGCAGTTCCGGGGTCAGCGGGACGTAGCTGGTCACCGCGCCGCGGGCGCGGGCGAACTCGCGGATGCCGTTCACCGAGTTGTGGTTGTCGAAGGTGAGCACCAGCCGGGTGCCGGGGCCGAACGGGTAGGCCTCACCGACCAGCCGGCAGGCGCCGGTCGCGTTCGGGGTGAAGATCGCCGCGTACTCGGCCGGGTCGGCGTTGAAGTGCGCCAGGATCGCGGCCCGGGTGTGCTCGACCAGCTCGGTCGAGGCGGTCGAGGCCGGGCTGTCGGAGTGCGGGTTGCCGAAGTAGCCGGCGGCGATCCGGCCGGCGTGCGCCCGCAGCTGGGCCCGGGCCGGCAACCCGGCGCCGGCGTAGTCCAGGTAGGTCTCGCCGCGCTCGTCCAGGTACCCGTACTCGCTCGCGCGCAGCTCATCGATCCGGCTGGTGCTCCGGTAACCCGGGTAGGCCGCCTCGAACGCCGCCCGCTCCGTCCGCTTTCGACCAACCATTGCGGCGAGGATACGTGCCCGGCCGGGACCGGATCGCCGGCCGATCTCACCGATCTGCCGGGCAGCGAACCGGGCAACCGGGTGCTAACTTCGCGATGCTCTGCCCCGTCTGACCCCCCGGAGGGCGATCATGGGCACGACCCCGCGCGACGCGCCCACAGCCGACACCAGCGCGGTCAGCGCCGCCGAGTCGGTCGAGCGCTTCGGCTACCAGCAGGAACTGAAGCGCTCCCTGACGTTCCGGGACCTGCTCGTCTACGGGCTCATCTTCATGGTGCCGATCGCTCCGTTCGGCATCTTCGGCAGCGTCTACCAGGCGTCCGGCGGCATGGTCGCGCTGGCGTACGTGATCGGCGGGGTCGGGATGGCGTTCACCGCCCTGGCCTACACCGAGATGTCCCGGGCGTTCCCGATGGCCGGCTCGGTCTACACCTACGCCGGGCGCGGCATCCACCCGACGGTCGGCTTCCTCGCCGGCTGGCAGATCCTGCTCGACTACGTGCTGGTGCCGGCGCTGCTCTACATCGTCGCCGCGGCCGCGATCCAGAGCTTCGTGCCGGGCGTTCCGCTCTGGGTCTGGGTGGTCGGCTTCATCATCGCCAACACCGCGATCAACTACTTCGGCATCGAGGTGACCGCACGGGTCAACCGGCTGATGCTGGTCGCCGAGCTGATCGTGCTGGCGATCTTCCTGGTGATCGGCATCGCCGCGGTGGTCGACGGGAAGGGCGGCGGCTTCTCCTGGCACCCGCTGTACGACTCGTCCACCTTCTCGGTCAGCGTGGCGTTCGGCGCGGTGTCGATCGCGGTGCTCTCGTTCCTCGGCTTCGACGGGATCTCCACCCTGGCCGAGGAGAACCGGGACGGCGCCCGGCAGATCGGCCGGGCCATGGTGGCCGCGCTGGCGCTGGCCGGCACGCTGTTCGTCGTGCAGACCTGGGTGGCCGCGCTGCTGGTGCCGAACAAGGCGGCCCTGCTGGCCGACGGCGACCCGAGCGGGCAGGCGTTCTACGACGCGGCCGAGTTCGGCGGCGGGCACTGGCTGTCGGTGCTGACGGCGCTGGCCACCGCGATCGCCTGGGGCTTCGCGAACGCGCTGGTCGCCCAGGCGGCCACCTCCCGGCTGCTCTACTCGATGGCCCGGGACAAGCAACTCCCGTCGGTGCTGGCCACCGTGCACCACAAGCGGAAGGTGCCGGAGTACGCGACGTTCCTGGTCGCCGCCGTCTCGCTGGCGGTCGGCATCTACATGGCCCAGCGGGACGATGGGATCACCCTGCTGTCCACATTGGTCAACTTCGGCGCGCTGACCGCGTTCCTGGCGCTGCACGTCTCGGTCATCGTGCACTACGTGATCCGGCGCGGCAGCCGGGACTACCTGCGGCACCTGCTGGCGCCGGTCGGCGGCCTGGTGGTGCTGACCTTCGTGGTGATCAAGGCGAACGTGGCCGCGCAGGAGGTGGGCCTGATCTGGCTGGGCGTCGGCGTGGTCGTCGCCGGGTTCCTCTGGTTCACCGGCCGCCGCCCCGAACTCGCCGGCCTGGACGCACGGGAGGTCTGATGGACGTCGTCAGCTACACCCCCACCGAGTACGCCTGGACGTTCGGCGGGCTGGCCCCGGTGCTGACCGTGCGACCCGGAACGGTCGTCGAGCTGTACACGGAGGACTGCTTCGGCGGTCGCGTTAGGACAGTCGAAGACCTGCCCTCGCGGGTGTGCGAATTCCCGTACCTGAACCCGGTGAGCGGCCCGATCGCGGTGGCCGGGGCCGAGCCCGGCGACACGCTGGCGCTGCACTTCGCCGCGATCGAGCCGGCCCGGGACTGGGCCGTGTCATCCACGTTCCCGCATTTCGGCGCGCTCACCAGCACGCACCAGACCGCCACGCTGCAGCCACCACTGGAGGAACTGGTCTGGCGCTACGACGTCGACCGCGCCGCGCGGACGGTGACCTACCACGCCCGGCGCGGCGACTTCAGCGTCGAGCTCCCGCTGGACTGCATGCACGGCACGGTCGGCGTCGCGCCGGCTGGTTTCGAGGCCCGGCAGACGATCACCCCGGACGCGCACGGCGGCAACATGGACTCGCCGGAAGTGCGCGCCGGCACCACCGTCTACTTCGGAGTGAACCAGACCGGCGCGCTGTTCGGCCTCGGCGACGGGCACTGCCGGCAGGGCCAGGGCGAGGTCTGCGGCACCGGGGTGGAGGCCGCGATGAACACCGCCGTGGTGGTGGACGTGATCAAGGGCGCGACCACGCCGTGGCCCCGGTTCGAGACCGACGCGGCGATCATGAGCACCGGCTCCACCCGGCCGCTGGAGGACGCCTACCGGATCAGCCAGCACGACCTGGTCAGCTGGGTCGCCGCCGAGCACGGGCTGGACCCGCTGGACGCGTACCAATTGATCAGCCAGACCGGCGAGGCACCAGTCGCGAACGTCTGCGACCCGAACTACACCTTCGTCGCGAAGCTCGACAAGCGCTACCTGCCCGGCGGGCCGGCCGGCCACCCCGCCTACGAGGGCTGCCACAGCCGGCTGCGGGACATCGCGACGACCTACCTGAACCAACGCTGACCGCTACTGGACCCCGCCCCCCCGCCCGGTGCCAACCGCCCGCCCGCCGAGTCGGTCGCGCAGCCGGTGACGCCTTCGCGCAGCCGGTGACGCCTTCGGGTACCCGGTGACGGCTTCGAGCAGCCTCGGGTGACGCCTTCGCGCAGCCAGTGACGGCGTCGGGTAGCCCCGGGTGACGGCCTCGCGTGACCGGTGAGGGCTTTGGGTCGCCGGTGACGGCTTCGGGTGGCCCGGTGACGGCTGTGCGCCACCACCGGTGACCCCAACTCGTCACCCGCGGGACGACGGCGTCACCCGGACGGCGAACCCGTCACCGCGGGGATCCTGCCTCGCCGAACACAGCGGCGAGTTCGCGGCGGGACCGGATCCCGAGTTTGCGGTAGGCCGCGGCCAGGTGGCTCTCCACGGTCCGGACCGAGATCACCAGCTGGTCGGCGATCTCGCGGTCGGACCGACCGGCGGCGGCCAACGTGGCGATCTCCCGTTCCCGGCGGGTCAACCCGGCCGCCGCGACACCGCTGGCCGCACCGGACGGCCGCGGCACCCGCCCGAGCCGGCGCCGCGCCTCCGCGGCCAGCGCGACCGCCCGCGCCGCCAGCTCAGACCCCGGCAGCTCAGACCCATGCGGCCCGGACGCGGGTCGGGGCCGGATGGCGAGGTCGGCCAGGCTGGCGGCGTCGGCGAGCAGGCCGGCGGTGAGGCACTGTTCCGCGGCGGCCAGCAGCAGGCCGGGATCGAGCGCGGCGCGGGCCCGGATGCCGGCCGCCCGGGCCTGCCCCACCCGCGAGCCGGGCTGGGCCGGCAGCGCGTCCAGCGCGCTGGCGGCCGCGGCGGCGGCGCCGTACCGGCTCGCGTCGCCCAGGTACCAGACCGCCGGCGCCAGTGCCCCAGCCGCGGCCGCCTGCCCGGCCGCGGCCACCGCCAACTGCCCGGCCACGGCGAGCCGGCCGGTCGCGGCGGCGACCGCGGCGTCGGCCCAGCCGCGCAGGCCGGGAAACAGGCCGACGTCGTCCGGCGGGTCGTCGGCGAGCAGCCGGGCCGCCTCGTCCGCCTGGCCGTTGGCGGCGAGCACGGCGACCAGCAGGCCGGTCGCCTCGGACCGGAACAGCGCCTCGCCGGACCGCTGCTGCACGTAGGCCTCGCGCAGCACGACCGCTGCGGCCGGCCAGTTGCCCTGCATGCTCAACCGGACGCCGTCCAGCAGCGGCCAGGCCGGCCCGGCCGGCTCCGGCCCGGTGTCGAGACCAGGACCACTGCCAAACTCGGCACCACCGCCAAGATCGGTACCACTGCCAAACCCGGCACCACCGCCACGATCGGCACCACCGCCAAACCCGGCACCACTGCCAAAGCCGGCACCACTGCCGCGATCGGAATCGCTGCCCAAGCCGGCGCCACGGTCAGCACCAGCGCCGACCCCGGCGCCAGCGCCAGCGCCAAACCCAGCACCACAGTCAAGACCAGTGCCAGAGTCAGGACCGGCACCAAACTCAGGACCGCGGCCGGGGTCGGGATCAGGCGACGGCGCTGCCGGCCAGCGGCCGGCCCGGCCCGGTGCGGCCGGCAGGCCGGCCTCGGCCAGGAACAGCTCGGCCATCCCGACCAGCGCGTAGGCCAGCCCGGTGCGGGTGGCGTTCACCGGGTGCTCGGCCAGCGCCGCGAGCAGGTCGCGGCGGGCGGCCCGCGCCGGCTCCGGCCGGTCGGCCAGCACCAGGCCGGCCATCGCGACCGTGCCGGCCCGGATGGCGGTGTCCAGGCCGGGGCCGCTGGCCAGCACCGCCTCGGCCAGCCGCAGCGCGCTGGCCGGTCGGGCCGCGAACAGTTCCACCAGTGCCTGCGCCGAGTCCAGTTCGGCGGCGAACGCCGGGCCGAGGTCGGTGCGCATGGCGTCCAGTACGGCCAGCCCGGCCGCCGGCCGGCGCTCGCTCCACAGCACCAGGCTGAGCTCCTCGAACCCGACGGCCACCCGGTCCTGGTCGTCCCGGACCCGCTCGGCCGCCAACCCCAGCGCGACCCGGGCCGCGGCCGGGGCGCCCAGCTCGGCGTGCGCGCTGCACAGCCGCAGCGCGGCCCGCGGACCCTTGTCGTGCCGGGCGGCGTTCTCGGCCAGCCGCACCGCGGTCCGCGGGTCGGACAGCAGCACCGAATCGGCCGCGGCCAGCAGCAGGTCGACGTCCGGCGGCCCGCCGGCGGCGTCCTCCCAGGCGGCCCGGCGGACCAGGTCCACGTGCCCGGCCGGCGCCCGGCGCAGCCGCTCGGCCAGCCCGCGCCGGCGGGCCGGGGTCAGCCGCGACTCGGCCACCTCGTGCAGCAGCGGGTGCGCGAACCGGAGCCGCACCAGGCCGTCCCGTTCATCGCTGCGGACCACGCCGCGGTCCTCCACCTCGGCGAGCGCGGCCGGCGGGACCACCGCGGCGAGCGTGTCGTAGGGCAGCGGCTCGCCCAGCGCGAGCACGTCCAGGGCGTCCCGGCCGGCCGGCGAGAGCTCGTCCAGCCGGCGGGCCAGCAGCTCGCCGAGCCGGGGCGGCACCGCGCTGCCGCCGCTCCACCACCAGACCCCGGCCTCCCGGCGCAGCCGGCCGGTCTCCGCGCCGAACCGGGCCAGCTCGGTCAGGTAGAGCGGGTTGCCCTGGCTGCGGGTCCAGAGCAGCTCGACGGCGCCGGCGGCCACCTCCCCGCCGAGCCGGCCGGACAGCAGCGCCCGGGTGGCGGCGCGGTCGAGCGGGTGCAGGTCGATCCGGTCGAGCAGGCGGTCCTTCCAGAGCGCGGTGACCGCGTCCGAGGCGGCGGCCCCGGCCCGGGCGGTGACCAGCACCCGGGCGGCACCGGCCGTCGCCACCGCCAGGATCGCCGCGGCCGAGTGGTCGTCCAGCAGTTGCGCGTCGTCCACCACCAGCAGCCGGGCCGGGCCGCCGGGCAGCTGGGCGAGCCGGGCCAGCAGCAACTGCGGCACCAGCACCGGCGGCACCGGGCCGGCGTCGGCCGGCAGCAGCGAGCCGAGCGCGCCGAACGGGGTCAGCCGGCTGGCCGCGGTGGCGATGATCCAGCTGACCGGGACACCGGCGGCGGCGACAGCCTCGGCTACCGCGGCGGCCAGCGCGGTCTTCCCCACCCCGGCGGGGCCGACGAGCATCACGCCGCGCGGTGCGCCGGGGCCGCGGGCCGGGCCCAACGACCGCAGCGCGGCGGTCACCTCCGCGTCCCGCGCCACCAGCAGGGCGGTCACGCCGGCTCCGGACGCGGCCGGTGACCGTCCGGTGTGGACAGTCGAGAGTCACCGGCCATTGCCGCATAGTAACGAGAGCGCTGGTCGGAATTCCGCTGATTTTGGCCGGAGCGGGCTACCGCTGCCGCAGCGTCGCCGGGGTCAGCTCGGCCGGGCGGCGGTGGCCGGCCAGTCCCAGGGTCAGGTCGAGATCGGCCAGCACGCTGCGCAGCACGTGCCGGACGCCGGCCTCGCCCCCGTGCGCCAGCCCGTACGCGTACGGCCGGCCGAGCAGCACCGCCCGGGCGCCGAGCGCGAGCGCCTTGACGATGTCCGCGCCGGTGCGGATGCCGGAGTCGAACAGCACCGCGATCCGTTCGCCGACCGCCGCGACGATCTCCGGCAGCATGTCCAGGGCCGCGACCGCGCCGTCCACCTGCCGGCCGCCGTGGTTGGAGACGATCACGCCCTGGATGCCCGCGTCCGCCGCCCGGCGCGCGTCGTCGGCGTGCTGGATGCCCTTCAGCACGATCGGGCCGTCCCAGTGCTCGCGCAGGAAGCCCAACTGGTCCCAGTGGTGGTCGGTGCCGGTGAACATCGGCACCCAGCGCAGCACCGCTGCCGGCAGGTCGTCCTCCGGCGCGCTGGCCAGCCCGGCCCGGAACGCCGGGTCGGAGAACGGGATCGCGGTGCCGGTGCCCCGGATGAACGGCAGGTACGACCGGTCCAGGTCGTTCGGTCGCCAGGCCAGCGTCCAGGTGTCCAGCGTGACGACGAGCACCTCGAAGGCGGCCGCGCGGGCCCGGTCCAGGATGCTGACGCAGACGTCCGGGTCGTTCGGCCAGTAGAGCTGGTACCAGCGCGGGCCGAGCCCGCTGGCCGCGGCCACGTCCTCGATCGTGTTGGACGACGCGGTGGACAGCACGATCGGCAGGCCCAGCGCGGCGGCCGCCCGGGCGGTGGCCAGCTCGCCGTCCGGGTGCAGGATCGACTGGACGCCGATCGGGGCGAGCAGCACCGGCGCCGGCATCGCGGTGCCCAGCACGGTGACGCTGAGGTCGCGGCGGCTGGCGTCGGTCAGCATCCGCGGCACGATCCGCCAGTGGTCGAACGCCTCCCGGTTCGCCCGCATGGTCGCGCCCGAGCCGGCGCCACCCGCTACGTACCAGTACGGGCCGGGTTCCAGCTGCTCGCGGGCAGTCGCCTCCAGACCGTCCGGGTTGGTGGTGAACGGCGGCAGCTGGCCGGCCAGCCCCTGCAGGTAGATCTCGTTCTGGTACGCACCGAACGGCTGGCTCACGCCGGCTCCTCTCGCCGCGGGCAGTCTGCTCCCCCCCGCGGCGGCACCGCCCGTCGGGGCTGGCCGGCCGCCCGGGCCGGGTCGCTGACCGGCCCCGGCCGCCGACCGGTGCGGGGCCGCCGCCGACCGGGGACGCCCCGAACGGGCCGGCAATCCGGCCGGGTCCGCCGCCCACCGGGCGGCGCCGATCATGGGCTACTTGGCGGGCGGGTCGACCAGTTCCAGCGCGATCTCCAGCGCTGCCGCCGACCGCTCCGCGTCGGTGATCTCCGCGTCGCGCAGCAGGAACCAGGAACTGTGCAGCACGAACACGGCGTACGCGGTGCGCATCCGGTCGATCGGGGCGGCGTCCGGACCGGCCAGCACTTCGACCAGGGCGAACATCTGCGTGCGCATGGCCTCGCCGACCTTGGTGCCCTTCAGCGCCGGCTGGTTCTCCTGGAAGAACCGCATCAGCGAGTGGAACGCGGCGGACTGGAGCTCGTGGGCGTACCGGTCGATGAACTTGCGCCGCGTCTCCGGGCTGGGCGGCTGCGACCTGACCCACTCGGCCAGGTCCGCCATCGCCGCGACCCGCTCCTCGACGAACGAGCTGACGATCTCTTCCTTGCTCTTGAAGTGGTAGTAGAGGGCGGCCTTGGTCACCCCGAGCCGCTCGGCGATCTCGCGCAGCGAGGTCTGCTCGTAGCCCTGCTCGGTGAAGAGTTCGAGCGCGACCTGCTTGATCCGCGCGCGGGTGTCTCCGGTCCGCTCGCTCATGCTCCCCACCTGCTTCCGCCTTGCTCCCGGAACCTACTTGACGGCCGGCTAGTAGCCAACTTACCGTACGGCAAGCAAGCTAGCTAGCCGGTCGGCAAGTAAGCTGGAAACCAGCCGAAGGGGAAGCGAAATGTCCGAGAAGAGGGCCCCACTCGCCCGCGAGGTCCGGGTCGTGCTGCCCGGGCTGATGCTCGCGATCATGCTCGCGATGCTGGACAACCTGATCGTCGCCACCGCGATGCCGCGGATCGTCGGCGAACTGGGCGGCCTGTCGCATCTCGCCTGGGTGGTCACCGCGTACACGCTGGGCACGGCCGTCTCCACCCCGCTCTGGGGCAAGATCGGCGACCTGTACGGCCGGAAAGGCAGCTTCATCACCGCGGTGGTGATCTTCCTGGTCGGCTCGGCGCTGTCCGGCGCCGCCCCCGGGATGATCGAACTGATCGCGTTCCGGGCCATCCAGGGGCTGGGCGCCGGCGGCCTGATGGTGGGCGTGATGGCGATCATCGGCGACCTGATCCCGCCACGCGAGCGGGGCCGGGTGCAGGGCTGGTTCGCCGGCATCATGGCGATCGCGATGGTCGGCGGCCCGCTGGTCGGCGGCTTCCTCACCGACCACCTGAGCTGGCGCTGGGCGTTCTACATCAATCTGCCGCTCGGCGCGGTGACGCTGCTGGTGCTCGCCACCCGGCTGCACCTGCCCAAGCGCCGGTCCGAGCACCGCATCGACTGGCTCGGCGCCGGCCTGCTGTCCGCCGGGATCACCGCGCTGACCCTGATCACCACCTGGGGCGGGCACCAGTACGGCTGGGCGTCGGCGCAGATCATGCTGCTGGCCGTGCTCGCGGTGGCCGCGCTGGGCTGGTTCTTCGTGGTGGAGCGGCGGGTGCCGGAGCCGATCCTGCCGCTGAGCATCTTCACCAACCGCAACTTCGCGCTGGTCTCCGCGATCGGCTTCCTGGTCGGCTTCATCATGTACGGCGCGATCAACTACCTGCCGCTGTTCCAGCAGACCGTGCAGGGCGCGTCGGCCACCAACAGCGGCCTGCTGGTGCTGCCGCTGATGGGCGGCCTGCTGCTCACCTCGCTGATCTCCGGTCAGGCGATCACCCGCACCGGCCGGTACCGGATCTTCCCGATCCTGGGCGGTGTCCTGATGGTCGCCGGGCTGCTGCTGCTGACCCGGCTCAGCGCCGACACCACCCGGGTCATGTCCGCGCTGTTCATGCTGGTGTTCGGTGCCGGCCTCGGCTTCCTGATGCAGAACACCACGCTGATCTCGCAGAACAGCGTGCATCCCAAGGACATGGGCGTGGCCAGCAGCACGTCGACGTTCATGCGCTCGATCGGCGGCTCGTTCGGGGTGGCGCTGTTCGGCGCGATCTTCGCCAGCAACCTGCGCACCGAGGTAGCCGCGCGGCTCGGCACCGACGCCGCCGCCCAGGTCGACAAGGCCGGCGGCAACCTGGACCCGACCGTGCTGAGCACCCTGCCCGCCACGGTCCAGGACGGCTTCCACCACGCGATCGCCTTCGCCACCTCGCACATGTTCTGGTGGGCGGTCCCGATCGCCGTCATCACCACGCTGCTGACCCTCTTCATCAAGGAGCACCCGCTGCGCGGCTTCGAGACCCGCGAGCCCACCCCCGAAACCGACTCCCTCGAGCCCTCCCTCACCGTCTGAGCACCCCGCCGGCGGGCATCGTCCACTGCGGACGGTGCCCGCCGGCACGCCCGGAACCGGCAGACTGACCGGCGTGGAATACCGACCACACCGCTTCCCGGTGTCAGTCAAGGGTGTCGTCGTCCGCGCCGGCCGGGTGCTGCTGCTGCACAACGAGCGGGACGAGTGGGAACTGCCTGGCGGCAAGCTCGACCTCGGTGAGGATCCGGCCGACTGCGTCGTCCGGGAGATCGCCGAGGAGGTCGGCTGGACGGTGACTGCCGGGCCGTTGCTGGACGCCTGGCAGTACCACATCCGCCCCGGCGTGGACGTCCTGATCATCACCTACGGCTGCCGCCTGCGCACCGACACCGAGCCGGTCGTGAGCGAGGAGCATGACCGGCTCGGCCTGTTCACCGCGACCGAGGTGGCCGGGCTGACGATTCCGGCCGGCTACCGGAAGTCGATCACCGACTGGTGGGACGCCAGCCAGGTCGGTGTCTGAGGGTCCGGCGGGGCCGGGCGGCGGGGGAGAAATCCGCGCAGGTGTGTGATGGCTTCTTGAAGAGTTCTTCATCGGTGCGCTCTTACCGTTCCGGGACCCGGTGGTCGCCGGTGCGGCGAACGGACAAGGAGCGATCCGAATGGACACGAGCGTGGCGGCGGCACCCCTGCAGGACGCCGGGCCGGCGCTGACCGACGCGGACCGGGCGGCGTTCGACCGGGACGGCTACATCATCCTGCCCGGCGTGTTGAGCCCGGCCGAGATCGCGACGTACACCGGGATCGTCGACCGGCTGTACGAGCGCTGCCAGCGGTCCGGGCGGATCGCGCCGGGGGCGGCGATGCACCAGCTCAGCGCGGTGCCGACCTGCCCGGACCTGGCGCCGCTGCTGGACCACCCGCGGGTGCTCGGGCCGGTCTGGTCGCTGCTCGGCTGGAACGTGCACGTCTACCACTCGCACATCGACGTGCACCCGCGGGTGGCCGGCGACAAGCCGTACCGGTTCGAGTGGCACCAGGACGGCGGCCGGCAGAACCGGGAGCTGGAGACCGACCCGCGGCCGCGGATGTCGGTGAAGTCGGCGTACTGGCTCTCGGACGTGTCCCAGCCGGGGCGCGGGAACTTCCGGGTGGTGCCGGGCAGCCACCGGACCAACTGGATCGACGGACCGCCACGCCGGGACATGCCGTGGCCGGACCCGGCCGGCGCCATCGAGGTGCTGGCCAACCCCGGCGACGTGGTGCTGTTCGACCGGCGGATCTGGCACGCCCGCTCCGACAACCACTCCGACATCACCCGCAAGGCCGTGTTCTTCGGCTACACGTACCGCTGGGTGGCCAGCCGGGACGACATCCCGGCCTGGTTGCCCGACTTCACCCCGGTGCAGCGGCAGCTGCTCGGCCTGCTGACCGAGACCGGCGGCGACCACGCCTGGGGGCACGAGCCGGCGGACGTCCCGCTGCACGAACTGCTCCGCCGGACCGGCCGGCTCGACCCGGCCGTCCCAGCGCTCCGCCCCTGACCCGAGCATCCGCCCTGACCGCCCTGACCGCCCCGTACGCCCGGCGGGTGATGGATTCCGGCCGCCGGTGACGGCGTCGCTCCGGCGGTGACGGCTCCGGCACGCCGGTGACGGCGTACAGCCATCACCGGTTGCTCCAAGTCATCACCGGCGAGGTGGGTCCGTCACCGGGCGGGTGCGGGCCGCCAGCGGCCGGGTAGAGCCGTCACCGGCCGGCGCCGCCAGGCCGTCGGGGGGCCGGGGCGCCAACTGGAGGTCCGGGCCAGGCCCACCCCTGGCCCGGACCTTCATCGGTTCTTCACCGCAATCCGGGCGGGCCCAGGCAAAATCGGCTGGTGAGCGCACGGGTTCTGGTCGCCGAGGACGACCCCAAGCAGGCCCACCTGATCCGGGTGTACCTGGAGCGGGACGGGCACAGCGTGCTGGTCGTGCACGACGGCCGCCGGGCGATCGAGCACAGCCGGGCCCGCAAGCCCGACCTGCTGGTGCTCGACGTCATGCTGCCCGGGGTGGACGGGCTGGACGTGTGCCGGATCCTGCGGGCCGAGTCCGACCTGCCGATCCTGCTGCTGACCGCGCGCAGCACCGAGGACGACAAGCTGCTCGGCCTGGACATCGGCGCCGACGACTACGTGACCAAGCCGTACAGCCCGCGCGAGCTGGCCGCCCGGGTCCGCGCGCTGCTGCGCCGGGCCGGCAAGGGCACCCCGGTCGCCGCCGACCTGCACGCGGTGGGCGACCTGGAAATCGACGCGGCCCGGTTCGAGGTGCGCATCGGCGGCCGGCCGATCGTGCTGACCGCCAAGGAGTTCGGCATCCTCGAGGTGCTGGCGGCCGAGCCCGGCCGGGTGTTCACCCGGGCCCAGATCATCGACCGGGCGTTCGGGTTCGACCACTACGTGTTGGAGCGTACGGTCGATGCCCACGTGATGAACCTGCGCCGCAAGATCGAGCAGGACCCGGCCGAGCCACGGTACGTGCAGACCGTGTACGGCCGGGGTTACCGGCTGGCCGAACCGGCCGGGGCGCCGCCGACGGGGGCGCCGCCGGCCGGGGCGCCGCCGGCCGGGGCGCCGCCGGCCGGGGCGGCGTGAGCTTCCGGCTGCGGGTGCTGGCGCTGGTCGCGCTGGTCGCGGTGACCGCGGTCGGGGCGACCGCGTACCTGGCGTTCAAGCAGGCGTCCCGGCAGGTCACCGAGTCGGCTGCGGCCGACTCCGCGACCACCAACCGGATCGTCACCGACCTGGCCAACTTCGCCCGGCTGCACGGCACCTGGGAGGGCGTGCCGCGGCTCGTCGAGGTGCTCACCGGCACCACCGGGCAGCGGATCCGGCTGGTCACCGAGGACGGCCAGGTGATCGTGGACACCGACACGCTGGCCGGCCGGGCCACCCGCCCGGTGACCAGCCAGCCGACACTGGTCGACCCGCGCCCGCGGCTGAGCCTGCCGGCCGATCTGTCCAGGCTGGACCCGTACGGGACGATCCTGGTCGACGGACCAACGGCGCAGTCCACGCTGCCGCCGAGCACACCGGGCGTAACGGACCCACCGACCCCACCGCAGGGGCTGCCGCGGACCGAAGCGCCGGTGCAGGTGAGCGACCCGAAGCTGGCCGAGGAGGCCAAGCTGGGGCGTGGCTTCACCTGGGTGGCGATGGCGGTGACCCAGCGGGAGATCCAGCTGTACCGGTCCGGCGTCCGGTTGGCGGCCTGCCTGAGCCGGCACGGGGTGCGGACCACCGTGCTGGCCGACCCGCTCGGCGTGCCCCGGTACGGCGTGGACCCGGCCAACGCCCGGTCGGCGCCGGACCCGGTCACGCTCTGCCGGGCGGCCGCCGGCGCCACCGACCGGACCAGCAGCCAGGAGATCAGCATCAACGCCTGCGCCAAGGTCTCCCCGCAGTTGGGCAACTGCCTGCAGCAGGCGTTCTCGGCGGAGGTGGAGGACGTCGCCCCGGTGCCGCTGCGGGTCTACCTCGGCGCGGTCGGGGACGCCTCGCGCCGGCTCGCCCCCGGGCCGGTGATCGCCGCCGCGGTGCTGGTCGCGCTGCTGGCGCTGGCCGGCACCGCGCTGCTCAGCCGGCGGGTGCTGCGGCCGATCGGCGTGCTCACCTCGGCGGCCCACCGGCTCGGTGCCGGCGATCTGAGCCTGCGGGTGCCGGCGGTGGGCCGGGACGAGCTGGCCCAGCTGGCCCGCTCGTTCAACCGGATGGCCGACTCGCTGCAGCGCGGCGAGGAGCGGCAGCGCCGGCTGGTCGCCGACGTGGCGCACGAGCTGCGGACCCCGCTGGCGAACCTGCGCGGCTACCTGGAGGCGCTCAAGGACGGCGTGCTGCCGATCAGCCCCGAGCTGTTCGCCAGCCTGCACGAAGAAGCCGTGCTGCAGCAGCGGATCGTGGACGACCTGCAGGACCTGGCCCTGGCCGAGGCGGGCGTGCTCGCCTACCACATGGCCTCGACCGACCTGACCGAGCTGCTGGAGACCTGCCGGAACGCGCAGCAGGCGGTGGCCGAGGCGGCCCGGGTGACGCTGCGGGTGGCGGCCGACGGGCCGGTGGTGGCGCTGGTGGACCCGGACCGGCTGCGGCAGGTGCTCGGCAACCTGGTCGCCAACGCGGTGCGGGCCACCCCGGCCGGCGGCTCGGTCACGCTCGACGCGGCCGGGCCGGTCGGCGGCTGGGCCACCCTGACGGTCCGGGACACCGGGGTCGGTATCGCCGCGGCCAACCTGCCGCACGTGTTCGACCGGTTCTGGCGGGCCGACGCGGCCCGTGGCCGGGCCACCGGCGGCAGCGGCCTGGGGCTGGCCATCGCCCGGCAGATCGTCGCCGACCACGGCGGCCAGATCCGGGTGGAGAGCCAGCCCGGCGCCGGCACCACGTTCACCATCGCGCTGCCGGCCCGCTCGCCCCGCGACCGCTGACCCGCGGGTGCCCCGCTGTCCGCACTGCCCACTGTGGACAGTTCGGCGGCAGCCCGGCTCCCCGCGTCGCCGTAGGCCCGGGCGCCCCAGCCTGTCTACAGTGGACGGATGACCCGGCAGGGGTTGCCGGCGGCCAGCACCCGGTCCGGGATGTCCTGGGTGACCACGCTGCCGGCGCCGATCACCGCGTCCACGCCGATGGTGACGCCCGGGCAGACGATCGCGCCGCCGCCCAGCCACGCGCCGTCGCCGATGATGATCGGCTCGCCGGACTGCAGCCCGGTGTGCCGCACCGCCGGGTCCAGCGGATGGGTCGGCGTGAGCAGCTGGACGTTCGGCCCCATCCGCACGTCGTCGCCGATGGTGACCGTGGCCACGTCCAGGATCACCACGCCGATGTTGATGAAGGTGCGGCTGCCGATCGTCGTCTGGTAGCCGTAGTTGAGGTGGATCGGCGGCAGCACCCAGGTGTGCTCCCCGACCGCGCCGAGCAGCTTGGCCAGGATCTCCGGCCGGCGGCCCTGGTCGGCACCGCGCGTCTCGTTGTACTCGCAGACGAGCTCGGCACACCGGTCGAGGTCAGCGCGTAGGTCCGGATCGCCGTCGAGGCGGTACAGGTCGCCCCGAAGCATGCGATCTTTCATCTCACCCACGCGCGCACTCCCTCCCGGCACCTAGTCGTACCGCACCGGTGCGTACCCCGCCATTTGGAGCGTCGCACACCGGCCCGGCCAGCCCGCAGCCGGGCCGGGCCCGGCACAGCGGACAACCGCGCACTGTCCACATGCGAACTCGCTCCGGCGGCACCGACCCGGCGGCCGCCGGCCGGCTCACTTCTGGATCTGGAAGGTCAGCTCGCTCAGGCTGACCAGCGGCGGACCGGAGGCGTCCCGGGCGTCGTAGGCGTCCACGATCACCGCCCGGACGCTGGTCACGCCGGCCGCCTTCACGTCGAACTGCTGCGGGCCGGCGCTGTCGGTCAGGTCGACGGGCGTGCAGGTGCCGTCGGAGAACAGCAGGTCGAGCTGGCGCGGCCGGGCCTGCCGGGGCCGCTCGTCGTTGCCCTCGGCGAGGCCGGCCTGGACGATCACCCGGGCCACCGCGGACGGCTGCTTGAACGTGATCACCAGCGCCGGCGCCCCGCCGGCCCGGTGGCAGGGCTGGCCGTTCGTACCGACCGGCGCCCAGGGCGCCGCCCAGGCCCGGCCCGGGTCGCCGTCCACCGCGAAGCCCACGTCGAAGCCGGGCAGCGGCTTGGTCGCCGGGTCGGTCGCGGCCTGGTCCACCGGCACGTTCTCGTACGAGTGCGGCAGGAAACGATCGATCTGGCTGGTCACCCGCGCGCGCAGATCGCCGCCCCAGGGCCCGAACTGGGCAACGCCGATGCCCAGGCTGCCGAGCAGGAAGGTGGCCCGGAACAGCTGGGTGCGCGCCGACGCTCCGACGTTGTACGTGGCCCGCATGCCGCGGTTGGCCGCCCGCATCGAGCGGCGGAAGTCCCGACCGCTGCCGAACATCTCGCCGAGCCGGCGGTACCAGGGCAGCCGGTGGGTGTCCGTGCCGGTGCTGGCCGCCGTGGCCGGGCGGACCAGGCTGTTGCCGCACCGGCAGAACCGCCGGCCGGCCGGGACCGCGTTGCCGCAGACCGGGCAGCGCAGCTCGCCCAGCTCCAGCGGGCGGGCCGCCGAGGGGGCCGGGGCCGGCGCCGGCACCCCGTGCGGCGCGGTGACCCGGCCCAGCGGCTGGCGCGGCAGGTCGGCCTCCTCCTGCGGCTGCACCGCGTCGAAGCCGCCGCTGACTCCGCTGCCGGCCCCGGCACCGGGGCCGGACTGGTCCGGCGAGGGCGGCGGGCCGGTCGGGTTGCGCGGCGCGACCCGGGTCTGCTGGTCGCCGGCGATGCTCACGCCGATGGTCCGCTCCGGCACCCGCGGCGCCAGCGGATCGATCGGCGTGACCCGGCCCAGTTGCACGGTGTTCACCGTTCGCCTGGCGCCGGGCGGGGTGACCACCGCGCGCGGCGGCGGTTGCTCCGGCGGCGCGCTGGGCACCGGCCCGGTGTCGATCCCCGGCGGTGCCGCGGGGCCGCCGTGCTGGCTGCCGTACGGGCCGGGCTGCGGCGTCTCCGGCCAGTACTGGCCGGGCGGCTGCCGCGGGTCGCGGTCCGGCCACTGCTGGGCCGGCGGCTGCGCGGGCTGGCTGCGCTGCTCGTTCGGATCGGGCCACTGCCGGGCCGGGCGCTGGCCGGGCCACTGGTAGGGCTGCTGCTGGTACGGCTCGTACGGCTGGCCGGAGTCGTGCCGCTGCTGCTCGTACTGCGGCTGCTCGTACTGCTGCGGTTGCTCGTACTGGGGTTGCTCGTACTGAGGTTGCTGGGGCTGCTCGTAGGGCGGCTGCGCGGGCGGCTGGGCCGGCCACTGCTGGCCCGGCCGCTGCTGGCCGGGCCACTGCTGCGGCGACTGCGGGGCGGGTGGCTGCTGCTGGGTCTGGCCGCCAGGCGCGGCGTTGCCGCGCGACCAGCCCAGGTACGCCCGGCAGGACGAGCAGTGGACGGCGTCGTCCGGGTTCGGCTCCCGGCAACGATTGCAAACGATCATGCCGTCTCCACCATGGCCAACTCACGATCCAGTGCATCCGGGTCCAGGCCGAGGCCGGAGCCGGTCGAGGTGTAGCCCAGCTCGGCCGGGTCGGGCAGGCCGAGCAGCAGGCCGGCCGGGTCGAGCGGGGCGCCGGTCGCGTCCCAGGCGGCCAGCAGCAGGTGCGGCGGACCGCCGTCAGCCGGCGCGACCGTGCCCAGGACGGCGCCGGCCGGCACCCAGGACCCGTCCGCGACCGTGACGCTGGCCACGGCGAGCCGGGCGTACCCGAACTCCAGCCCGTCGTCGGTGCGCAGCCGGAGCACGCCGTCCGCGGGCCGGTCGACGACTCCGGCGGCGATCGCGTGCGCCGGCGTGCCGGCGGGGGCCATCAACACCGCGCCGGCCGGGTCGGGACGGACCGGCGGCGTGCCGGGCAGCGGCTGGAACCGCCGCCCGACCGCAACGGTCGCTGCGAGTAACGCCGGCCCGGACCCTGCCCCGGGCGCGGGCCTGGAAGACCGCCCGGACGGCCGGTCAACTCTGCCCGGACGGGAAGCGACCAGACCGGAAAGATCCGCCTCAACCAGCCCTTGACCCAGCCCCAGTGGGCCACCCGGCCGCTCCGCGGCCGGCAGCACCGGCGGTGCCGGCGCGGGTGCCGCGGGTGGCTCCCAGGCCGCCGGCGCTGCAGCCGCCGGTGCTGGTGCCGGCGGCACCACTGGCGGTGCTGGCGGTGCTGCCGTGGGTGGCTGCCAGGCCGTCGGTGCCGCAGCCGGCGGTGCTGGAGCCGCCGGTGCTGGCGCTGGCGGTGCTGGCGCTGGCGGTGCGGGTGGCTGCCAGGCCGTCGGCGCTGGAACCGCCGGTGCTGGAGCCGGTGCTGCCGTGGGTGGCTGCCAGGCTGTCGGTGCTGGAGCCGCCGGTGCCGGCGTGGGTGGCTGCCAGGCTGCCGGCGCTGCAGCCGGCGGTGCTGGCGCGGGTGGCTGCCAGGTCGGCGGGGTGGGGTACGGCTCGGCGACCTGAGCCGGCGAGCCGCCGGGCGGCGGCTGCCAGGCCGGCCCGTCAGCCGGCGGACCGACGGCCGCGGGTGCGGCCAGCGCGCTGGCCGCGGGCGGGTCGGGGATGCGCGTTCCGGTAGCTGGAACGGAATCGGCGAAGGCGCCCGGGGGCGGCGCTGCCGGTGGCCCGCTGGGTGGAACCCGATCCGACCGGCTCGCCGGCGGTGCCGCTACCGGCGGCACGGTAGGTGCCGCCCACCCCGACGACTGGCCAGCCGGCGGCGCGGGCGGAGGCGGCGCGGGCGGAGGCGGCGCGGGCGGCGGAGCCCAGCCGGCCGGGCCGGGCGCCGGAGTGACCGGCGGCGCAGGCGGCGGAACCCAACCCGACGGACCACCCGGCGGTACCGCAACGGGTAGCGCGGCCGGCAGGTCCGGAACGGGCGGGACCGGCGGTGCCGGCAACGCGGCCGCGGGCGGCGGCGCAGCTGGGGCCGGTGGTCCGGCCGCGCCTCCCGGCGCCGGCGGAACCGGCGGTGCCGCCGGCGGAACCGGCAACGCGGCCGGGATCGCGGGCGGGACCGGCAACGCGGCCGGGACGGGGGGCGCCGGCGGTACCGGGGCGGCCGGCGGGACCGGCAACGCGACCGGAGCCGGGGGCACCGGCGGGACCGGCAACGCGGCCGGAGCCGGCGGCGGGACGGGCGGGGCCGACCGGGTGGCTGGAACCGGGGGCGCCGGCGGTGCCGGGAAACTGTGGGACGCGATATCGGGAGCCGACGGTGGGGTCAGCGGAGCCCGGTCGCCCGGCGCGGGCGGCACCGGGCCGGGTGGAACAGCCGGGGCCCGGTTGCGCGTTCGGCCCAGCGACGGTGGACGGGGCCGTCCACCGGTGGGCTGACCTGGCGCGAGCAGCGCCAGCACGTCGTCATCGCCGGGCGGCTCCTCCGGCGATGGATTCCCCTGATCGATTGAACCGATGACCCCTCCTCCCCGTCTGGCTGAACGATACTCAGCTTGAATGCTGATAGCACCGACTAGTACGGAACGTTCCATTATGGACACCGTTCCACGAACCGGAACTCGGATAGCGACTGAGAGTGAGGCCATGACCGGAGCAGCGCCGGCCGCGTCCGGGGCCATTGTGCGGGGCCGTGTGCGTCGCCCTACGGCCGCCGGGTTGCGCCGGAGCCGTTTGGTCGGCCCGCTGGTGGGCCCGTCCGCACCCCGGCTGATCCTGGTGGTCGCGCCCCCCGGCTCGGGCAAGTCGACGTTGCTCGCGCACCTCGCCGAGGCGGCCAGCGGCCATGTCGCCTGGCTCACCCTCGACACCGCGACCGTGGCCGAGCCGGTGCTGCTGGCGCACCTGCGGGCGGCGTTCGGATCGGTGCCCGGGCTGGCCGACGAGTGGCCGACCGCGGAGGTCGCGCTGGCCGACCTGGAGGACCGGCTGACCGAGCCGGTGCTGCTGGTGCTGGACGACGTGCACACGGTGGACGGCGAGCCGGCGGCCGAGGTGATCCGGCTGCTGATCCGGTACCAGCCGGAGTTCCTGCGGATCGCGCTGGGTTCGCGCACCGTGCCCGAGGTGGACATCCCGCGGTGGCGGTTGACCGGCGCCGCGATGGAGGTTGACGCGGACCTCCTCCGGTTCCGCACCTGGGAGGTCGAGGAGCTGTTCCGGGAGTGGCACGGCGTCCGGCTGCGGGCCGACGAGGTGACCACGCTGACCCAGCGCACCGGCGGCTGGGCGGCCGGGCTGCAACTGTTCCACCTGGCCACCCAGCGCCGGCCGCCGTCCAGCCGGGCCGCGCTGCTGGCCGGCAGCACGCCCGCCGGCCGGCTCACCCGCGACTACCTGGCCCGGCACGTGCTGGACCAGATCCCGCCGGAACTGCAGGAGTTCCTGATCCGCTCCAGCGTGCTGGACGAGCTGACCGCGGCCCGCTGCGACGCGCTGCTGGAGACCACCGACGCCGCGGCCCGACTGTCCGAATTGGACCGGATCGGGCTGTTCACCTCGATCGAGGCGGACGCCGGGGACGGCGGCGAGTGGGTCTACACGTACCACGAGGTGCTCCGCTCGCACCTGCTCGCCGAGGTGTCCGCGCGGCTCGGGCCGGCCGCGGAGCGGGCGCTGCACCGGCGCGCGGCCGACCTGCTGGCCGCCGAGGGCGCCTACGCCGAGGCGATCCGGTCGTACTGCCGGGCGCAGGACTGGGAGGACGTCCGCCGGGTGCTGTCGATCGGCGGTGCCTCGCTGGCCGACGACCCGGGCGCCTGGATCGACGCGCTGCCGGTGTCCATCCGGGACGGTGACCCGTGGGCGCTGCTGGCGCTGGGCCGCCGGCTGGTCGCCGAGGGCGTGCTGGACCGGGCCGCGGAGACCTACCAGCGGGCCGTGGAGCGGTTCGCCGTGCAGGGCGGTAGCAATGTGGCCGCGAGCGAGCTGCGGCTGCTCCAGGCCTGGATCACACCCGCGTTCGGCGTCGTGGTCGACTGGGTGCACATCATCCGGGCGGCGCTGGTCGACCCGCGCGAGCAGCTGCGCACGGCGCACCCGGCGACACCGGGCAGCCAGCTGGCGCTCGGCTTCGCGCACCTGATCAGCGGTGGCCTGACCGAGGCGGTCGAGGCGTTCGACCGGGCCGCGGACGGCCGCGAGCTGCCGGCGCTGGGCGAGGCCGGCGCGCTGCTGGGCCGGGCGGTGAGCCTGACGATGTCCGGTGCGCCCGGCGCCCGGACCGCCCGCGAGGAGGCTGCCGCCGCGGCGAAGCACCTCGGCGCGCCGGTCCTGGCCCGGCTGGCGGACGGGCTGCAGGCCGCCGCGGACTGCACCAACGACGGCCGGATCGGCCACCTGCTCGGCGAGTGCGAGCAGGCCGGCGACGCCTGGGGCAGCGCGCTGCTGCGGCTGTTCGCCGGGTTCGCCGAGCTGGCCACCGGCGGGAGCCCGGTGGCCACGCTGGAGGCGGCCGAGCGGGAGTTCCGCAAGTTGGCCGCGCCGGCGCTGGCCGCCTGGGCCACCGCCGCGGCCGCGCTGGCCGCCGCCCGGGCCGGCCAGCCGTACGGGCGGGACCGGCTGGCCGATGTGGAGCGGGCCGCCGGGGTGACCGGCCAACTGCCGTACGCGCTGGCGCTGCTGGCGGTCGCGGCCGCCACCGCCGACCCGGTGCAGGCCGAGCGCACCCGCAGCCTGGCGCTGCGGCTGGCCGCGAAGTCCGGCGCCACCGGGCCGGACGGCCGGTTCGCCGGCGAGCTACCCGCGCCGGCCGCCGTCCCGGTCGGGGCCCAGCCGGCCACGCTGGTGCCAAGCCCACCGCTGCCGCTGGAACCGGAGCCGGTGGTGGTCGAGCCGGCCGGCCGGTCCCGGCTGCGGATCCGTTG
>Ga0307499_10000105_pt1 | contig 29484 bp, 26 predicted proteins | sample 13_S_MG_FD_201363 | JGI IMG/M metagenome (GOLD analysis project Ga0307499, IMG submission 201363) | Soil microbial communities from Populus trichocarpa stands in riparian zone in the Pacific Northwest, United States - 13_S | ecosystem: Environmental > Terrestrial > Soil > Riparian zone > Trees... | reverse complement strand
CTAGTTGCAGAAAGTACATGACTCACTACTATCAGCAACGGTTCATGAGCTGGCACATCGGTGGGAGGTCGGATGCGCGCCAGAGCGGCAGCCAAGCGGGCGGTCTATGGTGCCGTCGCGGCCAGCGGGCTCGGTGCGCCTGTCGGCGCGGAGTACACCCGGTTCGGGATGTACGCCCGGCTCCGGGCGACGGTGCGCGAGATCACCGGCGGCACCGACGGCGCCGGCCGGAGCCTGCTGGACATCAGCGGATCGCGCCGGTTGATCGAGGAGGTCGGGCTCGGCGCGGCCGACATCACCGAGGCTCACTACCCGGAGCACAACATCCTGTCCCTGCCGATGGCGGACGGCTCGTTCGACTTCGTGGTCAGCGACCAGGTGCTCGAACACATCGAGGGCGATCCGTTCGTCGCGTTCCGGGAGACCGCCCGGGTCACCCGGCCGGGCGGGCTGCTCATCCACACGACCTGCTTCCTGAACGAGATCCACCTTGCTCCGGACGACTTCTGGCGGTTCACACCGGCCGCCCTCCGGCTGCTGTGCCGGGGCGTCGCGGAGCCGATCGAGGTCGGCGGCGCCGGCGGCCTGCTGAGCGTGCCGGTGAGCTGGCTCGGCCTGCGGCGGGCGCCGGTGCCGGCCGCCCGGTGGCACCCGCTGCACGCGGCCGCGCTCCGGAACAACCCGCGTTGGCCGGTGATGACCTGGGTGGTCGCCACCAGGACCGGTTGAGCACGCCACCTGTGCGACGCGTGACCGGCCCGGGACAGCGACGGAGGTAGTCGCCGATGCGCATCGTGCACGCTCTCGCCCAACCCGCGCAGCGGTCGGTGGACGGCTGCAGCAACAGCGTCTGGACGCTGGCCACCGCGCAGGCCGCGCTGGGACACGAGGTCTGCGTCGTCCTGACGGTCGCCGTCGGGCCGGCCGCGCCGCACGCGTCCGGCCTGTGGCTGGTCGGGTGGTCGGACCGCGCCGCGCTGGGCCGGGTCCGGTCGTGGGCGGACGTCCTGCACCTGCACTCGGTGTTCTCGCCGCGGCTGGTCTGGGTGCAGGCGGTGCTGGCCGGGGCGACCCCGGTCGTCGCGGCGCCGCACGGCGGCCTCGCGGCCCCGATACTCGCCCGACGGCGGGCGCGGAAGCGGGTCTACGGCGTGGCTGTCGAGCGGCGGCGGCTGCGGGCGGCCGACCTGCTGATCGCGCTGACGTCCGCCGAGGCCGCCGACCTGGAGCGGTACCTGGGCCCGCGGCGGCCGACGATCGAGGTGGTGCCCAACCCCATCGCGCCGGCGCCGATCCGGGTGCCGGTACCCCGGCAGCCCGGCCGGGTCGTCTACCTGGGCCGGTTCGACGTGCTGCACAAGGGCCTGGACCGGCTCGCGGCGGTCGCCCGGCACAGCCGGGCCGAGTACCACCTCTACGGTCCGGCCGGGCCCGGCCGGACCGACTCGCTGCCGGCCCTGGAGGCCGCCAACCTCGTCGTGCACGGGCCGGTGTTCGGCGCGGCCAAGACAGCCGTGCTGGACGGCGCGGCCGCCTACGTCCAGCCCTCCCGGTGGGAGGCGTTCGGGTGCTCGCTGGCCGAGGCGGCGATGGCCGGGACGCCGCTGGTCGTGTCCGTCGGCTGCGATCTGGCGGCCGAGGTGGTGCGGAACGGCTGCGGCATCGCGGTGGACTTCGAGCAGGCCGGCCCGGCGGCGGTGGCGCTGGACCGGTTGCTCAGCAGCGAGTCCGACCGGGAGCGCGCGGCGATGGGCCAGCGCGCCGCCGAGTGGGCCGTCCGGTCGTTCGCCGCACCGGCGGTGGCGCAGCGGATGGTCGAGATGTACGAGGCGCTGCTGGCCGGCAGCGGCCACCGGTCGCGCCGATGACCGGACCAGTGGCCACCCGGCGTGGCCGGCGGGCCGGTCTCGTGGTCGTCGACCAGGCGTTGTCGACGCTGGTCGGTTTCCTGCTCAGTCTGCTCTGCCTCAAGTCGCTGCCCGGCGAGCAGTTCGCCCTGTTCACCCTCCTGTACGGCTGGTACGTCGCGGTCCAGTGCGGAATTCGGGCGCTGACCGGCGAGGTCGCCTACGCCCGGCTGACCGACCGGTCCGGCGCGGCCCGGCAGGCGACCACCGCGGCGGCAGCGCTGGCCGTCGCCGTCGCGCTCGTGCTCGCCGCTGTCGGGGTGCTGCTGTCGGCCGCCGCCGTGCTCGCGTTCGCGGCGGTCCTGCCGGCCGCGATCGCGCAGAGCGCGCTGCGGTGGGCCGCGCTCGCCTGCTACCGCCCCGGGCTCGCGGTGCTGTCCGACGCGGTCTTCCTTGCCGCGTTCGCCGGCTCCACGATCGGGCTGACGGCCGCCGGACGGACCCTGCCGCTGCCGGCGCTCGTCCTGCTCTGGGGCGGCTCGGCGGCGCTCGCGGCCGCCGTGGTAGTCGGGCACCCGGTGCTCCGGCCGGCGTGGTCCTCGCCGCTGCGCTGGCTGCACACGACCCGGCGCTTCGGGCTGCCGTTCCTGGCCGAGGCGGTCAGCCAGAGCGGCCTGAACGCGATCACCCCGGCTCTGCTGGCCGCCATCGCGGGCCTGCACCAGCTCGCGTTGTTCACCGCGGTGGGGCTGATGTTCGGGCCGGTCACCATGCTGCGCCAGGCCAGCGCCGGGCTGCTGGTCGGCGAGTTCGTCGGGGTAGGCGGCAGACCGGCCGCGGTACGGCGGCTGGCGCGCACCAGCAACCTGCTGCTGGCCTCCGCGGTCGCCGGGTGGACGGCGGTGATCGCCGTCGTTCCGGCGTCGGTCATCCACGCGCTGGCCGGGCAGACCGCCGTGTCGGCCCGGCCGCTGGTGCTCTACTACGGCGCCACCCTGGCGCTGCTGGCGATGCTCGACGCCCTGCAGGCGGCGGTCCGCGCGCTGCAACGGGTGACCCTGGCGTTCTGGTGCCGGCTGGCCGGTGCGCTGTGCCTGCACGTGTCGGTGCTCGTCGGTGGCTGGGCCGACGGCGGCCTGGGCGCCGCGCGGGCCAGCGTGGTGGGCGCGACGGCCGCGTTCGGCATCAGCTTCGCCGGGCTGCGCGTGAGCCTGCACGGGCAGCGTGCCGAGCCGGCGACCGTAGCGGCGAGCTCCGCCGCCGAACTGTCCACCAGGACCGGATGAAAGGACTGATCAGTTGCTCAGTATCAAAAGCACAACCCGGACCGCGCTGAACCGGTTCGGCGTGGATGTCGGCAGGCACCAGCCCTTCGCCGGCGCCGATTCGGCGGCCGAGGTCCAGATCCTGCGCGCCGTCCTGCCGTACACCCAGACCTCGGCTGCGCGGGTCCTGGGCCTGGTCGACGCGATCCGGTGGATCTGCGCGGCCAAGATCCCGGGAGCGATCGCCGAGTGCGGCGTCTGGCGCGGCGGCAGCATGATGGCGGCCGCGCTGACCCTGCTGGAGCAGGGCGACGACAGCCGCGACCTCTACCTGTTCGACACCTACACCGGCATGACCGCCCCCGACGGCGGGGACCGGGACTGGCGCGGTCGCAGCGCCGTCCCGATCTTCAGCCGGACCCAGACCGGGCCGAACTCGTCCCGCTGGTGCGAGGTGGGGGTGCGGCAGGTCCGATCGAACCTGCTGAGCACCGGCTACCCGACCGACCGCCTGCACTTCGTCGAAGGGCCGGTGGAGGAGACCATCCCCGGCGCGGCCCCGCCGGAGCTCGCGCTGCTGCGCCTGGACACCGACTGGTACGCCTCGACCAAGCACGAACTGGAGCAGCTCTGGCCCCGGCTCGCGGTGGGCGGGGTCTGCATCATCGACGACTACGGCCACTGGGCCGGCGCCCGCCGGGCCACCGACGAGTTCATCGAGAGCCTCGGCCTGACCGTCCTCATCCACCGGCTGGACTACACCGGGCGGCTCATCGTCAAGCCCTGACCGCCACCGCCGTGCTGCCGGTGCGCACCCAACCTTCGACATGTAGCCAAATATCGACGGAAAGTACAGCAGACGTGATCAGGCCGATCACCGGCCGGCGCGTCACACGCTCGACTGAGGCGGGGGAACATCGTGGATCTTCGTGACTTCGTCCGACTGCTGCGCCGCCGCTGGCGGACCGCGGCGATGCTGGTCGCCGCCAGCCTCGTCGCCGCCGGCTGCATCACCGTCGGCACGACCGCGTACTACGAGGCCACCGCACAGGTGTTCGTCAGCCTCCGGGACACCAGCAGCAACCCGTCCAGCGCGTACCAGAACAACCTGTTCGGCCAGGAGCGGGTGAAGTCCTACGTGAAGATCGCCAACTCGCCGGCGGTCACCCGGCCGGTGGTGCAACGCCTCGGCCTCAGCCTCTCGCCCCGGCAGCTCGCCGGCCGGATCACCGCGAGCGCGCCGGCGGACACGGTGCTGATCGACATCGCCGTCCGCGACCAGGTACCCAGCCGGGCGGCCGACCTGGCCAACGCCGTGGCGACCCAGTTCGGGCAGGTGGTGAGCACGATCGAGTCGCCCGGGGGCGGCCTGCCGTCACCGGTCGTGCTCACCGTCGTCCGGCCGGCCGAGCTGCCGGGTACGCCGGTGACACCGCGGCCGAAGCTCAACCTCGCGCTGGGCCTGCTGGTCGGGCTGGCCGCCGGGATCGGCCTGGCGATGCTGCGCGAGGTGCTCGACACGTCCGTGAAGACCACAGCGGACCTGCAGGAGCTGACCGGCTGCTCCGCGCTCGGCGTGATCGCGTTCGACCCGAGCGCGCAGCGGTCGCCGCTGGTGTCGCCGTCGGACTCGCGCTCGGTCCGGTTGGAGGCGTTCCGCACGCTGCGGACCAACCTGCGGTTCGTGGACGTCGACAACCCACCGCGGGTGGTCGTGGTGACCAGCTCGATGACCAACGAAGGCAAGTCGACGACCGCGTGCAACCTGGCCATCACGCTCGCCAGCGCCGGCGCCCGGGTGATCCTGGTGGAGGCCGACCTGCGGCGCCCCCGGGTCGCGGACTACATGGGCCTGGAGGGCGCGGTCGGCCTGACCGACGTGCTGATCGGCCGCACCAGCCTGGATCACGTGCTACAGCCCTGGGGCGACGCGCCGCTGTCCGTACTCACCAGCGGCCCGCTGCCACCCAACCCGAGCGAGCTGCTCGGCTCGACCCAGATGACCGATCTGTTGGCGACGCTGCGGGCCCGGGCCGACATGGTGCTCATCGACACGCCGCCGCTGCTGCCGGTCACGGACGCCGCCGTGCTGGCCCGGGAATGCGACGGCGCCATGGTGATCATCCGGCAGAACCGGACCACCCGGGAGCAACTCGGCCGGGCCCTGGACGCGCTGCGCAGCGTCGACGCCCGCGTGCTCGGCACCGTCCTCAACATGGCCCCGGCCAGCGGCGCCGACGGGTACGGCTACGGCTACTACGCCGGCGAGTACACCTCCCGGGCGGACCTGCCCCGCCTCGACCCGGATGCGCCGCCGGCCAGCAACGGCACCCGGTCGCCGGGCCGCACCAGGGTCGGCTGAGGCTGGCCCGCGCCGGCCCCGCCCGCGCCGGGCCGGCCCGCGCCGGCCGGGAAGCGATGCCGGCCGGGTCGGCGTGCCGGCCGGGAAGCGACGGCGGCCGGCCGGGTCCGCGGCCGGCGCGTCGTCAGCCGGCCGGACGGCCACCGGTCGGCCATGGCGCCAGCCGGGGCGGCGGGACGTCCAGCAGGTCCGGCGGATGTCCGGGCCGGCGCGGGCGCAGCAGGGTCGCGCTGAGCAGCGTCCAGGCCAGCGCGGACAGCGCGCCGAACGCGCCGAGCCCGGCGGCCACCTCGGCCGCGCTGGCCTGACCCACCGCGATCAGCACCGGGGCGGCGAGCAGCACCGGCATCAGCGCGACGCCGAGCGCCATCGGGGCCTGCACGTGCCCGGATCCGCGCAGTGCCGCCACCGGCGCGGCCAGCAGCAGCGAGCCGGTCGTGAACAGCGCCATCCCGGGCAGCGCGGCCAGCCCGGCGGCCAGGTTGGCGCCGACCAGCAGCGCCAGCACGTCTCCCGGCAGCACGGTCAGCGCCACCAGCCAGGCCACCCCGGCGACGACCGTGCCGGCCTGGCAGACCACGACGAACCGCCAGTGCCGGGCCGGCCGGACCCGGGTCGCCTCGGCCATCGCCAGGCCGGCCGCGGCCTGCTGGGCCAGCACCAGCGGCGCGAGCAGCAGCAGCGCGGTGCGGACGCCGGCCACGACCAGCACGCCGGCGGCCGCGGCGACCAGCAGCAGCGCCGCCGGGCCGGTGCCGGCCCGGGCCAGGTCCTGGCAGAGGAACCGGGGCCAGTAGGGGCGCCCCTCGACCAGCCAGCGCCAGGCTCCGGCCCGGCCGGGCACCCGGCGCCGGTCCGGGACCGGCACGCAGCCGATCGCCACCGCCGCGCCGGCCGCCCAGCACAGCAGCAGGGCCGGCCCGCTGACCTGGCCGGCCAACCGCATCGCGATCCCGCCGGTGACCTGCCCGGCCAGCACGAGCGCACCGCTGCCGGCCGCCAGCGCCGGCCGGGCGGCGGCCAGCAGCACGGCCCGGCGCACCTGTTGCCAGAGCAGCAGTGGCAGCGCCACCGCGGCCGCGGCCAGCAACTGCCGGCCGGCCACCGGCCCGGCCGCGGCCAGCAGCCCGGTTGCCGCCGATACCGGCAGGGCCAGCCGCAGGGTAACGATCTGCGCCCACCGGGCGGCGCCTACCGGCGGCCCGCCCGGCCCGGCGAACCGCGCCAGGTAGACTTCGGACACCGTGGCCCGCAGCCCGATGAGCACCAGGTAGTAGCCGGCCAGCAGCACCGACAGCCGGCCGAACTCGACCGGCGCCAACGCGGCCACGCCCTGCAGCGTGACCGCGGCGCCGGTGACACCGGCCAGGCCCTGATCGACAACGCCCCACCAGGTCCGATCCGGCCTGGCGCCGGTCACCGCCGGACCGGCGGGTGCCGGCTGAGCGGGGCCGTCAGCTGGCGGTCGCGCGGCGGCGACGACGACGGCCGGCGAGAACCGCACCGGCACCGCCGAGCAGCAGGGCGACGCCGAGGACCAGCGGGGCCCCGATGCTGGCGCCGGTGTCGGGCAGTGCCTTGCTGCCGGACCCGCTGCCGGACCCGCTGGCCGACACGCTGGTCGCCTCGACCACCGAGGTGAGCACCCGCGCCGCGCCGGTCGGATCGACGCCGGTCACCACGATCGTGGTCGTGCCGGAGTGGCTGAGCAGCACGTTGGTGCTGATCACACCGCTGTCGTCGGCGGTGACGGTGAAGCTGTCCACGATGCCGATGCCGGTCACCCGGACGGTGACGGTGGCCGTGCTGCCCGCCTCGAACCCGCCACCGGCGACGTGCACGCTGCCGCCTGCGCTCACCGTGGTGGCCGAGACGCTCAGGCCACCGGTGGCCGGCGGGTAGACGGGTTCGGCGACAGCGGCCGCGGCAGGTAGGCCGACGCTCGCGATCACGCTCAGGGTCGCGCCGACAAGCAGGCGACGTATGGCCATCCGAGATCTCCCCCGTGACTCCGATCGGGCACTGTCCGTAACTGATCTTGCACCTTGTGTAACCTATTGGCAAGGCCCGGCGATCATTCGCGGGGCACCCCGGTCACTCGCAGGGCAGCAGCGACGTACGTACCGCCTGCGGCCGGACCAAAGGCTGCACCGGCACGACCGGCGCCGCCGCCGAACCGGGCTCGTGGATGTCCAGCACCACCGTGCGCCAGCGGCCGGGCGGCACCACCAGCGGGAAGCTCCACACCGGGCGACCAGCGGCCGGCAACGCGGTCACCCCGAGCGGCCGCCCGTCCAGGGTGGCCCGGACGATTCCGGCCTGCCGCGGCCCGTACACCGAGACCAGCGCGACCACCGAGCCGGCAGCGGCCGACTGGACCCGGGTCAGCCCGGTGTCGCCCCGCTGGGTGACGTAGGCCGGCAGCGCGCCGGCGGCCGACGCCCCGTTGCCGAACCGGATCGTGACCCGGCTGTCCCGCCGGCCGGCCAGGCAGCGACCGCCGGCGTAGCCGACCGACCGGTGCAGGTAGTAGTCCATCTTGTTGCCGGCCACGTTGTTCACCACCACGTACGCGTACGACCCGGCGGCGTCCGGCAGGGTGCCGCCGAGCCCGGCCGCGACCAGGTCGCGCTCCTCGCCCGGGTGGCTGCTGTAGATCACCAGCCGGCGCTCCCGGCCGGCCCGGGCCAGCGCGTCCAGCAGCGCCCGTGGCTGCGCCGGGGTCGCCAGCAGCGCCGTGACCGCGCTGCGGGCCACCGTCCGCAGGTACCGGTTCTGCGGCTCGCCCGGCGCGAACCGGGAGTAGACCTGGCGCATCGTCAGCGGCACCACGTTGCCGCCGGTGACCTGCTCGCCGGTGGGCAGCCGGATCGGGCCGGTCACCGCGAGCAGGTAGCCGACCGCGACCGGGTCGGTGGCCAGCGCGCCATCCAGCCGCTGGCCGGTCTGCCGCTGCCAGAGCGCCAGCCAGATCCGGGCCGCGTTCGGGAAGCTCGGGTCGAGGTTGCTGTTCGGCCAGAGCGCCGGGTCCTGGCCCCACTGCGCGGCGTACTCCGGGCCCAGGTCGACCGGCAGCCGGTCGGCCCCGCGCAGGTCGGTGTTGGAGCCGAGCCGGTCCACTGTGATCTGTCCATTACGGACGGACAGGAGCGCGTACAGGCCGGGCAGCCCGCCGGTGCCGCGCGCCTCCGCGTTGTTCTGGAACACCAGCAGGTAGCGGCGCGGGCCGGCGGCGCCGAGCAGCGCCGGGGCCAGCCGGGCCGCGCGACCCACGCTGTCCAAAGTGGACGCCGCCGCGGCCAGCTCGGTGCCGGCGTCGGTCACCGCGGCGGCCACCGGCCGGGGCAGCCAGCCGGTGCCGAGCGCGTCCAGCCGGCTGCGGGCGGTGGCCACCGCGCCGGCCGCCTGCGCCACCGCCGGCTGGGCCCGGGTGAACGCGGCCACCGCGACCCGGTCGCCGCCGGGGCGCAGCCGGTCCGGGGCCAGCGCGGCGCCGGCGTCCACCAGCGCGGGCAGCGCCCGGGCGGTCAGCTCGTCGGCCACGCCGGCCACCGTGCGGACCGCCGCCGGGGTGCCACCCAGGTACGGCACGCCCGCGGCCAGCCGCCAGACCGGGTCGTCGGTCAGCTTCCTCGCCCGGCTGGCCCGGCGGCGGGCGTCGGCCAGCGCCGGCCGGGCCTGCTCCGGCGAGCCGGCCAACAGCTCCGCCTGGATCGTCCGCATGTCGGCCCGGGCGGCCACCAGCTCCGAGCGGGCCTGCAGGCCGCGCAGCAGCAGCCAGCCGGCCACGGCGGCCACCAGCAGCACGCCGGCCAGCAGTACCAACCGGGCCGGCCGGCCCGGCCGGGCCGGCTTGGCCGGGCGTGGCTGCCGGGGCACCGGCGGGCGCTGTTCGGGCGGCGCGGCGGCGCAGATCGCGGCCAGCGGCCCGGCCAGCGCCGCCTGGATCGTCACGGCGACCGTCCAGTGCAGCTTGGCCACCCCGCCGTGCGGGTCCGGCAGGTCGTCGTCGGCCGGGTCGTCCGGCCGCACCTCGCCGCGCCGGGCCCGGGCCGCCGCCACCAGCGCCCGGGCCCGCGCGACCGGGTCGGCCGCGCGGCCCGGCTCGGTCGCCTGGGCGGCGGCGGTCAGCCGGGCGAACTCGACCACGGTGAACGTGTAGCGGTGCGCCGGCGGGTGCAGCCGGACCGCCTCGGCCCGCTCGGCCCGGGTCGCGGTGAGTACCAGGTCGGCACCGGCCACCATGCCGGCGGCCAGCGGCCGGCCGGCGAACCCGGCCGGGTCGGCGCCGAGCTCGACCGCGATCGCCGCCGTCCGCGGGTCCATCGGCACCCCGGCCACCGCCTCGGTGCCGGCGCTGCCGACCGTGAACCGGGCGGCCGCGTTCCCCAGCCCGGCCGCCAGCCCGGCCCGCAGCAGCCGCTCGGCCAGCGGCGACCGGCACAGGTTCCCCACGCAGACCACCAGCACGGTGAACCTGCCGACCGCGACCGACCGCGCCCGGCTGCCCGGGCCGGCGGCCGCGGTCACCCCGGCCGACGCATGCCGGCCGCCCAGTTCCAGCGCGCTGCCGGGCGGCTCCAGCGGGCCGGGCAACTCCAGCCGGCGCCGGCCAGCAGACTCCGGCGGGCCGGGCAGCTCGAGCGGGCCGCGGGGCGGCTCCACCGGACCGGGCATCAGCAGTCGACCGGGGCGGTGGCCAGCGCGCGGTCCGCGGCGACCTCCCGGTACCAGTCGTAGGTGGCCTGGATACCGGCGGCCAGGCCGATCACCGGCCGGAAGCCGAGCGCGGTCTGCCGGGTCACGTCCAGCACCTTGCGGCCGGTGCCGTCCGGCTTGCTCGGGTCGAAGACCAGCTCGCCGGTGTAGCCGACCACGCTCGCGATGATCCCGGCCAGGTCGCCGATCGTGACGTCGACGCCGGTGCCGAGGTTGATCGGGGCGTCCGCGTCATACCGGTCCAGCAGGACCAGACAGCCCCGGGCCAGGTCGTCGGCGTGCAGGAACTCCCGCCGGGGCCGGCCGGTGCCCCAGACCGTCAGCCGCGGCGCGCCGGCCTCGCGGGCATCGTGCGCGCGCCGCAGCAGCGCCGGCAGCACGTGCGCGGTGGCCGGCTCGAAGTCGTCGTGCGGCCCGTAGAGGTTGGTCGGCATCGCGCTGATCCAGGCCAGGCCGTACTGCCGGCGCACCGCCTGCACCTGGATGATCCCGGCGATCTTGGCGATGGCGTACGCGTCGTTGGTCGGCTCCAGCGGGCCGGACAGCAGCGCGTCCTCGGTGATCGGCTGCCGGGCGTGCTTCGGGTAGACGCAACTGGAGCCGAGGAACAGCAGCCGCGGCACCCGGACGGCCAGCGCCGCGTCCAGCACGTTGGTCTGGATCCGCAGGTTGTCCGACAGGAAGTCGACCGGCCGGCTGGCGTTCGCCAGGATCCCGCCGACCCGGGCCGCCGCCAGCACCACGCAGCGCGGCCGCACCGTCCGGAAGAACTGGAACGTCCCGTCCCGGTCGCGCAGGTCCAGTTCGGCCGAGGTGCGCCCGACCAGCCCGGTGAACCCGTCGGCCCGCAGCCGCCGCCAGATCGCCGAGCCAGCCAGCCCGCGATGCCCCGCCACATACGTCAACGTTCCGCGATCCAGCGGACCCTGCACTCCCCCATGCACGCAGCGAGACTACCCGACTACCCAGCGTGCCAGACGGGGACGCGTACTAGATCGAGCCCTTGTCGAACAGCCACTCCATGGGCTGGCCGGTAATTGCGGCAATGCGGTCGTAGTCGGCGTCGTAATGCAACACGGTCGCCCCGTGCACCTCGGCCGTCGCCGCGAGGATCAGATCCGGCAGCCGAAAGTGGCGGTGCTGGCTGGCCGCCGCCATCTCGCGGTGGACCGCGAGCGCGCGATCCATCGCCGCGGCGGTCACGTCGAACCAGCGTTGACCGTGCATGGCGGCCCACATGTTCTCGTACGTTTTCGGGTCACGCGCGTTGTTGAGGTACTCCAGCGCCGACATCTGACAGGCGGCCAGTCGACTCTCGGCAATCAGCGACCCGATCCGTCGTTCCGCCGCCGCGTGGCGACCCGCCAGCACGTAGACGGAGGTGTCCGCGAGATAGACCGGAGCCGCCATCAAGACGCCCTCGGTTCGGCCCGGGCGCGCTCCTCGAGCGTCGCCAGATCACGCCCTCCGCCGTAACCCCAGGCCTGCCCCGAGTCACCGAAGTCCATGTCCGCGCTGGCGAACGCGGCAGCGATCTCGGCAGCCCGCTTACGCAGGGCAAATGCCTGGAGTGCGGCGTTGATCGTGGCCACCTTGGTGTTGGTGCCGAGCACCTCCCGCGCCGCGGCCAGCCATTCGTCATTCACGTCGACGGTGATGCGGGTCATGTTGATCAGAATACACCAGCAGGACACGGGCCGAGACGTCAAGCATCGCCAAATCGACGCACCAATCTGACCACGAGCCGAACACCATGATCAATCGGCTCGCACTGCGACCGGGGCGGCTGCCGGGTGCGGGGCGGCCTCCGGAATGTGCGGGCGGACGGACGGCACCGGGCGGTGCGGATGTACCCAGCGTCCCAACCCGTCACGCAGGGTGGTTTTCGATTAGCATGCAGTCACGGCCCGTCGCCAGGGGGGCGCGCCGGCACGGGGACGCTGGTACGGGGGAACGCTCATGAGCACTAGTACCGAAGATCGGCTGGCGACCGAGTACCGGCGCCTGGTCGAGCTGAACGAGGCCAAGGAACGCTTCCTAGCGACCGTCTCACACGAACTGCGCACCCCGCTCACGTCGATCCTCAGCTCCACCGAGCTGCTGGCAGTCGTCGGGGCGCTGGAGGACGACCAGGCAGAGCTGGTCCACATCATCGATCGCAACGTCGGCCGGCTGCTGCACATGGTGGACGACCTGTTGCTGCTGGCCCGGCTGGAGTCCGGCCAGTTCCCGCTGGAGCTGCGGATAGTGGACATCGCCGAGGTGACCACCGAGGCGCTGGACGCGCACCGCATCGCCGACCCGCGGGACGACCTGGCGCTGGTCGCCGACATCGAGCCGGGCCCACCGGCCGCCGCCGACCCGGAACGCCTCAGCCAACTGCTGGACCACCTGCTGTGCAATGCGGAGAACTACACGCTGGCCGGCGGCACGGTGACGGTCCGGGCCCGCGCCGACGACGCGCACTGGACGGTGAGCGTGGCCGACACCGGCATCGGCATCCCGCCCGGGGAGCTGAGCCGGGTCTTCGAGGAGTTCAGCCGGGCCTCGAACGCCCGACTGGCCGGTATTCCAGGCGCCGGGCTCGGGCTGACGATCAGCCGCCGGATCGCCGAGCTGCACGGCGGGGAGCTGGTGCTCGACAGCGTGGAGGGCCGCGGCACAACAGTGACACTGCACCTTCCATTCGCGTACGCCCGCCGGTAGGGGGCCGCCGATGACTGCGACCGCCATCCCGCCGATCCGGGTCTTCCTGATGGACGACCACGACCTGATCCGGCGCGGCCTGCGGGACCTGCTCGAGGCTGAGCCGGACATCACCGTGGTCGGCGAGGCCGGCCGGGCCACCGATGCGATCCGGGACATCTCGGCGCTGCGGCCGGACGTGGCGATCCTCGACCTGCGGGTGCCGGACGGCACCGGGGTCGAGGTCTGCCGCCAGGTCCGCACCGCCGAGCCGGACGTGGCCTGCCTGATCCTGACCTCGTTCGACGACCGGCACGCGCTGCTCGCGGCGATCGCCGCCGGCGCGTCCGGGTTCGTGCTGAAGGAGATCCGGAGCACCGATCTGATCACCGGGGTACGCACCGCGGCGGCCGGCGAATCGCTGCTGAACCCGGCGATCACCGAGCAGATCCTGAGCGGTCTGCAGTCCGGCGCCAGCGCGCCACCCGGGCCGGAGCGGCTCAACCCCGACGAGCTCTCGGTGCTCCGGCTGGTCGCCGAGGGGCTGTCCGACCGGCAGATCGGTGAGCAGCTCTTCCTGCCGGAGCGGACGATCAGGCTGCACTTCGCCCGGCTGCTGGTCAAGCTCGGCCTGCAGGCCGAGACCGCCAGCACCCGCTGACCGAACCCGCGGGCCCGGCCACCCGGCCCGGCCACCCGGCCGGGCGGTCAGGTGTCCGGCTGCGGTGGCGGCTGTGCTGCGGGCGGCTGGTACGGCTGCGGCTGGCGCCGCTCGTCGTCCAGCCGCTCCGCCGCGGCACGGACCGTCCGCTCCTGCCGCCCGTAGCCGGCCGTGACCTTCCGCAGCACCGCCAGCAGCGCGGCGGCCACCGGAACCGCGATCAGGTAGCGGAACAACGCGTCCGCCCCGGGTAGCTCATGGGTGACGGCGGCGTGGTAGATCGCCGGTGCGGCGATCACCCCGGCGAGCAGCATCGTGCTCGGCCTAACCAGCGCCATCGGATGCCGCCCCCGCCGGAAGGCCGGCCGGCGGCCGGGGCTGCCGGCGCCGGACGTACCGGCCGATCACCGCGGCCTGCGCCGGGTCGGCCTGGAACTCGACCGCCACCGCCACCGACGGCCCGGCGGCACCGAATCCGGCCGACTCGGCGGCAACCGGATCGAGCCGGCGGACGGCTCCGGGCAGCGTGACCAGCTGGCCGTCCAGCAGCAGCCGGAGGAAGACCGGCTGGTCCGGGTCGACGCCGCCGGTGGCCAGCAGGCAGCGCAGCCCGCCGGTGCCGATGTCGATCAGCTCACCGACCAGCACCACGCCGACGTCCGGCTCGGCCGGGCCGAGGTGCACCGGGCCGGAGCCGGCGGCCCGGCTGAACCGGCGCCGCTGCTCGACCTCCACCGTGCCGACGGGCTCCACCGTCCAGGTGGCGAACCGGTCCGGGTGCACGGTGCGGACCCGGCAGGGCGCCGCGCACCGGCCGCGCCGGCCGGCCCAGCGCAGCGTGAGCAGGTCATCCGGACTGGGCAGGGTGACGCCGACGGCGAGCAGGGATGCGGCCACGGTCAGCCGGAAACCAGCCGCCCCGACCGCCCGGACCGGCTGCGCCCGGCCATCGGCCAGCACCAGCTCGGCCAGGCTGCCGACCGCGGGCAACGCGATGAATGGGACGGGCACCCGCTACCCCCCGGCCAGCCGGTCGCAGAGCAGCGCTGCCCAGGTGCCCGCGTTCGCCGGCCGGCCGTCCAGCCACGCCACCGGGACACCGAGCCGGAGCACGGTCGCCGGGTCGCCGCTGAACCCGGTCGCGTGCACGGCGAGCGCGTCGACAGTGCCCAGTGACTGCAGGTACCGGGCCAGGTCGGCCGGTTTCCGGGTGGCGTCGACCACCGCCCAGACGGCGGTCGGCCGCAGCGCCTCGACCATCGCCCCGGTCCACACCGGGTCGTGCCCGGCCACCGGCGCGTCGACCACGACCAGGTGCGGCAGGTCGCCGATGTGCATCCGGCGCGCCTTCCGGTCGGCCTCCAGCACGCTCAGCACCCGCCGGGCGCCCGGGACCGGCGCGGTGTTCGGCGTGGCGATCAGCGTGCGGGCCGGGTCCAGCCGCATCAGCTCGGCGAGCTGGCCGGCCATCACGGTGGCCGGCACCGGCTCGCCCACGAGCACCAGCACGTCGCCCGGTCGGGCCGGCGGTGCGGGCGGTGGCGGCAACGTCGAGACCGCTTGCAGCACCGCCGAGTAGCGGTCCTGGTCCCGGGCAAGCCCGGCCAGCCCGGCCGGCAGGCCGAGCGTGACCAACCGCGCCGGCAGGCCGTCCGGGTCGACCGGCTCGGCCGGGCCTGGCGGCCCGGCCGGCTCGGCCAAGTGGGCCGGCTCCCCCGGGTCCGGCGGCCTGGCCGGCTCGGCCAGCTCGGCCAGGTAGGCCGGGTATGGCGGCTCGGCCGGCTCGGCCAGGTCTGGCGGCTCGGCCAGCTTGGCCGGGTCGGCCAGGTCGGCCGGCTTGGCCAGATCTGGCGGCTTCGCTAGGTCTGACAGCTTGGCCAGGTCTGGCGGCTTGGCCAGCTTGGCCGGGTCGGCCGGCTTGGCCGGCTCGGCCGGGTATGGCGGCTCGGCCAGGTCTGGCGACTCGGCCAGCTTGGCCGGGTCGGCCAGGTCGGCCGGCTCAGCCAGGTCTGGCGGCGTGGCCAGGTCGGCCGCCTCAGCCGGCTTGGCTAGCTCGGCCGGCGCGGCCGGGTCGGGCGGCTTGGCCGCGCCGGCCGGGTCGGCCGGCATCTCCGCCAGCGGCGGCGGCCGGTCGTCGGCCAGCCAGTCCAGCAGCGCGGAGATCGTCGAGGACGGGTCGGTACCCGGCCGGGTCTCCGAATCCGCCCTGGTCACGCCGGCCACCGGCCCGGGGCTGCCGCCCAGCCCGGCCGGCTCCGGCGCCGGCTCCGGCCCGGGCGCCCGGCCGGGCCGGTACGCCGCCGCCGGTTGCCAGGCCGGCGGCGGTCCGAACACCCACGCTGGCTCGGGCTCCGCAGCAGGCATCCGGGCCGGGTCCGGCTCGCCCTGTGCGAGAGGCGCCCGCCCCGACGCCGGCTGGGGCTCCGCCACATCCGGCTCCACCGACCCCGCCGCCCACGAGCCCACTGGTTCCGCCGCCCGCGGATCCACCGACCCGGCCGCATCCGGCTCCACCGGCTCCACCGTCCACGAGCCCACCGGCTCAGCTGCCCGTGGATCCACCGACCCCACCGCCCACCGACCCGTCCCGGCCACCCGCGGACCCACCCACCCCGCCGCAGGCCGGCCGACCGGCTCAGCCGCCGACCAGCCCGATCCGCCCGCACGCCGGCCCGGCTCAGCCGCCGACGGGCCCGGCTCCGCCGGAATCCGGCTCGGCTGCGCCGCCGACCCACCCGGCCCCGCCGACTGCGGGCGCTCCGCCTCCGGCGCCGGCCGGCCCACCGGCGGCGGTGCCGGAATCTGGCTCGGCTGCGCCGCACCCCGGACCGTCGGCTCCGCCGCCGACCCGCCCGGCCCTGCCGCACGCAGACCCGAACCCGCCGGCAGTTGGCCCGGCACAGCCGGACGCCGGACCATCGGCTCCGCCGCCGACCCGCCCGGCCCTGCCGACTGCGGGCGCTCCGCCTCCGGCGCCGGCCGGCCCACCAACGGCGGAGCGGACGGCTCTGGCCTCGCTGCAGCCGTCCCCGCCGCCGCCCCAGACGCCGCGCTGGACGTCGCCGGAGCCTCCCCTGGCGCCGGTTCAGGCTTCGCCGCAGGCGCGGGTGCCGGCACCGGTTCGGGTTCCGGTGGCAGCGTCCACACCGGCGCGGCCGCCGGGGCTGGCCGGGCCGGACCGGACCGGACCGGGGCGGGCCGGGCCGAGGCGGGCCGGGCCGAGGCGGGTGGCGGCCGCACTGCCGGTGGTGGGGCAGCGCCGGCACCGGCCGGTCCGGCTGCCGGCGGAGCGTCCAGGTTGCCGTAGAGGAAGGCCAACTGGGCGTTCAACGCCTTCCGCTCAGCCGGCCCGCGCGTCCCGGGCGCCGCCGGCCCCGGTGCGGCGGCCGGGTGCGCGCCCGCGGCCGGCCCGGCTGTGGTCCGGCCGGTCGAGGTGGGCGGTCTGCCGGCCGCTGCGGCACCCGGGCGGCCGGGTCCAGCCGGCGCCGGGGCCTGGCCGTCCATGCCGTCGGCCGCGTCGAGCAGCGCGCCGACCGACTCGACCCAGGCGGTGTAGGCCGGCACAGCTGAATCGGCTCGATCGGGCCGCACGGCCGAGCCGGGCGACACAGCTGGATCGGGCCGCACGGCTGAGTCGGGCCGCACGGCTGAGTCGGGCGGCCCAACTGGGTCGGGCGGCATGCCCTTGCTGGACCGGCGAGCCAGATCGATCGGCGCGGCCCGATCGACCGGTTTGGCATGCCGGCCCCGGCCGGAAGGTTGTTCGGCACCCGGTTGGGCGGACGATGGCTCGGCCGGCTGGATCGGCTCGGCCCGCCGGCCGGGGCCGATCGACACGGCGCCCGGCTGCCGGCCGTTCGGGTCGGCCGGACCCGACCGCCCGGCCGGACCCGACCGCCCGGCCAGATCAGCCCGCCCGGCCAGATCAGCCCGCCCGGCGGGATCGGCCCGCCCGGCTGCGGCCGGCACACCGGCCCCAGCCGGCACCGACCATCCCGCTTCAGACCGTCCCCGTTCGGACTGTCCCCGTTCGGACCGTCCCGATTCGGACTGTCCTGGTCCGGACTGTCCCGGCTCGGACCGACCAGGCTCGGACCAGCCCGGCTCAGACTGACCAGGCTCGGCCCGGACCGGCCCGGACCGACCAGGCTCAGACCACCCCACCTCGGACTGTCCCGACTCGGCCCAGCCCGGCTCAGCCCGGCCCGGCCCGGACCGACCAGGCTCGGACCACCCCACCTCGGACTGTCCCGACTCGGCCCAGCCTGGCTCAGTCCGGACCGGCCCGGACTGTCCCGACTCGGCCCAGCCCGGCTCGGGCTGTCCCGGTTCCGCCCAGCCCGGCTCGGACCAGCCCGATACCGACCGTCCCGGTACGGGCCGATCCGCTTCCGGCCCGGCCACCCCCCGCCCGGTCGGCCCGGCCCAGCCGACCGGACGCGACCGCCCGGCCGGCTCAGCCGACCCGGTCGACTCCGCCGGTTGCGACCGCCCAGCCGACCCCGCCGATCCGGCCGACCCAGCCGACCCGGCCGATCCGGTCAGCTCGGCCGGTTGGGGCCAGCCGGGCCGGTCGGTCGCCGGTGCCCATCCGTCCAGGCCGGCCGGGCCGCTGACCGCGGACCACTCGACCGGCCACGGCCGCCCGGCCGGATCGGCTGTACCGGCCGGCTCGGGGAACTCGACCGGGTCGGTCCGGCCGGGCGACTCCAGCAGGTCGAGGCCGACGTCCGGGGTGTTGCCCGGGTAGCCGGGGAACTCGTCGTCCACCTCGACGGCGATCTCGAAGCGCTGCTTGGCGAAGAAGCCGCCGACCCCGCCGCGGCGCACCTTCTCGGCGGACACGATCTTGGCGGCGGCGCCGTGGTCCTGCCGGATCCGGGCCAGCAGTGCCTGGATATCGGAGCCCTCAAGCAGCAATCGCGTAAGCACCGCTCACAACTCCCATGCTCTCGATACTCGCCGCGGTACCGCCGATCTCGGCGTACGAGAGCACCGGCAGCCGGGGTACCGCGACGCGTAGCAGCCGGCGCAGCGGCAGCCGCAGCTGTGGCGAGCAGACCAGCACCGGGGTCAGGCCCTGCGCCTCGGCCTGCTCGGCCAGCCGGGCCGCCTCGCCGATCAGGCCCTCGGCCCGGGTCGTGTCGATCACCAGCCGCGGCCCGGTCTCGCCGGCGTGCAGCGACTCCAGCAGGCTCTGCTCGAACCGCGGGTCGAGGGTGAGCACCGGCAGCGAACCGTTGTGGATGTAGGGCAGCGCGAGCGCGGGGCCGAGCGCGGTGCGGGCGGCCTCGGTCAGCCGGTCCGGCTCGGGGCCGGCCTTGGCCGCCACCGAGAGCGCTTCGAAGATCCGCACCAGGTCCCGGATCGGCACCGCCTCGTCCAGCAGGCTCTGTAGCACCCGCTGGATGTCGCCGTAGGTGAGCAGGGCCGGGGTGAGCTCCTCCACCACGACCGGATGGGTCCGCCGGACCACTTCGGCGAAGGCGCGGACGTCTTCCCGGCCGAGCAACCGGCTGGCGTGGCCGCGGACCACTTCGGCCAGGTGGGTGATCAGCACGGAGGCCCGATCAACCACGGTTGCGCCAGCCAGCTCGGCCTGGTGCCGTAGCTCGGCCGGGACCCACTTGCCCTCCAGTCCGAAGACCGGCTCGCGCCCCGGCCGGCCGGGCAGGCTGGCCAGGCCGTCCCCGATGGCCAGCACGGTGCCGGGCGGGGCCTGCCCGCGGGCCACCTCGACGCCGCTGATCCGGATCGCGTAGGTGGACAGTGGCAGGGTCAGGTCGTCCCGGGTGCGCACCGGCGGCATCACGATGCCGATGTCCAGGGCGACCTTGCGGCGCAGCGCGCGGACCCGGTCCAGCAGGTCGCCGCCGCTGGCGTCCACCAGGTCGAGCAGGTCCGGCGCCAGCGCCAGCTCCAGCGGGTCGACCCGCATCTCGGCGAGCAGCGACTCCGGCGAGTCGGGCGACGGCGGCTCCTCCTCGGCGCTCGCCGCCGTCTCCTCCGCCGTCATCTGCTCCAGCGAGGGCAGCCGCTGGGCGATGATCAGCGTGCCGGCGCCGAGCAGCAGGAACGGGATCTTCGGCAGTCCCGGCACCAGGCACAGCGCCAGCACCGAGGCGCCGCCGATGCGCAGCGCGGTGCGCTGCTTGGCGAACTGGGCGGCGACCGCGGTGCCCATGTCCTCGTCGCTGGCCGCCCGGGTGACGATCAGGCCGGTGGAGACCGACAGCAGCAGTGCCGGGATCTGCGAGACCAGCCCGTCCCCGACCGAGAGCAGGCTGTATGTCTTGATCGCCTCGCCCGGCGACAGCCCGCGCTGCACCACGCCGATCGCGAACCCGCCGAGCAGGTTGATCAGCGTGATGAAGATGGCCGCGATCGCGTCGCCCTTGACGAACTTGGAGGCGCCGTCCATCGCGCCGTAGAAGTCCGCCTCGGCGGCCACCTCGGCGCGCCGCCGGCGGGCCGTCACCTCGTCGATCAGCCCGGCGTTGAGGTCGGCGTCGATGGCCATCTGCTTGCCCGGCATCGCGTCCAGGGTGAACCGGGCGCCGACCTCGGCGACCCGGCCCGCACCGTTGGTGATGACGACGAACTGGATGACGATCAGGATCAGGAAGATGACCAGGCCGACGACCAGCGAGCCGCCGACCACGAAGTGCCCGAACGCGTCGATCACCTTGCCGGCGTAGCCGTGCAGCAGCACCAGCCGGGTCGCGCTGATGTTCAGCGCCAGCCGGAACAGGGTGGCGACCAGCAGCAGCGATGGGAAGACCGAGAAGTCCAGCGGACGCTGCACGTACATCGCGACCAGCACGATCAGCAGCGCGGCGGTGATGTTGGCGGCGATCAGCAGGTCGAGCAGGAAGGTCGGCAGCGGCACGACCATCATGACGATGATCATGATGACGCCGAGCGGGACGACGAGCTGGCTCAGCCTCTTCCCGATCACGGCACCTTCCCAAGGGGTGGGGGTTCACGGCCGGTCCCTGGCCCGCCTGATCGCCGTCCCTGGCCCTTGTTCCATCGGCACCGGGCCGGACGACCTGAGCGGTCCGGCCCCCATCGGCGGGGGCCGGCGCCAGGTGGTGGCGCGCGACCCTCAGCCGGCGGCTACGCGGCGATCGACAGGGCGAACCGGCCGGAGCCGTACCCGGTCACGGCCACGTCCAGGTCCAACCGGGCGCCCAGGGCGAGCAGCCGGACGGTGGCGTCGCCGGGGGCGTCCTGGCCGGGCAGGAACACCTGGTGCAGCTTCAGGTGCGGAGCGCCTTCCCGGTTCAGCAGCGTGGTCAGCACGTTGCAGACCTCGGTGAAGTTCTCCGCGATCATCGGAGACAGTTCGTTGTCCTCGACGCAGGCCAGCGCGCCACCGGGCGGCACCAGCCCGATCGCGGCGCCCACGTTGGCGGCCAGCCGCAGGTCCAGCCCGGCAACCGCGGAGAGCTTGAGCTTGTCGTCGACGTACACCGCGACCGCGGTCTTGCCCAGATCCGCCGCCTTCAGCGGATCGGCCGGGGATACCGTGACGTCCCGTCCGAGCAGGCCCTGCAGCAGGTCTTTGACCGCTTTGGCGGGGGGTATCTCGTACATCGGCATCACCCGAGGATGGGGTCGAGGATCTCGCGGAAGGTCTCCGCCGTGAATGGCTTGGTGATCAGGAACAGCGCCCCGGCGGCCTCCGCGGCGTCCCGCATCTCCTGGGTCGCCTCCGAAGTGACGAAACCGAACGGGGTCTGCACGCCCTTGGCGCGCAGCGCCCGGAGCACCTCGACTCCGGTCATCTCCGGCATGTTCCAGTCGGAGAGGATGAAGTCCGGCTTCTCCGCGACCGCCGCGTCGAAGGCCTGCTGGCCGTCCGCGGCTTCGACCAGGTCGTGCCCGTCGAAGCCGGCCTGGCGCAGGGTACGGGTGACGATCTGCCGCATGACCCGGCTGTCGTCGGCGATGAGGATCTTCACGACGCGACGGCCCTCTCGCTGTCCGTGGTGCTCTCCAGCACCGTGATGTGCACCGGCTCGTCCCGCCACATCCCGTCCAGCCGGCAGATCTCCTGCACCGACGGCCAGCGGACGCCGGCGGAGGCCACCACGTACGGCAGCGAGAGCGCGCACGGCTCGGGCAGCAGCGCCTTCACATTGCCGCCGATGATGTTGGCCAGCTCGCCGAGCGCGTCGGAGACATCGTCCTCGGTGACTTCCTCCGAGGACACCCCGAGCAGCGCCGACGCGGCGTGCTTGGACGCCCCGGTCGAGCACCCGATCACCACGTGGCCGCGCCAGGCGCCGGTCACCGAGACAGCCGCGGCGACGTCGCTGACGGCCGGCTCCAGCAGCGACAGCAGCAGCGGGTCACTGCCCTCGGGGTCCAGGAACGACTGCCAGACCTGTTCGGTGATCGCCTGGAGGTCGTCCTTCAGCACTTCCGTCATGCGTCAGCTCCCGTCGGTACGAGGCCCAGCAGCGCCAGCTTCTCCTCGATAGCGTCAGGCGTGAACGGCTTGATCACGTATTCGTGGGCCCCGGCCGCCAGCGCCCGGACGATCTGGCTCTGTTCACTCTCCGTAGTAACCATCATCAGCGTCATCGACCGCAGCCGCTGATCCGCCCGCACCGCGGTGACGAAGTCCAGGCCGTTCATCTCCGGCATGTTCCAGTCGACCAGCGCGAAGCTGGGCACAACATCGGTGGCGTTGAGGAGGTCCAGTGCCTCCCTGCCGTTGCCGGCCTCCACCACCTCGAAGCCAAGTTGCACCGCGATCCGGCGGAGGATCAGCCGCATCGCCCGCGAGTCGTCGATGACCATGGCGAGCATCTGTCGGGCCCCTCTCTACGCGCTGGCCAGCGCGCTGTAGCCGGACTTGAGCCGGTAAACCGAGGTCTTGCGGGTGGCGACCCGTTCGAAGTCGCCATCCAGGCCGAGCGTCGTCTCGGCGGAGCCGAGGAACAGCCAGCCTTCCGGCCGGAGCAGCTTGCGGACCCGCTGCAGGATCGACCGCTTGGTGTCCAGGTCGAAGTAGATGAGCACGTTGCGCAGGAAGACCACGTCGAAGGGCGGCACCGCCGGCAGCGCGCCGGCCAGGTTCACCTGCGCGAACGTGATGTGCTTGCGGAGCGCCGCGGCGACCTGCCAGTCCGCGCCGACCCGGTCGAAGTGCCGGACCAGCATCGGCGCGGGCAGCCCACGGTTCATCTCCAGCTGGCTGAACCGGCCGCCCTCGGCCCGGGTCAGCATCTCGGTGGACAGGTCGGTGGCGTGGATCTGGTACGACCAGCCGGGCGGCAGCTTGTCCTGCAGCAGCATCGCCACGCTGTACGGCTCCTGCCCGCTGGAGCAGGCCGCCGACCAGATCCGGACGGTCGTCCCGCTGCCCCGGCTGTTGGTGAGCGCCGGCAGCACGCTCTCGGTGAGCAGGGAGAACGGCTCGATGTCGCGGAACCAGGACGTCTCGTTGGTGGTCAGCGCCTCCACGATGGTCTTGGTCATGCCCGGGACGGGCCGCCGCTGCGCCGTGCTGATGTACTCGGTGACGCTGCTCATGCCGGCCTTGCGGGCCAGCGGCAGCAGCCGGGACTCGACCAGATACTCCTTGCCCGGCCCGAGGACGATCGCCGACTCGCGCCGGACGAGGTCGCAGACCCAGCTGAACTCCTGTGCGTTCAACGCCATGAGGCCACTGCCTTCGGTTGCGCGCCGCGGCCCTGCGCGGCGCGGCTGACGACATGGGAGGCGACCCGGTCAAGGGGCAGCACCGAGTCGGCGAGACCGGCTTCGGCGACGGCGCCGGGCATCCCCCAGACAACCGAGCTCGCCTGGTCCTGCGCGACGATCTCCGCCCCGCGGGCGTGCAAGAGCTGACACCCGACCAAGCCGTCGTGGCCCATCCCGGTGAGGATGACCACGAGCGTGTTCGCGCCGTAGACCGGCGCGATCGAGCGCAGCATCACGTCCACCGCCGGGCGGCAGAAGTTCTCCGGCGGCGCCTGCGTCAGCCGGGTCTGCACGACACTGCGGCCACGAGCCACCTCCAGGTGGTAGTCGCCGGGCGCGAGGTAGAGGCACCCGGCATCGAGCGTCAGCCCATCGGTCGCCTCCACCACCCGCATCGGGGCGGCCCGGTCCAGCCGCTGCGCGAACATCCGGGTGAACACCGGAGGCATGTGCTGCACCACCACGACCGGAACCGGAAAGCTGGCGGGCAGCCCACAGATCACTTTGGTCAGCGCGTCCGGGCCGCCGGTGGAGCAGCCGATCGCGACCAGGTCGACCCGCCCGGGCTTGGGCCGGGCGGAGCTGACGGCCACCGGGTGCGGCGGCGCCACCGGCCGGACCGGGGCCGCCGCGGCCGGCGCGACCGGCGCGGCCGACCGGGCCGACGAGCCGGGGCGCTTGCACAGCGCGTGGATGCGCGGGATCAGCTGGTCCTGCACGTTCTTGCGGGCCTGGGCGAAGCTGCCGGTATTGCTCGGCTTCGTCACGTAGTCGCTGGCACCCAGCGACAATGCGGTCAGCGTCGCGGCCGCACCTACCTCGGTGAGCGTGCTGAACATGATCACCGGCAGCCTGCTGCGGGTCTTGCGCAGTTCCTTCAGCGTGGCGAGGCCGTCCATCTCGGGCATCTCGATGTCCAGCGTGATCAGGTCGGGCAGCAGCTGCTCGATCTTCGCCAGCGCCAGCCGACCGTTCGCCGCGGTGCCGACCACCTGGATCTCCGGGTCTTCGGCCAACGCGTCGGTGACCACCCGACGCACCAGCGCCGAGTCGTCCACCACGAGTACCGAGATCACGGGCAGCCTCCACGGGTCGCCGCGCCGCGCGCGCGGCGAGGACCGTTCCGGCTCTCCTATCGGCCCACCAACCGGTCGGCTGAGGATTCTCCGCCGACCGGAGGTCGGCCTGGTCGGCCAGCGGCGGCCGGCCCGGGGTCCGTCAGCCGCCGAACCCGGCCAGGTACGGCTCCAGCAGGCGCTCCCCGGTCTTCCGGTCCACCAGGTCACTGACCAGCAGCGCCTGCACCCCGCCGCTGAGCGCGTTCCAGCAGCCGGCGGCCAGGTCGGCGACCGGCACCCCGGCATCGTGCACCGCCACCACCAGCTGCAGCTGGGCCGCCGCGGCGGCCCGCACCCGGCCGGACAGGTGCACCGCCCAGGAGGCCGAATGCATCGCGGCCGCCCAGTCCGGCCGGGCCCGGTTCTGGTCGACCACCTCGTTGAGCCGGGCCACCTCGGCCGGGGTGGCCCGGCGTACCCGGTCCAGCGTGCGGGCCACGACGCGGTGCTCCGGGCCGAGGTCGGCCGGCCGCGCGGGCATCCGCCGGGCCGCCGCCACCCAGCCGGCGGCCAGCCGCCGCCGGGTCGGCGCGGACAGTTCCTCGCGCAGGTAGGACGCGACCAGCGCGTCGCACAGCAGCGCGCTGGCCCGGGCCGCGGGCTCGCTCTGCCGGCCGGCCGCCTCCCGCCGGCGGGAGCGGCGGTTACCCACCCAGCTCTCGATGCCCTCGTCGTCCAGATCCGCCGGCATCGGGCGGTCAGCCCGGCCGGATCGCTCACCGGGTCCGGCCGGCGGGTCGGCCGGAGCCCGGCCGGGCCGGTCGCCCAGCGGGCCGGTCAGCGGGTCGGCCGGATCGGCTGGATCGGCCGGGTCGGCCGGCGGGTCGGCGGCCCAGGTCCAGTCCAGCACGTCGTGCCGCAGGCAGTGCAGCAGCGCGTTCAGGCTGCCGATGGGTGCCCGCTCGACCAGCCGCAGCGAGACCGACGGGTCCATCGCGGCCAGTGCCCGGACCGGGTAGCGGCGCAGCTCGGCGGCGTCGACCTCCTGCCAGAGCCCGACTCGCATGTCGTCGTCCGGCAGCCGGGCGGCCAGCACGCCGAGGTCCTCGGGCGCCAGGGTGAGCGCGGCGAGCAGCAGCTCCGCGGTCGCGGCGCCACCGTCCAGGCGGGCCAGGTCGAAGCCGAGGACGGGCGCGCTCACCAGGCTGTACACGGCTCAAGTCTGTCAGGTCGAACGGCCACTGTAGTTACTTTCCGTGAACGTGCCTGGCCGACGCGACGAAAAGCGTCGATTCTGACTACCGAATGTAATCAGGGGGCAACCGGCACAATGGAAGAGGTGGCGCGCCAGCCCCTCCCTGGCGCGCCACCCCTGCTCTGGACGGACGGGCTTGGGTGCCCCCTGCTCGCGGAGAACGCTCGCCGCCGCGTCCGTCATGCTGACCGCGGGGCCGAGCCCCGCGAACCCCACGGTGCGACCGGCGCCGGTCCGCGTCGTGCGGCGGAACAGCGCGCCGGCTCAGACCTTGAAGCGGTGCACCAGTTCGGCCAGCTCGGTGGACATCCGGGTCAGCTCCTGCACCGCCGCCCGCGACTCCGCCACACCCTGGCTGGTGGTCTGCGCGCCCTCGGCCACCCCGGTGATGTTGGAGGCGATCTCGGTGGAGCCGGTGGCCGCGTCGCTCACGCTGCGGTTCATCTCGTTGGTGGTCGCGGTCTGCTCCTCCACCGCCGAGGCGATGGTGAGCTGGTAGTCGTTGATCTGCCCGATGATCCGGCCGATCTCACCGATCGCCTCCACCGCGCCGGCGGTGTCGGCCTGGATCGCCTCCACCCGGCGGGAGATGTCCTCGGTCGCCTTGGCCGTCTCCTGGGCCAGATCCTTGACCTCGTTCGCGACCACCGCGAACCCCTTGCCCGCCTCACCCGCGCGGGCCGCCTCGATCGTCGCGTTCAGCGCCAGCAGGTTCGTCTGCTCGGCGATCGACGTGATCACCTTCACCACGTTGCCGATCTCCGTCGAGGACTCCCCCAGCTTGCTGACCGTGGCGTTGGTCGCCTCAGCCACCGACACCGCCTGCGCGGCGACCTTCACCGCCTCGTTCGCGTTCTGCGAGATCTCCCGGATCGACGCGCCCATCTCCTCGGATGCGCTCGCCACCGTCTGCACGTTGCGGGAGACCTGCTCGGCCGCGGTGGCCACCACATTCGCCTGCGCGCTGGTTTCCTCGGCCGAGGCGGCGATCGAGCTCGAGGTGGCGGTCATCTCCTCCGATGCCGTCGACAGCGACGACGCCGAGTCGTCCATCATCTTCACCGCGTCGTGCATCGACCCGGTCGCCTGGTTCAGGGCCCGCGCCATGTCGCCGATCACGCCCTTGTTGTCGATCGTCACCGACTGGGTCAGGTCACCTTCCGCCACCGACCGCAGCACCGCGCTCACCTTGCCCAGCGGCCCGACGATCTGCCTCACCACCCACAGGCCGACCAGCATCGCCAGCCCCATCCCCACGACCAGCAGGATGATCACCATGGTGCGGCTGCGCTGGTAGGCCGACTGGGAGCTGTCCGCCGCCGCCGCCGATTCCGCCGCCTCCCCCTGGATCAGCTCGGCGATCGCGGCCCGCTGGGTTGCCGCGAGTGGAGCGGCCGAGGCCGTCCAGACATCCGTGTACTTGGCGACGTCGCTCGCCTTCGCCGCCGGGATGAGCTGCTCGTCGCGCAGCGCGCGGTAGGCGCTGATCGCCTTGGTCAGCTTGGCCAGCGTGGCGGTCTCGGCCGGCTTGTCCGGCTTGTACCCGGCCAGGCCCGCGTCGACCACGGCGTCGTCCTTGACCACGGCGGCGAGGTCGGTCGCGGTGGCGGCCGGGTCCGGCGCCAGCGCCGCGATGGCCAGGTGCTGGAAGCCGGCGAGAATGCCGGCATCGACGCTGGCCAGCTCCTGCACCCGGGGCAGCCTGGTGTCGGCGAAGCTCTGCGTGTCCGCGTTGGCCGAACTGAGCGTGGACAGCGAGATCACCGCGACGACGACCCCGACGACGGCCGCGAACCCGATCGCGGCCAGGATCTTGGTACGGATCGTGAGGTCGGCGAGCCGGCCCTTGATACCCCGGCGCTGGCCGGCGGGAGCGTTGCTCATGAGAGCCCTCTCATCTGGAGTTCCGGCAAGGTGACGGTCACGGGTCAGACCGTGAACCGGCCGACCAGGGTCTGCAGCTCGGCCGACATCCGGGTCAGGTCGTCGACGGCCTGCTGCGCCTGCGCCACGCCCTGCGTGGTGTTCGCGGCCGCGCTGGCCACCCCGGAGATGTTCGCGGCGATCTCGGTGGAACCGGTCGCCGCCTCGCTCACGCTGCGGTTCATCTCGTTCGTTGTCGCGGTCTGCTCCTCCACCGCCGAGGCGATGGTGAGCTGGTAGTCGTTGATCTGCCCGATGATCCGGCCGATCTGCCCGATCGCGTCGACCGCGCCGGCCGTGTCGGCCTGGATCGCCTCGACCCGGCGGGAGATGTCCTCGGTGGCCTTGGCGGTCTCCTGGGCCAGGTCCTTGACCTCGTTCGCGACCACGGCGAACCCCTTGCCCGCCTCGCCGGCCCGGGCCGCCTCGATCGTCGCGTTCAGCGCCAGCAGGTTGGTCTGCTCGGCGATCGAGGTGATGACCTTGACCACGTTGCCGATCTCGGTGGACGACTCACCCAGCTTGCCCACGGTCGCGTTCGTGGCCTCGGCCACCGAGACGGCCTGCCCGGCCACCTTCACCGCCTCGTTCGCGTTCTGCGAGATCTCCCGGATCGACGCGCCCATCTCCTCGGACGCGCTCGCCACCGTCTGCACGTTGCGGGAGACCTCGCCGGCCGCCGCGGACACCACGCCGGCCTGCGCGCTGGACTCCTCGGCGCTGGACGCGATCTGCGCGGAGGTCGCGCTCAGTTCCTCGCTGGCCGCGGCCAGCGAGCCGGCGGACTGGTCGATCGTGCGCAGGGTGGTGCGCATGCTGTCGGTGGCCCGGTTCAGCGACCGCGCCATCACCCCCAGCTCGTCCTTGCTGGTCAGGTCCAGCTGCACGGTCAGGTCGCCGTCGGCCATCCGGTCCAGCACGACGGCCACCCGCCGGAGCGGGTTGACGATCAACCGGGCCACGTAGAGTGCCGCGCCGAGGCCGATCACCAGCCCGACCACCAGCAGGATCAGCACGGTGCGCTTGCCGCTGTTGGCCGTCGACACCGACCCGTCGGCCTCCGCCTTCGCGTCGCTCTGCTCCCTGGTGCTGAGCTGCTCCAGCATGCCGGTGGTCTGGGTCACCAGCGACTGAGCCTTCTCCGCGTACGCCTTGGCCCAGCCGACGCGGTCCCCGGTGCGGCCCAGCGGGAAGAGCACGTCCACGTACACCGCCCGGAGCTGGGACCAGGCCTGCTCGTACCGGCTGAACTGGGCCAGCAGCTCGGGGTCCGTCTCGACCGACCGGAACGTGGCCACGCCGGCGGTGAACCCGGCCTCATGGGTCGCGAAGTCCTTCTCGTGGCTGGCGATCCCGGCCGCCGACGTCGCGGCGACCTGTAGTGCGGCATCCGCGCGCATCCGGATCTGGGCCTTGAGCACCTCGTTGATCGCGACCACCGGCCGGATCCCCGCGATGTACACGCTCTCGGCCTTGGTGCTGACCGAGCCGAGCTTGAGGACGCCAACCACGCCGACGCTCAGCGCCACCAGCGCGACCAGACCGACCGTGATCAGGATCTTGGCGTTGACCGAGCGGTCGGTGATCATGCGGGTGAGCGGATTGCCGCCCGACCCGGCAGCGGCCGGACCGTCGGAGCTGTCGTTGGCCACGGGCCTAGCCCTTCCCGGCCGTGATGGATGTGTCCACGGCCCGCTGCACGTCGAGCGCGAGCATGAGCCGGTCGTCGAGCTTGAACGTCCCGGCGATGAGTTCGCGGGTCGGCCCGGCCAGCGTGTCCGGCGTCCGCTCGATCGAATCGTCGGTCAGCTCGACCACCTCGCCGATCCGGTCCACCAGCAGGCTGACCGCCTCGTCCTCCAGCCGGACGATCACGTTCATCACCGGTTCGGACAGGTTGTGCGGCCCCAGCCCGAGCTGCACCCGCAGGTCGACCGCGGCGATCACCTGGCCACGCAGGTTGAACAGGCCGCCCACCGCGGGCGGGGCCAG
>Ga0307499_10000104_pt1 | contig 29543 bp, 26 predicted proteins | sample 13_S_MG_FD_201363 | JGI IMG/M metagenome (GOLD analysis project Ga0307499, IMG submission 201363) | Soil microbial communities from Populus trichocarpa stands in riparian zone in the Pacific Northwest, United States - 13_S | ecosystem: Environmental > Terrestrial > Soil > Riparian zone > Trees... | reverse complement strand
ATAGACGCGGTTGACACGTACGCCCATGCTCACGCTCATTTCCTCGTTATGGATGACGGCGAGCACGATCTTGCCGATCACGGTGCGATTGAGGCCGAACCAGATCGCAAAGCCGATCGCGGCCGATATCGGTATCAGCACCAGGTCGTAGCCGACGTAGTAGAGCCCGGCGAATTCGAGATTGCCGAATAGCTCGTAGGGCTGCGTCGCATAGATCGGATTGACGCCCCAGATCAGCTTGGTGACGTCTTCAAGAATCAGAAACACGGCGTAGGTCACCAGCAGCAGCACCACTTCGTCGCGCCCGTAGAACATTTTCAGGAGACCGCGTTCCAGCAGAAGTCCGACGGCGGACGCGATCAGTGCCACCGAGAGCAGCATGGCGACGAAGCCAACGCTTGGGGGGAGGCCGCGCGCCGCCACCATGGTTACCGTGGTCGCCGCGATATAGGCGCCGAGGGCGTAGAAGCTGCCATGGGCGATGTTGAGTATCTTCAATACGCCGAACACCAGCGTCAGCCCAAGGGCAACGACAAACAGCCACGAAGCCTGGATCAGGCCGTCGAGAACGATCGTCAGGAAGAAATTCATGGTGGTCTGGTATCGCGCGGGTCGTCGGTGAGCAGAAAAAGGCGGCGCGAGCTAGTTGCGCGCCGCCATGGGTTTGTCGGATGCCAATGCGCCTATTCGCACTTGGCGCCCTGCATGCCGCCCTTGATCCAGTCGATCGCCTTCACGCCCGGCGGCGGGTTGACGCATTCGGCGGCGAAGTACTGGATATCGACCAGATCGACGCGCTTGAGATCCGGATTGTACTTGGTGCGGCTGAACGCGATCGGCTGGATTGCCTGATGGCCGTCGGCAAGCTTCATCTGAATGAGTCCGCCGGGCGACGGCCACTCCAGGCCGGTCATGGCCGCGACCATTTCATCGGTTGAAGGCTTCTTTCCGCCGTTCTTGCCCATGGCTTTTTCAACCGCGGCTTTCAATCCGAGAATCGCCTGTGTCATGCGGTAGGAGGCCTGAACCGGATAGACGCCATTGGCGGCCTCGTATCCCTTGAACAGCCAATCATTCAGCGGCGATTTCTGCGACATCAGGCCGTAGGCACCGCGCGCGCCGATGATGGTGCCGTCGGGCATCTTGTCGCCGAGCGGCGGCAGGACGTGATCGGCGGCGCTGAATACGAGCTGGCTACGCTTCGGCAACCCACGGGGGGCCGACTGCAGGACGAAAGCCTGCAAATCGCCGCCCCACAGGCTGGAATAGACCACGTCGGAGCCGGCCCCCACCAGCGCGGAAATTTCGGTGCCGTATTGGCCGGCGCCGAACTTGGGAAGCAGATCGGTCTGAAGCTTGACGCCGGGATAGAGCTGTTCGGCTGCTGCGACGAAGTCGGCCCGGCTGTCCTGGCCCCAGGCGTAATCCTGGTTGATCGCCGAAAGCGTCGTCATCTTGATGTTCTTGGCCTTCATGTACCTGATGAGGCCGACATTATCCATCGTGGCATGGGCGGCAGTGCGGAACACGTAGTTGTATTTGCCGTCTTCGAAAATGCGCGGCGTTCCGCAATCCATCAGCACCAGCATTTTCCTCAATTCTTCCGCGATCGGGGCGACGGCAAGGCAGTCGCCGGAGCCGATATAGCCGAGCACGACGTCGACATTGTCGCGTTGGTAGAGGTTGCGCAGCTCTTGCACCTGCTTGGTGGCGCCGCCGTTCTCGTCGATAATGACCGGCTCGACCTTCATGCCGCCGAAGCCGACCTTCTCGTAAGGCGAGGGGGCCGCCCCCTTGTTCAGTTGATCGATGACGAACTGCGCGCCGTTGCGGGCGGGAACGCCAAAGCTGTCCGCCGCCGGTCCGGAGAGGAACGTCACGATGCCGAGCTTGAAGGTTTCCTGCGCAGATGCCGGCGCCGCCAGGGCAAACGCCGCCGCCGCGGCAGATGCAATGATGGCAGCATGGTTAGTCCGCCGAAAACGGCTCATGATTCCCTCCCTCTGATGTCGGCGGTTGTTACCGCCCGCTTGTCCGCGCCGCTTTTGCCGACGTCGGCCCTCGTTGACAAGAGTTTAGGCAAGCTTTGACGGCACGTCTATACGCGCCATGCCGGGAAGAGAGGAGTGGCAGCGGCTTGATGCCGCCCCTTGATGACCTTCACATGTCGAACACAGCAACCGCGCGGATCGGCGAAGCCGTCCCGCCGCGCCACTTCATCGGCAGGCCGATGAAGGTGAACTGGCCATGGCCGAGTAGTGCTTCGAGATTGCACAGGCTCTCGATATGGGTGATGTCGAGGTCGAGACAGGCCTTGTGCACGAGAGCATTCACCTTGCCCTCCGGTCCCGGCCGCATCGAATCGATGCCGAAATGCACGACGCCCTGCTGCGCCAGCCATTCGGTGGCGGCGACGTTCACGCCGGAATTGTCGCTGGAATATTCCTTGCGGGGGAATGTTCGCTCATGGTGACCGGTGCAGAGCAGCACAGTGCCGCCCTTCGGCACCGGCACGCCGGCCTTCGCCACCGCCGCTTCGAGATCGGCAGGCGTGATTTCGGCGCGCGGTGCGATGTGGCACAGATCGATGCAGATGCCCGGCACGATGCATTTTTCCAGCGGATACTGGTCGATGGATATGCCGCTCTGGCCGAAATGTCTGGGCGCGTCGATATGGGTGCCGGCGTGGTCGACCATGGAGATGAACATCGACGCCAGCCCGTGCACATTGCCGGACTCGGCAAAGGATTCTTCGTGGGTCTTCCAGACGCCGTGCATGACCGGCGGATGGCCGGGATAGCTTGGGGTGCGGTGATAGAGCTCTCTCGAGAGGTCGACGATCTTCAAGCGGTGTCTCCCCGCCGCAAAATGCGGCGTCAGTGCTAAAATCCGAATGCCCTCGGCAGCGCCAGCGACAGCCACGGCACGTAGGTCACGATCATCAGCACCGTAAACATCACGTAATAGAATGGCCAGATGCCGCGCATGACTTCATCGACCGAAACCTTGCCTATGGCGCAGCCGACGAACAGCGTGGTCCCCACCGGCGGCGTCAGCAGGCCGATGCCGAGATTGAGCAGCATGACGATGCCGAAATGCACGGGATCGATGCCAAAACTCTTCACGACAGGCAGCAGGATCGGCGTGCAGATCAGCAACAGGGGGGCGAGATCGAGCGCCGTTCCCAGCACCAGCAGCATGATGTTCAGCCACATCAGCAGAACGTATTTGTTGCTCGATACGGCGACGAAGAATTCCGTCATCTTTGCCGGCATCTGCATCAGCGCGGCGACATAGCCGAAGCACGATGCGGTCGCCACCAGCGTCAGCACCATCGCGACGGTTTGCAACGTCTTGTAGACCAGTAACGGCAGCTCGGACCATTTGTAGTCGCGATAGATGAACATGGTGACGAAGAACGCCCAGACGCAGGCGACGGCGCCGGCCTCGATCGGCGTGAACACGCCGGTGAGGATGCCGCCGAGCACGATGACGAGCGTCACGATTCCCCATACCGCGTCACCGAGCATCCTGACCGCCTGTCGGATCGGTACCGGCTCGCCCTTGGGATGCTTGTCGCGATAGGCATAGAACAGGCAGAGCAGCATCAGCGAGAAGCCGAGCAGCAATCCGGGAATTACGCCGGCCAGGAAAAGGCTGGTGATCGACACCACGCCGCCGGTCGCCAGCGAATAGATCACCGAATTGTGGCTCGGCGGAATGATGATCGCCTGCAGTGAGGCGCTGATCGTCACATTGGTTGCGAACACCCGTGGATAGCCCTTCGCGGCCATCTGGGGAATCATCACCGAACCGATCGCGGAGGTGTCGGCAACCGACGACCCCGAAATGCCGCTCATGATCGTGGTGGCGAGAATGTTGACCTGCGAGAGGCCGCCCCGCATGCGGGTGAACCCGACAACGACGGCGGCGAAGTCAACCAGCCGCCGCGCCATGCCGCCCTCGGCCATGATGGCGCCCGCCAGCACGAAGAACGGGATGGTCAGCATCGAGACCTTGCCGACGCCGCTGGCGAATTGCTGCATGACCGCGCCGACCGGCAAGTCGATCCATAGCGCACCGACCAGCGAGGACAATGCGAGCGCATAGGCGATCGGCATGCCGATCGCGAAGAAGAAGCACATGCTGAGAAGCAGAACCGCGATATCCATGGCTGTTACTCGACCGGTACGTGGGCGTCGGCGCCGTCACGCGGCGGCGGGCCGATGGTCAGGCGTTCGACGACGAACAGAAGCATCATGGCGCCGCTGACCACGATCGGAAGATAGGTGATGCCGACCGACAGCCATGGAAATTCGTCGACCGAATTTTCCCAGGTGGTGTGAACGAGCCTGAGCCCCCACACCACCATGAAGATCGCAATCACACCCATCAGGACTTCGCTCAGGAAAAGTGAGGCGCTGCGCAGCGGCGGCGGCAGCAGGTCGGTGCCAACCGTCATGTTCATGTGGATGCGTTGACGATAGCAGTTGGCCGAGCCGATGAAGGTGATGCCGACGGTCAGCAGCACGGCCAACGGCTCGGGCCATGACGCGGCGCTGTTCAGCACATACCGGGTATAGACGGCCCACGGAATGACCGCGGAGACCAGTACCAGCGCCACGCAGGCGATCACGGCGCCGGTCCAGTAGACCGTATCGTTCACACGCCGAAAAATCCCGGCCGCAGAATTGGACATTTTCACCTCGGAGAATAACGGCGCTTCAGTTCGCTTTGGCAGCGCAGGGGGTGGTGGCCGGACGTATGTCGTCCGGCCACCCGCCGATCGCGAGCCGGCCGCTAGTTCACCGCCTCGATGCGCTTGACCATCGCGGCATATTTCGCGCCGTATTTGTCCCAGACCGGTTTGACGGCCTCCTGGAACGGCTTCTTGTCGATTTCGGTAATGATTTCGGTGCCGGAAGCCTTCATTTTTTCGATTGCGGCGTTCTCCGCTTCATACCAGAGCACGCGCTGCTCTTGCTGGGCTTCCTTGGCGAGTTTCTTGATCAGCGCCTGATCGTCCGGCGACAGCTTTTGCCAGGAGATGCGCGAGAACACCAAAAGCTCCGGAATGATCAGGTGCTCGGTCATCGTGAAATACTTGGCCACCTGGTTGTGGTTCTGCGCGACGAACGACGGTGGATTGTTCTCGGCGCCGTCGACCACGCCGGTTTGCATCGAGCTGAACACCTGGTCGAAGCCGAGCGCGACGCCATTGCCGCCCAGCGCGTTCATGGTGTCGACGAACAGCGGATTGCCCATCATGCGGACCTTGAGGCCCTTGAGGTCGGCAATGGTCCGGATCGGCCGCTTGTTGTTGTAGACGTTACGCGAGCCGGCGTTCATCCAGCACAGCGCGATCAGGCCGGTCTTCTCGTTTGTGGAAATCTTCGCCAGCAATTCGTCGCCGATCTCGCCGTCGATCACTTTCTCCATGTGCTTGGAGTTACGGAAGACGAACGGCATGTTGAAGACGTTGACGTCGTCCACGACGGGGCCTACGGCGCCGACCGAAATACGGGCGATCTGCAGCGCGCCGAGCTGCGCCTGCTCGATCATTTCCTTTTCACCGCCGAGCTGCATCGAGGGGAACATCTGGACCGTCAGCCGGCCGTTGGTGGCGGTTTCCAGCTTCTTGCCCATCCGGACGACGGCTTCGACCGTCGGATAGCCGAGCGGATGAACGTCGGATGCTTTCAGCACCATTTTCGTCTGCGCAAAAGCGGATGACAGTGGCGCTGTGGTCGCCATCGTGGCGCCAAGTCCTGCGCTCAACTTGATGAAGTCGCGGCGTTTCATGGTGTTCCTCCTGATGTTTATCGTTTTATGGACTTTTTGAACTCTAGGGTCGCTCTTCGAAGTACTCCGGATTGATATGTTGGGTAGCCGAGATGTTCTCGAGCAGGCTTTCGAGGTGGACTTCCATCGCCCGCCTTGCACGCTCTGCGTCATGCGCCTCGATCGCGGTGAGGACGGCCTCGTGTTCGACGATCACCTTTGCGATCCGCCCGCGCTGAGGCAGAGTCAGCCGACGATAGCGATCGACGTGGACCTTCACCTGCTGGATATACTTCCAGATTCCGGGGTAGCCGGCGACATCGGCGACTGTAGCATGAAACATTTCGTCGGCTTGATGGAAGGTTTCGCTGTCTCCGGCGGCGCTGGCCTCGCGCTGGCGTTCCAGGATCGATTGCAGCGCCAGTACCTGGCTCGGCGTCGCGCGTTCTGCGGCGAGCCGCGCGGTGGTTTCCTCCAGCGCCTTGCGGATGATGATGGCTTCCGGGAGTGCAGCCACCGGGATGCGCGAGACGAAGATGCCGGACTGCGGATAGATCTCCAGCAGGCCCTCATCCGATAATTTGAGGATAGCCTCGCGAACGGGGGTGCGGCTCACCCCGTAGAAGAGCGCGATTTGCGCTTCCGAGATCGCTTCCCCGGGGCGGCGCTGCAGCGACACCAGTTCGGCCCGAAGATCGGAATAGATCCTGGACCCGGCCGTTGCCGCGCGCGGTCTGCCGCTGCGGCGCGTGCCGGCGGCCATTCGGCGACCCTTGGGTTCGGCCTTTTTCGATGCGCGGACGGGCATGGTTGCTTTCTCGATTAATATATTAGTATATGAATTGGCTTTGACAACCAGAAATCGAACCGCGCGGCGGGTTTTGACCCGGGCGTCCGGAGGCTCCTACACAAATTGGAGCTTCAGGTTCGTACCTGGCTTCGTGCGCTGATGAAGCCGGCGCGTTTCCGCTGTTCGTGTTGCGCGGCGCCGGTCAACAAGTCGATCAGGCTCTGGGCTTGCTGCGGATGGGCGGCTGCGGCGGCGATGCCTGCCGTGTACATGGTTGCGAGTTCGCAGCCCGGCGGCAGTGAGCCGGACAGGGTTACACCCTTGGTGCTGATGATCTCGGTCGACTGCGTGCACCCGATCGGGCGCCGCGCCTCGGACGCGGCCAGTTCGCGCATCGCCGTCGCGCCGTTTGGGAAAATCCGGAGGCGGGCGGCAACTTCATCTGCGATGCCAAGCTGTTGAAGGACATTTGCAACGTGAATTCCGGCCGTCGAGGCTTTGGTATCGGGCATGTAGATCGCGTCGGAGGCCAGCAAAGCCTCGCGCAAATCAGCGGCGTCCTTGACGGCAGCCTGGGGATCGCCGGTGCGAACGGCGAGGGCGGTCTCGACCAAACCGACATCGGCGGTTGACGCGGCGAGCACCAGCTTTTCCACGGCCAGCTTGGCGACAAGCGCCGCGGTCAGGACGATGAGGTCCGCCGGCGCGCCCTTGCGCAATTTGTCGGCCATGACACCGACCGCACCAAACTCGCCTGTAATCTCGAAGCCGGTTTGGGCCTTGAAGGCCGACGCAAGGCTTCCGACCAGCCCCTGTGCCGCGCCGCCGCTCAGGATGTTTAGGCTGCTCATGAGCTCAATTCCATCGCGGCAATGATCCTGTCGCGCGTGATCGGCAGATCGCGCACCCGCACGCCGAGCGCATCGAATACGGCGTTGGCGATGGCAGCTGTAACCGGGCCATGGGCAGCCTCGCCAGCGCCGACCGGGTCGATTTCCGGACGCTGGATCACCTCGACCTCGACGTCGGGCACCTCGCTGAAGCGCAGGATCGGATATTCCGTCCAACTCGTGCTGGTGATGCGTTGCCGGTCGAAGCGGACGCGCTCCTTCAATACCCAACTCGTGGCCTGAATGGCGCCACCCTCGATCTGGTTGACGACGCCGTCGGGGTTGATGGCTTCGCCGACATCGACCGCCAGCGTCAATTTTCTGACACTGATCTCTTCCGCGCCCTCGATCTCCGCAATCGCAGCGCAATAGGCACCGGTGTTCTTGTAGCGGCCAAAGCCCACACCATAACCGATGCCCGGCCGCTTCTCGGGCTTCCATTTGGCGCGCGCGGCAACGGCGCGGATGACGTCCTTGGCCCGCTCATCCCGCAAGTGACGCAGCCGGAACGCAACCGGATCCTCGCCGCGTTCGGTCGCGATTTCATCGAGGATGGATTCAATCGCAAACACGTTGCCCTGCCCACCGAGCGTTCGCAGCGCCGAGGTGCGGATCGGCATCGTGGTCAGGCGATGGCTTTCGATGCGCCAGGACGGGAAATCATAAAGCGGGATCGAGTTGCGATCGCCGCCACCGCCATTGGCTTGCGGCGGATTGGTCGAGATCATGCGCGGAAAAGGATTTGCCAGTTCGTAGCTCGCCAGCAACGCGGGCTGCGCGGCGCGTCCTGGCCGCGCCGCGTGGCCGTTGCTCCAGATCGAATGCCGCCAGTCGACGATCTCACCCCGCTCATCCAGATCGGCTTCGATCTCGATCGCCATCGCGGCGCCAAAGGGACAATCCGACATCTCGCCCTGGCGCGACCACTGTACGCGCACCGGCCGGCCGGTGGCCGCCTTGGCAAGCAAGGCGGCATCGAGCGCGACATCGTCGGCGGCGTTATGCCCGTAGCAGCCGGCGCCTTCCATGTGCTCAACGGTGATGTGCTCGACCGGTAGCTTGAGAACCAGGGCCAGATCGGCGCGCAGGAGATAGACGCCCTGGCTGTGGGTCCAGACATGGACGCGGTCGCCGTCCCACTGCGCCATGGCGCAGGACGGTGCGATCGATGCGTGGGCAATATAGGGGCGGGTGTACTGCCGCTTGATAGTCCGCGCTACCGTGCCGGGCTGTGCGGCCGTTTTTTTGTCGATGATCGTCGATTCCGCGGGCTGAGCCTTCAGGAATGAAGCCAGTTCGTTTTCGTCGGGAAGCGGCTCGCCGTCGGACCAGGTCGCGCCTTTGCGCAGGGCGTTGAGAGCCGCCTCCGCGCCATGCTCGGTCTCGCTGACGACGCCGGCAAAGCTGCCGTCGCGCGCGATGGCGATGAGCCCGGGCACTGCGCGGGCGCCATCCTCCTTCAATTCCATAAGTTTCGCGCGTGCGTTCTCCGGTCGCAGCACGCGGCCATGCAGCATTCCCGCCAAGGCCTGATCATGGATGAATCGCGGCCGGCCCAAAACCTTGTCCGGAATGTCGATCCGCTGAACTGAATTCCCGGCCAACGCCCGCCGCGATGCGGTCTTTGGCTTTACGCCGGGCGTGGCATCGCGATCGAGCGAGACTTCTCCGGCAAGTTCCCAATAGCTGGTCGTGACATTGCCGGGGCCCGAAATGGTGCCGTCCTCGATGTCGAGCGCATCGGCATCAACTCCCAGCCGTTCAGCCGCCTGTTGAAGAAAGATCCGGCGAACTTCCGCGCAGGCATGGCGCAGTGCGCGCCCCGACTGCTGGATGGAGAGGCTGCCCGAGGTGACGCCCTCGTTGGGGCTACTGGCCGTAGACGCGCGGATCATCTGCACGCGCGACAGGTCGATATCGAGCTCATCGGCGGCGATCTGCGCCAGCGCCGTCACGATACCTTGCCCGATCTCCACCTTGCCGGGCGAGACCATCACCTGTCCGTCGCCTGAGAATTCCAGCCACGCCGACAGCTTCGGATTCGCCGCAAGGCTTACCGGCAGTGCGGGTGCGGCGGGCGCTTGCTGGTTCATCCTGCCGCCATTTCTTCCGCTGCGCGCAGCACCGCCCGCACCATGCGATTATGCGAACCGCAGCGGCAGAGGTTGCGGTCGAGCGCTTCCTTCACCTCCCGGCTTGTCGGCGAGGGATTTCGCTTCAACAGCGCTGCTGCGCTGATGAGAATGCCGGAGACGCAATAGCCGCATTGCAGCGCCTGTTCGGTGATAAAGGCGCGCTGCAGCGGATGCGGCTGCTCGCTCGTTCCCAGCCCTTCGATCGTCGTGACATCCTTGTCCGCCACCGACCACAGCGGCGTATCGCAGGCGGATACCGCGCGATCGCCGAGGATGACGTTGCAGGCGCCACACTCGCCGGCGCCGCAGCCGAAATGCGGCCCGGTCACGCGAAGTTGTCCGCGCAGAACATCCAGCAATGACCGGTCGGGATCGGCGTCAATCTCGGTCTCGGCGCCGTTAAGGCGAAATCGAACGCTCGGCATCGAGGGCGAACCTTTTCTTGCGGCTTCTTATTGCGGCGGCTTGTCGAACTTCTTCACCACTTCCGCCCATTTCACAATATCGCCGCGCAGGAATTTGTCGAACTCCTCAGGGGTCATCGACATCGGAACGGCGCCCTGCTGGGTCCAGAGCTTGACGACATCGGGCCGTTTCACCGCCGCGTTCACCGCCGCATTGAGCTTGTCGATGACCGGCTTTGGCGTGCCCGCGGGCGCCATCAGGCCGAGCCAGATGGTGGCCTCATAGCCGGGGACGCCGGCTTCGATCACCGTCGGCGCGTTGGGCAGCACGGTGGAGCGCGTCTTGCCGGTCGTCGCCAGCGCGCGCACCTGATTTTCGGCGACGTTGGGCGCCATCGCCGGAACCGCGTCGATCATCATCTGCACCTGGCCGCCGATCACGCCGCTGCGCGCTTCGCCGCTGTTGCGGTACGGCACGTGCAGGACGTCGACGCCGGCCATGGCTTTGAACAGCTCGCCCGCCATGTGGTACGGCGTGCCCTGACCTGATGAGGCGTAGTTCAGTTTCCCGGGCTGCGATTTGGCCAGCGCGATGAACTCCTGCAGCGTCTTTGCCTGTACGGAGGGATGAACCACGATGACGAGATCGGAGTAGTTGACCGGCGCAATCGGCGCGAGATCGCGCATCAATTCGTATTTGCGCTGCGGAACCAGCGATTCATTCGCGGTCTGGGTGTTCGACATCATCAGCAGCGTATAGCCGTCGGGCGGCGACTTGGCGGCTTCCTGCGTGCCGATCACGCCGCCGGCACCGGTACGGTTCTCGATCACGAAGGGCTGACCAAAACTTTCCTGCAGGATGTTCCCGATCTGGCGAGCGCTGACGTCGGCAGGCCCGCCGGCGCCAAAGGGAACAATCACCTTTACCGGTCGTGAGGGATAATCCTGCGCCTGCGCGCCGGTTAGCGATGCCGCGAACAGAGCTGCAGCCAGAGCCAGCGCAATTCCTGGTGCAAACCTTGGGCTCGTCATTTCTCCATCCCCCGGCGCTTGTTTTATTTCTTGCCGCAAGTTTAGCTGCAATGGGAACGGGCTGTCGACGAAAGACTGGCTGCGCGCCCTCGGAATAAAAGATAATCTCGGGTGTATCGGACCGAGCAGGAGCGAGCCCGCAGAGAAGGCTCGACAAACGACAGTTTGGGAGCGCCTATGAAGAACTTGATCTCGCGACGCCATGTGCTCCAGGGCACCGGCGCCGTTCTCGCAAGCGCAGCATTTTCCACGCGCGTGATGGCGGCTGCGCCGCCTCCGGAAGCGGTGACGCCGGCCCTGATCGAGGCAGCGAAGAAAGAAGGCAAGGTCATCTATTACACCTCGACCGATCTGCCGGTCGCGGAGAAGCTGGCCAAGGCGTTCGAGGCGAAATATCCGGGCATTTCGGTGCGCGTCGAGCGCACCGGCGCCGAGCGCGTGTTCCAGCGCATCGGGCAGGAATATTCCAGCAACATCCACGCCGTTGATGTGGTGAACTCGTCCGATGCCGCGCATTTCATCGTCTGGAAGCGCGACGGCGTCCTGGCGCCGTACGTGCCGGAGGATGTGGCAAAATACTATCCGGACGAGCACAAGGACCCGGACGGCCAGTTTGCGAGCTTCCGCGTCTGGCTCAGCATCATCGCCTACAACACCAATCTGGTGAAGGCGGAGGACGCGCCGAAGAGCTTTGCCGAGCTGCTCGATCCCAAATGGAAGGGCAAGATCGTCAAGGCGCATCCGGGCTACAGCGGCACCATCATGACCGCGACCTACCAGATGCAGCGCGATCTCGGCTGGACGTTCTTCGAGCAGCTTGCCAAGCAGAACATCATGCAGGTGCAGTCATCGGCCGATCCGCCGAAGAAACTCGATCTCGGCGAGCGCGCGGTGATGGCCGACGGCAACGAATACAACATCTTCCAGATGAAGGAGGCGGGCCGTCCGGTCGAGCCGGTTTATGCGACCGAGGGGTCGCCGCTGATCATCGGACCGAACGGCGTCTTCAAGGATGCGCCGAATCCGAACGCGGCAAGGTTGTTCCAGTCGTTCAGCCTCAGCCGGGAGGCGCAGCAGCTCATCATCGATGTTGGCGGCCTCCGCTCGGTGCATTCTCAAACGGTCGAGAAGGCGGGGCGCAAGGCGCTCAAGGACATCAAGACCATGAAGGACGACGCCGCGGCGGTGGAGAAGGAAAGCGAGGCCATCAAGGCGCGCTACACAAAGATCTTCCGCGTTTGACCGCCATGGCCTCCGGACTGCCTGAGACCTCGGTCGCCGAAACGCTTGCCGAAAAGATCGCCGCACTGCAAGCCGGCGCCTTGCCGGCTGCAACCGCGCGCAAATGCGAGGACCTGCTGATCGACGTTGTCGGCCTATGCGTCACCGCGCGCAACGAGGATTATGTCGAAAGCGCGCTGGCGGGCACCGACGATGACGGCCCCTGCACGGCGATCGGGCACAAGCGCACGCTGAATGCGGCGGGCGCGGCCTTCGTCAATGGTACCGCCGCACATGGCGAGGATTTCGACGACACCTTCGAGGGCGGCCCGGTGCATGCCGGCGCCGTGATCGTGCCGGCGGTGCTCGCCGCCTGCGAGCGGCATAACCCTGACGGTCGCATGGCGCTGATCGGGATCGCCGTCGGCACTGAAGTGCTGTGCCGGCTGAGCCTCGTGGTGCCGAAGGCCGTTCACAAGGCCGGCTTCCATCCAACGGCAATCTTCGGAGCGATGGGCGCGGCTGCAGGCGTCGGCGCGGCGCTTGGCCTCAACGCCAGGCAGATCGTCGATGGGCTCGGTATCGCCGGCAGCATGGCCGGCGGCATCATCGAATATCTCGCGGAAGGCGCCTGGACCAAGCGGCTGCACGCCGGATGGGCGGCGCAATCGGGCATCCGCGCCGCGCTCTTGGCGCGGGCAGGGTTCGTTGGCCCGCGTACGGTGTTCGAGGGCGTGCACGGACTGTTCCACGGTTTCGCGCACACGACTCAGGGCGATTACGACGCGTTGATAGGGGATTTCGGCACGCGCTGGGTGACGGAGACGCTGGCGTTCAAGCCTTATCCATGCGGGACCATGGCGCAGCCCTATATCGATTGCGCGCGGCGGCTGGCTGCGCGCGGCATCAAACCCGAGGATGTCACCGAGATCGTCTGCGAGGTGGCGGAGGGGACGGTACACCGGTTGTGGGAGCCGCTCGCCGACAAACAGCGTCCGCGCAACGGCTATGCCGCCAAGTTCGCCGTGCCCTATCTGTTGGCCGCCGGCTTTGTGCATGGCGGCGTCGGGCTCGGCGCGTTCACGGAAAGCGCGATCCGCGATGAGCGCGTGCTGGCGCTCGCAGCAAAGGTGAAATTCGTGATCGATCCGGATAATCCCTATCCGAACAATTACACCGGCCACGTCCGCGCCACGCTCCGGGACGGCAGCGTGGTCGAGGATAGGCAGCCTTATTTGCGCGGCGGCGCGCAGGAGCCGCTGACGCGGCAGGACGTGACCGACAAATTCTTGCTCAACGCCGCGCATGGCGGCTGGAGCGTTGCACAGAGCGAAGCGGCGTTGAATCTGATGGCTGGGATGTATAGTGGCCGCATCGATCTCTCCTCATTGCGCGGGTAGGGCACATGACCAAGGAACTCACCGGCAGAGTGGCCATCGTCACCGGCGCCGGCCGCAATATCGGCCGCGCGATCGCGCTGACGCTCGCGGAGGGCGGGGCCTCTGTCGTGGTGAACGCACGCAGCAACCGCACCGAGGCGGACGCCGTCGCGCGGGAGATCGAGACTGCCGGCGGCAAGGCGCTGGTCCATATCGGCGACGTCGCCGACGCCGTCGCGGTGCAGGCAATGGCGGATGCGGCCGTCAAACAATTCAGCCGTATCGATATCCTCGTCAACAACGCGGCGCTGCGGCGCGAGAAGCCGTTCGCCGAGATGAGCTATGCGGCGTGGCGCGAAATCCTCGACGTTACGCTCGACGGCACGTTCCTCTGCGTGAAGGCCTGCCTGCCGGCGTTGCGCAAGTCAGGTGCGGGAACCATTGTCAATATCGGCGGGCTCAGCGCGCATACCGGCGCAAAGAACCGCGCGCATGTCGTGACGGCGAAGGCGGGCATCATCGGCCTGACGCGGGCGCTGGCCCATGATCTTGCCGATGACGGCATCATCGTGAACTGCGTGGTTCCCGGGCTGATCGGCACGCCCCGGCCAAAGGACAGACCAGAGCCGGCGCATCATTTGACCCATCAGACCATCACCGGCAATCGGGGCCTGCCGGAAGACGTCGCCGCAACCGTGCGTTTTCTGTGCGGGCCCGGTGCGCGCTACATCAATGGGCAGGCCATCCATACCAATGGCGGTGCCTATTTGGGCGCCTGATGCATGGCTAGAGGCCGTTTTTGTTGGTGCATTGCCAGACAAATCCTCTCGGAGACCACGGCATTTAATGTTACCTAGAAACGCATGAACCAGCATGCGAAGGTCGATATCCGCCACTCCACCTGTCCGCACGACTGTCCGTCGGCCTGTGCGCTCGACATCGAGGTGATCGACGGCAGCTCGATCGGCCGGGTTCGCGGCTCCAAGCTGCAGACCTATACTGCAGGCGTGGTCTGCGCCAAGGTCGCGCGCTACGCCGAGCGCATTCATCATCCCGACCGGCTGCTCCATCCAATGCGCCGTACCGGCCCGAAGGGCTCCGGTCAGTTCGTACGGATTTCCTGGGACGAGGCGCTGGACGAAATTGCCGCGCGTTTCGATCAGGCCGAGCGCGAATTCGGCGCTCAGTCTGTCTGGCCCTATTATTACGCCGGCACCATGGGGCTTGTGATGCGCGACGGCATCAATCGCCTTGCGCATGTGAAAAAGTATTCGCGCTTCTACTCGACCATCTGCGCCAACATCGCCCGTGTCGGCTTTTCCATCGGCACCGGAAAGATCGCCGGCGTCGATCCGCGCGAGATGGGCGTCTCGGACCTCGTCGTGATCTGGGGCACCAATCCGGTCAATACCCAGGTCAACGTGATGACCCACGCCTCGCGCGCCCGCAAGGAGCGCGGCGCCAAGATCGCGGCCATCGATGTCTACAACAACGACACGATGAAGCAGGCCGATATCAAGATATTGCTCCGGCCGGGCACCGATGGCGCCTTTGCCTGCGGCGTCATGAACGTCCTGTTCCGCGAGGGCTACGCGGATCGCGCCTATATGGACCGCTATACCGATTGTCCGGACGAACTCGAGGCGCATCTCGCGACCCGGACGCCGGAATGGGCCTCAGCGATTTCGGGCGTGCCGGTGGAAGAGATCGAGGCATTTGCGCGCGTTGTCGGCCAAACCAAACGTTCCTTCTTCCGCCTCGGCTATGGCTTTACCCGCAGCCGCAACGGAGCGGCGCAGATGCATGCCGCGCTGTGCATCCCGGCGGTGACGGGCGCCTGGCAGTATGAAGGTGGCGGCGCCTTCTTCAACAATGCCGGGATATGGAAATTCAACGAATCCATCATCGAGGGCCACGATGCGATCGACCGCACCACGCGCTGGCTCGATCAGTCGCAGATCGGGCGCATCCTGACCGGCGACGCCGAAGCCTTGAAGGGCGGCCCGCCGGTCAAGGCGATGCTGATCCAGAATACCAACCCGGTGACGGTGGCGCCCGAACAGGCACTCGTGCGAGAGGGTTTTGCCCGCGAAGACCTGTTCATGGCGGTGCATGAGCAGTTCATGACGGAAACGGCCGCCATGGCCGACATCGTGCTCCCCGCCACCATGTTCTTGGAGCATGACGATCTCTACTACGGCGGCGGTCATCAGCATATCTCGGTCGGCGCCAAGCTGATCGATCCGCCCGGCGAGTGCCGTTCCAACCATGAGGTGTTGCGGGGGCTTGGCCGCCGTCTCAAGGCCGTGCATCCCGGATTTGAGATGTCGCCGCGCGAACTGATCGATGCGACGCTGAAACAGAGCGGCCACGGCGATATCGAAACGCTCGAAGCCGATCTCTGGCGCGATATCCAGCCGGATTTCCGCACTTCGCATTATCTCGACGGCTTCGCGCACGCCGACAAGAAATTTCACTTCAAGGCCGACTGGGCGAATCCGCCATTCGGCAACCCGGGCCTGGGCCCGTGGGTCGAGATGCCCTCGCTGCCCGATCACTGGGCGGTCATCGAGGAGGCGGACGAGAAACATCCGTTCCGTCTCGCCACCTCGCCGTCGCGCAGCTATCTCAATAGCAGCTTTAACGAAACGCCGGGATCGCAGGCGCGCGAGGGCAAGCCTTCGGTGATGATGCACCCGGAAGACGCCGCAAGCCTCTCGATCGCCGATGGCGACGCGGTGACGCTCGGCAACGTCAGGGGCGAAACTACGCTGACCGCGAAATTGTTCGACGGCCTGCGCCGCGGCGTGCTGATCGCCGAGTCCATCCATCCGAACAAGGCCCATATCGGCGGCCGTGGCATCAACATGCTGACGGGGGCCGAAACCGTCGCGCCGGTCGGTGGCGCGGCGTTCCATGACAACAAGGTCTGGGTCAAAAAAGCGACGTCAGCTACTGCGCGCAAGAGCTAGACCGCACTTGCAGTCCACGGTCATCCTGCCGCAAATGCTGGCCAGCATTTGGCAAACGGGTGAGTGGGACAATGACTGACACGAACAGCGTGATACGCGAAAAGCGCGGACAGGCGTTCTGGATTACCATCAACCGGCCGGACAAGCGCAACGCCATCAATGCCGACGTCGTCGCCGGCATCGTGCGCGGCTACCGCGAGGCGCATGACGACAAGGATGTCCGCGTCATCGTGCTGACGGGGGCGGGCGACAAGGCGTTCTGCGCCGGCGCCGACCTGCAGAACAGCGGCGCCGCCTTCGCGATGGATTTTTCCCGACCGAATGTCGACTACGCCGATCTGCTGCGGCTGTCGCAGAACGCCACCAAGCCCGCAATCGCGCGGGTGGGCGGCGTCTGCATGGCGGGCGGCATGGGCCTGCTGTGCATGACCGACATGGCGGTCGCCGCCGATCATGTGATTTTCGGCTTGCCCGAGGTGAAGGTCGGCGTGTTCCCGATGCAGGTGCTGAGCCTGCTGCAGTCGATCGCCCCGAGGCGTCTCATCAGCGAGTGGTCGTTGACCGGCGAGCCGTTCGACGCACGCGCAGCGCAGGCCGCCGGACTTTTGAACTACGTGGTGCCGGCGGCTGAACTCGACGCCAAGGTCGACTGGCTGATCAGCCGCATCGTCGACAAGTCGCCGACTGCAATCCGGCGCGGCAAATACGCGATGCGGGCGATCGCCTCGATGTCGTTCGACGAGAGCATTGCCTATACCGAAAGCCAGATCGCGCTGCTGGCGATGACGGAAGACGCCAAGGAAGGCCTCAAGGCCTTCGGCGAGAAGCGCAAACCGTCATGGCCGGGAAAGTAGCTGGGTTGCCCCTCAGGCTAGTTCGAGGCCCTTGATGGCCAGCCCCAGCCTGCGGGAATCCCGAAACGTGCGCATTGGCAGGCATGTCCAGCCCAGCGCGAGCACTCTCGGTGCGGCTGCGTCGAGATTGATGCTGACGCGCTGTTTTTCCGTGCTCAGTTGGCCGGGCGGAATACGCGCGCCATCCAGATAGAGCCGGAGATCGCATGCCCCACTTGTGAGATCGCGGACCGGAAGGCAGTCGATCCGGATTTGGCGCGTTCCGGCGGACACCGAAATCAGCATGGCGGCCGCAGTGTCGCTCCACCGGAATTGATGCCCCTGGTACTGTTCTATTGGGTAGAAACCCGTGTGGCGCGGCGCAAAGACGTCGGGGCTGGCCTCAACGAGGTCTTCAACAACGTCTTGGCGCGCCCGTCCCGCCTGGCGAAGCTCGCCGATCACAGCAAGTCTTTGAGCCGCAATCAGGGCTGCAATGTAATTCTTGAAGCGCGCGTTCAACATGCTCTGCGAACCAATCGCATTGGCGAGCAGCAGGCCTGTCTGTGCCCATACGACATGGGCCTCGGCGATGCCACGGGCAATCCGATCGCCAAAAATCGTCGAAACACTCCAGCGTGCGATCTTGCCGATTGAACGTATAAAATGACGGACGAAGCGTATGGGCGGTGGCCACAGAGATTTCACCGCGATGGCCAGGATAGATCGTGCCGCGTCGCGATCGTAGTTTCCCTGGCACATCCATTCGGACGGCGGCTCCAAAAGGTTGTCGGACGCAGCGGGAAGTTCATTGAAATAACGAATCTCGCCAGCGACGAAGTCGAGGGTAAACTCGCGTAGCTCACCGAGCGAACCGGTGTAATAGTGGTGAAATCGTGCTTCCGGGAAGTAACCGAGCTTGTAGCCGCACCGAAAGTAATTGGCGGCAAGCACCCATTCTGCGAAATGCCCGAGTTCAGGCCGAAAGCCGGCGCATTTCTCGTAGGCATCGCGCCTTGTCACGAAACACTGGTCGAGGATTCTTCGCCATGGATGACTGTGCATGGCGTATTCGATGTCGGCCATGTACATCGCGGCTTCGGCCTTTGACAATCGATTGTGGGTAATGGGCACAGACTGACAGGAAAACCCCGCCCAATCGGGATTGTCGCGAATGGCTTGCAGGCACTTCGCGAGTACATCCGGCTCCGGCCGGCAGTGCGCTTCCGTGAAGATCAGATATTTTCCCTGCGCCTTTGCCGCGCCCGCGTGGCACTGGCCGATGTCGTGCGCGTGCTCGGAAAATTCCACGCGATCGGCGGAAAGTTCATTCAGCAGGATTCGCTCGTGAAAATCAGGCGGAACGACGAGTATCGTTTCATACATCGATCGGGGTACGGTCTGGTCGTTCCAGCCTTTCCAGCAATGCTCCCATTGACCGCGGTGAAATTCGAACGGGATGATGATTGAAAAAACCGGAGGGGAGGCCGATGGGTCGTGGGAATCAAAGGACATCAGATGATCTTATGCTGTCCAAATCGTCGGGGCATTGCCCAAGTCTGATATCGCTTCATGCCCAATCCACCCACATTGGCAGCCACCTCGAAACTGCGAGATTCGGCCGGATTTTACGATAGGATGGGCTTTTGAGCCATGGTAAGTTCCGATATCTTCTGAAGGACGTCGACGTTGCCCGCGGGAAATCAGCGAAATCGCCAGTTTGCCCTCGCGGTCGCGGATTTCACCGCTGCAGTCGGGTTCTGGCCGCTTTGGACGAGACTTGGCTGGAATGACATCCTTTACCGGTATCGGCGCTCGACTCTCGGGCCGTTCTGGTCGACTGTAAACATCGCAATCACGGTCATTGCGCTCGGACTGGTCTACTCGCAAATCTTCAAACTGCCGGTCGCGCAATTGATGCCCCATGTATGCGCAGGGCTCATCGCCTGGGGTTTCATCAGCTCGGTCATGCTGGACGCCGGCAGCCTGTTCTCAGGTTCCGAGAGTTACATCAGGCAGATACGCCTGCCTTATCTGCTCTACGTTTGTCGCTTCGTATTCGGCAAGGTTGCGCTCGTTGCACATGATCTTCCGATCTACTTCATCCTGCTGCTTTATTTTCAGATATGGCCCGGAGCTGTCGCGCTGTGCGCTATTCCCGGTCTTGTTCTGCTCGTGATCAACGCCGCGTTCGCGAGCTTGACCATTGGGATGGCTTCCGCTCGGTTTCGGGATATCCCCCGCATTTTGGCAAGTCTCGTGCAAATCCTGTTTCTGGTCACGCCGATCATCTGGACACCGGACTTGCTGGGTCCGCAATCGTATCTTGCGCAAGCAAACCCGTTCTTTCATCTGATCGAAATCGTGCGTGCCCCGTTGCTCGGCGTGCTTCCGTCCGCGTTGACGCTCTGGGTGACGCTCGCCATCACTGTTGTCAACGGTCTGGTGGCGGGCTGCTTCTTTCTGCGCTTCCGCGGCAGAATTGCCTACTGGATATGATTGAGATGACGAGGCAACCCGATGCTAGCGCAATTGTTAGCCTCGACCGGGTGAGGATTTCTTTTCCGATCTATCAGGGTGGGTCGCGATCCCTGAAGAAGCGAATGCTGTTCCGTGGTTCAGCGGGCAGGATCGGCCGCGATGCCGGCGATCAGATCGTGATCGAGGCATTGCGCGAGGTTTCGGTTTCGCTTGGCGCCGGGGATCGCGTGGCGCTGATCGGCGCCAATGGCGCCGGGAAGACGACCTTGCTGCGCGCGATTGCCGGAATCTACGAGCCGGTTCAGGGCGAGGTCGTCACGCGCGGGCGGATTTCGCCGATGTTCGATCTCAACGTCGGAATCGACGGCGATCTGAGCGGCTTCGACAATATTCATCTGCGCGCGCTACTGCTCGGCTTGACGCCGTCCGAGATCGAGCGGCGGATGCCCGAAATCGTGGAATTCACCGAACTTGGCGACCATCTAGAGATGCCGGTGCGGACCTATTCGGCGGGCATGATATTGCGGCTCAGCTTTGCTGTCGCGACCTGTTTCGAGCCCGAAATTCTGTTGATGGACGAATGGATCTTGGCCGGAGACGCCCAGTTCATGGCCAAGGCGGAGACGCGTGTCAGCCGTTTCGTCGAGCGTGCAACCGTCGTGGTATTGGCCTCGCACAATCTCGATCTGTGCAGCCGCTGGTGCAACACCGGCATCTGGCTCGACCGCGGATCGATCAGGGAAATAGGTCCGATCGATCAGGTCATCCGGCAATACCAGACGTTTGTTTCAAAAGGCGGCGCTCGCTGATCAGTGTTTTATGAGGCCCAGCCGGTAGCTCCAGTGAAATACAAATTGTCGTATCAGGTACGGCATCATCGCGCGGTAGATCTCGATCTGGCTCGGGACGTGCCCGAGTGATCTGCGGCGCAGCTTCTGCATCTCCGCCCGGCCGCGTTCATAGCTTTTCGTTGTTTTCTGCTCGTCGTGGACACGGAAGCACGCGAGAAAACGCCGCAAACGCACCAATTCGAAACCCGCGGCCTCGGCGCGGAGCATGAAGTCCCAGTCCAGCGCGTAGTGAAGATCGATGTCTATCGGTCCTACCTTGTCCCATACGCGCCGGCGCCAGAACATGGTTTCCTGTGGCACATAGCCGGCATATTTGAGGGCCTCGCGGTCATGCGACGGAAACACGGCACGGCCGATTTCGGACCCGGCATAGTCGATGAAGATACGGTGTCCGTAAACAAGATCGACCTCCGGCCGCTGATCGAAGAAGCTGGCAATGCTGGCGAGCGTTCCCGGTAACAGCGTGTCGTCGCTGTTCAGGTAGGCCATGATGTCGCAATCGACGTCGTGGAAGCCTTTGTTGATGGCGTCCGATTGCCCGCTGTCGGCCTCGCTTCGCCAGGACATCCGTTCGCCATAGCTCTTGAGGATATCGACCGTTTCGTCGGCGGAACCGCCATCCTGCACATGGTAGAACAATCGTGGATAGTCCTGGCCGAGCACGCTGTCGATTGTGGCCTGCAGGAAGTGGCCCTGATTGAAGCTCGGCGTGACGATGGCGATGCGGGGAGGCTGTTTCGGCAGGGCTGGCGCGGCGGGCAGCTTGCTCATATCGAGAGGCTGAGGCGGGTGCTGCTCGAATGTCCACATCGGCGGACGCAGCCACAATCTTCTCAAATGCGCTCGCGACCTCGCATAGGCCTCCCTGAGCTGGTTCTGGTCGGCTTCGAGCGTATCAAGCCGTTGCTCGATCGCCTTCAACCGTTCCAGAAGCTTTTGCTGAAACCCGTCATCCATTCGGTATCCGATCGATTGACAGCCGGAGCGGGTTCACGACTATCCGGCGTTTGCCTTCAGTCCGGCGGCCTCGATGCCCGCGACGGCGCAGATCTCGTCATTGTCGGAGGTGTCGCCGCTGACGCCGACGGCGCCGAGCAGGCCGCCGTCGCCCTGGATCAGCACGCCGCCGGGCACTGGCACCAGACGCCCTTGCGCCATCGTATTAACGGCGCTGACGAAATAGGCCTGTTCCTGGGCGCGCTGGAACAACGCCCGCGATCCCATGCCTAGCGCAAGCGCGCCATAGGCCTTGCCGTGCGCGATTTCCGCCCGCATCAGGCTGGTGCCATCCTGCGCCGCCGTGACCTTCACACAGCCGCGGGCATCCAGAATGGTGATGACCAGCGGCTTCAGTTTCTTCTCGACGCCCTTGGCAAGGGCGGCATCGAGGATCTTGCGGGCGACGTCGAGGGTGAGTTCAGCCATGAATGGTTTCCTTTGTGGCAGGTGAGGGGTGTGAATTCGTTGTTGCGCGGTCGAGGCTCATTGCGAGCACGCGCGCGACGTGAAGCGCCGCACGGTTCGTGCCATCCTTGATCTGGTGCCGGCAAGAGGTGCCGTCCGCGACGAGCAACGTCGTGGAGTCGGCGCGGCGTACCGCCGGCAGCAGCGACAGTTCGGCCATTTCCATCGATGCCTGATAGGTGTCGGCGCCGTAGCCGAATGCGCCGGCCATGCCGCAGCAACTGGACTCGATGATTTCGACGTCGAGGCCGGGAACCAGGCGCAGCACCTTCTCGACCGGCTTGAATGCGCCGAATGATTTTTGATGACAATGTCCATGAACCAGCGCTTTGCCCGGCATGGCGCCGAGCGGCAGCTTCAGGCGGCCGGCCTCCGCTTCGCGAACCAGAAACTCCTCGAACAGCAAGGCATGCGCGCTGACGCTTTTGGCCTCGTTGTCCGAACGCAGCGAGAGCAGTTCGTCGCGAAGCGTCAGCAGACAACTCGGCTCGAGCCCCACGATCGGCACGCCGCGCGTCGCGAATGGCGCGTAGGTCGCGACCAGACGGTCCAGTTCGCTGCGCGCCTGCTCGACGAGGCCTGCGGAGAGGAATGTCCGCCCGCAACACAGTGGACGGGCACGGTCGACCGGTCTTGGAACATGCACGCGATATCCGCCATCAACCAAAACACGCAGGGCGGCGTCGAGATTCTCACGCTCATAGGCGCGGTTGAAGGTATCGGCGAACAGCACGACCTCACGGCCATTGGCGGGACCGAACACCTCAGCGTCGGCATTGAACACGTCGCGGCGGAAGGCGGGCAAAGCTCGCTTCGCGCTGATGCCGGCAAATCTCTCGAACAGCGCGCGCAACAGCGGACTGTTGTTGCGCCAGTTGGCGAGCGGGGCGAAGCGGGACGCCAGCTCCGCATAGTGCGGCAGATATCCGACCAGCCGGTCGCGCAGCGAAAGGCCGTGTTTCTCTGCGCGGGCGGCCAGCACCTCGATCTTCATCTTGGCCATGTCGACGCCGGTAGGGCATTCATGGCGGCAGGCCTTGCAGGATACGCAGAGTTTGAGCGTATCCATCATTTCATCTGAGGCCAGTGCATCCGGCCCCAACTGCCCGGAAATCGCCAGCCGCAGCGTGTTGGCGCGGCCCCGTGTGACATCCTTCTCGTTGCGGGTCGCACGATAGGACGGGCACATCACGCCGCCCTCGAGCTTCCGGCAGGCGCCGTTGTTGTTGCACATCTCGACCGCGCCCTGAAAGCCGCCGCCGGCGCCGGGATAGGCGGACCAGTCGAGCACGGTCTTCAGCTCGCCAATGCGATAATCCGGCCGATAACGAAACAGCGAACGGTCATCCATTTTCGGCGGATCGACGATCTTGCCGGGATTGAGCAGGTTGTCCGGATCGAAACGCGCCTTGACCTCGCGGAAATCGGCAACGATGCGCGAGCCGAACATCGTTTCATGAAATTCGGAGCGGACCAACCCGTCGCCATGCTCGCCGGAGTGCGAGCCCTTGTATTCGCGCACCATCTCGAAGGTTTCTTCGGCGATGGCCCGCATCGCCTTGACGTCTTTTTCAAGCTTTAAATTGAGGACCGGGCGCACATGCAGGCAGCCCTCGGAGGCGTGGGCATACATGGTGCCGCGCGTGCCGTGCTTGGCGAAGATGGCATTGAGCCGTTCGGTATAGTCGGCGAGGTGCGGCAGCGGAACGGCGCAGTCCTCGACGAAGGAGACCGGTTTACCCTCCTGCTTCATCGACATCATGACGTTGAGGCCGGAGGTGCGGAAATCCGCGATAGCCGTCTGCCTTGCGGGTTCGACGACATCGACCACGCCGCCCCATTTGCGCTGCGGATGGCTCCAGCCGAATCCAAGGTCGGACATCAATTGGGAAATCTGCTTCAGCTTTTGAAGATTGTCCGCTTGATCCTCTTCCGCAAATTCGACGATCAGCAGTGCACCCGGATCGCCGCGGACGGTCGCTTCGATCACGGGCCTGAACATCGCAATGTCGCGGCCGAGCGCAATCATGGTGCGGTCGACCAGTTCGACGGCGATCGGCCGCAGTTTCACCAGATGTTGCGCCGCGTCCATCGCCTCGTAAAAACTTCCGAAATGACAGACGCCGAGCACCTTGTTGCGGATGACTGGCCACAGCTTGAGTTCGACCTGCGTGGTGAAGGCCAGCGTGCCCTCGGATCCGACCAGCAGATGCGCCAGGTTGTTCGGCGCATTGTGCGGTACCAGCGCGTCGAGATTGTAGCCGCCGACACGGCGCTGCACCTTTGGAAACCGCTCCGATATCTCGGTGGCCTCGCGCTCGCCGAGATCGAGCATGTCCCGGAATAGCGCAAGCCCGCTCTCGGGCGAGTTCACCCGCGCCAGATCCCTCGGCACCTCGCCGAAATGCAAGCGAGTGCCGTCGGCCAGCGCCGCGTCCATCGATAGCGTGTTGTCGCGCATGGTGCCGTAGCGCAGCGAACGGCCGCCGCAGGAATTGTTGCCGGCCATGCCGCCGATGGTGGCGCGCGAGGCGGTGGAGACGTCGACCGGAAACCACAGCCCGTGTTTTTTGAGCTGGCGGTTGAGGTCGTCGAGCACGATGCCGGGCTCGACCACGCAGGTGCGGTTTTCGACGTCGAGCGAGAGGAGGCGGTTCAGGTGCTTGGAGAAGTCGACGACAATTCCCTCGTTGACGGTCTGGCCGCATTGCGAAGTGCCGCCGCCGCGCGGGGTGACGACCAGGCCCTCGTCCCTGGCAATCGAAAGCGCCCGCAGCGCCTCGTCCACGGTCCGGGGAACCACCACGCCGAGGGGCAAAATCTGGTAGAATGAGGCATCGGTCGCGTAGCGGCCGCGGTTGAAGGCGTCGAAGAAAACATCGCCCGTCGTCTCGCGGGCAAGGCGCGCGGCTAGCCTGCCGGTTTCCGCCGAATTTTGTGGTTTTTCGGCCCTCGGTACCGCCATTATCCTGCTCTCTTGGATGCCCGGCAGTTTCTTGCCTGCCGGTATCAGGCTTGGCAAGGCGAAGCTCTGCTTCTTATGCATTGACGGCCGTCGCCGGGCGGGGGACAAGCCCGCCAAATAGTGATATTCGAGCGGCTCGCGAAGCCAAGACAAGACCGGGAAGGACGCCTATGACCGTGCACAGTGGAAGGCATTTTCTGCAGATTCCGGGACCGACCAACGTGCCGGACCGGGTGCTGCGCGCCATGGACATGCCGACCATGGACCACCGGGGTCCGGAATTCGCCGAGATCGGCCACGCCGTGCTGGCGGCCATGCAGCGGGTGTTTCGGACCAAGCAGCCTGTCATCATCTACCCATCGTCCGGCACCGGCGCCTGGGAGGCCGCCCTCGTCAATACGCTGCAGCCCGGTGACAAGGTGCTGATGGCGGAAACCGGGCAGTTCGCTATTTTGTGGCGCGGCATCGCCGAGAAGTTCAAGCTCGACGTCGATTTCCTGCCCGGTGACTGGCGTCACGGCGCCGACCTCGAGCAGATCGAGGCCAAGCTGTCGGCCGACAAGGCACACAAGATCAAGGCGGTGTGCGTGGTCCACAACGAGACCTCGACCGGCTGCGTCACCCATCCGCAGGATGTCCGCAAGATTCTCGACCGGGTCAACCATCCGGCGCTGCTGATGGTCGACAGCATCTCCGGTCTCGGGTCGCTGGAATATGAGCACGATGCCTGGGGCATCGACGTCTCGGTCGCCGGATCCCAGAAGGGCCTGATGCTGCCGCCGGGTCTCGGCTTCAACGCCGTCTCGGAAAAGGCGCTCGCGGTGGCGAAGGCCAATCCCGCGATGCGTTCCTACTGGGATTGGCAGGACGTCATCGCGATCAACAAGGTGGGCACCTGGCCCTACACGCCGGCAACGAACCTGCTGTTCGGCTTGCGCGAGGCGGTCAAGATGCTCGAGGAGGAAGGGCTGGAGAACGTCTTCGCCCGCCACAAGCGCCACAGCGCCGCGACGCGTGCAGCCGCCAAGGTGTGGGGCCTCGAAACGCAGTGCCAGGAGCAGGGCGCGCACTCGCCCGCGCTGACCGGCGTCGTGATGCCGGAAGGGCATGACGCCGACAATTTCCGTAAAGTGGTGCTGGAAAATTTCGACATGTCGCTCGGCACCGGCCTGAACAAGATCAAGGGCAAGGTGTTCCGGATCGGTCATATCGGGCACTTCAACGATCTGATGATGATGGGCACGCTGTCGGGCGTCGAGATGGGTCTCGATCTCGCCAAGGTGCCGCATCGTAGCGGCGGCGTGTTGGCGGCGATGGAAGTGCTCAAGGGACGCGACGCCGTCGCGATGCCGAAGGCCGCCGTCGCCTGAGATCGGTTGGCCGAAACAACAACAGAGAGAGAGCTGCGATGAACGCACCGGTAGCTGCGACCGAAGACCTGATCTATTCCGTTGAGGACGGCATCGCCCGGCTGACGTTCAATCGTCCGCAGGCGCGTAACGCGCTGACCTTTGCCATGTATGAGCAGATGGCGGCGATCTGCGAGGCCGTCAACGGCGACCGCTCGATCAAGGCGATGATCCTGACCGGGGCCGGCGACAAGGCATTCGCGTCGGGCACCGACATTTCGCAGTTCCGCGCCTTCAAGACCGCGGAGGATGCGCTCGAATATGAGGAGCGGATCGATCGCGTGCTGGGCACGTTGGAGAGGGTCCGGGTGCCGACGATTGCAGCCATCGCTGGCGCCTGCACCGGCGGCGGCGCGGGGATTGCCGCCTGTTGCGACATCCGGATCGGCACCGCGGCGACGCGCATCGGTTTTCCGATCGCGCGCACGCTGGGTAATTGCTTGTCGATGTCCAACATCAGCCGGGTTGTCGCACTGGTCGGACCGGCGCGGACCAAGGACCTGATTTTTACAGCGCGGCTGATCGAGGCGCCCGAGGCGCTGTCGCTCGGTCTGCTCAACGAGGTGGTGCCTGACGTTCCGACGCTGCAGCGCCGCGCCGATGAAACCGCCAAGCTGGTTGCCGGCCATGCGCCGATCACGATGGAAACGGCCAAGGAGGCGGTGCTCCGTATCCGCCGCACTTTGTCGCGCGAGGAGGGCCGGGATCTGATCCTGCGCGCCTATATGAGCGAGGATTTCCGCGAGGGAATGGACGCGTTCCTCAACAAACGTACGCCGAACTGGAAGGGCAAGTAGTTCGAACATCCGCGCCAGCCAACGCTTGCCGTTGGCTATGGCCTGGCGGCTTTTCTTGCCAACTCCATACCCAGATCGAGGGCTGCGATGCCGATGCGCTCCGAAGGGGTAGCCAGGCAGCGTTGATCCATCCAGCTGACAATCGCATCAAAATCGCCGCCGCCCACGATGTCCCGCTCGCCGCTGATGTTCAGGCCGCTGATAAATCCAACCAGCCAGGATTCAAAGCTTCCTTTGACGATCGCGTTCTTTTTTCGATTGGTCCACGCCGTACAGGTTTGAGAGCCGGCGCCGATGATTGACGAACCGGCGTCCGCGATGGTGGACAGACAAATCAGCACCAGACCAATCGCGAACGCTTTCATGCCGCCTCCAGGCGCCGTCATCTCTGGCCGCGAAGCGGTATGACGGCTACGGCTTCTTGAGACAAAGGCCGATGGTCGGGCTTGTACCGCACTTTGCGCCGTCGGGTGCGCCGCCAGAGGGACAGAAAACCGACACCAGGATTTCGCTTGCTTCGCAACTGACCGGTCCATCGCCCTGGACCGACCTGACGGCGGTTCCAGCCGCCCCCGGATCGCCCTTTGCACCGGGCGCGCCCTGCGGTCCTTGAGGCCCCTGGGGACCCTGCTGCCCTTGTGCCCCTTGCTGCCCCTGTGGCCCAGCAATGCCCTGCAGGCCTTGCGCGCCCTGCGGACCGGCGGGGCCTTGAGCGCCGGTCTCCCCTTTCGGCCCTGGATCTCTCCCGCAGCCAGCGAGCATCACCGCCGTGCCCATTGCGACGGCCATCAAAAGCGCTCTCATTCCGTTTTCTCCTCCGTTGCCTCACGCGCGTATTAAAGGGGGGCACCCGCAGGCAAGCAACTGAAAAGCCGGTTGCGCGAAGCCGTGCTTGATTTGCTCAGTTTCACATCGGTGCTATCTAGTGCGAAAGTCATAGACCTTGGGTTGCGGCACAGCTTGAACTGGGGCTGGATCGCCCGCAAAATGAAGCAACAGGCCTGATCTGGTTTTATCCAAGCCTTACAAGATACATAGGGAAGAAACACGTGGGACATATCCTGAAAGCCGCGGCCGCGTTGACGGCCATGATTGCAACCACCCCGGCGCTCGCTGCCTGGGAGCCGACCAAGCCGGTCGAAATCGTGGTTGCGGCCGGCGCGGGCGGAGCGTCCGACCAGATGGCGCGGATGATGCAGGCCGCCATTCAGAAGAACAATCTGATGAAGCAGCCGATGGTTGTGTCGCTAAAGGGCGGGGCGTCGGGCGCCGAGGCGCTGATGTACATGAAGTCCAGCGACGGCGACGCCAACAAGGTGCTGATCGCCTATTCGCTGATCTACATGCTGCCGCTGTCGGCGAAGATCCCCTTCAACTGGCGTGACCTGACGCCGGTGTCGGTCGTTGCGATGGACCAATTCGTACTGTGGGACAATGCCGAGGGACCGAAGACGGTGAAGGAATTCGTCGCCGCCGCCAAGGCCGCAAGCTCGCCGTTCAAGATGGGCGGCACCGGCTCCAAGCGCGAGGACCATGTGCTCACCGTGTTCATGGAGCAGAAGACCGGCGCGAAATTCTCCTACCTGCCGTACAAGTCCGGCGGCGAGGCGGCGACGCAACTCGTCGGCAAGCACACCGAAGCCAACGTCAATAATCCATCCGAAAATCTCGAGGTCTGGCGCGCCGGTCAGGTGCGCGCGCTCTGCGTGTTCGACAAGGAGCGCATCTCCTACAAGACCAAGGTCACCGAAACGCAATCCTGGAACGACATCCCGACCTGCAAGGAGGAGGGGCTCGACGTGCAGTATCTGATGCTGCGCGCGATGTTCCTGCCCGGCAAGGTGACGCCGGACCAGCAGGCGTTCTATGTCGACCTGTTTCAGAAGGTGACGCAGACGGCGGAGTACAAGGATTATATGGAAAAGCAGGCGCTGAAGCCGATCTTCCTCACCGGCAAGGACATGCTGAAATTCCTCGAAGAGGATGACAAGCTGAACTCGTTGCTGATGAACGAAGCGGGCTTCGTGGCGAAATAGGCCGATCGTTATTTGTCGGCGGGACCGTATCCTGCGATCCTGCCGAGCACGTTTTCGATCTCGGCCTTCGGCAGCAGCCGCGGTGGCCCGATCTGCAGGCAGC
>Ga0307499_10000103_pt1 | contig 29573 bp, 27 predicted proteins | sample 13_S_MG_FD_201363 | JGI IMG/M metagenome (GOLD analysis project Ga0307499, IMG submission 201363) | Soil microbial communities from Populus trichocarpa stands in riparian zone in the Pacific Northwest, United States - 13_S | ecosystem: Environmental > Terrestrial > Soil > Riparian zone > Trees... | reverse complement strand
CCGCGTCCATCTCGCCAATGCGCGGCTGACCCAGAGCGCGCGCGCCGCTCTCGACGTTTCCGGCCGCTACCTGCTCGCCGTCAACAGCGAGGGCAAGATCATGTGGGCGACGCCGCAGGCGCAGAAACTGCTGTCGGATGCGCTTAGCTCGGGTAGCGACGACGATGTCGTGCTGCCAGACCCGATCCCGCAATGGCTCGACCAGGCCCGCAAGGGCAAGGCCGGGTCGAAAGCCACGATCATGACCGCGCTTCCCGGCAACGACCAGCTCCGGCTGCAATTTATGGGCAGGCTGGGCGCCAACGAATTCCTGCTGCGGCTTGCAAAGGATTCCAGCACCGAGACGCCGGCCGAATTCTCCAGCGAGCTTGGCCTGACGACGCGCGAGGGCGAAGTGCTCTCATGGCTCGCGAAGGGTAAAACCAACCGCGACATCGCGCAAATTCTGGGCTTGAGCCCGCGCACCGTCGACAAGCACCTCGAGCAGATCTACTCGAAACTCGGCGTCGAGAACCGCACCGCGGCAGCCGCGATCGCGGTGAACGCGAAGCATCGAAAATCCTGACGCGACATTCTCGCTCGCCTTCGAGGTCTGCCGGGTTCGCCTGTCACGGCTCACGCACGGCCGACAGCGTCCATGGCGCGCAAGTCAACCGACGGAATAGCTTGTGTTGTCGATGCCAGCGCCGACTGCAAGGTCTCGATATCCGCAGGCAGATCAGGCTTCCAGCCGCAGGGACAACCGCCATCGGAACGATGCTGTTCGGCGACTTCCTTGTAGACGGCTCCGAGTGCGGACGCAGCGAGACTCATCACCGTCATGGGAGGAAGCCGGGTGGTGCGAAGGACATCGCAGAAGGCCATCATGATCGACCGATGCATTTCTGCACCGGCAGCTTCGCTGTCAGGATCTGGCTGCATATGCTCGGCGTCCTTTTCTTTGTTCGCGCCACGCCGGGCGGCCGCGAACTCCGCGCTCCCATAAGGACCGATACGCCCGGAGTTAACCGCCATCAAGCGATCGCCTGCGTTCAATCCTTTGAATGTATCGAAACTGGGAAGGACGCGCGCCTCGCCCTGCGATCTATTTCGGCTTGGGCCGCCGCGGATCCGGCCAGAACGAGGTGTTGGCGCGCGCCAGTCCACCACCCATCCCTGCCGGCACACCATCGGCGCGCCAGCACCCCGCGCCCGTCATGGTCCCGTCGGCTGCGAAAGTGATGGCGCACATGCCGCCGCCGACATGGTCGACCGGAACGACGTCGTGTCCCCGTGCAGCAAGCTCACGGCGCACGCCTTCCGGAAATCCGCGTTCGACTTCGGCCTCCAACCCCCAACTGAACACCCGCGGCGCCTCGACGACTTCCTGCACGCTCATGCCGTGATCGACAATGTTGAGCACCGCCTGCAGCACACAGGACGGAATCCGGTGTGCGCCCGGCAGCCCAAGGGCGAACAGCGGCTTGCCGTCCTTTTTTCCGATCAGCGCTGAGATGCCGCTGGTGATGCGCTTGCCCGGCATCAGCGACAGCGCCAGGCCCGGATGCGGATCGAACAGGAACATGTAGTTGTTGGGAATGATGCCGGTTCCCGGAATCACGAGGCGCGCCCCGAACAGGCTGTTGATGGTCTGCGTCGAGGTGACGATATTGCCGTCGCCATCGGCGATCGTGACATGCGTGGTGTTGGCGGATTCGTTCGACAGCACTTTCGAGGTGTAAGCGCCCGCGCGTTGCGGATCGATTTCCGTGCGGCGCAGCTTCGCATAGTCCTTGGAGATCAGCTTTGCGATCGGGACATCGAAAAAGGCAGGGTCGGCGGTCACCGCGCGCCGATCGGCGGCGGCGATCTTCAGCGCTTCGAGCACCAGATGCAGCGTTTGCGGCGTGCCGAAGCCGGACGCGGCGATATCATAGGCTTCCAGGATATTGAGAATCTGAATGGTATGCACACCACCCGAGCACGGCGGTGGCGGGCCGATGATCTCGACACCGCGATAGGTGCCGCGTACTGGCTCCCGCTCGATGGTCCGGTAGTTGGCCAGGTCCTCCTGGCGGATAAACGATCCGGCCTGCTCGAGCTTGCCGGCGATAACGCGGCCAAGCTCGCCGCCATACATCACACCGGGACCGGATTGCGCGATCGTCCGCAGCGTTTCGGCGTAATCGGATTGAATGAGCCGGCTGCCCGCCCGAAGCGGCTTGCCATCAGGCAAAAATATCGCGGATATCGCCGGATCGAGCGCCAGATCGCTCGCGGTTTCTTCGATGCAGGTGGCGAGATAAGGTGTAACTGAAAAGCCGCGCGACGCGTGGCGGATGGCCGGCTCGATCAGCGTCGGCAGGTCGAGCTTTCCGAAACGTTCCGCGATCTCGCACCACGCCATCAGATTGCCGGGCACCGCGATGGCCTTGGCGCCGACGCGATTGGCGCGGCCTTCGGTCTCCATGTAGTCCGGCCACGTATCCGAGAGCGGCGTGTAGCTGTCCGGCCGCGTCATCGCCGGCGCGGTGGCAAGACCATCGACCACCAGTTCGCGGCCATCGGCCAGCCGGATCACCGCCGTGCCGCCACCGAAGATGCCGACCATCATCGGTTCGACCACGGTAAGCGTAAACAGCGCGGCGACCGTGGCGTCGACGGCATTGCCGCCCTGCGCCATGATTTCCAGCGCGGCAGCGGAAGCCAGCGGATGATTGGTCACCGCCATGCCGCGCGTTGCGGAAACCGGGGTTTTCTCGCAATCGAACGTGCTGGTGGTTCGGTCTCGCCATTGTGCCATGAACTGGTGGATCTCCCTCATCGCCGCTGCCGTTGCGGATCATGCTGCGAAGCAATCGCAATCTGTCGCCTATCACGCGAACGAGCCGCGCGAAAGCCAGTGCGATCGAGGGGGAGTACCGTTTCTTTTACCTACCGCAGCACGACCTCCGTGTCGGCCCAACGCAGGTAGCGGCGCGGCGCAGCGCCGAGTTCGCGCCTGAACATCGCCGTGAAGGCGCTCGGGCTGTCATAGCCGACATCGAGCGCGACGTTGGTGACGGATTCGCCGGCGCCGAGGCGGGCGAGCGCTTCCAGCAACCGGACACGCTGGCGCCAGGCTGAAAAGCTCTGGCCGGTTTCGCGCCGGAACATCCGCGTCAACGTGCGCCGGCTGATACCGCTGCGATCGGCCCAATCGTCGAGGGTGAGGTCGGAGCTGGTATCGGCGATAACGGCTGCGCAAATCCGCGCGAGCCGCGGATCCAGCGGGATCGGCACGTGCAGCATCACCTCGGGCATGCGGCCGATCTCGTCAAGCAACAGATCGACCAACTTCCCGTCCCGCCCCTTCTCGTCATAATGCACCGGCATCCGGACGGCTTCGTTCATCAGCGCCTCGAGCAGCGACGAAGCGCGGATCAAGCGGCACATCGCCGGATAGCTCGGTACCCGATCCGGCTCGACATAGATGGTGTGGGCCTCGACATCGCCCCAGGCGCGCGATTGATGCACGACGCCGGCGGGAATCCAGAGACCGTGCCCCGGCGGAATCACGAAATTGCCGCGCTCCGTCATCATCGAGGTGACGCCGGTGGTCTGCAGGATGAACTGCCCCCGCCGGTGCGCGTGCCGTGTGCTCATGCTCTCGGAAGGGTAAGTCGCTGCCATGGCGACGACCGGCCGCTTCTGCGTCTGCAAGTGACCAGCATAATTCGCCGCGGCTATCGGTCCGCATCGCTTATGAAAGGGGCGCTCGATACCATGGCTCTCGGTCGGCGCCGTGCCTACTCGTACATTTATATTCATCTGAACTCTGATATGAGGTGCCCGATCTCCTCATGGCCTCATGCATCTTCCGGGCCAGATGGCCCGATCGCGATGGTTGCTGTCCCCTTCCGTGTAGCACGGAACTTGCGGCTCCGTCACGATGCGCCAATCAGGAACCTGAGGGGATTGGTCCATGAACAGGCGCGAATTCACTGCTGCGATGCTGGCCGCGGGTGCGGCAATTCCGCTCGGCATCACCAGGGCGGCCGGTCAGACCAAGGGCGGCACGCTCAATACGATCATTCAACCCGAACCTCCCGTTCTCGTGACGGCGTTCAATCAGCAGCAGCCGACGCTGACGCTGGGCGGCAAGATCTACGAGAGCCTGCTGAAATACGGCGCCGACCTGAAGCCGATGCCGGGCATGGCGCAATCCTGGGAGATTTCGCCGGATGGGCTGACTTATACGTTCAAGCTGTTCCCGGGCATCACCTTCCACGACGGCAAGCCGATGACGTCGGAGGACGTGGTCTTCAGTTGCATGAAGGTGCTGACGGAGACCCATCCCCGCGCGCGGCAGAATTTCGCCCGCGTCGCATCAGCCGAGGCGCCCGATCCGCTGACCGTCGTCTTCAAGCTGAAGCAGCCCTTCGCGCCGTTCCTCGGCTGCTTCGATTGCACCTCGGCTCCGATCGTGCCGAAGCACATCTACGAGGGTACGGAGTTTCGCAAGAACCCGATGAATGACAAGGCGATCGGAACCGGTCCGTTCAAGCTGAAGGAATGGGTGCGCGGCTCGCATGTCCATCTCGTGCGGCACGACGGCTATTACCGCAAGGACGAGCCTTATCTCGACGAGATCATCTACCGCATCATCCCGGACGGCGCCTCGCGGGCACTGGCGCTCGAGAACGGCACCGTGCAGCTCGTGCAATGGTCCGACGTCGAGTTCTTCGACGTTCAGCGCTTCAAGTCGCAGAAAAATCTCGAATTCACCACCAAGGGTTATGAGTACTTCGCGCCGCATCAGTGGCTCGAGATGAACAATCGCGTCGCGCCGATGAACGACAAGCGCTTCCGGCAGGCGATCATGCATCTGATCGACCGCGACGCGATGAACAAGCGCATCTATTTCGGCAACGCCAAGGTCGCGACCGGCCCGATCTCGTCAAAGACCCGTTTCTACGACGGCAAGGTCAAGCGCTACGAATTCTCGATCGAAAAGGCCACCGCGCTGCTCGACGAGATGGGGCTGAAACCCGGCGCCAACGGCAAACGGACCGAGCTCAAATATCTGGTGCCGCCCTATGGCGAGGTCTATCAGCGCGCCGGCGAGTTCTTCCGCCAGAGCTTCTCCAAGGCCGGCATCGATCTCGTTCTTGTCGGCACCGACATGGCGGGCTGGGCCGAGAAGGTCGGCAACTGGGACTATGAGATGACCCAGAATTTGCTCTATCAACTCGGCGATCCCGCACTCGGCGTCGCCCGCACCTACATCTCGTCGAACATCAAGAAAGGCATCCTGTTCTCGAACACCCAGGGCTATTCCAATCCCGAGGTGGACAGACTGTTCGAGGAGGCCGCCCTCGCGCTCGACGAGGCCAAGCGGCAGGAACTCTACTCCAAGGTCCAGCAGATCCTGGTCGAGGACGTGCCGGTCGCCTGGACGCTGGAGCTTGAGTACCCCATCATCTACGACAAGGCGTTCAAGAACATCGTGACATCAGGGATCGGATCCCACGAGACCTTCGGCTCGGTCTACAAATCGTGACGGGGACCAGGAGCGCTGCGCGGATCGCGCTCTTGATCGTCACCTGGGCGATGCGGCTCGTCGCCGTGATCCTGGTCATCGCGACCTTCAACTTCGTGTTGGTCCGCGCAGCGCCCGGCGATCCCGCCATGGTGATGGCGGGGCAATCGGGCGGGGCCGACCCGAAGATCCTCGACGATCTGCGCAAGGAATACGGGCTCGACAAGCCGTATCTGGTGCAGCTCGCCACGCATCTCGGGCGCGTTCTCACGCTGGACCTCGGCTATTCCTATCGGCAGCGCCGGCCGGTCCTCGACCTCATCCTCGAGCGGCTGCCGGCGACGCTGCTGCTCACGCTCACGGCGTTCTGCCTCGCGCTCCTGATCGGCACGACGCTGGGCGCGCTCGCAGGGTTAGCCGCCGGAAGCATCGTCGATACGCTGTTCACGGTGCTCTCGCTGCTGCTTTACGCCACGCCGGTGTTCTGGCTTGGGCTGATGCTCGTCCTCGTCTTCTCCGTGACGCTCGGCTGGCTGCCGCCGTTCGGCTACGAGACCATCAACGCGAAGATGACGGCGATCGAACGCGTCTTCGACATCGCCAAGCACATGATCATGCCCGTCATGTCGCTGGCCGCGATCTATCTGGCGATCTACGCCCGCCTGATGCGCTCCTCGATTATCGAGGTATCGCACCAGGATTTCATCAAGACGGCGCGGGCCAAGGGCCTCGCTCCGGCCCGCATCGTGGTCGGCCACATGCTGCGCAACGCGCTGGTGCCGGTCGTGACGGTCGCCGGCATGCAGGCAGGCGCGCTCGTCGGCGGTGCGGTCGTGATCGAGACGGTGTTCGCCTGGCCCGGCCTTGGCCGGCTCACCTTCGAGGCCGTGTTGCAGCGCGACTATCCAGTGCTGCTCGGCATTTTCCTGATCCTGTCCATCATCGTGATTGCGCTTAACCTCGTGACCGACCTGATCTACCGCCTGATCGATCCGCGCATGACGACGGAAGCCGCCTGATGGACGCGCTCAGAGCCTTCCTGCGGCACCCGAGCGGAATGGCGGGGCTTGTCCTGCTCACCATCGTCCTGATCGTCGCGATCACCGCGCCTGTGGTCTTCCCCGTCTCGCCGTGGGAGATGAACGGCACGCCGTTCGCGCCGCCCGGCGAGGACGGGATGTGGCTCGGCGGCGATACGCTCGGCCGCGACGTCGCGGCAGGCGTGGCGCATGGCGCGCGGGTCTCGCTGCTGATCGGCATTGCATCCGCATTTGCCGCCATGATGATCGGCGTCGTGATCGGCGCCATCTCCGGCTATTTCGGCGGCAAGGTCGATCTCGTACTGATGCGGGTGACCGAGATGTTCCAGACGGTCCCCGCATTCATCCTGGCGATCCTTCTCGTTGCGACCTTCAGCCCCTCGTTGCTCACGATCATCCTCACCATTGGCGCAGTGAGCTGGCCGCCACTGGCGCGGCTGACACGCGCGGAATTCCTGCGGCTGCGCGGCCGCGAATTCGTCGAGGCCGCCTTGTGCCAGGGCGAGGGCACGGCCCGCATCGTGCTCGGTCACATCCTGCCGAACGCGATCTCGCCGATCCTTGTCGTCGTTTCGCTGACGGTGGCGACCGCGATCCTGCTGGAGAGCGCCCTCTCCTTCATGGGGCTCGGCGATCCCAACCTGATGTCCTGGGGTTTCATGATCGGCGCCGGGCGCACCGTCATCCGGCAGGCCTGGTGGATGAGCGTCTTTCCCGGGCTCGCAATCCTGATCACGGTGCTTGCCATCAATCTGTTTGGCGAGGGCCTGTCCGACGTACTCAATCCACGCGTCTCGAGGCGGCGCGCATGACAGTCTCAGGCGCGCAAGACCAGACATCCGTGCTCTCGGTCGAGAACCTCTCGATCGCGCTGCCCGAAGGCGGCGACCGGCCGTTCGCGGTCGAGCAGGTTTCGTTCGCGATCAATCATAACGAAGTGGTCTGCCTGGTCGGTGAATCCGGCTCCGGCAAATCGATGATTGCGCACGCGATCCTCTCGCTGCTGCCGAAGGGCGTCGACATCGTGTCGGGCGCCGTGAAGGTCGCAGGCCAGGATACCGCGGCACTCGACAGGCGCGCGCTTCGCCGTCTGCGCGGTGGCCGGGCCGCCATGATCTTCCAGGAGCCGTTGTCGTCGCTGAATCCGCTGAAGCGCGTCGGCGAGCAGATCGAGGAGACGATCCTCACGCACCAGCGCCCGGCGCCGTCTGCGGCCGATATCAAGGCCAGGGTGCAGGAGCTCCTGACTCAGGTCGGCTTGCCGAACCCGCCTCAGCTGGCCAACAGCTATCCGTTCGAGCTCTCCGGCGGCCAGCGCCAGCGTGTCATGATTGCGATGGCGATGTCGAACCAGCCTGAGCTGCTGATCGCGGACGAGCCGACGACGGCGCTCGACGTCACCACCCAGCGCCAGATCCTCCGCCTGATCGACGATCTCAGGCGCGACCGCGGCATGGGCGTGCTGCTGATCACCCATGATTTCGGCGTCGTGGCCGACGTCGCCGATCGCGTCGTCGTGCTGCGCCACGGCAAGGTGGTCGAGCATGGCACCGTCGAGGAAGTGTTGCGAAACCCGCGCGAGGCCTACACGCGCGAGCTGATCGACGCGGTTCCGAAGGCACACGTGAAACACCGCGAGACTGCAGCGCAGGCCGCGCCGCTGCTCGACGTCGTGGGCCTGCGCAAGACTTTTCGCGTCAAGCGCGGCTGGTTTCAGCCGCCCCGCGAAGTGGTCGCGGCCGACGGCATCTCGCTCACGCTGCACGAGGGCGAAACGCTGGCTGTTGTCGGCGAGTCCGGCTCGGGCAAGTCGACGCTTGGCCGCATGGTCATGCGGCTGACGGAGCCGGATTCCGGCGCGATTCGGCTGGGCGGCGAGGACTTGCGGCAGTTGCACGGCGAGGCGCTGCGGCAGGCGCGCCGCGGGCTGCAGATCATATTCCAGGACCCTTTCTCCAGCCTCGATCCGCGCCAGAAGGTCGGCGACGCCGTGGCGCGCGGCCCAATGGCTTATGGCACCGCGCGTGCCGAGGCGATGGCACAGGCGCGGCAATTGCTGGCGCGCGTCGGGCTGACGCCCTCGGCCGCGGATCGCTATCCGCACGAATTCTCGGGCGGCCAGCGCCAGCGCATCTGCATAGCGCGCGCACTCGCGCTGCGGCCGAAGGTGCTGATCGCGGACGAGGCCGTATCCGCGCTCGACGTCTCGGTCCAGGCACAGGTGCTTGCGCTGCTGGCCGAGCTGCGCCGCGAGATGCGGCTTGCGATGATCTTCATCACGCACGATTTGCGCATCGCGGCCGAGATCGCCGACCGCGTGATCGTGCTGCAACACGGCCGCATCGTCGAGGAAGGACCGACCGCCGCCGTGTTCACCAATCCGCGCGAGGCCTATACGCGCGACCTGCTCGATGCGATCCCCGGGCGTCGCTTCTTCGAGCAGCCGAGCTTTGCGCGACAACGCGAGGTGCTGGCATGATGCAAACGCTCCGCATAGTCTCGGGACGCACTATTGATTATGTTTCCGCTCCAGAACTCTGCAAGGACTGATCCGTGTCGCAAAGCAACATCATTCCCCTCCCCGCCGGCGCCCGCGAGCGGATCGAAGCCGCGGTGGAAGCTGCTTTCGCCGCGCAGATATCGACGACGATCGCCTTCTCGGCGATTCCGAGCACGCGCAGCCAGGAAGCCCCGTGCCAGGACATGATGGCGCGTCTGCTGCGCGAGCGCGGCTATGAGGTCGACGACTGGATCATCAATCAGGACGATCTCAAGGACTTGCCCGGCTACGGTCCGGTCGAGACCGATTTCTCGCGCGCCCGCACCGTGGTCGGGACCTATCGACCCGCAGAGGAGACCGGGCGATCGCTCATCCTGCAGGGCCATTGCGACGTCGTGCCCGCCGGCCCGCTCGACATGTGGAAACACCCGCCTTTCAAGCCCGTCATCGAGGACGGCTGGCTCTATGGCCGCGGCGCCGGCGACATGAAGTCCGGCACTATCGCCGCGCTTTATGCACTTGATGCACTGAAGGCGGCAGGGTTGGCGCCGAAGGGCCGCATCCATCTGCAGTCGGTGATCGAGGAGGAAAGCACCGGGGTCGGCGCACTCTCCACGCTGCAGCGCGGCTATCGCGCCGATGCCTGCCTGATCCCCGAGCCGACCGACGGCAAGCTGATGCGCGCCCAGGTCGGCGTGATCTGGTTCCGCCTCAAGGTCAAGGGCCTGCCGGTCCACGTCTCGCGCGCCGGCACCGGCTCGAATGCGATCAAGGCCGCCTTTCACCTGATCCAGGCGCTCGAAGGGCTGGAGGCCGAGTGGAACGAACGCGCCAAAAGCCATCGCTTTTTCGGCAAGCTCAACCACCCGCTCAATTTCAATCCCGGCATCATCAAGGGTGGCGACTGGGCCTCAAGCGTTCCGGCGTGGTGCGACGTCGATTGCCGCATCGGCATCCTGCCGGGCTGGAAGATCGCCGACTGCCAGGCCGAGATCGTCGCCTGCGTCGAGAAGGCCGCAAAAACCCACCCGTTCCTCGCCGACAATCCGCCCGAGGTCGTATGGTCCGGCTTTCTGTCGCCGGGCTATGAGGTGACCGATGCGCAGGATAGCGAGGCGGTGCTCGCAGCGGCGTATGAGGATGTATTCGGCGGTCCGCTCGAAGACGCCAGCTTCACCGGCCTCACCGACACGCGCTTCTACGGGCTCGATTACGACGTCCCCGCCTTCTGCTTCGGCGCCAGGATGGAAAATGCTCACGGCTTCGATGAGCGGGTCGAACTCGAATCCGTGAAGAAGGTCACCAAGACGCTGGCCCTGTTCATCGCCGGCTGGTGCGGCGTCGAGGAAACGTAAACACAAGAACGACACGGGAGGAGGTTTGTCATGGAAGGCAGCGGTGCAGGCGGAAAGCCTCTGGTCCAGACGCCGGACGACTTGCGTGCGCATTTCGGGCAACTCAGCCCGCTCGCCGAAAAGAAGGTGCTGCACCATCTGGACAAGTTCTGTCGCGACTTCATCGCGCTTTCTCCGTTCCTCGTGCTCGCGTCGAGCGACGGCAAGGGCAACGCCGACGCCAGCCCGCGCGGCGACGGGCCGGGTTTCGTCGCGGTGCTCGACGACAAATCGCTGTTGATCCCGGACCGGCGCGGCAACAACCGGGTCGATACGTTCGGCAACATCCTGGCATCGCCCGGCGTCGGTCTCATCTTCCTGGTGCCCGGTATCAACGAGACGCTGCGCATCAACGGCAAGGCGGAAATCACCCAGGACCCGGCGCTGCTGACGCCGCTCGCCGTGCAGAATATCGTGCCGACGATCGGTCTCAAGGTGCATGTCGACGAGTGCTATTTCCATTGCGGCAAGGCGCTGATGCGCTCGAAGCTGTGGAATCCCGAAGCGCAGGTCGAGCGCCATAGTTTTCCCACCCTCGGCCGCATCATCGCCGAGCAGACAGCGGCCGTGTCAGTGGACGTCGCCGAGAAGACCATGGAGGAAGCCTACCGGACCAGGCTCTACTGACGGCGTTCGCGTCCTGGCGCGAATTCCAGCCCTGAGTTCACCGGGGTTTCATGCGACATGCCAGGTCAAAAGACGCGACAATGCCGGGCCGACATCGGCTTGGCGTGGCAGATCGGTTCGAGCGCGCCCGCACGTGAAGGCCGCGCCCTATCGGGTTCGAGCAAACCTCGCCCGCGCGATCCTGATCTTCAGGTCAGATTAGGAGGCGGTCATTTCGCCGACGCCGACGTTCCAGCCTCGTCGATCAATTTCCAGGAAGAGCCTTCGAACTTCGCCATGCGCAACGATTCATAGGGAGCATAGTCCTGCGGCGTGGTGTTGAGCAGAACGCCGGGCAGCATCATCTTATAGCGCTGGCCCTTCAGGCTGGTCGCCTGCTTCAGGAGATTTTCGCGCGTCAGGTCGTCTCCGCACTTCGTGATCGCCTGGACGATGCCCTGCACGTTGACGTAGCCGGACAGGGCGACGAAATCGCCGGGGTTATCGTTCGGCACCCACTTCTTCATGAACTCCACATACTCCGTCACCTCGGGATCACCGGCCCAGGCGGGATCGCCGGCTTGCTTGGTGAACTGCGTCGTGATGATGCCTTGTGCGTTTTCGAAGCCGGCTGGCTCCAACACCGTCTTGACCGAGTTGGTCGGGCTGGCAAGAAATTGCAGCGGCGTCCAGCCGGTCTCCTTCACCTTGCGCAGCCCTTGCGCGGTGAATTTCGGCGTCGAGAAATACAGTAACGTGTCGGCGCCGGAATCCTTCAGGCGCACGATCTGCGAGTCAATGGTCGGCTCGGTTATTTCATAGGCGACCTCGGCCACAATTTTCACCTTGTCACCGAGCGCAGCCTTCAGCCCGGTCAGGAAGTCCTTGCCGTAGTCGTCGTTCTGATAGAGCACGCTGATCTTGGCGGCCGGCTTGTGTTTCAGGATGTATTGCCCAAAGGTTTTCCCCTCCATCTCGAAGCCCGGATACATCGGCACGGTCCAGGGAAAGTTCTGCGGGTCGGCGAAACGCCGGCCACCGGCAGAGACGAAGATGTGCGGCACCTTGGCGCCGTTCAGATATTTCTGGATCGCAACATTGGGCGTCGTGCCGACGGTGCCGACATCGGCGAGTACCCCGTCATCCTCGACCAATTTTCGGGTCTGTTCGATCGCCTTCGGCGGACTAAAGGCGTTGTCGAGCGAGAGCAGATTGATCTTGCGGCCATTGATGCCGCCGGCCTCGTTGACCATCTTGAAGTATCCGGTCATCACGCGGCCGTAGCTGGAGAACGCCGATGCCGGCCCGCTGTAGGGAACGGTTTGACCGATCTTGATTTCGGTGTCGGTGACACCGGGCCCGTATTTCTTTTCGGCGGCCGAAAGATCACCAATCGTCGCGACGGCCGTCACGGCAACCGCAGTTACCAATCCAAATTTCCGGATCATGCTTCCCTCCCCGTTAAAGTCCGCTTGAACGGATCTCGATTTAACGGTACACTAGCATACTAATTTTTGTTTTACAAGCAAGTCAGCCTGTTTCTTTTGTCGCAGACCTGAAGCGGATGCACACCGCGCGCCTGCTCTTCTAGTCGCACGCCCGGGACTCGCCTTCGGTTTCCTGCAGCTCGATCCGGTCGATCTCCGCGAACCATTCATCCGCGATATCAAGATCGGTTGCGAAGTTCATGGGATCGGCGTGGCCGCAGATCACGTCGGCAAAATGCCAGACCGCCACGGCCAGCACCTGATCTTTGGCCAACACCGCGACCTTGAGCGGATGCCTGGCGCCAACACCGCGTGCGCTCTGGTAGCCGTCGGCGATGCAATAGAGCTCAAGCCGAACCTTGCCGGCCGCTACCGCCTGCACCGATACCTCGATGTCGCAAAAGCCGAACGCGGGATCGTCGCGAGACCCTTCCGCATAGAAATAGAATGCACCGATGGTGCCATGCGCGCACGCTCCCAATGTGCGGTCGCGCGGCACCTGCGGGTCCGGCCTTGCCGGCGTGCGCGGCGGGAGCAGCCCGAGCGAACAGAATTGACGGTAGGAATAGCAAGTACCCAGAACAACCTCCCTGTTTCAACGCGTCCTCAAGCCGGCGCCTCGGCTTTGAGACCCAGCAATGCCATCGCATTGCCCGTAAGCGTCTCACGCGCGAGGCTCAGTGCCCGCTCGGCAAACTCCGCCGGTCGATCCTGCTTGATCGTGAACGGGTAATCCGATCCCGCCACCACGCGGTCCTTGCCGACCTTGGTCACCAGATAGTCCAGCGCGACATCGTCATAGAGGATGGTGTCGTAATAGAACGACTTCACCATCTCGCCGGGATCGCGCGGAAACAGGCTATCCAAAGGCGGCCCGACGGTCCGAGCGTGCCTCAGCCGCGGCAGGATCCAGGGCAGCGCGCCGCCGCCATGGCTCAACAGAATCCGCAGTTCCGGAAACCGCTCGGTTACGCCGTTGGTCATCAGCGATACCGCTGCAAAGGCGGTTTCGAGCGGAAATGCCGCAACTGCCGCCAGTTCGGGCCGACCGCCCATCCGATCGAGACCAAGCGGATGCAGCGGATGGACCATCACCATCAGCCCCGCCTGTTCGGCCGCGGCATAGATCTCGTGCAGCCGCGCATCGCCGAGCGGAATACCGTTGATGTGGCTGCCGATCTCGATGCCGCGCAGGCCGAGCGACTTGATCTCATCCAGCCGCTTGATGGCGAGAGGCGCATCCTGCATCGGAGCCATGCCGATACCGATGAATTTCGCGGGATAGGCATTGCAGAGCTCGGCAATGCCTTCATTGACATGTCGGCACAGCGCGTCGGCATCCGCGGCCGGAAACCAGTGCGACAGCAGTTCAGGCATTGGCGAGATCACCTGAACGTCGACATCGTCAGCCGACATGTCGTCGATGCGGCGCCCGGCATCCCAGCTTCGGGAATCGATGACGCGGAACACCTTGCCACCGACCATCACCGCAGCCCCATCAGCTCCCTTGCGCTCGATCGAAGGCCAGAGCGGATTTCGCCCGGCTGCTTGCGGAATGCTGGCGGGAACGAAATGGGTATGGATATCGATGGCCTCGGCCACAACGCGCTTCCCCGATATTGTTATGCACCGCACCAATTCCCGCCCACATTCTCCGAGCAGATCTTGCGATGTTACTTTACAAGCAGGTTGGACTGTTTTTAATATGGATGCAATCGAAGAATGAATGGCATGGTTTTGCGGACCTCGCTCAACCGACCAGCGAAAAAAACGCGGCGATCAAGACTGCATCAGGGAGCGAAAGCGGAAATTGACGGCGCCCATCGAAAACATCGTGATCGCAGGTGCGGGCCAGGCTGGCGGCCGGGCGGCGGAAGCGTTGCGCGCCCGAGGCTTTCAGGGCGCCATCACCATTCTCGGCGAAGAACCTCACCCGCCCTACGAGCGGCCGCAATTGTCCAAGGCGATGCTGCACAGCCCGGACGTGCCGGTGGCCTATATCAAGCAGGCCCGGGATTGGAACGACGTGCTGAATGTTCGGCTCGAAACCGGTGCGACGGTAATCGATTGCGACGCCGGTCGCCGCACGGTATCGACAGGGGATGGCCGCTCGTTCGCCTTCGACCGACTGCTGATCGCGACCGGCACGCGGCCGCGCCGGCTCGCGGCTCTGAAAAACTCGGGGATCGAAATTCAGTATCTGCGCAACGTCGAGGATGCGCTGCGCTTTCGCAAATCCGTTCAGCACCGGTCCCGCATCGTGATCGTCGGCGGCGGCGTGATCGGACTGGAGGCGGCCTGTGCCGCCGCCAAGAACGGATGTCGTCTCACGGTGATCGAGAGCGAATTTCGGCTGTTGGCGCGGGCGTTCCCGGCGGCTGTCAGCGACCTCGTCGCCGCGAGGCATCGCCGCCATGGCGTTGATTTCATCTTTGGCGCGACCGTGATCGGAACGACGCCTGACGGCGTCGAGCTCAGCAATGGCGAGACGATCGAGGCGGATCTCGTGCTGGTCGGCATTGGCGTCGAGCCGGTGCCAACGGTGGCCGAACGGCTTGGACTGCCATCGCAAGGCGGGATCGCCGTCGATGCCTGTGGCCGCACCGCGGTATCAGGCGTGTTCTGCGCCGGCGACGCCGCGCTGCAATTCAGCCGCTGCCACGGCCGCGCGATCCGCGTCGAGACCTGGGCAAATGCGCAGAACCAGGCGATTTCAGTGGCCGGCAACATGATCGGCGAAACCAAGGAGTATAGCGATCCGCCCTGGTTCTGGACCGACCAGTATGACCTGAACATCCAGGTCGCCGGCGACATGCTCGATGCCGATCACATCGTCCGCGGCAACGAACGTTCGGGAAAGTTCTCGATTGTAGCGATGCGCGGCTCGGATGTGGTCGGTGCGCTATCGGTCAATGCGGCCAAGGAGATGGCCATGCTCAAGCGCGTGATCGCGACAAACGCCAGGCCGTTGCGCGCCGACCTTGAATCGCCCGCCTACGATCTGCGGGCCGCCTTGAAATGACAAACAAAGAACCTTCCAGGGAGAGACAGCAATGAACGCGTTCCAACGGATGAATACCGCGCTCATGGTCGACAAGGAACAGCAGATATTCAAGGTCTCGCGCCAGACCTTTGTCGACCCCGATATTCTCGAGGCCGAACGCGCGCGGATCTTCGACAAGTGCTGGCTTTATCTCGGCCACAGTTCTGAATTGCCCAAACCCGGCGACTTCGTCACCCGCCAGGTCGGCGGCCGCAGCATCCTGTTCGCGCGCGACGCCAAAGGAACGCTGCGCGCCATGCTCAACACCTGCCCTCACCGCGGCGCGCAGGTTTGCCGCGAGAAACATGGCAACGCCAAATCATTCCAGTGCTTCTATCACGGCTGGGTGTTCGGGCTCGACGGTGCGCTGCGCAGCCAGCCCGGCGAAGCCTCTTATGCCCCCGATTTCAAAGAGCGCAGCACCTCCAACATGCAACTGGTGCCGCGTTTCGAGGGCTATCGCGACTTCAACTTCGTCTGCTTCGACAAGAACGCCGAAAGCCTCGACAGTTATCTTGGTCAAGTAAAGGAGTATCTCGACGTCATCTCCGATCAGGCCGAAACCGGAATGACAATCGTCGGCGGCACGCAGGAATATTCGATGCGCGCCAACTGGAAGCTGCTGACCGAAAACTCGATCGACGGCTATCACGCGCTGACCACGCATGCCACCTACTTCGACTATCTGAAGGCCACCAATGGCGGCCTCGCCCCGGTGCCGCTGGATGGCGCTGCGCGCGATCTCGGCAACGGACACGCCGTGCTCGAATACAAGGCGCCCTGGGGCCGGCCGGTCGCGCAATGGATCCCGTCATGGGGCGATGCGGGCAAGCAGGAGATCAACCGGCTGTATCAAGGGCTGGTGAAGCGCTACGGCGAAGAGCGCGCCACCCGCATCGCGCTCTATAACCGCAATCTGTTCGTCTTCCCCAATCTTGTCGTCAACGACATCATGGCCGTTACGATTCGGACGTACTACCCGCTGGCGCCGGATTTCATGAACATCAGCGCCTGGGCACTGGCACCGAACGAGGAGACCGATTGGGCCCGTAAATACCGGCTGTACAATTTCCTGGAATTTCTGGGGCCCGGTGGTTTCGCGACGCCTGATGATGTGGAAGCGCTCGAACAATGTCAGCGCGGCTTCCGCAACTCCGCCGAGGCCCAGTGGAACGATATCTCCAAGGGCATGGGCAAGGAAACGCCGGCCTATGACGACGAACTGCAAATGCGCGCGTTCTGGTCGAATTGGAACAGGCACGTGTTCCAGGCAACCGTTTGAAGCAGGAGCCGGCGATGCAAAACATATCCCGCTCGGAGATCGAGGATTTCCTGTTCACCGAGGCTGATCTGCTCGACGAATGGCGCTTGCCGGAATGGCTCGAACTGTTCACGGAGGACGCAAGCTACTATGTGCCCTCGACCGACGTTGCGGCGGATGCCTCGCCCGAAAAGACTTTGTTCTATGTTGCCGACGACCGCTTTCGCCTGAGCGAGCGCGTCAAGCGGCTGATGAAGCGCACCGCGCATGCCGAATTTCCGCACTCACGCACGCGGCACCTCGTCAGCAACGTTCGAATCAGGAACCGCAAGGACGACGAGATCGAGGTCGGTTCGTCCTTCATCACCTACCGCACCAAGGATGGCATCACCGACACTTACTTCGGCAGCAACCGTTACCGGCTGGTTGTCGACAACGGGGCCATTCGCATCCGGGAAAAGCGATGCCTGCTCGACAGCGAGGGGCTTCGCACGCAGGGCCGCGTGAGCATCATCCTTTGAAGAAATGGCAGCAATGGACAAGAAACTGAAAGATAATGTTGCCATCGTCACCGGCGCGGCCAAGGGCATCGGCCTTGCAATCGCCGAGCGGTTAGCAAGAGACGGCGCCAGGCTCGTGCTTGCTGATCTCGACGAAGCCGGGTTGAAACAGGCTTCCACCCATCTCGGCAAGGAATTCGGCGCTGAAGTCGCCACGCATGCCGGCGACCTCGCGGATCAGGGTACTGCGGAAAAGACCATCAATCTCGCAAGTGAGTGCTTCGGCCGCCTCGACATCCTCGTCAACAATGCCGGCGGCGGCATCATCAAGGCCTTTGCCGAGCAAACACCGGAAACGCTAAAAACCACGATCGACCGCAATCTGTGGACCGTACTGTGGTGCTCCTGGTACGCGGTCCCCAAGATGCGCGCGCAGGCGTATGGCCGCATCATCAACCTCGGCGCCGATTCGGTTCGCAACGGCCTGTGGGACCATGCCGCCTACAACGCCGCCAAGGGCGGTGTTCATGGCCTCACCACCGGCATGGCGCGCGAATTTGCCAGGGACGGCATCACGGTCAATACGGTCGCGCCCTGCGCGGTGAATACGCCGCAGATGGTGGCGATCACCAAGAGCAACCCCGCACTCGCCGCCAAGTTCGTCAGCGTCATCCCCATGGGCCGTCCGGCCGAAATGGAGGAAGTCGCTTCGATGGTCTCTTATCTTGCTTCCGCCGAAGCCTCGTTCGTGACCGGCCAGGTCATCAGCGTCAACGGCGGCAGCACCATGCTCTAGGGTTTTTCAATGGGTGAGACAGTCGTGCTCTGCTCGGCAAGCGAAGTGATCGAAGGTGAGATCAAGCAGGCCCCCCTGCCTGACGGAACCAATGTTGCCTTATATCGGGTGGACGGGACGATCTACGCCACCGCAGATATGTGCACCCATGGCGAGGCGTCACTGGCTGAGGAAGGTATCATTACCGGCAAGACCGTGGAGTGCACCTTTCACTTCGGTACGTTCGACGTCACCACGGGCGAGCCGACCGGCATGCCTTGCGAAATTGCATTGAAAACCTATCCCGTCGCCATCGTTGACGGAAACGTTCAGATCGAGGTCTAGAAATGGCGAGCCGTCCTGACCATGTCCCCGCTCCGCTGAAATCCGCCCGCCGCACGCTTGGAACAGCGCGGCGGCGAACCCAAGCCGAACGCACCGAGGCAACGCGGACGCGCATCCTGAAAGCCGCATCGGAACTCATTCGCCGGCGCGGCTACGCGCGCTTTCGGACCGCCGACGTTGCCGCCGAGGCGGGCCTGTCCCGCGGCGCGCAGCTTCATCATTTTCCGACCAAGGATTCGCTTGTTGTCGCCACCCTCGAATATGTGTTCGAACAGGCCCAGGTGCAGAGCCGGCGCCGCGCCGCAGCGGTGAACCGGCCGCGCGACCTGATCGAAGCTGTGATCGAAGACGCCCGCGAGTTCTTCTTCAGCGAGCATTTCATGGTGGCGATCGACATCGTGCTGTCGACGTCGACCGACCAGGCCGTCCGCAAGCAGATCCTGGATATCTCCCGCAAAGCGCGCCGACCGGTAGAGACGGCCTGGACCGAAGCGCTGGCGGCGAGCGGCGTACCACCGTCCCTGTCGGCCGACATCGTGGCCCTGACGTTAAGTCTCGTCCGCGGCATGGCGCTGCGCACGCTGTGGGACAACGATCCCAAATGGTTCGATGAACTGTTCGCTGTCTGGCGGAGGATGATCAAGATTTTTCTGGAATCCCAACATCCGAAGGCACGGGCGCGATGAACAACGGCCGCGCCACGCCCTTGATCACCTCGGTCTGCTACGTGCGTCTCGCCGTCAGCGAGCCGAGCGCCAGCGCTCGCTTTATGTCCGATATTTTCGGCCTGCAGCGCGTCGCCGATCAGGATGGTGAGATCGCCTTTCGTTCCGACGATCGGTTTCGCACGGTGAGCCTGGGTGGGAATTCTGCCGATGGCGCCAGCGTGGGGATCGAAGTGTGGGATAATATGGCGCTGGAGGAGATCGGCCGGCGATTGCACGAAAATGGCTTCACGGTAAAGGAGGCATCGGCGAGCGACTGCCGGCGTCGCTATGTACAGTCGGCGCTCCTGACGGAAGACGCATCGGGCAACCAGATCGATCTTGCCGTCCGTCCGACCAGGAGTAGCCGCCGATACTTTCCGCCGCGCGATGCCGGCATCGTCGCATTTCACGGCGTCGGCATTCGTACCACCGACCATGCCCGCGACCTCGCGTTCTGGCGCGCGCTTGGCGCCGAGGTCAGCGATTGGGTCGGCGACATCGCTTATCTGCGAATCGACGGATTGCACCACCGCGTGGCCCTGTACCCGTCGAAGCGCAATGGGCTCCTGTATGCCGCGTTCGAGGTCGAGGCGCTCGATCAGATCATGCAGAACAGCTACTTCATGCAGGAAAGCCAGATCAGGATCGTACAGGGCCCGGGCCGCGAGGCCGCCTCTCGGCAGATGTTCCTGCACGTCGAGGGCCCGGACGGCCTGATATTCTCTTATGTGAACGGCATGACGGAGCTCGACGGCAAGCCGCGGCGGGCGCGGCAATTTCCGCTTGCTGCCAACTCGCTCTGCGACTGGGGCAGCGAAAGCAAGGACGTACCGGAACTGAGCGCGCCGGGCGGATGACAGGAGAGCAACATGATCCAGCTAAAAGATGTCAGCTACGTTCGCCTCGGTTCGCCCGATCTCGAATCGGCGGAGAATTTCGCGACCGCCTGTCTCGGCCTCCAGATTGCCGAACGCGGCAAGAAGGATCTCTATCTTCGCTCCGACGAGCGCGCCCACACGCTGTGCTATTCGGAAGGCGATCCGAACGATCAGACCGTCGGCTTCGAAGTCGAGGACGAGACAAGCCTGCAGGAGGCGGCCGCAACGCTGGAACGGCTCGGACACGCCGTTCATGCAGGGACGGCGCAGGAAGCCGAGCGACGCAAGGTAAGGGCGTTTATCGGCTTTCGCGATCCGACGGGCAATCATATCGAACTGGTGGTGCGTCCGGAGCGCAGCGGTCGCCGCTATTTTGCCAGCCGCGATGCCGGGATCACCGGTTTCAGCCATATCGGCCTCAACTCCACCGATCCGGCCCGCGACGAACGGTTCTGGACCCAGGTCTGCAATGCGCGCGTCAGCGACCGCATCGGCGACATTCCGCTGATGCGCGTCAATGCGATCCACCACACCATTGCGCTGGTGCGGGCGCCGAAGGCCGGCATCCAGCACATCAACCATCAGGTCGAGAGCAGCGACGACGTGCTGCGCTCATACTATTTCCTCAATGAGCGCCGTGTGCCGATCGTGTTCGGCCCCGGCCGGCATCCGACCTCGGGGGCTCGCTTCCTCTATTTCAAGGGACCGGACGGCATGATCTTCGAATACTCGGTTGGCGTCGACGAGATCGAGGACGAGGCCACGCACCGGCCGCGGCAATTCGGCTTTGAGCCGACCAGTTTTTGCATGTGGGGCGCAAAGCCCGCCGGCATGGCCTTGCCCAACAACTGAAAGCGAACAAGCATGGATCTGGGGCTGAAGGGGCGCACCGCCATCGTGTGCGCGGCAAGTCAGGGGCTTGGCAAGGCCAGCGCGATGGCGCTGGCCCGTGAGGGCGTTATTCTCTTTATCGCCGCGCGCCGCGGCGACGTCCTGGAGAGCGCCGCCGATGAGATCGCATCCGCGACCGGCCGCCGGCCTGGAACCATTGTTGCCGATGTGACAACCAAGGAGGGCCGCGACGCCATTCTCGCCTCCTGCCCGGCTCCCGATATTCTCGTCAACAATGCCGGCGGGCCGCCGCCGGGCGATTTTCGCAAATTCGAGCGAGAGGACTGGATCAAGGCGCTCGACGGCAACATGCTGGCGCCGATCGCGCTGATCAAGGCGACGCTGGACGGCATGATCGCACGGAAATTCGGACGCATTGTCAACGTGACCTCGCATGCGGTGAAGGCGCCGGTCGCAATGCTGGCGCTGTCGAACGGCGCCCGCAGCGGCCTCACCGGCTTTGTTGCCGGATTGGCGCGCTCGATCGCCGAGCACAATGTGACGATCAACAATCTGCTGCCCGGCACTTTCGATACCGATCGGCTGAAATCAAACCTTGCCGCACTGGCGAAAAACTCCTCCCGTGAAGTGGGCGCGGTCACCGAGGAGATCAGGACCGCCAATCCGACCAAACGGTTCGGCCACCCCGATGAATTCGGTGCGACCTGCGCGTTCCTGTGCTCGGCACAAGCCGGCTACATCACCGGGCAAAACATCCTGATCGACGGCGGCGCTTATCCCGGCACGTTCTGACCGCGGCTTAGGTGTCGCACAAGGTCACGCAGGCGCGATCCCTGCGCCGCCGGTTCATGCGCTGGCTTTGCGGGGCGCTTCTGCAAAAGCCTTCGCTACTTCGCGGAGTTGGTATTTTTGCACCTTGCCAGCCGGCGTCTTTGGCAGGTCGGGGACGATCTCGACGCGTTCCGGCCAATACTGCTTCGCGACCTTGTGCTCCGCCATCAGCGCCTGCACGGCAGCCAGATCGAGCGTCTGGCCAGGACGCAGCACCACGAAGGCGCAGGCCCGTTCTCCCAGCCGCGGATCCGGATACCCGACGATCGCGGTCGCAAGCACGGCGGGATGCTTGAACAGCAGGTTCTCGATATCGAATACCGGCACGTTCTCGCCGCCGCGAATGATGATGTCCTTGATGCGGCCGTCGATGCGGATATAGCCCTCGTCGTCCATATAGGCCATGTCGCCGGTGTCAAACCAGCCCTCGGCATCGAACGGCTCCAAGTCCGCGCGTTTGTAGTAGCCGAGGCACATCTGCGCGCCGCGCACCTTGAGCAGCCCCTTCTCGCCGACCGGCGCCGGAGAGCCGTCCATGCGGAGCACTTTCACGGCAACGCCCTCCAGCGGGCGGCCGTCGGTCTTCGACGATTTCTCGAGCGCCCGCTCGGGTTCGGTCAGCGTGCCCGACAGCGCTTCCGTCATGCCCCATAGCGAACAGACCTTGAGATCGAGCTCGCGATAGACGCGATCGATCAGCGCCGGCGGAATGGGCGCACCGGCACAGAGAAACTTGCGCAGAAGCTCGGGCTTTGCCGCACCGGCGGCGACCGCCTCGCACATGTCGGCGAGGAACGTCGCCGCTCCCGCCGAGTAAGTGACACCTTCATCGGCCATGATCCCGATGCCCCGCTTCGGCTCCCATACGTCCTGGAAGACGAGCGTGGCGCCGATCTTGAAGCCGAGCAGCATGCCAGCCGCGAAACCGGTCATATGGCCGAGCGGCGAGCAGACCAGCATCGTATCGTTCGCATCGAGACCGAAACGGCTGGCGAGTGCGATGTTGCACGCCAACAGCGTATTGAGACAGTGCATCACGCCCTTGGGCGATCCTGTTGTGCCCGACGTGAACATCAACACCGCCATCTGGTCGGCGGGAAGCGCGCCTATCTCGCCGATCGGAGGCGGGCCAAGACGCTCGGTTCCGGACAACAGCGCCTGCTCGAAGCTGTTCGCCCCCTCCCCATCGACAGCGACAATATGCTGCAGTTTCGGCAATTTGGGACGCAACGACTGCGCCATCGCCTCGTAATCGAACCCGCGGAACGACTTGGGCACTATCAATAGCTTGGTTTCGGCGAAGTCGAGCATGTAACTCAATTCATGCTCGCGGAAGATCGGCATCAGGGGATTGATGACAGCCCCGACCCTGAACGCGGCCAATGCGATCACCGCAAATTCCCACCAATTGGGAAGCTGTACGGAGATGACGTCGCGAGGGCCGATGCCGAGTTGCTTCAACGCCGCGGCCGCGCGCGAAACCAGATCCCCGAGTTCAGCATAGGTCAGGCGCTTCGGCTCTGTGCGATCAGCACGGTCGGCCAGCAGCGCGAGTTTCTCCGGCGTGGCAGCAACCGTTTGCTGAAGAAATTCGTCAAAGCTCCTGTCGATCCAAAATCCGCTGGCGCGCATCGATCGCGCGTGGGCGACGGGATCGAATCTATGTTCGCTCATGCGTTTCCTCCATGACGTTAGATACGGCTCTTGGCGAGTTATTTGTTCGCTAGTGTACTATTTTTGGCATGGACCGCAACCGCAAAATCCGGCGGCACGCTCCTGCCACACCCCTCGAACTGATTTGTCATTCCTGAAAACTGTCGAGCGCATCCAGATCGGCCATCGCCGTCGTCATGCGCTCGATCATGGTGAGCGTCGTGTCCTCGGGCTGCATGTTCGGCAACAGCGGCGAGTGGCATAGCGTGATCGTCCACATCGCCAGCGCATGCACGATCTGCTGCCGGTAGCGCAGAAAGCTGAGGTCGAAGTCCGGTTTGACGCCGGTCTCCTCCGCGAACCGCTCGATATAGCGGGCCAGCAGCTCGCGCTCCCAACTCCGGCGATTATCGGGTGTCAGTGACGCCGTCACGGCATAGGCGAAATCGCGTAACCAGTGCCCGCGCGAAAGACATTGCCAGTCACATAGCCCCATTTGGCCAGCGCCGGTCCGGTACCAGTTACCAATATGCACGTCGGAGTGAATGAGGCCCTGCGGCTCGCTATCATGCAGCGCAAGCGCGCGCATCGTTGCCGGCCAGACATCGTCACGGCGCGTCATCACTCCTGCAGGAATGACGTGGGCCGCGGCGTCAAACGCTTTCCTCGTGTAGTACTCCGTACCCATTTTCGCAGCACCGATGGTGAACCATCGGGGGTAACTGGCGAGCCAGCGGTAGCGTTCGGCCAGCGTCGGATCGCCGTAGAAGCGGCCGTGCAGCGACGCCAGCAGATCGACCATGTCGTCGGCCATGTCGCGCGTGACATATGTCTTGTGATTGCAGAATGTCGCGGATTTGGTCGCGACCAGATCTTCCAGCAGATGGATCGCTGCAAACGTCCGCCGATCGTAGGCGGAATGATAGCAGAGCGGAGCTTCTATCTCGAGCTGAGGACGGATCTGCGTAAAGAAACTCCCCTCCACGCGCGCCGTGCCGTTAAAGCCGCCGATCATGCGGGTGACGATGCTCGGCAGCGACTTGGTGAAGATCGAGGCCGGCAATCCGGCCCGGCGGCCCTCCTCGTTGTACGAGACCTTTAACCGATGCCGCTCATGCGTTCCCGCACTCGCCGCCTTGACCTCGACCTGCGTAACGGCGGCTCCCGGAACCTTGCCGCAGAGGACTGCCGTCAACCATTGCGGCGTCACGGCGTAAGGCGTACACGGCACGTCGTCGAACCGGCGCGCCTTTGGCCGCGCCAGACGCTCGTAAGCCACGCGCCCCCCGATTTTCAGCGCGGCCAGGGCCGTATCTGTCGATTGCCCCATTTATTCAACTCCCCGTTAGGTACGCAAATCTCACCCGATGACGCGGGCTTGCCGTAGTTCACCGATCATCTCGCGCGAAAGCCCGATTTCGCCGAGCACATCGTCGGTGTGCTGCCCGAGCACCGGCGGCGGCCTGCCTGCGCGGCGCTCCGCCCCGTTGATCAGAACAGGGTGACCGACGCCCTTCAGCCGACCCGCCGTCTGGTGTTCGTAGTCGACAATGATGCCGCTGGCCTTGGTGTGCGGGTGGTCGAGCAATTGCGCGATCGAATTGATCGGCGCACAGGGCACGCCGACGCCAGTCAGCACGTCATTCCAGTGCGCGACGGATTTTTGTTTCAACGCGACCTGGACATGACCGAGGGTTTCTTTGCGGTGCGCAACGCGGTCCGCATTGGTCCTGAATCTGATATCGTCGACGATCGCGTTCAGGCCGGTGACCGCGCAAAACTTGCGCCAGAGATTATCGTTGGCGACCCCGATCATGATCGGACCATCGGCCGCCTCGAAGGCCTGATAAGGGCAGAGCGATTCATGGCTCGATCCGCATTTCGGCGGCTGCACGCCGCGCTCCCAGAAGGTCTGCAGATTGTAGCCGAGCAGTCCCAGCGCAGTTTCGAACAGTGAGACCTGGATCTCGCCGCCCTTCCCGGTTTTTTCCCGCGCATACAATAGCGCCAGAATGCCGCTGAAAGCATGCACGCCAGTCATCTGGTCGATCGGCGAGATCGGACTGCGGATATAGCCGCCATCCTCGTCGCCAGTCATCGACATCACGCCACAAAACGCCTGCAGGATCACGTCATAGCCCGGTGAGTTCTTCAGCGGCCCCGCGCGGCCGAAGCCGGAGATGCTGCAATGGATCAGGCGGTCGTTCAGGGTGCGCAGCGTCGGTGCATCGATGCCGAGGCGTTCGGCAACACCGGTTCCGAAACTTTCGATGGCGACGTCGGCGGATTTTGCCAGCGCATGAACGATCTCGCGCCCCTTTTCCGATTTCATGTCGACGGCGATGCTGCGCTTGTTGCGGTTGGCACTGAGAAAGACCGTGCCGAGGCCCGGCGCTGGGAACGGCGGCCAGCCGCGCGTTTCGTCGCCGTGGCCGACGGTCTCCACCTTGATGACATCGGCGCCGAGATCGCCGAGATATTGGGCGCATAACGGACCCGCTAGGACTTTCGACAGGTCGAGGACGCGGATGCCGTTCAGGGGTTTAGACACTGCTGTTCTCTCGATTGGAGTTGTGCGCGCCGCGATAGCGGGTGTTTCCAAGCCGGCCTCACTCAAGCGCCCGGCTGGGCTGAGCAGAAGGCGCCCGCCATATAGGCGGGAAAGCCATATTTCGTGACCAGCAGGTAATCCGCCGCGCGGCGCTGATCCTCGGAGAAGCTGGTCCGCCATTGGTCTGCGACAGCGTATGCCCGCGACAGCCGCTCGCGCAGCGCACGTTTCTCGTCGGTAACAGGCTCCGCTTCCAGCCAGAACGCGGACTGCGCAATGACGCCATCGAAGGCCGGCATATTCTTCTGCCCATGAAAGCCGGCGCGAGCGAACGCATTTGAAAGTGTTGCATCGGCGCCGGCCTGCAGCATCTCGGAGACCGCCGCGACCGCCTGTTCGACGGGCGCCGGAATGCCTCCCACCTTGCGAAGCCGGTCATGATCGAGCCGACCGAGAAACAGCGTCCTGATCATGTTGCGCGGCTCGCGCCGCTGGATGAGTTTTGAGAATATCTGCATCTCGGTGCGGATTGCCGCATCAAATGGCTGCGGCAATCCTTGCGCGACGCAATCGAGAATGGCGAGCGGCGCCGGGTAGTGTCCGAGCGTCTCGTTCAGAACGCATTCCCGCTTCCGCGCGATGATCGAGGCTGCATCATCGACATCCGCCGGCCGCCATCCAGCACGATCCCAAGGCTGCGACGCCGACGAATGCGACAGCACCCATCGTTCCGCCGCGGCCACCTCTTCACCGGCAGGAACCAATTCGTCGACCACGCCGGCGGCGACAGCGGCCTGCCCGGACAGCCGCGCGCCCTCCAACAGGATCGGAAACGCCTTTTCGATTCCAGCCAGGCGTGGCAATCGTTGGGTTCCCCCGCCCCCCGGCAACAGCCCGACCAGCGACTCCGGCAAGCCAAACGCGACCTTGGGATCATCGACCATGACCCGATAATGGGTCGCCAGCGCCAATTCACCGCCGCCGCCAAGCGCCAGACCCGCGATCGCGGCCGCAACCGGCTTGCCCGCGGTTTCGATTCCGCGCAGCGCCTGGCTGAGACGAAAGAAATGGTCGAACGCCACGCGGTCGCGCGTCTCGGCCGGCGCCGCCATGATCATGTCGTAGGCCGACCCAAGCTCGGCGAGGTCGGCTCCGGCACAGAAGGCCGATGCCTTTCCCGAGCGGATGACCACACCCTTCACGTCGCTGCCTCGGAGCCACCGGCTAAAGACCGCGAGTTCGGCGATCGCGGCGTTGGAGAACACATTCATCGGACGGCCAGGCATGTCGAAAACAAGATGCAGGACGTTGTTTTCGCTGCGTTCGGCCCGGAATTGCTGCAACTCTCCCAATGCGTCCATGGGCTTCCTCTCCGCCGTCATTTTTCGCCCTATAGCATATCGTATATCTGCGTACTAGTTTAAACGAGCGGCTTTGCCGCGGTGAAAAACTCTCAACGAAGCTGCTGCGAACCGCGTATGAAAGTTCTGACACAGATGCCATCGACTGGTGGCGCGCAAAAAGCCCGCGGCGCCAGCTTGCCTTTTAACACCTTGGCACATATAGTACACTACCTAACTAATTTGATGTGGACATGTCGATGATCGAGCGCACCATTTTCCGCGAGGAACATCATATTTTCCGGGAATCGGTCCGGCGCTTCGTCGATCGCGAGATCGTGCCGTTTCATGCGCAGTGGGAAAAGGACGGCATTGTGCCACGGGAACTGTGGCTCAAGGCCGGCGCCGAAGGCCTGCTCTGTTGTACGGTGCCCGAGGAATATGGTGGCATGGGCCTGGACTACCTGTTCGACGTGGTCGTGTTCGAGGAATTATGGCGCTCCGGCGCCAGCGGCCCGGGATTTCTGATTCACACCGACCTCGTCGCGACCTATCTGCTTTCATTCGGAACCGAAGCGCAAAAGCGGCAATGGCTGCCGAAGATGGTGTCGGGCGAAGCCATCGGTTCGCTCGGCATGACGGAACCTCATGCAGGCAGCGACCTCAAGGCGATCCGGACCCGCGCGGTGCGCGATGGCGATGATTTCGTCATCAACGGCCAGAAGGTCTTCATCTCGAACGGCCAGCTCTGCGATTTCGTGGTGCTGGCGACCAAGACCGATGGCAGCGCCGGCGCCAAGGGCGTGACGCTGTTCATTGTCGAGAGCAATCGGCCCGGCTTCCAGCGTGGCAGAAATCTCGAAAAAATCGGCATGAAGGCGCAGGATACTTCCGAACTGTTCTTCGAGAACATCCGCATCCCCGCCACCAATATGCTGGGACAAGAAGGCAAGGGTTTTGCGTTGATGATGACGAAGCTGTCGCAGGAACGCCTCGCCCAGGCGATCCGCTCGGCCACCGTCACCGAAACCGTGCTGGACTGGACCGTTGAATATACGTCGGACCGCAGCGTGTTCGGTCAAAAGCTTGCGAACTTCCAGAATACCCAGTTCAAGCTCGCCGATCTCAAGACCAAGGCGACGGTCGCCCGCGTCTTTACCGATCGATGCATCTCGCTCTTCATGGAAGGAAAGCTCGATCCGGTGGACGCCGCGATGGCCAAGATGTTTACTTCCGAGCTTCACTGCGAAGCGGTCGATGAGTGCCTGCAATTGTTCGGCGGCTGGGGCTATATGACGGAGTATCCGATCGCGCGTGCTTATATCGACGCCAGGATCGTCAAGATCGCGGGTGGATCAATCGAGATCATGAAGACCATCATCGCCCGCCAGATGTTCGCGCAATGCGGTTTTGCGCTTGCCAAGAGCGGCTGAGCTCGCCGGTCGGCTAACGTCGGCGGCCCAAACAAAACAACGGCCAAAGCGCCGCAAAACAAGGGAGTGAGATTTGAAAGGTCTATCAGGCAAGGTAGCGATCGTTACCGGCGGCGGCCAGGGTATCGGGCGCGCCATCACCCTTCGGCTCGCCGAAGAAGGCTGCAAGGTCGCGATTTTCGATATCAATCCCGACGCCGGACATGAGACGGCGAAACTGGCGCCGAAGTCGGCGATCACGACCTACACCGTCGATGTCGGCGAGCGCGCCTCGGTGGATCGCGCGGTCGCGCAGGTCGAGGCCGAACTCGGACCGATCTGGGTTCTCGTCAACAACGCCGGCTGGGATCGGCCGATGCCGTTCCTGAAGACCGACAAGGATCTCTGGGACAAGATCATCCGCATCAATTTGTATGGTCCGCTCAACACCCACCATGCCATCGCGCCCTTGATGGTCGAACATGGCGGCGGCCGCATCATCAATATCGCCTCCGATGCCGCCCGCGTCGGCACCAGCGACGAGGCGGTCTACTCGGCCTGCAAGGGTGGCCTGATCTCCTTCACTAAATCGATCGCCCGCGAGCTTGCGCGCAAGAACGTGCTGCTGAACGCGGTTTGTCCGGGCCCGACCAACACGCCGATGATGGCGGCAGTGCTGGGCGAAGGCGAACAGGCCGTGAAATGGAAGGACGCGATGGTTCGCGGTATTCCCTTGAAGCGCATGGGCGAGCCCGACGACTATGCCGGGATCATCGCCCTGCTCGCTTCGGAAGACGGGAAATTCATCACCGGACAGGCCATCTCGGTCTCCGGCGGCATGAACATGATCTAGCAGATGTGAGGATGATACAATGTTCGACCCGAGCAAATTCACCGA
>Ga0307499_10000101_pt1 | contig 29757 bp, 31 predicted proteins | sample 13_S_MG_FD_201363 | JGI IMG/M metagenome (GOLD analysis project Ga0307499, IMG submission 201363) | Soil microbial communities from Populus trichocarpa stands in riparian zone in the Pacific Northwest, United States - 13_S | ecosystem: Environmental > Terrestrial > Soil > Riparian zone > Trees... | reverse complement strand
TCGCGAGATTTACGGCACTCTGACTGGTCCGATCGGGGGTGTCGCTAGGGGGAGGTCTGCCCGTGTGCTGCGAGCAACTGGTCTGCGCGGCCTGCGCGGGCCGCGTCTCGGACGGGCGCTGCCCGACCTGCCGGGCCTACCGCGACGCCCACCACGGCGGCTCACCGTGGGCCGATCTGGCCATCCCCGTGCTCGCCCTGCTCGCGATCCTGCTGGTGACGCTGGCGCTGCACTCCAGCATGTCCTAGGAGTCCTGCTGGCGCTTCCAGCGGATCTCGGCCTCGATGAACCGGTCGATGTCGCCGTCCAGGACGGCGGTGGTGTTCCCGGTCTCGACTTCGGTCCGCAGGTCCTTGACCATCTGGTACGGGTGCAGGACGTAGCTGCGGATCTGGTTGCCCCAGCTGCCGCCGGTGTCGCCGCGCAGCGCGTCCATCTCGGCCCGCTCCTCGTGCCGGCGCCGCTCCAGCAGCTTGGCCTGCAGTACCGCCATCGCGGTCGCCTTGTTCTGCAGCTGGGAACGCTCGTTCTGGCAGGAGACGACGATCCCGGTCGGCAGGTGGGTGATCCGGACGGCGGAGTCGGTCGTGTTGACGCCCTGCCCGCCCGGCCCGCTGGACCGGTAGACGTCGATCCGGAGGTCCTTCTCGTCGATGTCGACGTGGTCGCTGGCCTCCACCACCGGGACCACGTCCACGCCGGCGAACGAGGTCTGCCGGCGGTGCTGGTTGTCGAACGGGGAGATCCGGACCAGCCGGTGGGTGCCGTGCTCGCCGGCGAGCGTCCCGTACCCGTACGCCGCCTTGATCACGAACGTCGCTGATTTGATGCCGGCTTCCTCGGCGTAGGACGTGTCGTAGACCTCGGTCTTGTGCCCGTGCCGCTCCGCCCAGCGCAGGTACATACGCATCAACATCTGGGCCCAGTCGGCGGCGTCGACGCCGCCGGCCTCGGACTGGATGGTGACCAGCGCGTCCCGCCCGTCGTACTCGCCGGACAGCAGCGTGCGGACCTCCAGCTCGCCGATCTCGCGCCGCAGCCCGGTCAGCTCGCCCTCCACCTCGACCCGGGTCGCCGTGTCGTCCTCGGCCTCAGCGAGCTCGTGCAGCACGCCGAGGTCGTCGAGGCGGCGGCGGAGATCCTCGATCCGGCGGAGCTCACCCTGGAGGTGGGACAGTCGACTGGTGACCCGCTGCGCCGCCTCCGGGTCGTTCCACAGATCCGGCTGAGCGGCCTGCTCGGATAACCCGACGGTTTCGCGGCGCATGGCTGGCAGGTCGAGGACAGTCTCGATGCTGCCCAGCGTTGAGGACAGTTCCTTTAGCTCGGCAGGCACGTCAGCGGTCACGGCAACGCAGGGTACGCCAGATGACGGTGCGGCATCGCATATCTGCCGCACCGCGTGTGTCTTGCTGGACCGTGGCGGCGGTCCATCCGATCGCCTGGGACCGTCAGCCGCCGTCGCCGGTGGGGACGGATTCCAGCCAGCGCAGCAGCGCTCGCTCGTAGGCGATCGCGAACTCGGTGGTCGCGAGCAAGAACGGGTCGGCCTTGGCCTTCTTCAACTCGACGGACCGGGTCCGCTGCAGGGTGAGCATCTCCTGATGCTGGTCCCGCGCCTCGTCGACGAGCTTGCGGAGTTGCTCGGGCGCGTGGTGCGCACCGAAGCCAAGTCGAAGGATCAGCGGGTTCCGCGCGTGATCTGAGCCGGACGGCTCGGTCAGCCAGGTGCGGAACGCACGCTTGCCGGTAGCCGTGATCGCGTACGGCTGCGCGGCCCGCGGGCCGAGCTTGCCCGGGCGGACGTAGCCGGCGGTCGCGAGGCCCGGGAGCTCCCGGTAGACCTGGCTTCGGGTGACACTCCAGAACGCCCCGAAGCGTTCCTTGGCAGCGCCGACTAGCTCACCACCCGTCATGGGTCCCTCATGGAGCAAACCAAGCAACGCGGCGGCAGTGGAGTTTAGGTTCGTAGCCACGTGACAAAGCTGCCACGATCTCGCCTAGGACGCCAGCACCACGCCGAAATCGATCGTCCACAATGGCCATTCTTTCAGTCCAGTGGCGACCGAGCGTGTGCGATGGCGGTCCGGTCGAGACCGTCGGAGTACCCGAGCAGCCGACCGAACGGGATCCGCACGGTTCGCTGGCAGGTAACCGTGACCGCCTGTCCATCGGTGATCGCGGTCATCCGGATGGGCGATCCGCCAACTCCCACGCTGGCTTGGTAGGCGGCCACCGCACGCTCGACGGCCGCCGGGTCGAGCGGCAGCCCCGGCCCGCCACCGGCGCCGGAATCGCTGGCGTAGTAGGGCTTCCCGGCTGCGCGCTGCCCGTTCGCGTGGTCGCCGGGGCCGGAACCCACGGCAGCATAGGGCCTCCGGCCGCCGTCCAACCCGGACCGGTCAGCTCCGTTGAGACCGCGGCCAAGGCTTGCGACGGCGAACCGCCCTACTCCGCTGGCGAACCACGCCCGGCCCTCGGCCGGCCACCGTGCTGTCCCGGTGGCCTCGCTGCCCGGCCCGGCCGGTCCAGCTCCGGCCCCGGTGAACCGGCCGCCCGTGCCGACAGGAGGTGCTCCCGGGTCGGCAGGACGTGCCGCCGGACCGCCGAGCCAGGCTCCCGACCGCCCCCGGGACGCGACGAACGGTCCACCCGTCCGGGCGGAGCCCTCGAGCGTCCCGGCAGATCCGACCGCCCGACCAACGCTCGGCCCCGCGCCTACCGTGCCAGCGAGCGGTCCGAGGCGCTGTAACGCTGGCCGCGCAACGGCACCGACGGCTGGCCACCCAGCGGCGGCGGCCGACGGCCCGACGGAGCCGGCGGAACCGAGGGAACCGACAGAGCCGGCGGGGCCGGCGGAACCGGCGGGGCCGGCGGAACCGACAGAGCCGGCTGAGCCGGCGGCTGGCTGCACGACCGAGCCCGTGGCCCACGGCGCGACGTAGCCGGCGGCGAGCCGGGCCACCGTCCGCACCGGACCCCGGTCTGCCACGGCGACGCCGGCCGGCGACCGCAGGCGGATAGGTGTGCCGCCGAGGCCGGGCGTATCGAGGTCAGCGGTGTCGACGGCGCCGAGGTCGGCCCGGCTGACCGCGTTGGCGGCGGCAATGGCGGCGCCGTCGCAGGCTCCGGCCAGGTCTCGCTGTGCCAGGAATGCCGCTGAGGCGGCAATGGAGGCACACCCGAACGTCCCGGCGAGCAGGAAGCACAGCATGATCATCGGAATCATGGTGCCGCGATCGCCGCGCAGCCGGCACCGCCAGTGCCCGACTCTCCACGATGGACAGATCATCACGGCGCTCCGGTCAGGTCGCCGTAGTCGCGGTACTGGTCAAGGTGGACAACGTAGCGCCCGGTCACGCTGCTGCGGTCGCCGACGAGGAACCCCGGTACGCCGGGCACGGTGAACGGCCGGCTCACGCAGATCGCGAACTCGCCACCAGGCAGCACCGGCGGCGGCTCGCTGGACGCGGACTCGCAGTCGGCGTCCGGGGCGCCATATCGAACCACCGCGTCGTCCACGGCCAGGCCCTGATCCGCCAGCGCCAGCCGGGCGGCGTAGTCGGCGCGGGCCGCCGCGTTCGCGGCCGTTCCGGTCGCGTACGCCCGCCCGGCCTCCCGGGCAGCCTGGGTGACTCCGTACATGTTGCGCTGCACCGCCGACACGGCCAGCACCAGATACATCAGTGGTGCGAGCAGCAGCACGCCGAGAAACACGAACTCGATGAGGGCGTTGCCGCTGTCGCCTCGGCGCCACGCTCGGCAGCCGGACCCTGGCGGCTTCCTAGGCGGCGGGGGAAGGCCGCGCAGCGACTCCGCTGGTTCAGTACGACCCGGCGGCTCCGCCGGCCCGGCGCGGTCCCGGCCGTCGAGGTCCGGGCCAACTGCCGGCCCGGGGCCACCCTGGTCCGACGGCCGGATGCCGTGGCCGCGGCCGCGGCCATGGCCATGGCCGACGGTCTGGCCGCAGCGGACGGCCTGGCGCGCGGTCATCGGCCTTCCTTGATGGACCGGGCGGCGGCGTCGACCGGCAGCACCCGGCCCGCCGCGGACAGCAGCGTCGGCACCGTGCCGCGACAACGCACCGCCACCAGGACCGTTCCGCCCGCACCCGGTTCCTCGGCCGCGACGCACCGGATGCCCGCGGCGGCACGGCTCGAGAGGCCCCGGCCCAGGACCTGCTCAGCGAACGGGCCGCCGTCCGCGCTGGCACGATCGAGGTTGGCTCCGTACCGGGCACCCTCGGCCGCGCTGGCCACCACGACGTTCCGCACGTGCAGGTAGACCGCGACCTGCAACACGGCGAGCAGCAGAAACAGCAGTGGAATCGACACAAGGACGAACTCGACCACCGCCGCGCCACGGTCGCGTCGCGGCCGCGGACCGCCGCTCCGCCCGTCGGGCCCGATCACTTCGCCTGACCGAACATGTCCTGGATCGCACCGGTCATCGCGGGAATGATCGTGTTTCGGAACGGAACCAGGATCGCCACCACCAGCGCGGCTGTCATCACCGCGATCATCACCCAGCCCGGGACATCGCCACGCTCCGGCGGCTCAGCAGCCCGCCGGAACCGGGTCACCGCCCGGCGCCCGACGACCAACCCGTCTCGCCGGGCCCAGGCCCCGAGCGCCCGAATCCACCTGCCTGATCGCAACGTTCCCTCCAACATCGTCGTCAACCAACCAGCGTCGTAACTCACCAGCGTCATCCGGCGACCAGCGTCGTCAGGCTGACCAGCCCGGGGAACAGTGCAAAAAGGACAGTCAGCGGCAGCAGCAGGAACACAACTGGTAGCAGCATCAAGATCTCCTTGCGACCACCCGCTTCGAGCAGCGCGCGCTTGCCGGCCTCCCGGACGTCGGCGGCCTGCGCCCGCAGCACATCGGCCAGCGGCGTGCCCCGCTCGATGGCGACGATCACGCCGTCGAGGAAACGAGCCAACGGGTCGAGCGCGGTCCGATCCCGGAGCCCTTCCAGCGCCTCGACCAGCGGCACGCCGGCACGCGACCGCCCGATCGCGTCGGACAGGTCGCGGGCCAACTCGCCCCGCGTCAGCCGACACACCCGCTCGATCGCGCCGGCGGCGCCCTCCCCCGCGGTAACCGCCAACGCCAGCAACTCGGCCACGACGGGGAACTCCGCCAGCATCGCCCGCTGCCGGCGCTGGACCTCGTGGGTCAACCACCAGTCCCGCCCGAGTACGCCACCGAGCCCGCCGCCACCAGCCAGCAGCAGTGTGGACAGTGGCTGAAAGCTGCCGGCCGCCACCGCGAGCAGACCGCTGCCGGCGACGCCGGTGGCCAATCCGATGCCGCCCCAGACAACCTGCTCTAGCCGGAACTCGTCGGCCGTCCGCGCCGAGCCCAGTGCCGCCAATCGACGGCGTACCGCTCCCTGCCCGCCGACGACGCGATCCACCAAGCGCACCGCGTCCAGCATCGGTGGTCCCAGGAGCTTCCGTACCGCGAGGATGAAGTCCGGCCCGCCGGGGGGATCAGCGGCGAGCAGCCGAGATGGCCTTGGCGCATCCCGCAGGTACGGTGCGAGGCGTTGATCGAGCCGGATCGGACGCAACCGTGGCGCGGACAGTGCCACCAGCAGGACACCGACCCCGAACAGCAGACCGAGCCCGACACCTGCGGCAGTCGTGTTCACCGCAGCACCCGCCGCTCCTCGGGCAGCCGACCGATGCGGATCATGATCTGGTACGCCGCCGCACAGACCACTGCCCCACCGCCGAGCAGGACTATCCCGAGTGGACTGTCGTAGGCGGTGAGCGTGGCCGACTGGCTGGCCAGCAGCACCAGGATCAGCCACGGCGCGGCGACCGCGAGGCGCGCCGAGCTGACCGTCCAACTCTGTCTGGCCTCAAGCTCGCCACGGGTGCGGGCGTCCTCGCGCAGGAACGCCGACAGCGCGCGGAGCACCGTACCGAGATCGCTGCCGCCGACTTCGCGGGCCACCCGAAGCGTCTCGCAGATACGGTCGGCCACCGGATCGGCCAGGTTCTCCTTCAGCCGGTCCAGCGACTCAATGAACCGCCCGGAGACCCGGTAGTCCGCGCCGAACTGCTCGAACGCTGGCCGGAGCGAGGCCGGGCCGCGACGCCCCACACCGGCTACCGCCTCCGGCAGCGACAGGCCGGCGCGCACGCCCGAGGCCAGGTTGTCGACCACCTCCGGCCAGAGCTCGCGCAGGTCGACCACCCGTCGGTGGCGGAGTCGACGGACCAGTGCCGTCGGAGCCAGGAAGCCGAACGCCGCGAAACAACCGGCGATGGCAGTCGTGTCAGTGACGACCAGGACGAGGACGGCGCTGACCAGCGCCGCCAGCGCTTGCAGGCCGAGCAACTGCCGTGAGCTCATGCCGGCGACACCGGCCTGCCGCAGCGTGTCGGTTCGCCGCTGCGACCACGCCGCGAGCGTCGCCCGCCGTCGCGGCGGCGTGCGGCCGGCCCCCTGCCATATCAACAGCAGGCCGAGCCCGAGCATCAGCCCGAGAATCGCACCCATCCTCAGACCCCCGGCTGCGGGCGCGCCGTGACCCCGGTCGGGTCCGGCGGCCGCCGAGCCGCCTCGCGGGCCAGCAGGGCGGGCAGGTCGAGGCCGAGTCGCTCGAACCGCTCCGGGTGCGGTGGATAGCCCTCGGCCCGCAGCAGCCGACCATCGCGGGTCACGTACAGGTCGGCTGTCTCCACAACCAGGCCTTCAATCCGACCTGGTACCCCGACGATCTCCCGGACCCGCCGGTGTCCACTGTGGTCGGTCTCCAGGTGCACGACCAGGTCGACACTGGCGGCGACCGTCGGCACCACGAAGGAACTCGTCACGTTCCCACCAGCGAGCAGCGGCAGCGTGCACAGCTTGAGCAGCGCCTCGCGAGCCGAGTTGGCATGGATCGAGCACATCCCCGGGATCCCGCTGTTCAAGGCGATCAGCAGGTCCAGACACTCCTCCTGCCGGACCTCGCCAACCACCAGCCGCGATGGGCGCATCCGCAGCGCTTCCTTGACCAGCCGCCGCAGGGTGATCTCGCCAACGCCCTCCAGGTTCGGCTGCCGGGTCTGCAGCGAGACCGCGTCCGGCAGCCGCGCGTGCAACTCGAAGACCTCCTCACAGATGATCACCCGCTCACGTGCCGGCACGGCCGCCAGCAGCGTATTGAGGAAGGTCGTCTTACCTGCCTGGGTGCCACCCGCGACGATGATGTTGAGCCCAGCCGCGACCGCCGCTTCGAGGAACCGAGCCGCCGCGCCGGTCAACGTGCGCAACGCGACCAGGTCGTCCAGGGAACGGGCCGCGACGACGAACTTGCGGATGTTGACCGCGGCATGGCGCCGGGTCACCGGCGGGATCACGACGTGCAAGCGCGACCCGTCCGGAAGCATGGCGTCCACGAACGGGCTGGAAAGATCAATTCGACGGCCGGACGTGCGCAGCATTCGTTCGACCAGGTCGTGGACGCTGGCGGCGGTCAACGTGGTGGTGGTCAACTCGCTGCGGCCGCGCCGGGCGATGAACACCTTGCCCGGCTGATTGATCCAGATCTCCTCGACCTCCGGATCATCCAGCCAACGCTGCAACGGGCCGAAGCCCGCGACGGCATCGAGCACCGACCGGGCCACGGCGTGCTCATCACCGACGGACGGCAACGCTGAGGACAGCGCCCGTTCGTCGTATTCGGCGATCACCTCGTCGACGATCGACCGCACCCCGACCGGGTCGCGCACCGGATCGAGCCCGCGCCGCCGCACGAGCTCGCGCACTTCGGTCTCGATGATCTCGGGCGCGGTGGTCACGGCATGCTCCGGATCAGCCGTCGCCAACAACAAACAGATCCCCCGTGCATAGGGCGCCTCCGCGTCGCGTCATCAACTGCTTGTTGCGGCGAGCGTAGGCGTTTCAGACCGGACGGCAAGTACGAGATGACGATCTGTGGATAACCAAAATAGTTATCCACAGATCGCCATCGTGGGTTGACGCCCGTGCGCGCGGCCGTCGTACCGTCGGGTGCAGTCAGCAGGAATCAAGGCAGCGCCGGCAATCCGACCAGTCGTCCTGCCGCCATGGGTCAGCGAGCATTGTTCGTCGGAAATCGAAATGACGCGAAGGGTGGTGCATGCTATGCCGGGCTCGACAGCGAACTCCATGCCGAGCTACCGAGCCCGGCCCACCGCGCTGTTCCTGCTGCGGCTGGCCCGGTCGCTGTGGGCGGCGCTCTCCGGCCGCCGGCGCGCCGGCAGGTCGCCGGGTAAGGCGTCGCCTTTCCGGTACGGCCCGCGAGTCGCGGCGCCGTCACCCCAAACAGCGCGACCGTGGCATCGGATTCACCTGGTAGACCAGCCAGCGCCCGGCCTCCAGACGAAGTCGGACAGCGGTCACCACGATCCCGCCGCGCCACGCCGAGCGGCGGGTCGAGCCGTCGTACAACTCCTGCGCGGACGAATCCGCGCACCCCACCACGATCGCCTGGCGACCCTGCAGGCTCATGATCCAGGCTGTCACGTCGACGCGCCCGTGCCGGCTGACCTGCGCGTCACTACTCACCGACAGTGCCCGCCGGAACCGGCTCAGCTCCGGGTCAAGGGCGACCTGCGAGAGTGCCGGATCGGCCGGGTCCGGCGCCTCACCCAGCCGGACGGTCGTCCCGAGGTAGTTCTTATAGCCGGCGATCGCGGCGTCCTTCGCCCGGTCGCCGGTGCTCTTGACCCGCCAGGACACCGGCGAAGTCAGGCTGCCCTTCGGCGTCGGACCGGCCGCGTCGGCCGTGCTGCCGATGCCGCCGGACGGACTGGGCTTGGCCGGCGCCCCACTGGCCTGCGCCGATGCGCTCTTCTGGGTGCCGTCCGTAGCCACCAGCACGAATCCGGCGGCAAGAACGGCACCGGCACCGGCCGCGGCCACCCGCGCCAGTACGGCCAGTCGGCGGCGCAGATCCGCGTCGTCACCAACGCGGCTCCCCGCGATCTGAGCCGGGATCACCTGCTGCCTCCCCTGCCGGCACCGTACCCGTGCGGTGCAGCCAGGGAGTCTGACAGAGTCGGCCGTCGGCCGACAGTTGCTTGGCCGATCGGCTCAACTGGGCCGGCGGTACTCCCGGAGCAGGCCGCGGCTGATGATGGTCTTCTGGATCTCGCTCGTGCCCTCGCCGATGAGCAGGAACGGCGCCTCCCGGAACAGTCGCTCGATCTCGTACTCCTTGGAGTAGCCGTAGCCGCCGTGAATCCGGAAGGCCTCGGTGGTGACCTCATAGCAGTATTCCGAGGCCAGGTACTTCGCCATCCCGGCCTCGACGTCGTTCCGCTGCCCCGAGTCCTTGAGGCGAGCGGCGTTCACCATCATCAGGTGCCCGGCCTCGACCTTGGTGGCCATCTCGGCCAACTTGAAGGCGATGGCCTGGTGATCGGCAATCTGCCGGCCGAACGTCTTGCGCTGCTGGCTGTAGTCAATCGCGAGTTCGAACGCTCGAAGCATGATTCCACAGGCCCGCGCCGCCACGTTGACCCGACCGACCTCCACCCCGTCCATCATCTGGTAGAAGCCGTGGCCGCGGCCCTCCGCGGCGCCGCCGAGAATCGACGAGGCGGGCACCCGGTGGCTGTCAAGGATCATCTCAGTGGTCTCGACGCCCTTGTAGCCCATCTTCTCGATCTTGCCCGGAATCGTGAGCCCCGGGCCGGCCTCGCCGAACCCGGACTCCTTCTCGATGAGGAATGTGGTGAGGTTCTTGTAGACCGAGTCCACTCCCTCATCGGTGCGTACCAACGTGGCAACCAGGCCGGCCCGAGCACCATTGGTCAGCCACATCTTCTGGCCGGTGAGCAGAAAGTCATCGCCATCCTGCACACCCCGCGAGGTGAGCGCGGCGACATCAGACCCACATCCCGGCTCGGACATCGAGAACGCCCCGCGCAGCTCGCCGGTCGCCATCCGGGGCAGCAACCGCTGCTTCTGCTCCGCAGTCCCGTGCTGGTTGATCATGTACGCCACGATGAAATGCGTGTTGATGACGCCGGAGACGCTCATCCAGCCGCGCGCGATCTCCTCGACCACCAGCGCGTAGGTCAGCAGCGACTCGCCAAGGCCACCGAACTCCTCCGGGATCGTGAGGCCGAACAGGCCCATCTCCTTCATGCCGTCGACAATCGCGGCCGGGAACTCGTCCTTGTGCTCCAGCTCTGTGGCGTACGGCAGGATCTCCTTCTCCACGAACGAGCGAACGGTCGCCAGGATCTCCTGTTGGATCTCGGTCAGGTCCGAGGTCTGGGCGAGGCGGGCCATGGGTGCTCCTGTCACACGGCTTCGTCGGGGAACATCTATCCCGCCCGGCCCGAGCGCAGTCGGGCTTGGACGGCTGGGACGACGGCAGGGCTGGCGTCAGGCCGGCGGCGTGAAGGTGCCCGTGCGGGTCAGCCCGGCAGCACGACCCTTGGCGGCAAGCACCGCCGCCATCTTCCGCGACGCCTCGTCGATCATCTCGTCGCCCAGCATCACCGCACCGACCTTCTGCACCGTGGTGTAGTAGTCGTACGCGTCCAAGATCAACTCGGCGTGGTCGTAGTCAGCCTGCGACGGCGAGAAGACCTCGTTCGCCGCGTCGACCTGGCCCGGATGCAACACCCACTTCCCGTCGAACCCCAGGGCGGCGGACCGACCGGCGACCCGGCGGAAGCCGTCGATGTCACGGATCTGCAGGTACGGGCCGTCGATCGCCTGGACACCGCGAGCACGGGCGGCCATCAGGATGCGCATGAGCACGTAGTGATACGCGTCGCCAACGTCGTAGCCCGGCGGCTGCTCGCCGACGACAAGGCTGCGCATGTTGATGCTGGCCATGAAGTCGGCCGGCCCGAAGATGATCGTCTCGACCCGGTCGGAGGCGAACGCGATGTCGTTGACGTTGATCAGGCCCTGGGCGTTCTCGATCTGAGCCTCGATACCGATCCTGCCGACCTCGTAGCCCATCGTCCGCTCGATCTGCGCGAGCGTGATGTCGAGCCAGCGCACCTGGTCGGCGGACTGGACCTTGGGCAGCATCACACAGTCCAAGTGGGCGCCGGCGCCCTCGACCACCGTCACGACATCCCGGTAGGTCCAGTGTGTGGTGAGGTCGTTGACCCGAACCACGCGGGTCTTGCCCAGCCAATCGCCGGTCGTCAGCACGTCGACGATGTTCTTGCGGGCGCCCTCCTTGGCATCCGGGGCGACAGCGTCTTCGAGGTCGAGGAAGACCTGGTCCGCCGGCAGGATCTGCGCCTTGTCCAGCATCTTCGGAGAGCTGCCCGGAACGGCGAGACACGACCGGCGGGGACGAAGCTGCGGGGCCACGGCGCCTCCTTCGACGATCCAACCGATCGTAGTCAGCCGCCTGGCACGACTGCTGTTCGGTCAGTCACAGGGCGGGACGGCCGACGCCAGCTATTCGGCTGGCACCGCTCGGGTGCCCGCGCTCACCACCACCGCGATGCCGGCAAGCAACAGCAGCAGACCGGGGATCGCCGTCACGGCGGGCACCTGATGGAGCCAGACCGCGGCGATCAGGGACGCGCCGGGCACTTCGAACAGGATCGCGAGGCTCAACGCGGTCGGGCTGGTCGTCCGCAGCAGCACGTTGAACAGCGAATGGCCGAGCAGTTGGGCGCCGATCGTCAATCCACCGAGCTTCACCCAGGTCCCGCCGTCGTACCCGCCGAGCCGCTGGCCGGTCGCCAAGCAGAGGACCAGCAGCAGCCCAGCGCACGAGCTATAGCAGACGGCGGTATACGCGGTCGTGCTCACCCGCCCGCGGACCGCGCCGCCGGTGGTCACGTACGCCGCCGCCAGTACGCCGCCGACAGTGGCGAGCACGTCCCCGAGCAGTGCTCGCCCGGACAGCGACACGTCCGCGCCGGTCAGCAGGGCGGCGCCGGCTACCGATACACCGATGCCGAGCCATACCGAGGTCCGCACCCGACGACCGGCGACTCGGGCCAGCAGCGCGGCCCAGACCGGTTGGGTGGCCACCAGGGCGGTCGACGAGGCGACCGACGTCAGCGAGATGCTCGGCACCCAGGTGGCGAAGTGCCCGGCCAGCAGCGCCCCAGCGAGCAGGCAGAGCCGCCAGTCGCGGCGGGTGAGCCCACGGAGTTCCGCTCGGGCCCGGACCAGCGCGACCGGGAGCACCGCGAAGCTCGCCAGCGCGTTGCGCCAGAACGCGATCGCCAGCGCCGGCGCGGCGGTCGCGGCAATCAGCGGCCCAGATGTCGCCACCGCGGCGAGTGCGACCACGAGCAGGCCAAGCTCCCGCGGCGGAGGTACAGCGATCGCCTCGGTCCCGATCGACCGGCGATCGGCTGGTGGTGGTGGCACCGGCGTCGGCTCCGGCCGCCGATCGGCGCTCACCGCTCCATCCTTGCAGGCTGGCGGCATGTGGCCGGTGGTACCGCGGCCGCGATCACTATCCGGATCCGGCCGGCCGTGGCAGGCTTGCGGCGTGGCCGAAGTACCGTCACTCATCGCCGAGGCGACCAAGAAGTCCGATCTGGTCTGGCTCTGCGTACCTGGGCATTCCCGACCGGCCGCGGTCTGGCACGTCTGGCGGGACGACTCGGCCTACGTGGTCACCGGCGAGGGCGAGCAGCCGGCACCGGGCCTGGTCGACGCCGCTGGCTGCGATGTCATTGTCCGCTCCGCCGACAAGGGCGGCCGGATCGTGACCTGGCGGGCGTCGGTATCACGGCTCACGCCTGGCACCGAGCGCTGGCAGGAGGTCGTGCCGGGGATGCTCACGGCCCGGCTCAACCTCACCGACGCGGCCGAGGCGGAGCAGCGCTGGGCGCGGTCCTGTGCCGTCCTGCGGCTCACCCCGACGGGCGAGTTGGTCGAGGCCGGCAGCACGCTGCCGACCGGCTCGCTCGCCGGGCCGCCGCCCCCGTCGCCGGCCCGGACGCCGACCCGGGTGCCGTTCACCCTGGGCCGGCGCCGGCGCGGCGCCGAGGCCAGCTAGGCGGATGGCGGCCGGATGAGCTCACCGGACGCGACCCGGTGCACCTCACCGGCGACCGTGGTCTTGACCACCGTTCCGGCGGTGCAGCTGACCGTGCAACTGAGCGCCGAGGGACGCAGGATCTCGCTGCCCTGGTCGATCCGGTAGGCGGTCGTCCCGTCCGGATCGACCAGGTTGCTGGCGGCGAGGTAGACACCGAAGCCAACCGCGGCGGAGCCGGTGGCGGGGTCCTCGCCGATGCCGGGCACGAACACCCGGGCGTGCGACCTCAGCTGCCGCGGATCCCAGACGAACGCGACGATGCCGTTCACCCCGGCCTCGGCCGTGATCCGCTGCAGCGCGGCCTGCTCCGGCACGCCGAGCCGGCCGATCGCGTCCGGCGGTACCGGCAGATAGAGAAAGGACGTCCCGGAGCTCGCTGCCCGTGGCGGCGGCCCATCGGCGGCGGCCGGGTCGAGACCGAACAGGGACAGCAGCGGCGCCGGGTCCAGCGCCTCGCCATGCGAGGTCGGGCCGCCGGTCAAGGTCGCGCCGGTGTCGGTGACCTCGATCGGAAGCACGCCGACCGCACATTCCTGCCGAACCTCGCCGACCTGGATCCGACGCAGCTGGGCAAGCAGCCAGGCGGTACCGACGCTCGGATGCCCGGCAAACGCCAGTTCCCGGATGGGGGTGAAGATGCGCAGCCGGTAGTCCGCGACCGCCGACTGCATCGGGAACGTTGTCTCGGACAGATTGAACTCGCGGGCGATGGTCTGCATCGCCTCGGTCGGCAGGTCGTCCGCGTCGAGCACCACGGCCAGTGGATTGCCGGCGAACGGCCGGTCGGTGAAGACGTCGACTACGTGGTACGGAAACGTCGGCATCCGGCGACGCTACCGCGACCACGGGCGCCACCGAGCGCTGCCGGCCGCCGGCCGGGAAGCGTCGACCGCGGCATGTCGGCGGTTGCCGGTGCGGGCATCGCCAGCGACGGTAGCCTCAGCTTTCGTGCCGACGGCCACCAGGATCTTCATCGCCCGCCTGGCCGGCGTCGCCGTTTTCGACCCCAACGGTGACCCGGTCGGCAAGGTCCGCGACGTGGTGGTTGCGCTCCGGGTCGGAGCCCAACCTCCGCGGGTCATCGGGCTCGTTGTGGAGATTCAGCACCGTCGACGCATCTTCGTCCCGATTGGACGGATGACGTCTGCGGAGGCCGACGCGGTGGTCCTGTCCACCGGCAGCGTCAACCTGCGCCGCTTCGAGCAGCGTCCGGCCGAGGCCCTGGTTCTCGGTGATCTCCTCGATCGGCAGGTCACGCTGGCCGAATCCGGGGTGACCGTCACCGTGGTCGATGCGGCGATGGAGCAGTCCCGGACACGGGACTGGGTGGTGACCCGGGTCGCCGTCCGGGAGCACCCCGGTGGGCGGCTGTCCCGGCGGCGGGGGCATATCCGGCAGGTCGAGTGGTCGGAGGTGGCCGGTCTCGGTGTCACGCAGGAGGGGCAGGGCGCCGAGCATCTGCTCGCGGTGCTGGCGACGCTGCGCCCGGCCGACCTGGCCCGCGCCATCCAGGACCTCTCCGACAAGCGCCGGCAGGAGGTCGCCGCGGCGCTGGACGACGAACGGCTCGCCGATGTGCTGGAGGAGTTGCCGGAGGAGGACCAGGTCGCGATCATCGCGCGGTTGGCCGACGAACGGGCCGCCGACGTGCTGGAGGCCATGAACCCGGACGATGCCGCCGACCTGCTGCATGAGCTGCCGGACGACGAACAGGAGCGGCTGCTGCAGTTGATGGAGCCGCAGGAGGCGGCGCCGGTCCGCCGGCTGCTGACGTACTCGGAGGACACCGCCGGCGGCCTGATGACCAGCGAGCCGATCATCCTGCCGCCGGATTCGACCATCGCGGAGGCGCTGGCCCGGGTCCGGAACCCGGAGGTCACCCCGGCCCTGGCGACGCAGGTCTACGTGTGCCGGCCGCCGTCGGAGACGCCGACCGGTCGCTACCTGGGCGTCGCGCACATCCAGCGGCTGCTCCGCGAGCCACCGTCGGCGCTGGTGAGTGGGGTGGTCGACAATGACCTGGATCCGCTGCGGCCGGACACGCCGCTGACCGAGGTCACCCGGTACCTCGCGACCTACAACCTGGTCGCCGGTGCGGTGGTGGACGAGCATGACCGCCTGGTCGGCGCGGTGACGGTGGACGATGTGCTCGACCACCTGCTGCCCGAGGACTGGCGGGAGCGGGACACCGATGGTTGACCGGACCGAGCGGCGGCTCGACCAGCCGCGGGGTGCCCGGCGCAGCGGCCCGCGCTACGACGCGGATGCGTTCGGCCGGTTCGCCGAGACGATTGCCCGGTTCATCGGCACGGCCCGGTTCCTGGTGCTGCAGACGATCGTGGTGATCGTCTGGGTGGTCTGGAACATCGTCGTCCCGGACCGGATGCGGTTCGACGAGTACCCGTTCATCTTCCTGACGCTGGCGCTGTCGCTGCAGGCCGCCTACGCGGCACCGCTGATCCTGCTCGCCCAGAATCGGCAGGACGACCGGGACCGGGTCAACCTGGAGGAGGATCGGCAGCGGGCCCAGCAGACCAAGGCAGACATCGAGTACCTGGCCCGGGAACTGGCGGCGGTCCGGATCGCGCTCGGTGAGGTGGCCACCCGCGACTTCATCCGGTCACAACTCGATCAGCGGGCCGAGCACAACCGGTCGGCCGAGGAGGACTCCGAGCGGGCCAGCTAGCCGGGCCCGGACAGGCCGGCCGGTGCGATGACGCCAGGGTCGGCCTCGGCGGCCACGGCGGCGCCGCAGTCGCTGATCGGAGGTTCGCGGCCGGCCTCGGGCAGGAGCTTGGCCAGCAGCTCACCCAGCGCGTCCAGTTCGGCCGGTTCCAGCCGGCGGGTCATGTAGTCCTCGATGCCACGCAGGTGGGTGGGGGCGGCCTCGCGGAGCCGGCTCAGCCCGGCATCGGTCAGCACGGTGAACGTGCCGCGCGCGTCCGACGGGCAGGACTGCCGCTCGACCAGACCATCGCCGGTGAGCCGGTCGACCAGCCGGGTCAGACCGGACCGGGACAGCAGGACGCGGTCGGCCAGGTCGGTCATCCGGAGCCGGCGCTGCGGGGCCTCGGCGAGTTGCAGCAGCACGTCGTACGACCCGAGCGGGAGGTCGTGCCGCACCAGCAGGTCGTGCTCGAGCCGGCGGGTCAGGCTGGCGTGCACCCGCAGGAAGACCCGCCACACGGCCAGCTCGCCCGCCGTCAGTGTCGGCGTCGCGGTCGTCTTGCTCACCGGACCATGGTAGTTGCGGTAGCAACGGACAGTCCGCACGTAGCATTGCCCCGTGGTCACGACGCAGCAGGTCACCGACGCGCTCGCCGGCGTCCAGGACCCGGACATCCACCGACCGATCACCGAGCTCGGCATGGTCAAGAGCGTGGACATCGACGGCGCCGGGGCGGTGACGGTCGGCATCTGGCTGACGATCGCCGGCTGCCCGATGCGTGACAAGATCACCCGGGACGTGACCGCCGCGGTGCAGCGGCTGCCCGGTGTCACCAGCGTGCAGGTCGACCTCGACGTGATGAGCGACGAGCAGCGCCGTGAGCTGCAGACCCTGGTGCGCGGGAACGCGCCGGCCGCGGAAATCCCGTTCGCCAAGCCCGGCTCGCTGACCCGGGTGTACGCGGTCGCGTCCGGCAAGGGTGGCGTGGGCAAGTCGTCGGTCACCGTGAACGTCGCGGTCGCGCTGGCCGAACGGGGCCTGGCGGTCGGCGTCGTGGACGCCGACATCTACGGCCACAGCATCCCCCGGATGCTCGGGGTCACTGACCGGCCGACCCAGGTCGAACAGATGATCATGCCGCCGCAGGCCTACGGGGTGCGGGTCATCTCGATCGGAATGTTCACCAAGGGCAACGCCCCGGTCGCCTGGCGTGGGCCGATGCTGCACCGCGCGCTGCAGCAGTTCCTGGCCGACGTGTTCTGGGGCGACCTCGACGTGCTGCTGCTCGACCTGCCGCCGGGCACCGGCGACATCGCGATCTCGGTCGCGCAACTGGTCCCGACAGCCGAGATCCTGGTCGTCACCACCCCGCAGGTGGCCGCCCGCGAAGTGGCCGAGCGGGCCGGTTCGATCGCGCTGCAGACGCACCAGCAGATCGCCGGCGTGGTCGAGAACATGTCCTGGCTGGAGCTGCCGAGTGGCGAGCGGATGGAGCTGTTCGGGGCCGGTGGGGGCGCGGCGGTCGCCGAGTCGCTGACCCGGGCAACCGGCGCCCGGGTGCCCCTGCTCGGTCAGATCCCGATCGACGTACGGCTGCGGGAAGGCGGCGACGACGGCCGGCCGATCGTCGTGCACGACCCGTCCGCCCCGGCCGCGGTCGCACTCCGCGCGGTCGCCGACAAGATCGGCACCCGCCAGCGCAGCCTCGCCGGCCGCCCACTCGACCTCACCCCGGTCCCCCGCTGACCCGAGGACGGTACTCGACCGTCCGCCAGCCAGCTTGGGCTTCGGCGTGGGCCAGCAAGCTGCCAGCTTGGGAGCTGCCAGCTTGAGGCTTGGGTCAGCCGGGCCTAGGTGGCGTCGGGATCGAACGGGACCGGCTGGGTGTCCTTGGCCGTGGCCGGGGCCGCCGTGGGTGTCGCCGGACGGTCGCTCGTGGCCGGGCGGACCGGGTCGTCCGCGCGCAGGCCGAGCGGGTCGTCGTCCTCGTCGCCCTCGAGCAGGTGCTTGCGGACGAACGCGCGCGGGTTCAGCGAGTCCAGATCGAAGTCGGCGAACTCGGGACCGAGCTCCGACTTCAACTGGGTCCGCGCGCCCTGCGCCATGCCACGCAACTGGCGCAGCACTCTGGCCGCGTCACGAGCGACCGACGGGAGCTTGTCGGGGCCGAACACCAGCAACGCCACGACGACAAGCATCGCGATCTCAAGCCAACCCAGGCTGCCGAACACATCCCCAGACTAGCCATGGATCGCGACAGATGGCAGTCCGCAGGCGTACGACCTGATGAACCAGCCCGGACGCCCACCCCAACCCAGGATCGGGCCGGACCCGGGTCAGTCTGACTGGAGGGTGGCGCTGGTGTTGCGGGTGGAGCCGCCGCGGACGTAGCTGAGCGCGATCTTGTCGCCCACGTGGTGGGAGCGGATGGTGACGATCAGGTGGTCGTAGCCGGTGATGGCCACCTTGTCCACCTTGGTGATCACGTCGCCTTCCTGCAGGCCGGCCTTGGCGGCGGCGCCACCTGGGCTGATCGACTCGATCAGCGCACCGTCCCGGGAGCCGTCGGTCACCGACTTGGCGGTCAGGCCGAGGGTGGCGTGCTTGACCGAGCCGGTCCGGATCAGCTGCTGGGCGATGTCGCGGGCCTCGTTGATCGGGATCGCGAACCCGACGCCGATGCTGCCGCCCTCGGAGGCGCGGCCGCCGCTGCTCAGCGTCGCGATCGCCGAGTTGATCCCGACGACCGCGCCGGCGCCGTCGACCAGTGCGCCGCCGGAGTTACCGGGGTTGATCGCGGCGTCGGTCTGGATTGCGTTGATCACGGCGTTCGTGTCGCTGCCCTGGCCGTCCAGCCGGACCGGGCGGTTCAGCGCGCTCACGATGCCGGACGTCACCGTGCCGGCCAGGCCGAGCGGCGAGCCGATCGCGATCACCGGGTCGCCGACGGCCATCGAGGACGAATCGCCGAGGGTGGCGACGGTCAGGCCCTTCTTGTCCACCTTGACCACGGCCAGGTCGGACTTCGGGTCACGGCCGACGATGCGGGCCGGCGCGGCGGTCTGGTCCTGGAACAGCGCGCGCATCGTGCCGCTGTTCGTGGCCGCGGTCGAGACCACGTGGTTGTTGGTCAGGATGTAGCCGTCGGCGGCGATCACCACCCCGGAGCCGGTGCCGGCGCCGGACGAGGACCGCACCTCGATCGAGACGACCGCCGGCAGCACCCGCTTGGCGATGTCCGCGATCGAACCGGGCGGCCGGTTCACCGGCGGGCTCACCGAGGTGAGCGTGGCGTCCGGGTCGAGCAGCGCCGACTTCACCCGGGACGAGATCAGGTAGCCGGTCACGCCACCGCCGATGCCGGCCAGCAGCGCGCCGATCAGCAGCACGATCGCGGCGGTGACCGAGAGCTGGCGCAGCCGCCAGCGGCGCCGGCCGCGGTCGGACTCGAGCAGGTCCGGTAGCGGCTCGGCGTCGGCCGGGCGCTGCCCGTCCAGATCCGGCGGAGCACCCAGCCGGGCCAGCGACCCGGCGTCACGCCACGGGTCGCGGGCCGCGTCCGGCTTCCACCACGGCGACTCCGGGGTGGGCCGGGGGTCGGGACGGGAACCGGGCGGCGGGTCGAACGACTCCTGCTGCCCGTCCGGCCGGCCGAACATGCGGCGCTGCGCCGTGCTCGGCAGCTGCGGCGCCAGGTTGGCCCGGCGCGGCGGCGGCAGCGGCGCGGGCGCGAACGACTCCGCCACGCCGGGCGGTCGACCGAACGCCGCGTCCAACTCCGGGCTGCCGGCCCGGGTCGGATCCGGCGACGGCGCGTTGCCACGCACGCCCTGGTCGGTCATCCCACGCCCTTCCGTCGGTACGGCCACAGCCTGCCGGATGACCTGTCAAGTTCCCGTAGGGCGTGCGGCCGACCCGGCCCGGGGTGCGGCCGGCCAGCCGACCGGCACCGACCAGTTGAGATCGGCGGGTCGCCAGCGGCCCTGGACGACCCGACCGTACGACCGGTCAGGTTCGGTAGGGCCCCGCGGCCGACCCGGCCCGGGGTGCGGCTGGCCAGGCGACCGGCACCGACCAGTTGAGATCGGCAGGTCGCCAGCGCCCGCGACGACCCGACCGTACGACCGGTCAGGTTCGGTAGGCCTGTGGCCGACCCCGGCCGGGGTGCGGCCGGTCAGCCGACCGGCACCGACCAGGTCGAGATCAGCGGCCCGGGACGGGCCGAGGTGCCGCCGGAGGTGACGGGTCAGCGGCCGCGGCGGCTGGCGGGGAGGAGGTCGGACTGCTGGCGCTCCGGCCCGACCCGCAGCGTGTTCAACTCCAGCGGGCCGGAATTGCCGCTGCGGTTGACCACCGGGATGGTGCCGCCGGTGGTGTTGAGCTGGCCGACCGGGGCGGCGCTGTTGGGCGCGGCGGTCGAGGCGGCCGAAGCGATCACGCCGAAGGCAAGGCCGGCCAGGGCGCCGGCCAGCCGGCGGCGGCCGCGGCGGGGCGGCCGGGAGGACCGGACGGACGGATAGGAGCGGGGCCGGGCCCGCCCCGGGCCGGCCGTACCCCGGCCAGGTCGGCGGGCGGCAGCCGGCGCGGCGTCGCCCGGCGAGCCGGTGCCCGCGCTCACCAGCGCCGGGGCCGGAGCCGGAGCCGGCTCGGTGGCGACGGTCAGCCGCGGGTCAGCGGCGGGCGGCGGCGCGGACGCCCAGGCCAGCCCCTGCTCGTCGGCCACCAGCACGAAGTCGGAGCCGCCGAGGTCGGCGGTCATCGGGATGTCACGCAGCCGGGCCAGCAGGCCGGGTGGGAGTTCCGGGTCAGGCGCGGCGGCGAGCAGCACCTGGGCCTCGCGCTGCGCCGCGACCACGGCGCGGCACTCCAGGCAGCACTTCACGTGCCGGTCGGCGCGCTGCCGGGCAGAGGCTGAGAGCCCGTCGTCCACGAACGCGGCGATCGCCTCGTCAGCGAGGTGTCCGTCCGGGAAGGTCACGACGCTCCCTCCGCCGCGGGGAAGGAGCCGGTGCCGTCGGCTGCGCTCTCCACCGGCCGGCGTGGCGCGCGGTGGCTGAGCGCCTCGCGCAGCAGCAGCCGGCCGCGGTGGATCCGGGATCGCACAGTGCCGAGCTTGATGCTCAAGGTGGCCGCGATCTCCTCGTACGAGAGGCCTTCGATGTCGCAGAGTACGACGGCGGCGCGGAAGTCGGGCGGCAGCGCGTCCAGCGCCAGCTGCACGTCCGGGGCCAGGTGGGTGTCGGCGTAGACCTGCTCGGGGCTGCGTTCCCGGCCGGGCAGCCGCTCGGTGTCCTCCGGCAGCGCGTCGAACCGGATCCGCTGCCGGCGGCGCACCATGTCGAGGAAGAGGTTCGTGGTGATCCGGTGCAGCCAGCCCTCGAACGTGCCCGGGGTGTAATCGGCCAGCGAGCGGAACACCCGGACGAACGTCTCCTGGGTGAGATCTTCCGCGTCCTGCTGGTTGCCTGCGAGGCGGTAGGCAAGGCGGTACACGCGGGGCGAGTGCTCGCGCACGACCTCATCCCACGTGGGCGGCACCCACATCGGAGTAGCGCCGTCGACCACGGCTCCCCCCGGCTCAAGCCCGACCGACACCCTCATGGCCCCGGCATCCTTCCCACAACAGCATGCGACGTGTTCGTTTTGCGTGAACGCGCGGCGGCGCGTGGGCGTTCCCGGTAGATACACGCCAGCTATCGTGTCCGGGATCACCTGGGAGGTACGCATGGCCGGTCCGGCCGCGATCCGGGAGTATGTCGAGGCCTGGATGGCCGAGGACCCGCCGCTTGTCGCCGCTCGGGCCAAGGCGGCTGAGCTGGGCTGCGTGCCGATCGGCCCGGCCGGCGGGGCCGCGTTGCGGTTCCTGGCCACCGCGGTCGGAGCCCGATCGGTGGTGGAGATCGGCACCGGCACCGGGGTGTCCGGATTGTGGCTGCTGCGGGGCATGCGTCCGGATGGCGTGTTGACCACCGTCGACATCGAGCCGGAGCACCAGCGGGCCGCCCGGCAGACGTTCGCGGACGGCGGCATCCCCGGCGGCCGGGCCCGGCTGATCAACGGGCCGGCCCTGGAGGTCCTCCCCCGACTCACCGATCGGGGCTACGACCTGGTCTTCTGTGACGCGGTGAAGACCGAGTACGCCGACTACCTGACCGAGGCGCTGCGGCTGCTGCGGCCCGGCGGAGTGGTCGCGTTCGACAACGCGCTCTGGCACGACCGGGTGCCTGACCCGTCCGCCCGGGACCCGGAGACGGTCTCGGTGCGCGACCTCGGCCGGGCCGTCCGGGACGACGAGCGGCTGGTCTCGGCGCTGCTCCCGGTCGGCGACGGCCTGCTCGCCGCCGTCTACCGCCCCTGACAGTGCCGCGAGTGGGCAGTTCCGACCGCGCCTGAGCCCGCCCGTCCGGCTCCGGAACGCCCTCCGGAAGCCTGGCTCTGGAACGCCGGAAGCCGGCTCCGGAACGGCCCTCCGGAAGGCCTGGCCCGGAAACGCCCGGAAAGCCCCGCCCGGAAACGCCCGGGAAGCCTGGCCCGGGAACGCCCGGGAAGCCCGGGACCGGAACGCCAGGCTCCGGAACCCAGGGGACGCAGGGGTCAGAGGACCTTGGAGAGGAACGCCTTGGTGCGTTCGTGCTGGGGGCTGGTGAGGACCTGCAGCGGGCTGCCGGATTCGACCACGACGCCGCCGTCCATGAATACCAGCGAGTCGCCCACCTCGCGGGCGAAGCCGATCTCGTGGGTGACGACGACCATGGTCATGCCGTCCTCGGCGAGGCCACGCATGACGTCCAGCACCTCGCCGACCAGCTCCGGGTCGAGCGCCGAGGTGGGCTCGTCGAACAGCATCAGCTTGGGTCGCATCGCCAGCGCCCGGGCGATCGCGACCCGCTGCTGCTGGCCGCCCGACAGCTGGCTGGGGTAGGCGGCGGCCTTGTCGGCCAGGCCGACCCGGGCCAGCAGCTGGTGCGCCCGCTCGGTGACCTCGGCCTTCGGCTCGCCCTTCACCCGCTGCGGCGCCTCGACCACGTTGCCCAGCGCGGTCATGTGCGGGAACAGGTTGAACCGCTGGAACACCATGCCGATCTCGGACCGCTTGTGCGCCACCTCGGACTCGCGCAGCTCGTACAGCTTGTCGCCGACCCGGCGGTAGCCGACGTACTCGCCGTCCACCGAGAGCCGACCGCCGTCGATCTTCTCCAGGTGGTTGATGCAGCGCAGGAACGTCGACTTGCCGGAGCCGGACGGGCCGAGGATGCACATCACCTCGCTGCGGGTGACCTCCAGGTCGATGCCCTTGAGCACTTCCAGCGGCCCGAACTGCTTGCAGACCGCCTCGGCCCGCACCATCGGGACCACGTCGCCGGCCGGCGCCGCGGCGGTCATGACCCCTGCCCCTCGGTCGCGCCGCGCAGTCCGACCAACCTTGCGCGGACCCGTTGCAGGGCGGTTGGCGGCTGCACCCGGCTGGAGCCACGGGAGTACCGCCGCTCGATGTAGTACTGCCCGATCGACAGCAGCGACGTCATGATCAGGTACCAGATCGAGGCGACCGCGAGCAGCGGGATGTACTTGAAGTTGGAGCCGTAGATCAGCGACGCGGCGCCGAGCAGGTCGCCCAGCGCGAGCACGGTCACCAATGAGGTGGTCTTCAGCATCGAGATCGTCTCGTTGCCGGTCGGCGGGATGATCACCCGCATCGCCTGCGGCAGCACGATCCGGCGCAGCGTCTGCAACTGCCGCATACCCAGCGCCTGCGCGGCCTCGGTCTGCCCGTGGTCCACCGACAACAGCCCGGCGCGGACGATCTCGGCCATGTACGCGGCCTCGTTCAGCCCCAACCCCAACACCGCCGCGGTGAACGTGGAGATCAGCGCGTTGGACTCGGCGGACACGTTGGGACCGAACGGGACGCCGATGCCGATCCGCGGGTAGAGCGCCGAGATGTAGCCCCAGAAGATCAACTGGACCAGCACCGGGGTGCCCCGGAAGAACCAGGTGTAGCCCCAGGAGGCGCCGGCCACAATCGGGTTGGGCGACAACCGCATCACCGCGAGGACGATGCCGAGCACCAGCCCGATCGCCATCGCGAGCACGGTCAGTTCCAGCGTGACCACGATGCCGCGCAGGATCGCCTCGTACGTGAAGTACCCGCGGACGTAGTCCCACTCCCAGCGCGGGTTGCGGACCAGCGAGTTGACCAGCATCGCGGCCAGCACCGCCAGCACCGCCACCGCGACCCACCGCCCCGGGTGGCGGACCGGGATGACCCGCAGCTCCTCGGCCGGTGGCTCCGCCGCCGCTGCTCCGGCCGCGGCGGCGGACGTCGCGGGCTCGGTCATCGGCGCCTCCAGACGTTCGTCATGGCGCCTCCAGACGCTCGCCGCCGGTCAGGTCAGGGTCCGGATCAGCCGCCCGCGCCGTTGATCTTCGACTCGGTGATCGCGCCGTCGGTCAGCCCCCAGGTCTGCATGATCTTGGTGTAGCTGCCGTCGTCGATCAGCTTCTGCACGGCCTTCTGCACCGCGTCCTTGAAGGCGCCGGAGGTCTTGGCGATCGCGATGCCGTACGGTGCCACGTCGGCCGCGGTGCCGCCCTGCTCGATGCCGCCGTTGGTGATCTTCACCTGGTAGTCGACCACCGGCGAGTCGGCGGTGAAGGCGTCGGCCCGCTTGGCGATCAGCGCGTTGTTCACCGCGTTCTGGTCCGGCAGCGGGACCGCGACCGGCACCGGCTTGCCGCTCGTCTTGCAGGTGCCGCGCAGGGTGGCGGTGCCGTCTTCGAGGGCGTCCTTGGTCAGCGAGTCGAGCTGGATGGTGCCACGCTCGGCGGCCACCTTCTTGCCGCACAGGTCTTCCTGCGACTTGATGCCGAGCGGGTTGCCCTTCTGCACCGCGATCGACGTGCCGGCCTTGAAGTAGGTGACGAAGTCGACCGTCTTCTCCCGCTCGGCGTTGTCGGTGAACGAGGACATGCCCAGCTCGTACTTGTTGGCGGCCAGGCCGGCCAGGATCCCGTCGAACGGGGTGTTGACGAACTTGACCTGCAGGTTGAGCACCTTGCCGATGGCGTTGCCGAGGTCGATGTCCATGCCCTGGAAGGTCTTGCCGCCGTCGGTGGAGAACTCGTTCGGCGCGTAACTGGCGTCGGTGGCGATCGTGATCGTGCCCTTGCTCTTGATCGCGTCGGGCACCAGTGCGGCGATGTCGGCGGCCTGGGTGACCGTCACCTGAGCCTGCTTGTTACCGCCGGAGTCGGTGGTCTTGCCTCCGCAGCCGGCGACGAGTAGCGCCGCGGCGGCGAGCACGACCGGCGCGGCGAACGTACGACGGACCCTCACGGAGCGCCTCCTGACATGCTGGTACAGAACCCGACGCCCCGGCCCGGAGGCGCACGCGCCACCTCCCGCGAGGCCCACCCGGCCCGGGATGGGAAGACCGTAGGCCATGTGGCCGCCGGACGACAGTCCGTTGACCGCATCGTGACGTGTGGTCAAATCCGGTGTCACGAACGACATCCAACCGTCACGGCATGGCGTGCTGGCCCTTGCCCAGGACGACGATGCCGCTGTCGCTGACGTGGTAGCGCTGCCGGTCGAGCTCGGGCTCGACGCCGATGTGCGCGCCGTCCGGAACCACCACGTTCTTGTCCAGGATGGCCCGCCGGACCACCGCGCCGCGGCCGATCTGCACGCCGTGCATCAGCACGCTGCCCTCGACATAGGCGCCGGCCAGCACGGTCACCCCGGGTGAGAGCACCGACTGGCGCACCGTGGCGCCGGCCACGATCACGCCGCCGGACACGATCGACTCCTGCGCCAGGCCACCCTCGACGAACTTCGCCGGCGGCAGTTGCGGCGGCGACGTGAAGATCGGCCACTGCCGGTTGTACAGGTTGAAGATCGGGTGCACCGCGACCAGGTCCATGTGCGCGTCGTGGAACGGGTCGATCGCGCCGACATCCCGCCAGTAGCCGCGGTCCCGGTCGCTGGCGCCGGGCACCTCGTTGTCGTCGAAGTCGTAGACCTGCGCGGCGCCGCCGTCCACCAGCATCGGGATGATGTTGCCGCCCATGTCGTGCATCGAGCCCTCGTCGCCGGCGTCCACCCGCAGCGCCTCCAGCAGCGTGTCGGTGCTGAAGACGTAGTTGCCCATCGAGGCGTACGACTCGTCCGGGCTGTCCGGCAGACTGGGCGGCTCCACTGGTTTCTCCAGGAACCGCCGGATCTTGCCCTTCTCGTCCGCGTCGATGATGCCGAACTCGGACGCCTCCGCCCGCGGCACCCGGATCCCGGCGACCGTGACGCCGGCGCCGGAGTCGATGTGCTGCTCGACCATCTGCCGCGGGTCCATCCGGTACACGTGGTCGGCGCCGAACACCACGATGTGGTCGGGCTGGTCGTCGTAGACCAGGTTCAGGCTCTGGTAGATGGCGTCGGCACTGCCGGTGAACCAGCGCGGGCCGAGCCGCTGCTGCGCCGGCACCGGCGTGACGTAGTTGCCCAGCAGAGTAGACATCCGCCACGTCGTGGTGACATGCCGGTCGAGCGAATGGGACTTGTACTGGGTCAGCACGCAGATGCGCAGATACCCACCATTGACCAAATTGGACAGTACGAAGTCGACAAGCCGGTAGTTGCCGCCGAACGGGACCGCGGGCTTGGCACGGTCGGCGGTGAGCGGCCAGAGCCGCTTGCCCTCACCACCGGCGAGCACGATCCCGAGCACGCGGGGCTGCGCACGCATGTTGCGACATTACCCGTCGTTCTAAGCTCTGTACCGATGCATGTCGCGGTTCTCACCCGGGAGTTCCCGCCCGACATCTACGGCGGGGCCGGCGTTCACGTCGATTTTCTGGTCCGCGAGTTGCGGCGGCTGGCTCAAGTGGACGTGCACTGCTTCGGCGCGCCGCGGGACGGGGCGGTCGCGCACGCGCCGGCGGTGTCGCTCGCGAACGCCAACCCGGCGCTGCAGACGCTGTCCACGGACCTGTCCATCGCCGACACGCTGGCCGGCTGCGACGTGGTGCACTCGCACACCTGGTACGCCAACTTTGCCGGCGTGGTGGGCAGCCTGCTGCACGGCGCGCCACACGTGCTGACCGCGCACTCGCTGGAGCCGCAGCGCCCGTGGAAGATCGAGCAGCTCGGCGGCGGCTACCGGATCTCGTCCTGGGTCGAGCGGGCCGCGTACGAGTCGGCCGACGCGGTGATCGCGGTCAGCGAGGGGATGGCCCGGGACGTGCTCTCGGTGTACCCGTTCGTGGACCCGGCCCGGGTACACGTCATCCACAACGGCATCGACACCGCGCTGTACGCCCCGGATCACGGCACCGACGTGCTGACCCGGTACGGCATCGACCCGGCGCGGCCGTACGTGCTCTTCGTCGGGCGGATCACCCGGCAGAAAGGGCTCGCCCACCTGCTGCGCGCGGCGCTGGAGTTCCCGGCCGACGCGCAACTGGTGCTGTGCGCCAGCTCGCCGGACACGCCGGAGATCGGCGCCGAGGTCTCCGCCGCGGTCGACCGGCTGCGGCCCGGGCGGTCGGTGGTGTGGATCCCGGAGATGCTGGCCCGGCCGGAGCTGGTCCAGTTGCTCACCGCAGCCGCGGTGTTCGTCTGCCCGTCGGTGTACGAGCCGCTCGGCATCGTGAACCTGGAGGCGATGGCCTGCGAGACCGCCGTCGTCGCCAGCGCGGTCGGCGGCATCCCGGAGGTCGTCGCGGACGGCGAGACCGGGTTGCTCGTGCCGTACTCGGCCGGCGCGCCGGACGCATTCGAGGCCGGGCTCGCGGCCGCGGTCACGGTCGTGCTGGCCGACCCTGGGCGGGCCGCCAAGATGGGCCGGGCCGGTCGGGACCGGGCCGTGCACGAGTTCGGCTGGGACACGGTGGCGCGCCGGACACTCGACGTGTACGCGTCGCTGCTCTGAATCCTGCCGGTGGCGGTCCCGGCCCTCGGGTGGGGGTGCCGGGGCGTGGGCGGCGAAGGGCTAGCCGAGCCAGGGCAGGTCGGCGACCGCGGTGCAGGAGCCCGGGGCGATCTCGGTGAAGCCAGCGTCCCGGACGGCGGGCGCGCCGGCGGCGAGCAGATCGGCCCAACGGGACGGCTCGGCCGTGCGGACGGCCACCGCGAAGTCGCTGCCGGCCCAGGCGGCCCGGGCCGCCGCCGGGGTGGCCCACCAGCCCAGCTGCGCCGCGTGCCCGACCTGGGCCATCGCCTTGCCGGCGGTCATCTCCAGGCCCGGGGCCAGCCAGAGCACCGGGGTGCCGGGCGGCGCTGCCGGCGGCGGTTCGGGGTCGGTCAGCTCGGTGCCGCCGACCTGCAGTTTGGCCAGGTCCGGTGGCCAGGCATCGACCGGGACCGGCGGGTACGCCCGCAGCCGCGCGGTCCGGTGCGCCAGCGGGAGTCCGTCCAGTGCCTCGGCCCGGCGCCAGCCGGCGCCACGGGCCCGCCGGACCACCTTCCGGATCCGGCCGTCCTGCCAGGCCCGCAACGGCCCGGCCCACGGGCCGCCCGGGTTGCCGCGCGGGTCGGTGAGCATCGCCAGCACCGCCCGGGCGGCCGCCTCGAGCGCGTCCGTCCGGTCCGGCGGGGCGGCCTTCTCGATCCGCACCACCAGCGGCAGCACCCAGGGCGCCGGCTCGCCCGCCCCGCACTGTGCTTGCCGTTCGCTTCGCTCCGCGCCAGACGCGACGTCTTCCCTCGGCACCGCGCAACGACTTCGTCGGCGCATTGCCTCAGTCCAGACCCCGCTGCGCTCCGCTCCGCTCACAGTGCTAGCCGTTCGCTGCGCTGCGCGCCAAACGCGACGTCTTCCCTCGGCACCGCGCAACGACTTCGTCGGCGCGTTGCCTCAGTCCAGACGCCGCTGCGCTCCGCACCGCTCACAGTGCCAGCCAGTTCGCGGCGCTGCGCGCCAAACGCGGCGTCTTCCCTCGGCACCGCGCAACGACTTCGTCGGCGCGTTGCCTCAGTCCAGACGCCGCTGCGCTCCGCTCCGCTCACTGTCCGCTGGCCACGCGGGCTTCGAGCCAGCGCAGCAGGGTGCGGACGCCGTAGCCGGTGCCGCCGCGGCTGGTCTCGCCGTCGTCGCTGCCGGCCCGGGCCGGGCCGGCCACGTCCAGGTGCGCCCAGGGCAGGCCGCCGGTGAACGGACGCAGGAACAGTGCGGCGGTGATCGCGCCGGGGCCACGGCCGGGCGCGTTCACCGCGTCGGCCACCTCGGAGTGCAGCAGCGGCTCGTACTCGTCCGAGAGCGGCATCCGCCAGGCCGGCTCGCCCGCCGCAGCCGCCGCCGCGAGCAGTTCGGCGGCCAGCGTCTCGTCGCTGGCGAACAGCCCGGCGGTGCGGGTGCCCAGCGACACCTTCATCGCGCCGGTCAGCGTGGCCACGTCGACCAGCACGTCCGGGGCGAGCCGGGCGACCGCGTAGGCCAGCGCGTCGGCCAGCACGATGCGGCCCTCGGCGTCGGTGTTCAGCACCTCGCTGGTGCGCCCGCCGTAGTGCCGGATCACGTCCGCCGGCCGGTACGCCGAGCCCGAGACGTGGTTCTCCGCGGTCGGCACCAGCGCGGTGATCTTGATCGGCAGCCGCAGCTCGGCGGCGGCCAGCACGGCCGCCAGCACCACCGCGCCGCCGGCCATGTCGGTCTTCATCGACGGCATCGCGTCGGCCGGCTTGATCGACAGGCCGCCGGTGTCGAACGTGATGCCCTTGCCGACCAGCACCACGTGCGGGCCGGTGGCGGCGCGCGGGCGGTACCGCGCCTCGATCAGCCGCGGCGGCCGGACCGAGCCGCCGCCGACCGCGAGCAGCCCGCCGAAGCCGTGCACGCCGAGCCAGGTCTCGTCCCGCACCAGCACCCGGACCCCGTGCGGCCGCAGCGCCCGCTCCGCCTCGGCGCCCAGCCAGGCCGGCGACTTCTCGGCCGGCGGCGTGTTCGCCAGGTCGCGGGCCAGGTGCACGGCGCGGACCGTGGCCAGGCCGCGGGCCAGCGCGTCCGCCGCGGCCAGCGCGTCCGCCGCGGCGGGGTCCGACCCGGTGCCGGCCGGGCAGGTGCCGA
>Ga0307499_10000100_pt1 | contig 29760 bp, 19 predicted proteins | sample 13_S_MG_FD_201363 | JGI IMG/M metagenome (GOLD analysis project Ga0307499, IMG submission 201363) | Soil microbial communities from Populus trichocarpa stands in riparian zone in the Pacific Northwest, United States - 13_S | ecosystem: Environmental > Terrestrial > Soil > Riparian zone > Trees... | reverse complement strand
TTGCCGAACACGGTTCCAGCCCGGCCCGAATCGCTCAGCCCGGCCCGATCACGTCCGCGTCGACGCCGTACGCCTCGCCGCCCGGCGCGACGTGGTCGGCGCGCACCGCGCCGGTCACCCGGCCGGCCCTGATCTGCCGGGCCCGGACGGCCGCGACGCGCCCCTCGATCTCGCCGACGACCGCGGCGCCGCTGACCACCGGGGTGCCGGAGGCCGGCCGCTGCTCGCCGACGAACGTCAACCGCTGACCGAGCACCGCTTCCAGGGCCAGCCGCAGCGCGTCGACCCGGCCCAGCAGCGCCTGGTCGGTCGGGTCGATCTCGTCGAACCCGCCGGCGTACGGCGCGAGGTCGGCGGCGAGGTCCTTCAGCTGGCCAGCCAGCCGCTCGACCAGGTCGTAGTCGACCGCGACCGGGGCCAGCGAACCGGTGAAGGCGGCCGGCGGGAGGGCCAGCACGACCGGCGCTGCCGCCACCTCCGCCGCCGGATCGGGTGCGGACCGGCGGGCGCGCCACCGGGCCAGCAGCTCCCCCGCCTGGCCGTAGAGGAACTTGACCCCCTCGGTCAGCGCTACGGCGCCGATCGCGGCGATGCTCAACGGTTCCGCCATGCCCCCTCCTCCGCGCCGACACCGCGGGCCGCCGGCACTGCGGCCGCCGCCGAGCTTGCCACATCCCTGACATAGGATGGGGGTCGGCAGATCACCCGGAGTCGCTGCCGTGCCGCCGGCACTCGACCGCTTTGCTCTGCGGCAGAGCAGGTGGAGGTCAGTGTGACCGCGGAGGGCAGGGTGGAGTCCGCGGCGGGCCTGGTGCCGGTCGAGCTGAGAGACCAGCTGTCCGGGCTCGGCAGCCGGCCGTGGATCGACGCGAGGCTCGAGCAGTGGCTGCGTGGGCCGGCCCGCTACTTCGTGCTCTCCGGTGGCCCGGGCACCGGCAAGACCATGCAGGCGGTGCAGGCGCTGGCCGGCGCCGGCGTGCCGGCCGGCCGGGACCCCTGGGTGGTCGCGCATTTCTGTTCCAACCGGCTGCGCGGCTACTCCCGGCATCCGCGCCAGCTCATCTCGAACCTGCAGCAGCGGCTGTCCGCCCGCTATCCGGAGGTCTTCCTGCCTGGCCGGCCCGAGCTGACCCGGCCGCTGATCGAACTGGCCGGTTCGGTGCGGGCCGAGTCGGTCGCCGGCACCGCCGCGGGCGTCAACCTGACAATCGGGCAGCTCACCGCCGCTCCGCTGTCCATCCACGACTTCTTCCAGGTGGCGGTCGTGGAGCCGCTGACCCGGCTGGCGGCGGCCGCGCCGCAGACCACCGTCGGGCTCGTCATCGACGGCCTGGACGAGGCGTCCGCATTCGACGGGCCGAACATCGTCACGCTGCTGCACGAGTACGCCGCGTCGCTGCCGGCCGTCTGCAAGGTGCTGATCACCTCGCAGAACACGCCGGCCGTGCTGGACCCGCTGCTGGCCGCCGTCAGCGATCTGGTCCGGCTGGACCTCTCCGACCCGCGGCACCGGGCCGCGGTGGATGACGACGTGCGCCGGTTCGTCCGGGCGCGGGCCGGGGCCCGGACGGTCGGCAGCGACCTGCCGGACCGGATCACCAGGGCGGTGGCCGGCAACTTCCTGCACGCCGAAGGCATGCTGAGCAAGGAGATCAGCGGCGGTCCCGCGGCCGGCGCGCCGGACCTGGGCGGCTACTACCACGCCCTGTTCGACCGGCTGCGGGACGCCGCCGACGCCGCCGACGGCGGTAGCTGGGACCGCTGCTGCCGGCCGCTGCTGCACCATCTCGCGATCGCCCGGGCGCCGCGGCGGATCGGGTCGCTCGGCGAGTTCCTCGGCTGGGACGCCACCACGCTGGCCCGCTCGCTGCAGGCCGTCCGGCCGGTGCTGATCCTGGACGAGCAGCGGGAGACGGTCCACCTGGAGCACCAGGCGGTGGCCACCTTTCTGCTCGAGCCGGTGCTGCCGGGCGCGCGGGCGAACCGGTACGCGGCGCCGGAGCGCACCGTCCAGGCGGCTCTCGTCGGTCAGGTCGCCGAACTGCTGGCGACCGCGTGGGCCGGCAGTTGGCGCTCGGCCGACGCCTACTTCGTCGAGCACACCGCCGCGCACCTGCAGCGGCTGCAGACCCTCGACGACGCCGCCCGGCCACCGGGCACCCGGCTCCGCACCGCCGCCCGCTCGCGTCTGGACAGTCCACTCCAGTCGCGTATGGACAGTCGGCCGGCGCCAGCCGAGCAGCTGCGGCTGGCCGACCTGGCCGCGGCGATCGCGGCCACCCCGGAGCGGCTCACCGACGCCCAGGCCGCCATGGCCACCGTGCTGCGGATCACCGCGCGGCGGCCGGAACCGGCCGGGTACGAGGCGGCGGCGCTGCGGGCGGCCGACTCGCCGGACCCGTTCATCCGGACCGCGGTGCTGGACTCCATCCAGACCGACCTCGACCCGCGGCGGGCGCGGGCGGTGGTGCTCCGGTTGCTCGGCCAGCGGGGCCGCCGGCAGCAGGCGGTGGGCATCTCCGCGATCGCCCGGCTCGACGACGAGAGCCGGGCCAGGACGGTCCGCTGGATCGCCACCAAGGCACCCGAGGACCTGCGCCGGTACGCCGGCTACACGCTCTACCTGCTGGCCGGGCAGGACGCGCCGATGGCGGCGCGAACCTTCCTGGACCCGGTCGTGGACGCGGTCTCGCCGCTGCACCCGGGCCGGACCAGGCGGGCCGTCGACTTCCTGGCCAACATCAGCATCACCGCGTACGCGAACAACTGCGACGACCCGGAGGTCGCGCAGGCGACCAGCGCGCTGTGGCACCGGATCACCCTGGAACGGCTGCGGATCAACCTGGTGAACCGGCCGGTGCTGGAGACGCCGATCGTGGCGGTGACGGCCCGGCGGCTGGCCGCCCGGATCGTCGACAACGCCGTGTTCCGGCTGGAGATGCCACCGCTGGACGCCGCGGACCGGGCTGTGGTGCAGGAGCTGCTGCCCGGGCTGACGCCGAACCAGGACCTGGCCCGGCTGGCCGCCCCGCTGCAGACCGGGTTCGCGGCCCGGGCCTGGACCCCGCGGATCCTCAGCGCCTGCGTCACGATGGTGCAGGCGATCAGCGATCCGGACGGCAGCCGCGCGGTGCTCACCCGGCTGTTCGAGGACGGCACCGGCCGGAGCCGGATCTGGCAGGTCGCCGCGTACTCGGTGCTGATCCGCGCCACGCCGCCGGAGTGGGTCGGCCGCCTGCAGCGGATGTCCGACCGGACGCTGGCCGAGAACCGGGCCGACGTCGACAGCTACCTCGCCGGCGGCGACGCCGAGCTGGGCTTCTTCTCGATCGCCACCCCGCTGGCGTACGCGAAGCACGGCATCTCGATGGCCGAGCCGTTCTGCCGGCTGGCCGGCGACGCCGATCCGGCCGTGCGGCACGCGCTGTTCCGCGGCCTGGCGGCGGTCGGGCTCTACTACCCGGTGCCGGCGCTGTCCACCGTGCATCGCGCGCTCACGGCGCTGGGCCCGGCGGCGGTGCGGGACGAGGTGGCCGGCGTGCTGTCCCGGGTCCGGCTGATGCACCCGGGTCTGGTCGACGCGCTGGCCCGCGACCTCGACCTGCGGCTGGTCGCCGACCCGGGCGGCGAGTCCGAGCTCGACTTCGCCTGGCGGCACGTGGACGCGCTCGGGCTCTACAACAACGCGGTACACCAGGCGATCCACTACCCGCGGATGCGCCACGCACTGCTGCTGCCGGGCTTCGCCGGGCTCGCCGCGGCCGGCAGCGCCGAGGAGTTCATCCGCGGGTACGCGCCGCGGGTACTGCGGCTGCTGCGGGACACCGACTACGAGCTGACCGGCTGGATGCGGTGACGGCCGGCCCGGTCCGCCGCGGCCTCCTGCGCGCGGCCCAGTTCGGCCGGCTGCCCCCGGTCGGGGCGACGCTGACGCTGGTCGCGGTCGGCCTCGCGGCCGGCTCCGCCGGCGGCGACCCGGCGGTGCGGCGCGCGGCCGCGGTCGCGCTGGCGGCGGTGCTCTTCCACATCGGCGTATACGTGTGCAACGACATCGTGGACGTCAAGATCGACCGGACCGACCCGCGGCGGGCCCACCTGCCGCTGGCCGCCGGCCTGGTGCCGGTGCGGCTGGCGGTGCTCGTCGTGGCGGTCGCGCTGCTGTCCGGCGCCGCGGTGCTGTGGGCGGCGACCACCGACCCGGCCGTGCTCGGCTGCTACGCGCTGGCCACCGCCGGCCTGCTCGGCTACGACCTGCTCGGCAAGCGGACCCCGGTGCCACCGGTGCTGGACCTGGTGCAGGGCGCCGGGTGGGGGTTCCTGGTGCTGCTCGCCGCGGCTTCGGCCGGGTCGGTCGGGGCCGCCGCCGGCTGGCTGGCCGGCTCGGCGGGGCTGTACGTGGCGCTGGTGAACGGCGTCATCGCCGGCCTGCGGGACCTGCCGAACGACCGGCGGCACGGGGCCCGCACGACCGCGGTCCTGTTCATGGCCCGGCCGGCGGCGGTCCCGGCCCGGCCGGGTGTGCCGGCGCGGCGCCTGCCGGCCGGCTTCCAGGCGTACGCGCTGGCGCTGCACCTGCTCGCCGCCGCGGCCTGCCTTGCCGGCGTCGGCACGCTGGCCGGCCTCGACCCGGCCGGCCGGCGCCCCGCACTGGTCCTCAGCGCCGCCGGCGAGCTGGTCTGCCTGCTGCTGCTGGCGTCCGGCCTGCGCCGGTACGACGGCGCCCGCGGTGGTTGGCGCACCGGCTTCGGGTACATCGTGCTGGCGCTCTGGTCGCTGGCCACGCCGGTGCTGGCCCGGTTCGGCGGCGTCGCGCTGGGCCTGGTCAGCGCCGTCCTGCTGGTGCCCTGGCTGGGCAGCCGGGTGGTCCAGTCGCTGTGGCGGGCCGGCCCTGACCCGTCGGCCGCGGCCACGTGAGCCGGCCGGACCGCCACCGCACCCGGGTCCGGCCGGCGGCCTACCCGGTCCTGCTGCGCTGGCGGACCTGCGTCAGCGGCAGTGTCCTGTTCGTGCTCGGCTCACAGTGGCAGGCCGGTCACGCCCGGCTGCTGCCGGTCGCGGCGGGCGCGCTCGCGACCGGGCTGTCGGTGGCGCAGGCGGAGATCCTCAACGACGTCGCCGACCGGGAGGTCGACCGGGTCGGCAAGCCGGACCGGCCGATCCCCAGCGGCGCGGTCACCGTCCGCGCGGCGCTGGCCGGCTACGCGGCGACCTGCGCCGGCTCGGTACTACTCGGGTTTCTGGTCCGGCCCGGGCTCGGCGCGGCCATGGTCGGCCTGGCACTGGGGTCGGCGCTCTACTGCCTGCTGCTGAAGTCCACCGTGCTGGCCGGCAACGTGCTCGTCGCCGCGATGGCCGGCACGCCGGTGCTGCTCGGCGGGTACACCGCAGCCGCGGTCGTCGGCTCCGTCCTGCTGGGCAGCCTGCTGGTCAGCGCGTTCATGCTGGCGTTCGAGTTGGTCAAGACCGCGACCGACGTGGTCGGCGACCGGATCGCCGGGCTGACCACGGTCGGTACGGCGGGCGGTGTCCGGCTCACCCTGTGGCTGTCGGCGGCGGCACTGCTCGGCGCGCACGCGGTCGCCGGCGCCCTCACCCGGGCGGCGTCCCGGGGTGTGGTCTTCGGCGTGCTGTTCCTGCTGCTCGTCTCGGTGCCGGCGGTGGGCGGCTACGCCACCGCGCTGGCCGCCCGGGGGCCCGGGCCGGACCACGCCGCGCGGCTGCTGCACACGCTCAAACAGCTCTGGATATGTGGACTTCTGTGTCTTGTCGTGCTGGTCTGACCCGGACGGGGGAAGCGCCGTGCGCAGTGCGGTGGTGATCGGTGGTGGCATCGCCGGGCTGACGGCGGCCAGTGACCTGACGGCGGCCGGCGTCGAGGTCGTCCTGGTCGAGGCGGGCGAGTCGATCGGCGGGCGAATCCGCACGCTCCCGGTGGCGGGGATCCCGGTGGACGTCGGCGCCACCTTCCTGACCGACTTCTACCCGCAGGCGATGCGGCTGCTCGACCAGTGCGGCCTGCGGTCCGAGCTGATCCCGTTCCCGCTCGCGGCCGGCGTCGAACAGGACGGCCGGATCAGGCCGGTCTGGCCGCCCGCCGACTTCCTCCGCGGCCGGCTGCTGCCCCCGCTGTCCCTGCTGCGGCTGGCAGCCGGTTGCGTCCGGCTCGCGCCGGGCTGGCGCTCGCTGGACCCGAGCGACCTGATGTCCGCGGCCAGGTACGACACCCGGACGGTGCAGTCCTGGGCGCACGACGTGCTCGGCCGGCGGACCGCGGAACTGCTGATCGAGCCGGTGCTGCGCGGCGTTGTGCACTGGGAGATGACCACCACCTCGCAGGCGGTGCTGTTCACGATGATGAAGGCGGTCGGCCGGTACCGCGGCGCGCACCGGCTCACCGACGGAATGGTCGCGCTGTGCGAGCGGCTCGGCACCCGGTTCGAGGTGCGGCGGGGCACCCGGGTCACGTCCGCGGCCCGGGTGGGCGACGGGTGGGTGGTCGACATCGAGGGCCCCGGCACGGGTGCGCCACTGCGCGCCGCCGGGCTGGTCTGCGCCACCACGGCGTCGGCGGTGTCCGGGCTGCTGCCGGGGCTCTCCGCCGGGCAGCGGGCGTTCTTCGACGGCATCCGCTACTCGTCGACCGCGGTCGCCGTCGCCCGGGCCCCGGCCCGGGCCGACCACCGGGACTCCTCGGTCCTGTTCACCAGGGCCGGCGAGCCGGACCTGGTCGGGGTGACCGTGACCGGGCGGACCGCCGCCGACGGCCGCGAGACGGTGAAAATTGCCATCTCCGACGCCGCGTACCGGGCCGCCGCGGACCTTCCCAACGAGCAGCTCGGCGCCCGGATCCTCGACCTGGCCCGCCGCAACCCGGCACTGTCGTCCTGGCTGGCCGACGCCACGCTGCACGAGGTCGTCCGGTGGCCGGAGGCGCTGCCCCGGTTCGACGTCGGCCACCTGCGCCGGATCCAGCACTGGCGGGCCGCGGGGCAACTGCCCGGCCTCGCCTTCGCCGGCGACTATCTCGCCGGGCCGTACCTGGAAGGCGCGGTCCGCAGCGGATCGGACGCCGCCGCCTGCCTCCTGGGCCACCGCCGGCAGCCCGGGTAGCACTGCCTGGCCTTGCCTTCACGGGCGACCGTCTCGCCGGGCCTTACCTGGAAGGCGCCGTCCGCAGCGGATCGGACGCCGCCGCCTGCCCACTGGGCCACCGCCGGCAGCCCGGGCAGGCAGCGGCCGGGCCCGGTCGCGCTGGTCACCCGGTCAGGGGAGGCGCTCGATCTCGATGCCGGGGTCGATCGCGAGCAGCGGCCCGGGGTCGCTGGTGAGCACCGGCCAGCCACGCCGGCGGGCCGAGCACACCACGTGCGCGGCGGCGAGATCCGGCCCCGGGTCGGCGGCGGACAGCAGCAGGCCGAGGTCGCGGGCGGTGACCTCGTCCAACGGGTCGGCCACCGCCACGGACAGGCCCGCGGCCAGGGCCAGGAACGGGTAGCCGGACGGTGGCACCTGCGCCCAGGCGGCGGCGAGTGCCGCCGTCGGGATCGCCAGCACGATGCCGTACTCGACCGCGGTGCGGATCTTCGCGCGGGTGTAGATCGTGGCGCCGGTCGCGGCGTCGGCCAGGCTGGACGTGTCCAGAACGACCCCGCCGATCACGACGCCCGGGCCGACGGGCCGGCCGCGACCCCGAACGTCTCACGGGCCTGTGCCAGGGCGCCTTCGGGCAGCCGGCCCCACAGCTCATCGAGGCGGTGCAGCGACTCGTCCCGCGCCAGCCGGTCGCGCACCGCGGCGGCCACGAACGCGGACACGCTCTTCACGTCGCCCGCCTCGGCCAGCTGGCGCAGCCGCCGAGCGTCGTCCACCGGAAGCGTCACCGTGACCCGCTCCGTGCCCACCTCAGTCTGCATACTTTGAGGCTAACACGCGCATACCAGGATCGTGATCACCGCACCCGGAGGTTGTTTCATCCTCCCGGCGGGGCGGCACAGGTGACCGCCGACGGCGGCCCGTGGCCGGCGCGGTTGTAGGCCAACACGCGGTAGCAGCGCAGGCCGACGCCGACGTCGATGTACTGGAACCAGGGTGACCGGTCGACCTGGGTGAGCGGACCGCGATCGGGGAGGTAGCTGTGCTCGGCCGACCAGATGTTCACCACCGCCGGCGCCGCGGTCGTGCGACCTGTGGTGATGTTGAAGTCCGCCACGACCCGGGCCTGCCGGCCGGCACTGTCCGTGCGCAGCACCCGGTAGCCGGTGGCACCCGCAACCGCGGTCCAGTCGACCTGTACCTCGCCCGAGCCGCCACTGGTTCTCGCGACGGCGACGACAACCGCCGGGACCGGCCCGGACGGCGCCCGGGCGACGGTGGCGACCGGCCCGCTGGCCCTGGCCGCAGCGCCGGCCACCGCCGCAGTACTGGCCACCGTCGTCGAGGCGGCTCTCGGCCGCAGCGGCCGCGCGCCCGGCGCGACCGCAATCCCGGCGGCGATGTTCGCCGACGGGCTGACGGCCGCGGCCGGCGCCGCAGCCTGGGCGGCAGCCCGCTGACCGGTGGCGCCGGCGCACCCGGCGGCGGCGCCGGTCAACGCGACCGCCGCGATCAGCACGGATGCTCGACCGTGCCCCCCGCGCCGCGGACCGGGCACCGCACCCGTCGCCGCGCTACATCCGTTGTATCGAAGAGAACCTGGCAACCTCATCGTGACCCCCGTAGAACCGACGCCGCATGCGCCGGTGACACCAACAAGACGCCCGACCACCAGCCAGGTTGGCCACCCTCGACCGAGCCGACCCGATCGGGCATTTCCGGGTCGACCCGCGGCCGCCCGCCCGCGGACCGCGCTACCACCGGCGTTCCGGCCGGGGGCCGCAGGGTGGACGGCCGGTTCGGGTGGCGCCGGCCGGGTACGGAGCCGTTCGTGCCGGGCTGGGGCCGCTGCGCAGCCGACGGCTCACCGCCCCGCGACCGGGTGGCGGTGCGTAGTTCAGGGCGGGAAGTGCGACTCCCGCCAGTCACCCAGTGAAGCCTTCGATCACTTAGAGTGAGGGGGTCTGCTGCTGGGTAGGCACGCGCCGATGCACGGGGGGACGCCGTGGCGCTATCCGACGGGGACTCGATCCTGCTAGCGGACAGCACGGCCGTGGTCGTCCACGGTGCGCGGCTGGCGACGTACGGGGCCGAGCTCGACAACCTGTTCGACCGGGCCGACGCGCCGCTCGCCGCCCGCTGGCCGAGCCTCGACACGTGGCTCCGGCACCATCCGCAGGACGAGCCGTGGGCTGTGCTGGTCCGCCGCGGTGCCCGGCTCGGCGGCGAGCTGGCCGGCGCGGCCGTGCTGGCCCGTCAGCTGCGGCTCGGCTGCTGGAAGCTCGGCCCGGCCGGGGTCGAGGGCGAGCCGGTGTGCCTCGCCGCCGCCGACCCGCCGGCCACCACCGCGCTGGCCACGGCGATCCGGCACGCGCTCGGCCAGCTTGACCGCCCCTGGCTGCTGCGGCTGACCGACCTGCCCGACCCGGACCCGGTCGCCACCGCGCTGCTGGCCGGACTGCCGATCAGCGCGCGCCAGCCTGGACCTGACGCGCCGCAGTTGAGGTTCGTCCCCGGCCAGCCGCTCACGGCGTACCTGTCCCGTAACACCCGGGCCGCGGTCGCGAAGGCGCGGAACCGGATCGGCGGCGACGGGCTGACCGCGGACATCGCCTGGACCGCGGCGCCCGGCGAGGTGGCGGCCGCGCTGCCCGAGGTCATGGACGTCCACCGGCGGCGCAGCATCCAGGTCCATGGCAGCAGCGCGTTCAACGACCCGGTCGCGGCGGTGTACTTCGACGCGGTCGTCCGCCGGCACGCGTCCGCCGGCAACGTCCGGCTGCTGACGCTCCGGCTCGACCGGGCGCTGGCCGCGTTCGCGCTCTGCCTGCTCGACCGCGACATGCTCTGGGTGTACGCGAACATGGTCTCGCCGGACTGGCTCCGCTACAGCGCGGGCACCATCTCGAACGCCGAGGTGGTGCGCTGGGCGTACACGGCGCCCGAGACCACCGGCGTCGACTGGGGCACCGGCCTGCAGCGGTACAAGCTGAGCGGCGCGGTGACGCTGCGCCCGTCCCAGCACCTGTACGCCTGGTCGTCGCGCGGTGTCCGGCTCAGCGCCGCCGCCCGCCGCCTGCTGACCCGCAACCGGACCCCCCGCAGCAAGGTCGACGGCCACGTCCCCGCGCCCGAGCACTGATCACGACGCGCGCCAGGTCCGCGCGGGACGGCCGGCGGGTCAGGTCGATCGCGGAGACACCATCGTGGACCACCTTGTCGATGGCCGGGTGGTGACGGCGCCGGCCGCCGATTGCGCCAGGTCCGGCACTGCCGGTGACCGACGGACGGCCTGATCGCGCCGCGCAGTACCCGGGTGGTCGCCGCCGGTCGCGGGGCGGTCCGGTCCGGGTGCGGTCGGCCGGCTCCTCTGTACGCTGCGCCGGGTGGGTTCCTTCCAGCCGCGCCGGCCGGTGGTGTTCGCGGCGGTGTCGGTGGTGGCCGTAGCCGCGGCCGTGGCCGTGCTGGCCAGGGCTTCCGGCTCGCGCGAGCCCGCACCTGCCGGGCCGCCGGTGGCGGCCGGTGCCGCGCCGGCCGGACCGCCGGCCGGAGCGCCGGCTGGGGCGCCGAGGAGCGGGCCGGGCGGCACCGGCCGGGCCACCCCGCCGGTTCCGCTGCCGGCGGCTGCGCTCGGGCCGCTGCGGCTACCGGTCCGGCCGGGCCGGCCCACCGCGGGCGGGTCCACGCCGCCGGCCACGCCGGGGCAGCCCGGCGCGGACGGCGGCAGTGCGCCGACCGGCGGGGTTCCGGCCGGCCCGGGGCGTTCCGGCCGGGCGACGCATTACACGCTGGCCGGGTTGGGCAACTGCTCGTTCCCGTCGGTACCGGCCAACGGCCGGTACGTCGCGCTCTCCCCGTCGGAGTACGCCGCGGCCGGGGCGTGCGGGAGCGTGCTGGATGTCCACGGCCCGGACGGGACGGTCCGGGTGACCGTCGTCGACCTGTGCCCGGAGTGCGAGCCGGGGCATCTCGACCTCGGCGTGCCGGCCTTCGCGGCGATCGCCGACCCGGTACGCGGGATCGCGCCGATCACCTACACCCGGGTGGTGAACCCCTCGCTGCCCGGTCCGGTCCGGGTCCGGATCAAGGAGGGGTCGTCGCCGTTCTGGTTGTCGGTGCTGCTGCTGGACACCGGCAACCCCGTGACCACGGTCGAAGCAGCCGCCGGGTCAGGGTGGCGGCCGCTGGTCCGCCAGCCCTACAACTACTGGGAAGCCGCCAGCGGCGTCGGCCCCGGCCCGCTCAGCCTGCGGATCACCGACGACCAGGGCCACCGCCGGACACTGACCGGCGTGCCACTGACGGCCGGCGCGACCCACCCGACGTCGGTCCGGATGTACTGAGCCCCGCCCCTCCCCCGGCCACCGACCGGCCGGCACCGGCCGGTGCCGGCCGTACAGCGCTTGCGATCAGCTGAGGGTGATGCGGTCCAGGTCGGGGGCGAACGCCGTGTCGTTGAACAGCCGGATCGAGTTCGTACCGGCGGTCAACGACACCGCAACGGTGGCGCTGACCGGGTTGGTGAAGTCGGCGCCGGTGAGCGCGACGGTCTGCGCGGCCCCGCCGTTCACGCTGACCGAGAACGAGCGCGTCCCGCTGACCGTGCCGAACAGCGTCAGCGTGCGGGTTCCCGCGGCCGCCACCGGCACCGGGAGGGTGGCGTCGTTGCCGGCGCCGTTGCCGATGAAGCGCACCTTCTGCCCGCCGGAGCAGGCCGCGCACGCGGCCACCCGGGCCGATCCGCCGAGCACGCCGGCCTCGCCCTCTACCGCGGTGCCGCTGCCGGCGCCCGGCCGGACCCGGATCAGCCTGGTCTCACCGGGGCGCAGCGAGGCGCTGTAGGAGTTGGCGATCGTCCCCTGGCTCGCCCCGGACCACAGGTCGGTGACCGCGGCGCTGCCGCTGAAACCCACCTGCGACCAGGTGACGCTGACCGTCGAGGTGCCCGAGGTGGCGGTGTTGAACAGCGCCACCACGAAGTCGCCGTTGGCCTCGCGCTTGCGCCACACCTGGTTGCTGCCGCTGCTGACGATGCGCGCGGCGGCCACGCCGTCCTGGTCGACGCCGATCAGCCGGTCGTTGGTGAGCATCGCCAGGTCGGTGGCGGTCAGCGCGGTCAGGTCGCTGCCGAGGATCAGCGGCGAGGCGGCCATCGCCCACAAGGTGAACATGGACCGGCGCTGGTCGGCGGTGATGCCCATCTGGTCGCCGTTGCCGATCTGCAGCGAGTCCAGGTCGTTCCAGCCGCCGGGCCCGGCGAACTGCTGCCAGGACGCGGCCGAGTTGAACCGGGTGGTCACGTGCGCCCAGTCGGTCAGCGGGAAGCCGCTGCCGTTCGGGCCCGGGCCGCAGTAGCACTCGACGTCGCCCTGGGTCCGCCAGCTGTTGGCCAGCTGCCGCCAGGTCGTGGCGTTCGCGATCGGCAGGTTGTTGGACAGCGCGTAGTTGATCGGCCGGCCGGTCTGCCGCAGCGCGGTGTCCCAGGCCTGAACGTCCGGGATGTCGGCGGCGCCGACCCCGTCGATCTTCAGGTAGTCAATCCCCCAGGAGGCGAACTGGTCCGCCCAGGAGTTCACGAACTCCTGCGCGCCCGGCTTGCTGTAGTCGATGAAGAACATGTTCTTGCAGTTGAAGTTCCGCTCGGTCCGCGTCGTGTCGGCGATGTCCCGGGCGTGGAACGAGGTGCCGGCGATCGGGGTGTTGGCGTCGACCGCGTTCCTGGCGATGCCGGGGGTCACGTAGAAGCCGAACTTCAGCCCCTTGCCGTGGACGTAGTCGGCCAGCGCCTTGATGCCGCTGGGGAACTTCGCCGGGTCCACCGCCCACCGGCCGTTGCCGTCCACCACGAAGCCGTTGCTGTCGCACTTCTGCCAGAAGTCGTCGAGGTTGATGTACAGGAAGCCGTGCGCGGCCAGCCCGCTGCTGACCATCGCGTCGGCCTGCGCCTTGATCTTCGCCTCGGTCGGCATCCGCCGGACGAAGCTCCAGCTGCTCCAGGCCAGCGCGGGCCGGATGGACAGTCCGTTGTTCGAGGCCGCCGCCGGCGGCGCGGTGGCCACGGTGGTGACCACCGCGGCTGTCGCCGCGGTCAGCCCGACCGCGGTGGCCGCCAGCCCGGCGAGAAGTCGTCGCGACATGCCGTTACCCCACATCCAGGTAGTCGAGGTTGGGGTTGCCGTTGGCCGTGGTGGCCGTGACGCGGACGGTGTTCGCCCCGGCGGCCAGCGGCGCGGTGAACGTGGCGCTGGCCCAGCTGTCCCAGCTGCCGGTGCTGGCGAACACGTGCCCGGCCGCCACCACGGCGCCGTTCACGCTGACGTCGGCGGGCCGGTCGACCGCGGTGCCGTTGGCGTACCGCAGCGTCAGCGTGGTGCTGCCGGCGGCCGCCGCGGTCACGGTGAACTCGGTCCAGCTGTTGGCGACGTTGTCGCCGTTGACGAACCCGGCACCGGAGAAGCCGGGATGGTTGGACTCCACCACGCCCTGCGAGATCGCCGCGTCCTCGGCCTCCAGCCGGTTCGCGGTCGAGCCGCCGCTGCTCGGGTAGCTGCCGCCCACCCACGCCTCGTCCACCCGCAGCCGCTTGAACCGGGTGGTGTCGGAGGAGGCGGCATAGGTGCTGTCCACCTGCAGCCGGACGAACCGGGCGGTGGTGGCCGGGATGTCGATGAACTGCACACCGCGCTGGCTCGGCAGCGTGCCGGTCTTCACCGCGGTGCCGAAGCTGCTGCCGTCGGTGCTGACGAACAGGTGGTAGCCCTTGATCCGGGCCGACTGCTCGGTGTCGGAGCGGGCGTAGCTGACCGAGTCCTCGCGCTGGTTGATCCCGACGTACCGGACCGTCTTGGCCGAGCCGAGGTCCATGGTCAGCGAGACCGGCACCGTCTTGTTGCTGTCCCAGTAGGTCAGATAGTTGCCGTCCACCGCGGCCGCGGCGGCGTGCCCGCTGGCCGAGGCGCTGGCCGCCGCGGTGACCCCGGTGTAGATGCCGGTCCGGCCATTGGAAACCACCCTGAAGACCGTGTCGTCGGCGTCCCAGCTGCCGATGCCGGACAGCGACAGCGTGCCGTTGGCCTGGCTGAAGGTCACCGGCGCGCCGGTGCGCAGGTTGGTCACGGCGCTGATCCGGTAGCCGTTGTCGCGCACCTGCAGCGTGCTGCCGGACGGCCGGGTGATCACGTGGATGTAATGCAGGTCGGGGTTGGTCCGGCTGATCGTGGTCACGCCGTGCGCGCCGTCGTTCCAGAAGCCGGGCTTGAGGCCGCCGTACATGTAGCCGCCGCCCTCGGTGCCGCCGATCGACTCCCAGATCTGGTTCAGGAACGTGTTCGCGGTGTTGTTGAACGACTCCTGGTTGGACGGGAAGCGGCCGTTCACCTGCGCGGTCTCGGCCATCAGCGACTTGATCGAGGAGCCGGCGTTGGTGATCAGCCGGCCGAGGGTGAGGTGCCGGTCGACGGTGGAGTTGTTCCCGTCGTACCACCAGTTCCCGGTGGTGGGCAGCTTGAAGTCGGCCTCGACCAGCCGCGGCTGCGCGGTGTAGGTGGCCTGCGGGTAGTCGTACGCCGGCGTCATGCCGGTCTTCTGCTCGTTGCTGATCATGTCCATGATCGGCGTGTCTTCGTTGTTGTTGCTGATCGTGTAGTTCGGCCGGCGCTGGTAGATCTGCTCGTAGAGGTCGTGGTCGATCCAGTACTGGTTGTCGTTGTCGATCCAGAACCCGCCCAGGTCCGGGTACCGGTCCATGACCTCGAAGAAGTTGTCGTAGCTGAACTCGCCGAAGCCGTCCCGGGTGGTGAGGTCGACGTCGTGGCCCTTGAAGGACGAGTACGCCGAGGAGTTCAGCCAGTCACCGGAGTCCAGCCCCTGGTTGTGCCACTGCGGGTCGTCGGTCATGTAGAGGATGACCTTCATGTTTTTGGTGGCGGCGGCCGTGATCAGCTCGCCGAGGAAGTCCCGGGTGGTGTGGCAGCTGCCGGGGATGGCCGACGGCCAGGGCCGGGCGTAGCCGAGCCGGCTGTGGAAGGTGGCCAACACCAGGTACTGCACGTGCAGCTTGACCCCTTCGTTGACCCAGTAGTCCGGGGACCAGCCGCCGTTGGTCACGTCGCGTTCCCACTGCGCGCAGTTGGTGTGCTGCGGCGAGGTGCGCTCGCCCCAGTGCAGGAACAGGCCGCCGCTGGAGGCGCGCAGGAACGCCTGGCTCGGTTTCATCAGGTCGGCCCGCGCGGGCTGGCTCAGCACGGTCATACCGAGCACCAGGGCGAGCGCGGCGATGACGACTGCGGCGAGCCGGCCGAGCGCCGGCCGGCGGGATGAGGCAGTAGCCATGTGCGTGGCTCCATCTCAGGAGAGGTCGATGTAGTCGAGGTTGGGACCGCCGTTCGCCGTGGTGGCGGTCGTCCGGATCGTGTTGCCGCCCGCGACCAGCGGCACGCTGAGCGTCGAGGTGGCCCAGGTGTCCCAGCTGCCGGTGCCGTTGAACGCACGGCCGGCCGCGACCACGGAGCCGTTCACCGCGATGTCCATCGGGCGGTTCGTGCTGGTGCCGTTGGCGTACCGGATCGCCAGCGTCGCGCTGCCGGCGGCCGCGGCGGTGACCGTCCACTGCACGAAGCTGCCGGCCGCGTTCGCCATGTCGACGAAGCCGGCCCCGGAGAAACCGCTGTGGTTGCTGGCCACCGCGCCGGACGAGATGACCGCGTTCTCCGCCTCGTACCGGGTGGCGCCGCCGACCTGCTGGAAGCCCTGCATGTTCCGGAGGAACAGGAAGCAGTTCGCCAGCGAACCCGAGGTGTCGCCGAGCGAGCGGTAGATGCCCCACTTGGGCCGGACCCGGTCCGCGAGGAACGTGTCCAGCCCGGTGCGCTGGATGTCGACCGCGGTGGTGGCGCCGTCCCGGATCACCCAGTGCACCGCGCCCGCGCTGCCGTTGCCGATCGTCAGCGTGAAGTCGACGTCGATCCACTTGTTCTGCAGCGGGGTGAGCGGCGTCGAGCCGATCACCACGCCGGAGTTCTCCACGTTCAGCTCGATCGTCGGCGTGCTGCCGTGCCGGCGCAGCGACTGGGTGAGGATCGGCGAGGTGCCGGTGCCCGGCTGCTTCATCTGCATGATGTGGGTGAAGGTGGTGGTCGCCTGCAGCGCCGGCGGGATGAACATCGAGTACGCGATCCGCCAGGTCTCGCCGAGGTGCCACTGCAGGAACGGGCCGCCGGCCGGGGTGCGCATGCCGGTGACCTCCTGGCGCTGCCGGTCGGTCATCGTGTCCCGGTCGACCGTGTGCATGTTGAACCGGTAGTGGTCGTCCTCGGCGAAGATGTGCGGCTGGCCGGCCGGGTGCGAGTCGGCCCGGTCGTCCTCGATCGTCTCGAAGGCGGGCAGCCCGTCCCGGGCCGGGTCAGGCGACCAGCGCAGCTGCCAGGCGGCCGGCACCACCACCGCCGGGGACGGCCGTGGGTTCGTGGTGGCGGCGGCCCGCGCGGCGACCGGGGTGCCGGTGAGCAGCACGCCGCCCACCGCGGCTCCGGAGGCTCGCAGGAAGTCCCGTCGGGATGGCATCGGGAAGCTCCAGGAGGTAAGGGGATGGGAATGCCGTGCGGGCAGGGGCGCCCCTGCCCGCACGGCCGGAGCGGAGATCAGGTGATGGTGACGCGGAAGATCAGGTCCGATCCGGAGCCGCCGTCCCCGTTGTTGTCGGCGTTGGTGGTGGACAGCCAGAGCTGGTCGGCGCCCGGGACCTTGATCACGGTGCGCAGCCGGCCGAACTGGCCGACGTAGAAGGCCGACGGGGTGCCGGTGCCCTCCCCGCTGGCCAGCGGGATCCGCCACAGCCGCTCGCCGCGCAGCGCGGCCATGTAGACCACGTCACGGACGATCGCGATCGCGGACGGCGAGGCCACGTTGACGGCCCAGGTCCGCTTCGGGTTGGTCATCCCGGACACGCTGCAGGTGCCCTCGCAGGTCGGCCAGCCGTAGTTCAGCCCGGGCTTGATCAGGTTCAGCTCGTCGAACTGGCTGTTGCCGAACTCGGCCTCCCACAGCCGGCCCTGCGAGTCCCAGGCGATGCCCTGCGGGTTGCGGTGGCCGTAGCTGTAGATCAGCGTGCCGAACGGGTTCCCCGGGGCCGGCTGCCCCGCGGTGGTCATCCGCAGGATCTTGCCGTTCAGCGAGTTGCGGTCCTGGGCGAGATCCGGCGTCTGCGCCTCGCCGGTCGTCGCGTACAGGAAGCCGTCCGGGCCGAACGCCAGCCGGCCGCCGTTGTGGAAGCGGTTCTTCCGGATGCCCTGGACCAGGATCGTGTACCCGGACACCGCCGTGCCGGTGTAGGTCATCCGCACGATGCGGTTGCCCTCGGACGCGGTGTGCATGAAGTAGACGAAGTGGTTGCTGGTCCAGTCCGGGTCGACGGCGACGCCGAGCAGGCCGCCCTCGCCGTCGGTGGTGACCGCGTTCGGCACGGTGCCGACCTGGGTCCGGGCGCCGGCCCGGGTCACCTTGAACACCCGGAACGTGTCCCGCTCGGTGACCAGCGCGGTCTGGCCGTCCGGCAGCCAGGCCACGCCCCACGGGATCGACCAGCCGGTGGAGATCTGGGTGATGTCCGCGGGGTTGCCGCCACTGCACGCGGCGGTGCTGAAGGCGGCGGTGTTGCTCGGGGCGGACGGGTTGGTCGCCGCGTCCCGGGCCACCACGGTCAGGCTGAACGGGCTGTTGCAGGCCAGCCCGGTCACGTCGACGGAGGTGGCCGGCGGGGTGCCGGTCAGCGTCTGCAGCACCGTGCCGCCGCTGCGCACCTCGTACGCGGTCACGCCGATGTTGTCGATGGACGCGGCCCAGGCCAGATGCGCGGTGGTGGACCCGACGCTGGACGCGGTCAGGTTGCCGGGCGCGCTGGGTGGCTGGGTGTCGCTGCTGCGCAACGTGGTGCAGGTGGCCAGCGCGCTGCTCGGCGAGACGTTGCCGGCCGCGTCCCGGCCGAACACCGACAGCCGGTACTGGGTGTTCGGGGTCAGCCCGGTGAGGTTCGCGGCGGTCGCGGTGCCCGGCGCCTCGGCCAGCTTGTTGCCGTCGTTGAAGATGTCGTACCCGGCGACGCCGACGTTGTCGGTGGACGCGCCCCAGTTCAGCGTCAGGCCGGTCTCGCCGATCGCGGTGCAGTTCGGCGCGCCCGGGGTGGTGGGTGCCTGGGTGTCGGCGGGGGCGCCGACCGACAGCCGGTCGGTGTTCGGGCCGCCGTTGTCGGTGGTCGCGGTCGCCCGGACCGTGTTCGCGCCGGCGGTCAGCGTTCCGTTCACGGCCAGCGTCTGCCAGCTGTCCCAGGAGCCGGTGCCGGGGAACGGCAGGTTGGCCACGCGGGTGCCGTTGACGGTGATGTCCATCGGCCGGGCCACCGTGGTGCCGTTGGCGTACCGGATCGTCAGCCCCACCGGGCCGGCGGTCGTCGCGTTGACGGTCCACTCCACGAAGCTGCCGGTCACGTTGGTGTAGTCGACGAAGCCGGTGCCGGTGAAGCCGGTGTGGTTGGTGGCGACGGTGCCCTGCGAGATCGTCGCGTCCTCGGCCTGGAAGTCGGTGGCCGGCGCGGCCACGTCGACGTCCAGCCGGTCCAGGTTCGGGTTGCCGTTGGCCGTGGTCGCGGTGACCCGGACGGTGTTGCCGCCCGCGCTGACCGGCGCGGTCACCGTGCTGTCCGCCCAGGTGTCCCAGGAACCGGTGCCGGCGAACGGGCGGGCCGCGACGACGACCGTGCCGTTGACGCTGATGTCCGCCGGGCGGTTCGTGGTGGTGCCGTTGGCGTACCGCAGCACGATCGTCGCGGTGCCGGCCGACGCCGCCGTCACGGTCCACTCGGTGAAGCTGCCGGCGGCGTTGTCGCCGTTGACGAAGCCGGTACCGGTGAAGCCGGCGTGGTTGGACTCCACCACGCCCTGCGAGATCGTCGCGCTCTCCGCCTCGTACCGGGTCGCCGCGGCGGCCGGTGTGGCGGTCGCGACCAGGGCCACCGCCGAGCCGGCGATCATCGCCGCGACTGCCGCGAGCGCGGTGACCGGCCACGACCGGGATCTCCCCAACTGCATGGGTCCTCCTGAGACATCCATGGAGAAAGATCAGGATAGGTCGGATCTATGCATGGTGATCCCACAAAATCGACTCGCTGTCAACGGTGTCCCCACTCCGCCGACCCATCCCCGACCGGGCGAGAATATGCCGAAAACCACTGCGTATCGTGGACAAGCCGCACGCGGCGGCGTATCCCTGTCGATGCAGGTTCACCCGAACGGTCGGACCTCCGGTCATCCGACCACTGGGTCGGATAGCCGACTGGATACGTAGGAGGCACGGTGTCCCTTTTCCGCCGACCCGGCGCGGTCGCCATGATCGCCGCGACGGCTCTGCTGGCTCCCCTGCTGCCGACCATGGCGGCGCACGCCGCGGTGTCGCGGCACGAGGCGGAGACCGCGACGATCTCCAACGGCACGGTCGCGGCCAACCACGCCGGCTTCTCCGGCACCGGCTTCGTGGACTACACCAACGCCGTCGGCAGCTCCGTCGAGTGGACCGTGACCGCGGCGCGGGCCGGCACCGCCGCCCTCGCCCTGCGCTACGCGAACGGCACCTCGGCCAACCGCCCGATGGACATCGCCGTCAACGGCACGGTCGTCGCGGCCGGCCGCGCGTTCGCCGGCACCGGCTCCTGGGACAGCTGGGCCACCAGCACGCTGACCGCCGCGCTGGCCGCCGGCCCGAACACCATCCGGGCGACCGCCACCTCCGCCAACGGCGGCCCGAACGTCGACTGGCTGGAGGTCGACGACCAGACCGGCCCGGCCGGCACCGACTGGTCGACCGCGATGGTCGAGTCGACGATGGCCCGGCTCACCCCGGCCAACCTCGGCGGCTGGGGCTACCAGGTGGGGCTCTACCTGTACGGCCAGTACCTGGTCTACCAGCGCACCCGCGACCCGCGGTACCTCGCCTACATCAGGGCCTGGGCGGACCGGTTCGTGGACGGCAACGGCAACATCGGCCAGAGCTTCAACAACCTCGACTCGATGCAGTCCGGCAACCTGCTGATCATCCTGTGGCGGGAGACCGGGCAGGCGAAGTACCGGACCGCCGCGCAGAAGATCAGGACCCGGCTGAACACCTACCCGCGGACCTCCGACGGCGGCTTCTGGCACTCCACTTCGGACTCCCGGCAGGGCCAGCTCTGGGGCGACGGCACGTTCATGGTCGACCCGTTCCTGATCCGGTACGGCCAGGCGTTCAACGACAGCACCTTCGGCAACGACGAGGCCGCGCGGCAGCTGCAGATCTACGGCAACCACCTGTTCCGCACCTCGGGCAACGCGGCCGGGCTGCTCTACCACGCCTACGACGAGCCGGGCGGACTCACCGCGAGCTGGGTGCACCCCGAACTCGGCAACACCAACGGCCTGTCCTGGTGCCGGGCCATCGGCTGGTACGGCATGGCCACCATCGACGTGCTGGAGGCGCTGCCGGCCAACCACCCGCGCCGGCAGGCGCTGATCGACAACGTCCGCACCCTGGTCGGCGCGTTCGCCCGCTTCCAGGACCCGGCCAGCGGCCGCTGGTTCCAGCTGGTCGACCAGGGTGGCAACCCGAACAACTGGACCGAGACCTCGTGCTCGTCGATGTACACGTTCGTGATCTCGCGGGCGGTCGAGCGCGGCTACGTGGCGAGCAGCTTCCAGGCCAACGCCGACCGCGGCTACGCCGGCGTGCTGGCCCGCATCTCGCTCGGCCCGGACGGCCGCACCAACCTCACCGAGATCTGCATCGGCACCAACGCCGACGACTCGACCGGCTTCTACTTCGACCGGCCGCGCGCCAGCAACGACTTCCACGGCCTGGGCGCGTTCCTGATCATGAACGAGCAGCTGCTCAGAACCGCCCACTGACCCGCACCGACCACCCGCCACCCGGCAGCGCAGGCCGCCGGGTGGCGGCTGTTCACGTCGTCAGCGACGCGTCGTCGTCCCAGGTCCGGGCCAGGCCGCACAGCCAGTTGAGGGCCCGGTGCCGCTGCAGGGTCACCTGCAGGACGGCGTCGAACTCGGCCGCCGCCAGGTCCCGGAACGGCTTGCCGAACGCCTGGAAGTCACCGTCCACGACGGCCAGACCGGCCCGCTCCCGCTGGTATTCGGCAACCTCGCGGACCAGCGCCACCGGATCCAGGCCCCGGGTGACCAACTCGTCCGCGAACACCTGGGTGCGGATCCGCCAGTGCCACGCCTCGGCGCGGTCCCGGGCGGCCCGGATCGCGCGCTCCGACCGGGCGTAGCCGGTGTCGCCGCGCGGATGGCCGGCGTGGACGGCGTCCAGCACCTCGTCCGTCCCGAAGCCCACGTCGTACGCCGGGACGCCGGTCAGCCAGCCCAGCGCCCAGCCCAGCATGCCGAGCGCCTCGCGGTCCCGGCCGGCATCGGGCGTGCCAGCTTCCGTCGCCTGGCCGCGCAGCAGCCGGGCCAGCTCCGCGGCACGGTCGCGGGCCGTGGCCGGCGACCGCAGCGGTGCGACGGTGCCGGGCCCCGTCACTCCTGCCGCAGGCAGCTGAGCCCGGCCGCCTGCCGGAAGACCAGGCCGGCCGGTTGGACGCACAGACCCGGCGACTCCAGCCCTTCCAGCGGCACCCGGCCCAACTCGCGGCCGGTGACCCGGTCGGCGAACCAGATGCCGTCGATGTCGACGACCCCGACCGCGGCACCGGTGAAGAACACCTGGGAGGAGAACAGGAACTCCTGTGGCTCGGCCCGCCAGATCTCGTCGCCGTCGCCGGCGGCGCGCAGCACCAGCACCTGCTCGTCCGCGCCGGGGCCCGATTCCATGCAGGCCACCTCGGCGCCGTCGACGGCGACCAGTTCGGTCAGCGCGTCCCGGCGCCAGCGCGGCTCGCCGCTGCCCGGGTCGAGCGCGAGCAGGTAGCGGTCGTCGGAGCCGTAGTCGCCGACCGACGCCACGTCGACCACCGCCCCGCGGTGCAGGCTCCACACCCCGGCCGGGTCGAGCCGGACCGGAGTCTGCGCGTCGGCCGCCAGCCGGTACAGGCCGGCGTCGTCGCCCACCAGGTCGCGGGCGCCGAGCAGGGTGTGCGCCGGGCGCGCCAGCAGCCGCTCACAGGTCGGCGGGACCGGCACCGACCGGTGCGGTCGGCCGGTCCGCGGGTCCAGTTCGTGCAGCAGCCGCTGCCCGGCGCCGCCGGTGAGCACGCGCACGGCGGTCGCGGTCGCGCCGAGGCCGGCGGCGACCGGCTCGCCGGGCAGCCGGCTGTGCCAGCGCCGCTCGCCGGTGGCCCAGGCCAGCGCGGCGACCTCGACGGCGTCACCGTCCGCCGCGGCGGCGACGACCGCCTCCCCGGTCCCGACCAGGACGCTCTCGTCCGGGGCGGCGCCGAAGTCGACCCGCCACAGCGGCCGGCCGTCGACCGTGCTGAACGCCGCGACCGTGCCGGCGCCGCGGCCCACCACGACCTCGCCGCCGGTCGCCGGCGGGACGGCCCGGCCGGCGTCGCCCAGCTCCTGCTCCCAGGCCACCCGCAGCGGTGGCCGCACCGGTGGCAGCGACGAGACCGGCCGGAGCCGGCCGGCCGGCTCGGACGCAGGTGTCATGCCTCCTCCATGATCACTTACTGTAGTACTTGAGCCGCTCGAACTCGATCTCGCCGGTGGGGTGGACGATCGCCACCGCGGTGCCCATGTCCGGCAGGAACTGGCCGCGCAGCACGGTCGGGTCGAGCCGCATGTGCCCCTCGATCCCCCGGTTCACCGCGGAGAACAGCTGGTGGATCGCGGTGTGCAGGGCGGACGCCACGTCGATCAGGTTCTCCGGGCGGTTGTCGCCGCCGAGGTAGACCGGGAAGGCGTGGTGCACGGTGTTCAGCGCGGCGCCGTAGCGCTCCGCGTACAGCTCCCGGTAGTACTTCTTGACGTTGCCCGAGGGCGTGACCAGGGTGATCGTCGGCTCCACGATGCTGGCCACCATGTTCCGGACGGCGGCCGCCGTGTACGGCCGGCCCGACGCCCGCAGCGCGTCCCGCATCATCGTCGCCAGCTTCGCGCGGTCGGCCGCGAGCATGATGTCCGCGATCCGCAGCTTCTCGAACTTCAGCGCCGACACCAGCACGACGGTGGCGTCGGGATGGCGTTCCTGCGCGTCCTCCCGGGTCTCCTCGGTCGCCTCGCTGACCTTCTTCTTGGGGCTGAAGCCCGCCTCGACGCTGAGCTGCTTGCCGCCGGAGACCGTCATCTCGTGGAAGAAGTGGCGGATCCGCAGGTAGAGCCCGAGCGCCTTGGCCTTGGCCTTGCTCGCGCCGCTGCCGAACAGCTTCGCGAACGCCGCCTCGGCCGCCGCGAACGCCTTCTCCTGCCGGGCCCGCTTGCGCTCCTCCCGCTTCGCCTTCCAGTCGTCCCACTTCTTCTTGAGCTTCTCCCGCCACTCCCGGAACTTGGCCTTGAGCTTCTCCCACTGCTTCCGCACCGCCGCCGCGGCGCCGCGGACGCCGCGGCCGATCGCCGCGCCGAAACGGCCGAGCTTCCCCTCCAGGTAGCGGGCGCCGCGGGCGACGCCGCGGCCGACCGCCTTCGCCCCGCGGACGATGCCCCGGCCGACCGCCTTCACCGCCCGCATGGCCGCGCCGGCTGCCTTCTTCGCCCCGCCGGCGATCGCCTTGCCGATCGCCTTGAGCCGCTGGCCGATCCGCTTCGCGATCGCCCGCAGCTTGCCGCCGACGCCGGTCGCCGCGCCCTTGAGCTTCTTCAGCAGCCACTGCGCGACGAATTCGATGACCGCCACGGCGGTCGCCGCGAGGGCGTTGGCGAACAGCACCGGCCCGCTGCCGCCGAGCACCCCCTTGAGGAACGCGACGAACGCCGAGATCGCCTGGATGACCCGCTGGATCGCGCCCCACGCCGCCTGGATGCCCTGGATGATCGCGAGGACGGCGCCGGCGGCGGGCACGATCATCGACACGAGCTTCTCGACCAGGATCGCGATCAGCGCGGTGGGGATCGCGGCGACGACGCCCTGCCACACCATCTTGCCGACCTGCGCGAGGGCGATGCCGCCCTTCTTCAGCAGGTTCCACACGGTCTGGCCGAACCCGGTGACCTCCTCGACCTTGCTGTTGAACCACTCCTTGACGGCCTTCTTCAGCGCTCCCCACAGGTGGTCACGGATGCCGCTGACCACCGACGAGCCGAGCATCGAGATCCACCGACCGGGGCCCTTGGCGATGTCCTTGGCGAGGACCGCGAACGTGCCGAGCGCGTCGATCGCCTTCCTGGCGAAGTCCAGCGCGCCCTTGACGACGCTCTTGACGGCGTCGACCGCGGCGAGCATCCCCTTCTCCAGCAGGCCCAGCGCCGCGTCCAGCCCCTTGCCGAGCAGGTCCAGCGCGCTCTTCACGCCGCGCTGCAGGCCCTCGGCGAGCCGGTTCACCGCGGCCTCCGCGGCCTTCACCCGGTCCTGGATCGCCTTGCGGAACCGGTCGCGGAGGCCGGGGAACGCGGCCAGCAGCCGGTCGCCGATCGCGACCAGCGCCGCGCCGGCGAGCCGGATGGCGGCCACCACGGCCTGCCGGGCCCGTTCGATGACCGCGGTCGCGAGTTGCTGGGCCTTCTGGATGGCGGCCCGCACCAGTGACCGCGCCTTCTCGAACGCCGCCTTGATGCCGTTCTTCACCTTGTCGACCAGCGACTTCATGGCCGACGCCGCCCAGCTGAAGAAGCCGCCGCCGGAGGACTCCTGCGCGCCCTCCGCGCGGGCCCGGCCGGCCTCCTGCTCACCCTCCTGGCGGGCCTGGGCCGCCTCCTCCTCGCCGGCCCGGTGGTGCGCGGCCGCCTCCTGCTCCGCCTGGGTCTGTTCCTGGACGACCGACTGCCGGGCACCGCCGGCCACGGTGCCAGCCTCGGCCCGGTGGCTGGCCACCAGCGCCGACTGCTCGGCTGTCCACTGTCGACGGTGCGCCTGCACCTCGGTGTTGGCCTGCGCGCGTTCGGCGGCCTGCTCCTGGGCGTGGGTGCGGTCGAGCCCGGCGATCTCCTGCGCCGAGCGCTGCCGCTCCTCGGTGGACTGGCGCGCGTGGTCGGCCCGGGTCGCGGTGATCTGCGCGGCGCCCTGGGTCACCGCACCGCGGATCTCGTCGCCCTTCTCCTGCGCCGCGACGACGGACACCGCCTCGGAGTCCGCGGCGGCGCCGACCTCCGACGCCGCCGACGCGGGCGCGGCGCCACCCGGGGCCGCCGCCACATCGGCCCGCAGGGTGGTCGCCGGCACGGTCGGGTGGATCCGGTCCTCGCCCATCGGCGCGGCGGCGTCGGCCTGCCCTTCCGCCGCGGCGTGGCCCAGCGTCTGGTCGACGTGTGCCTGCTGCTCGCCGACCTGCGCGACGTCGGCGTCCCCGGACAGGGCCAGCCGGGGCGCCGCGCCCGGGGTGACGGCGAGGCCCGGGTCGGACGTCGGGAGACCGCGTACCGACGACTGGACGTCGCGAGCCGCGTCCGGGCTGACCGTCCCCTCGGCCGTCTCGGTGATCCGCGGGACCGGCGCCCGGTCCACCGGGGCGGCCGGCGCCGCCGGGAGCGGCCGCGGCTGCGGTACCGCGACCGGCGACCGGTCCGCGGCCTTGCGCACCGCTGGCACGCTGGACGGCAGGGCTGCCGGCGCCGGCTGTTCGGCCGCGCCCGCCCCGCGCCTGATCTCCGGCGGGTTCACCGCGAGTTCCGTCCGCTGCTCGGCCACGGTGCGGGACGCGCCGGCCGCCACGGTCTCCAGCGACCCGGCCAGCTGGGCCGGCGGGAGCGCCGCGGCGCCCGCGAGCGCGTGCGCCGGATCGGCGCCGGACAGGTCCGGCGGGGGTGCTGGCGCGGTGTCCGGCGAGCTGTCCCCGCCGCCGCCGCCTCCGCCGCCCGCGCCGCCGGCGGCGTCCGCGGCGCCGTCGCCACTGGTGTCCTCGCCGGCGCCGTCGACCGCGGTCGCCGCCTCGGCCTGTACCGCCCCGGGGTCATCGACCGCGGCCGGGTCGGCCGCCGCGGCCGGGTCGTCGCCCGCGCCGGCCGGCGGTTGGTCCTCCCCGACTTCTGGACCAACTTCTGGTCCGGCCTCTGGAGCGGCTTCCGGACCGGCCTCCGGAGCGGCGGCCTCCGCGGCCTCCTGCTCGGCGGCGGCCGCGAGGCCCTGGTCCGCGCCCGCCTCGCCCGCGGTGACCTCGGCGTCCTGGCGCTGGAACTGTTCCTCCTGCTCGACCTCCGCGACCTCCGGGTCCTGGCCGGGCGGCGTGGTGTCCGGCCCGCCCAGGTCGACGTCGGATCCGGCGGCAGCCGATGCCGCGGCGTCCGCGCCCACCTCGGGCCCGCCCGAGGTCGGCCCGCCCGAGGTGGGCCCGAGCGGCTCGGGCGCCGAGGATTCCGGCGCGTCGGGTCCGGCTGTCTCGGGTCCGGCTGTGTCAGGTCCGGCCGTCTCGGGTTCGTCCGTCTCGGGTTCGTCCGCCGGCGCGGGCGGCGGAGTGGGTTCGGATCCGGCTGGCGCTCCGCCCGCCGGCGCGGCCTCGGCCTGCTCGTCGAGCTGAGCGAGCTCGTCGTCGCTCTCGCCGGGACGGACCGGACCCGCGGCCTCGTCCCCGAGATCGGCCCCCGCCGCCTCCGGCCCGGCCGCGGTGATGGCGGCCGGCTGGTCGGTGGACACCACCGGGGCCGGTGCCGGCGCGGCGGTCACCGGCGCGGGCGGCGGGCGTACCGGCGGCGCCTTCAGCGCGCTGAGCGCCGCGACCGCGTGCGGGCGTGGCGGGCGCCGGGGCGGCGGTGGCGGCGGGTGGACCGCGGCGGTGCCGGCCGCAGCCTGGGCGACCGGCAGCGGTTCCCCCGCGTCGGGCGCTTCCGGCGGCCGATCCAGAGCCGCCGGATCCGGCCCCGGTCCCGCCGGCCCGCCCGGCGGTTGCAGATCCTGCGTCGCGCCCGCGAGTTCGGCCGGCGGCCGGTGCTGCCCGTCCTGATCCTGCGTCGCGCCCGCGAGTTCCGCCGGCGGCCGGTGCTGCCCGTCCTGATCCTGCGTCGCGCCCGCGGGTTCGGCCGGCGGCCGATACTGCCCGTCCTGATCCTGCGTCGCGGCCGCGGGTTCGGTCACCGGCTCCGCCGACCCGTCCGGATCTCGCGTCGCGGCGACGGGCTCCGCCGCCGGACGGCGTTGCCGGTCCGGGCCGGACCCGGGGCGGCGGGGTACCAGTCTGGTCGCGTAGTCCGCCGCCACCGCCCGCGCCACCGCGGTGTTGCCGGCGCTCTGCTGGAGGCGGAGCAGCGCTAGCGGATGGGCGCCCACCCGGGGCCGGGCCGGCGCCCCGGTCGCGACGTCCGGCGCCCGACGGTCGACCGGCACCGGGCCGGACCGGTCGTCGTCGTGCTCATGGGTCGGCACGGCGCGCCACCGTCACGGCGTACTTTCCGCGCCGGCGCGGCGGAAGGATCGACCGCACGGGGCCCGCATGGCCGAAGCCTGACGCTGCGCCCGGTCCGGGGAGTATCCCCTTCAGCGACCAGATGGGGCAGCAATGGCTGCCCGTGCAGGCAGAGCCGCTGGCCAGGGCGGGGACGAGGGCCCCGGCGTGGTCACGGCGCACCGGCGCAGGGCCGGACCACCTCGGGGTGGTCCGGCCCTGCGCCGGGCTCAGGCCTCCAGGAAGTCCAGGTTGGGGCCGCCGGTCGCGGTGGTCGCGGTCAACTGGATCGTGTTCGCGCCGGCCACCAGCGGCAGCGTGACGGTGCCGGTCTGCCAGACCGCCCAGTCACCGGTCGGCGGGAAGGTGATGCTGCCGGCCGCGGCGCCGTTCACGGTGACGCCCATCGGCCGGTTCGTCATGGCGCCGCTGGCCTGGCCGTTGGCGAACCGGACGCTGACCGTGGCGGAGCCGGCCTGGGCCATGGTGACCGTCCAGGTCACCCCGCTGCCGACCACGTTGTCGCCGTTGACGAACCCGGCCCCGCTGAACCCCGCGTGGTTGGACTCCACCGCCCCCTGCGAGATCGTGGCGTTCTCCGCCTCGTACCGGGTGGCGGTGCCGCCGCCGGTGCAGGTCTGGGTGGAGCTGGTGGCGCTGACCCGCAGCGCGGCACCGCTGGTGTTCTGGCCCGCGACGCAGTACCCGGTGACCGACTGCATCCCCACGTCGTGCGGGCTGTTGCTGCCGCGCTGCGCGGTGAACCCGGCGAACGTGACCGAGCTGCCCGCGTTCACGATCACCGCGGGCCGGCCGTCGTTGGACTGGAAGCGCACCGAGCTGTTGACGAAGCGGATGTTGTTGGCGTTGTGGATGAGCCAGCCGTACGCCGGCCGGGTGCCGATGCTGTTCGGGTTGTAGTTGTTCGGGTCGTTGCTGGGCAGGCCGGTGCCCATCGTGCCGCTGCCGCCGGGCACGGTGAGGTTGACGTTGGTGAAGGTGATGTCGCTGATCCGGTTGCCGCCGGACTCGCCCCACAGCGTCGGGCTGAACTGCGGGCTGCTCTTGCCGGTGCCGGTGATGTTGTCGTAGGTGATGTTGCTGATGTGGCCGACGCCGGGGTTGTTGCCGCAGCGCTTGCGGGTGCCGATCTTCTGCATGATCGGCGAGGCCACGTTGGTCATGGTGATGTCGCGGTAGTGCACGTCGGAGATGTTCGCCCCGTCCATGGACACCATGCCGAGCCCGGACTTGTTCGCGCCGGTGATGGTGATCCGCTCGAAGTTGTAGTCGGTGAAGTCGCCGCAGGTCTCCGAGCCGAACATGAGCGCGTTGCAGCAGCCGGCCGACGCGTGCGTGTCGGTGACCGACACGTGGCCGTTCGGCAGCTTGGCGCCCAGCGCGTAGTCGCTCTTGAACACGATCGCGTCGTCGTTGCCGTTGATGTCGCCGTTGGTGATCGTCACGTTGGTGGTGCTGATGATGTTCCAGGCGTCCCGGTCGCTGGCCGTGTTGATCGTCAGGTGATCCGAGTGCACGGTGTCGCAGCCGTTGATGAGCGCGGCGAAGTGGCCGCCGCGGCGCAGCGTGATGCCGCTCAGCTCGAGGTTCTGGCACCGGGTCAGCGAGATGATCTTGTCGGCCTCGCCGGAGTCCGGGTTGCCGGTGATCAGGTGGCCGCCGCCGTCGATCGTGCCGGCGCCGACGAAGCCGATGTTGGTCAGCCGGTCGCCCCAGATCATCGCGTCGTGGAAGTGGCTGTGCCCGAAGTCCTGGAAGTCGTCGTTCGGGTTGGCCTCGGGGGCGTCGTAGCCGGCCCCGCTGGCGCCGATGATCGTGGACCCGGCGTCGAGCTGGAGCGTGACGTTGCTCTTCATGTGGATCGAGTTGCTCGACTTGTACGTCCCGGCCGGGAACTCCACGATGCCGCCGCCGGCGGCCGCGTTGGCCGCCGTGATCGCCCGGTTGATCGCCGCGGTGTCGTTGCTGCTGCCGTTGCCGGTCGCGCCGAAGTCCCTGACATTGAGCAGTTGGGGGGCCGCCGCGGCCGGCCCGGCCACGCCGACCGCGACCCCGCCGGCCGCCGCCGCCACGCTCGCCACGGCCAGCAGGCGAAGGCCCAGCCTCCGCACCCCGGCCGCGGTACGCCTCGGCTCAGGCCAGCTCTGGGAGTGCCGGTACCACCTCATGGGGGACCACCTCGCCTGTCGCAGAACGGT
>Ga0307499_10000099_pt1 | contig 29798 bp, 22 predicted proteins | sample 13_S_MG_FD_201363 | JGI IMG/M metagenome (GOLD analysis project Ga0307499, IMG submission 201363) | Soil microbial communities from Populus trichocarpa stands in riparian zone in the Pacific Northwest, United States - 13_S | ecosystem: Environmental > Terrestrial > Soil > Riparian zone > Trees... | reverse complement strand
CCCTTGCCCCGGCAGCACCCACCCGTAGCGGGCTCGTCGGACGGTGCACCCGGCCGGTGGTGCTGGTAGGGCGGACCGACACCATCGACCCGGCAACCGGCGCCGTCGTGGCCACTGTGGACAGTGACCTACTGCCCGGCGGGCGACTGCTCGTCCCGTGCGGGGACCGGCGCGCGGCGGTGTGCCCGTCCTGCGCGAAGGTCTACCAGGCCGACACCTACCAACTCGTCCGTGCCGGGCTGGCCGGCGGCAAAACCGTCCCGGCCACCGTGGCCGCGCATCCGGCGGTGTTCGCCACGCTCACCCCGCCGTCGTTCGGAACCGTCCACGCGCGCCGCACCGACCCCGGCGGGCAACCGCGGGCGTGCCGCCCCCGGCGGACCGGCCCGGTGTGCGAGCACGGCGCGGCGGACTACTGCTGGACCGCGCACCGTCCCGACGATCCGGCGGTCGGGCAGCCGCTGTGCCCGGGCTGCTGGGACTACCCCGGCGCCGCACTGTGGCAGGCACACGCCGGACGGCTGTGGGCGGCGACCGTGTTGGCGGTCCGCCGGCGGCTGGCCCGGCTGGCCGGAATCGCCATCCGGCGCCTGCCCGCGCTGGCCCGGGTGTCCTTCGTCCGGGTCGCGGAGTTCCAACGGCGCGGCCTGATCCACCTGCACACCGTCATCCGCGTCGACGGCCCGTCCGGCCCAGACGATCCGCCGCCGGCGTGGGCCGGTATCGAGCTGCTCACCCAAGCGGTTCAAGCCGCGCATGCGACGGCGGTCGTGGCGACGCCGTACTCCCGGGCGTACGGGGAGCTGGAGGCCCGGTGGGGGCCGCAACTGGACGTGCAACCCATCCCGGCCGACGGGGCCCTACCCGCTGCCGGTGGGCCGGTTGGGCGGCGGGCAGTGGCGGCGTACCTGGCCAAGTACGCGACCAAGTCCACCCACGATGCGGGGATCAGCCTGGGCCGCATCCGCCGGCCGGCCGACCTGGACGCGGCCGGCATCAGCCCGCACGCCCGGCAGCTCGCGCTGACCTGCTGGCGGCTCGGCGCCCTACCCGAGTACCGGCACCTGCGCCTACGCGCCTGGGCGCACGCCCTGGGCTGGCGCGGCCATTCCTCCACTCGCTCCCGCCGGTACTCCACCACGCTGACCGCGCTACGGCAGGCTCGGGCCGAGCATCAGGCGAGTGAACGCGCAGCGTCCCCGGAAGACAGCCGCCCGCAGGGCGTCGACCTTGTTCTTGAGCGGGACTGGCGCTATGTCGGTCGAGCGTTCCCGGTACGGATCGGGGGCATGTCTCCGTGACGGCCCCAGGTGACCAGCCCGTGACGGGTGGGCGGGTGGGCCGGCCCCAGCCGCCGGCTGGGGCCGGCGATGTGCCGTACGGGCAGGGCTGCCGGATGTTGACCCTGGCTCAACTGTGCGAGTGGTTCAACATTACGGAGCGACATGCCCGGAAACTCGTAGAGCGGAATGCAATTCCATACAGGAAGGTCGGTCAATTGCTCCGATTCGCAGAATCAGAGATCGAATCGTGGTCGCAGCCTAAACCGGCTGGTAGGTGCACCGCTCGTTCGGCTGGTCGCAGTCCGGCGGGGCGGATCGTGCTGCCCTGGTCGCTTATGGAATAACAAGAATTCGCGCGTCCGGACGGGCTCGAAATAGCGGACCAAAGCGCTCGATATTAGAGCGCTACCGAGATAGAATTCTCCCAGGGATTTCACAACGGGTGGGGTCCCTGGGAGAACGGGAGTGCGTATGTCCGCAGGAAAGGGCGCGGCGTTGCCCGAAGGTATCAAGCCGAAAATGACGAGGGTCGGCGATACTCGGGTGCACATGTGTAACCGCCATGGCGTCCCGTACTACCGGGTTCGGGTGTGGGACCCGGTGCTGAAAGGCCAGGTCGAGCGCCTGGTGGCCGGGCTGGACGCGGCGAAGGAAGTGCTCGCTGGACGGACCGAAACGAAGCAGTCCCGGCCGGGGCGGCTCCAAGCCGATCGCGTCAAGTTCTCGGCTGTAGCGGCGCGGTACCTGGCGGCGTACAAGGTCCGGCGGGACGGCACACCGCGGCCGAAGTCGTCGTTGGCCAAGGAACGCACGATGCTCAACACGTATCTGCTGCCGGTGCTCGCGAACGCGTGGATCGGTGACCTGGATCTGCCGGACCTGAACGAGACGATCCGGGATCTGGTCTTGCAGAACGGCGCGCCGGCGTCGCCCGGTACCAAGAGCACGGTTGCCGCAGTGCTGCGGCGACTGTTCACCTGGGCCCGGGAGGAGCGGATCATTCCCGCGAATCCGGCGCTGGAGCTGCGTACCGGCTGGGGAGGCTCGGTGCGGCGCCGGGTCGTCATTCCGAGCATCCCGCAGGTAAAGCGGCTGGCCGAAGCTCTCGACTCGCTCAAGGCGGGTCTGGGTGACGTGCCGATCGTTCTCGCGTTCACCGGCCTGCGGTGGGAAGAGGCCGTCGCCGTGCATGCGGCTGACGTGGATATCGCGGCGCAGACGATGCGCATCTACCGGACGGCAAGTGAGTCCGGCGGCCGGCGTGACGTCCGGGAGGACACGAAGACGCGGGCGGGGGAGCGGACGGTGGCGATCCCGGACATCGCCATGCCGGCGGTTCTGCGGCTGCTGGCGCGGGGCGCGTCCGGACGGGACCGGAGCAACGGCAGGCTGTTCGTCCGGCTGATCAACGGCACCCGTGGCGGGTACCTCGGCTACAGCATGTGGCGCCGGTACCTCAAGCGGGCGCACGAGCTGACGGCGAGCCACCAGGACGGCCCGGTCCGCTACACGGCGCACGAGCTGCGGCACGTCTGCGCGTCGCTGCTGATCGCGTCCGGGGCGTCCGACGTCCAGGTGGCGGCGCAGATGGGGCATCGGAAGATCGAGACGACCAAGAACATCTATGGGCACCTGTTCGCGCAGGACCGGCGGGCGATCCTGGCGGCGATGAACGCGGCGGTCACCCGGCTGTCGATCGTGGAGCGGGAAGACCGTGCGGCGGCCTAGCTCTGGAACATGCCCTACAAACTGTAGGGCACTGATCATCTTTGCCCTAGAGATCTGGGGCAGGCTGGCCCGAAACAGGGGGTCTGACCTGGGGTTTTGTGGGTGGGCGCTACTGGGATCGAACCAGTGGCCTCCTCCGTGTCAGGGAGGCGCTCTCCCGCTGAGCTAAGCGCCCGGGTATGGAGTTGTCGGGACAAAGAGGAGCGAAGCGCCCGAGGCGGAGGCGGGAATCGAACCCGCGTACAGGGCTTTGCAGGCCCTTGCCTAAGCCACTCGGCCACTCCGCCGGTGTGCCCCGGTGGCTGACCCGGGCCGACAGGACGCCCGAGGGCGTCTCCGAGCGGACGACGGGATTCGAACCCGCGACCCTCACCTTGGCAAGGTGATGCTCTACCAACTGAGCCACGTCCGCACTGCGTCAGGCGATGAGCCGGCCAACGCGTGGGCGACTTTAACCGATCGGCGTCTGTCGCTTCAAACCAGCATAGCCGCCCCGGCCGGGCCGCCGCGTCCGGGTTCTGCTGCCATGGCAGCATGCTGGTGTCCGGTGAGACCCGCCGGGCGGAGGGAGTCAGCATGCGGCCGTGGACGTCTGACCTCGTCGGCCGGTTCGACGAGGTCACGATCGACAGCCAGGCGCTGCGCGGCAACCCGCTGGGCGACCCGGCGCAGCGTCCGCTGTGGGTGTACCTGCCGCCCGGCTACGACGACTCGGGCGACCGCTACCCGGTGATCTACCTGATCCAGGGCTACACCGGCACGCTGGCGATGTGGGGCAACCGGACCGCGTTCCGGCCGACGGTGCGGGAGCGCATCGACGACCTCTTCGCCGGCGCGGGCGGCGTGCAGCCGGCGCCGCCGGCGCTGGTGGTCGGGGTGGACGCGTGGACGGCGTACGGCGGCAGCCAGTTCGTGGACTCGCCGGGCACCGGCAACTACCACACGTACCTCTGCGAGGACGTTGTCCAGTATGTGGACGCGCACTGGCGGACGATCCCGGAGCGGGACTCGCGGGCGATCACCGGGAAGTCGTCCGGCGGGTTCGGCGCGATGATCACGCCGATGCTCCGGCCGGACCTGTTCGGCGCGTTCGCCAGCCACGCCGGGGACACCCTGTACGAGCACTGCTACCTGCACGAGATCGGCAACGTGGTGCGGGCGCTGCGGGATTCGTACGGCGGCTCGTTCGACGCGTTCTGGCGGGATTTCCGCAGCCGGGTGCCGATGACCAAGGAGACGGACGCCGACCTGGTGATGTTCTACGGCGTCGCGGCCTGTTTCTCGGCCGACCCGGACGGCACCGTCCGGATGCCGTTCGACCTGGAGACCGGGGCGATCATCCCGGCGGTCTGGCAGCGCTGGCTGGACTGGGACCCGGTCCGGATGGTGCCGAACTACGCGGACGCGCTGCGCTCGCAGCGGGCGATCTGGGTGGACGCCGGCCTGCGCGACGATTTCTACCTGGACCTGGGTGCGCAGGCGTTCGTGGCGGAACTGGCCAAGATCGGCGTGACGGACGTGACCTTCGAGCTGTTCGAGGGCACCCACGCCGCGATCGAGTACCGCTACCCGCTGGCCATGCGCTTCCTCGCCGAGCGCCTGGCCCGCTGACCCGGCCGCCCGGCCGGCCGATCCGGCCGCCTGGGCCGCTGGCCCGGCCGCCCGGCCCGCTGACCCGGCTGCCTGGGCGGCTGATCCGGCCGGCTGGCCCGCTGATCCGGCTGCCCGGGCGGCGATCCGGCGGCTCGGCCCGATCCGGCCGGCGGGCCGGGCGCGGCCGGGTGGTGCCTCAGCCGGCCGGGGTTTCGGCCAGGCCGGAGCAGCCGCGGACCCGGTCCCAGGTGGACAGCACCTGCCCGCCGGCCGCGCCGGCGACGGGCTGCGGCACCCCGCGGGCGTCGATGTGCGCGGGGGTGAGGTTGCTGGCGACGACCCGGCGGCCCTGCAGGGTGAGGGTGACGACGCCGGTGTCGTTGGAGAAGGCGTTGTCCCGCCACCAGACGAAGTTGCCCAGGCCGTAACCGACGTAGGTGGTGCCGAGCCAGCCGCCGCCGAGCAGCATGTGGGCGTGCGTGCCGATCACCACGTCGGCCCCGGCCCGGGACAGGATCCCGGCCAACTGGACCTGCGCGGCGACCGGGCACTCCTTGCCCTCCGCGCCCCAGTGCAGGTAGACGACGACCACCTCGGCGCGCTGGCGGGCGGCCCGGACGGAGGCGACCAGCCGGGCGGAGAACGCGGACGCGATGCCCGGGCTGGTGTCGGTGGCGCTCCACGCCGACAGGGTGCGGTCCTGCACCTGGCTGGCGCCGATCACCGCGACCCAGCGGCCGGCGACGATGCCGTACCAGGGGGCGTACGCCTGGGCCGCGCTGGAGCCGATGCCGACGACCGGGAACTTGGTGCTGGCGATCGCGCTGAGCGAGTCCTGCAGGCCGACGGGGCCGTAGTCGACGGCGTGGTTGTTGGCCATGCTGGCGATGTCCACGCCGGCGGCGCGCAGCGCGGCGAACGCGGTCGGTGGGGCCCGGAAGGTGAATTGCTTCGGCTCCGGCGTGCCGCGCTGGGTGATCGCGGTCTCCAGGTTGACCACGGCGAGGTCGGCCTTGGACAGGGTCGCGGAGATCGGGCCGAACGCGGTCGCCGGGTTGGCCAGCAGGGCCGCGGTGCGCTCGGTGAAGTGCACGTCTCCGGCGAACGCCAAGGTGAACCGGGCCGGCCGGCCGGTCTGGCCGGGCGCCGCGGGGGACACCGGCAGCGCGGCCCGCTGGGTGGGCGAGCCGGTCGGGCCGTCGGCGAAGGACGGCCGCAGCGCCGGGTCGATGGTCCGCGATGCGGCGATGACGCCGACCACCGCGATGCCCACCGCCAGCAGCGCGGTCAACGGCCCGAGCAGCCGCCGCGGGCCGGACCGGCGCGCGTGCGCGACGGCGTCCGCGGCGCTCTCCGGGTCACCGGCGTACCGCGCCACCGCTGAAGCGTACGGCCGCAATGGCTGTTTGGGACCGTTTTGCCAGGCGATACCGGGCCGGATGCGCACGGTGACCGTCAACTGCGACCGGCTCGCGCCGCCGGACCCGCCGCTGGACACGGTGCCGGACGTGGTGCCGGACGTGGTGCCGGTGGCCGTCGCCGGGCCGCCGCTGAGCCAGGCCCGGGCGGGCCCCTCACGCGCCTCGACCGGGGAGGCGCCGGCCGGTTGACGGCGGTCGTGGCGATGCTGCCGCGGCTGGTGGCGATCGCGGGCAGATCACCGCTCAGCTGAGCCGCACCGGCCGGGGGCGACCCGCCAGCCGGGGCCGGCGGTCCGAGGTGGACGGTTGGGGCCGCCGTTGGGGCAACCCGTATTTCGGCAGCCACGGACGCCGTCCTAGCAGTGTCAGCAGACGGTCACCGAGTGCTCGCGGGAGTACGGGAGTAGGCGACGTTGCGCCATCGGCAGCCGCCGGCCCGCCGGCCGGCGTGGGCCTAGTTCGGCCAGGTGGACTCATTCCTTGCGCGATCGTGCCAATCAGGCATAACCGGATTGCGCGGTGCGTGACCGGTTCCTAACGTTCGGCTCCGGTCCATTTCGGAGGGAAAATGCGCGACACTGTTGATCTCATATCGTCTGTCCAATCAGGCGGTACGAGTGGGCGTGGCGAGGTACGCGGTGGCTGAGCCGGCCGCGGTACCGGCCGCCCCCGACGTCCCGGCTGCGGCCGGGGCCGGTGGTGCGGAGCGGCGGCGCGACTTCCGGCTGTACTGGCTGGCCGGCGCGGCCGACCTGCTCGGCTCGCACGCATCCGGCCTGGTGCTGCCGCTGCTGGTGCTGGCGCTGGGCGGTAGCCCGCTGACCGCCGGCGTGCTGGGCACTGTCGCCGCGCTCGGCCGGGTCGTGCTGGAGCCGATCGCGGGCGTGTACGCGGACCGCTGGTCCCGGCGGGCGCTGATGATCGGCGCCGCGCTGGTGGCCGGCGCCGCGATGGGAACGGTCGCGATCGGCGTAGCCACCGGCGCCGTCTCGCTGCCGCTGCTGTTCGGCGCCGCGCTGGTCGAAGGGCTGGCCGCGGCGGTCTACGCGGCGGCGGCGGCCGGCGCGATCCGGGCGGTGCTGCCGCTGGCCGAGCCGGAGCGGGCCGTTGGCGCGCTGCGGGCCCGGGAGCAGGGCGCGCAGCTGGTCGGGCCCGGCTTCGGCGGTGCGCTCTACCAGCTCGCCAGCTGGGCGCCGTTCCTCGCCGACGCGCTCTCGTACCTGATCGCGGCCGGCTGCGTGCGGGCGATCGGCGCCGACCTGCGGCCGGAGCGGTCCGAAGTGGACGGTGCGGCGCGGCCCTCGTTCCGGACCGAGTTCGGCGCCGGGCTGCGGTTTGTCTGGGGCCAGCCGCTGCTGCGGTTCGTCGGGCTCTGGGCGGCCGGGGTGAACGTGATCTTCGGCGCGCTCTACTTCCACGTGGTGCTGGTGGCCCGGCTGCGCGGCGCGTCCGCCGTGTCCATCGGGCTGATCCTGACCCTGGCCGGGGCCGCCGGGCTGGTCGGCGCGCTGCTGGCGCCGCGGCTGCTGGCGGTGATCCGGCCCCGGACGCTGGTGATCGCCGCCTCCTGGCTGATGGCCGGGATCGTCGCGCTGCTCGCGCTGACCACCACCACCTGGATGTACGGGCTGCTGCTCGGCCTGGTCTTCGCGGTGAGCCCGGCGCTGAGCATCGTGTTCCAGTCCCGCGCGATCATGCTCACCCCGGACGGCCTGCAGGCCCGGGTGGGCACCGCGCTCGGCACTCTCGGCGAGGGTGCCGGGGTGGCCGCGCCGCTGCTGGCCGGCCTGCTGGTCGGCGCGTTCGCCCCGGCCACGGTGGCGGTGCTGTTCGGTGCGGCGCTGGCCGGGCTGGCCCTGTACGCCACCGCGAACGTCCGGCACCTGCGCCCGACCCCGGCCGAGCTGGCCGCCGCGGCGGCCAACCCGGCGGACGGTCCGGCCGAGCCGGCCGAGCCGGCGGAGGCTCCGGGCGAGCCGGTGCCGGCGGAAGCGGCAGTACGCGGGCCGGCGGCGGGTTGAGCTGATGGACGTCAGCGTGCGGATCTTCTATCCCGAGCTGCCCGCGGTCGCCGAGCTGGTGCCGCACCGGGCCGCCTACATCGGCGACGCGGCCGGCCGCTGCGAGGTGTTCGCCTGGGACACCCGCCGGCAGCAGGCCCGCCAGCTCACCAACCGTCCACAAGGGACCGTCAGCTGCGCGATCGACCCGGCCGGCGCCGAGGTCTGGTGGTTCGACGACGACCTGGCCGGGGTGGGCGACTGGCGGACCCAGCCGTTCGGCGGCGGCGCCGATCGGTTGGCGCTGCCGGGCGTGCCGGCCGGCCGGGCCGCCGGGCTGGCGATGGCCGCCGATGGCACGGTCGCCGCTGGGATCGGCGAGGCCGGCGGGTTGGCCGTCGTCGTCCGCCGGCCCACCGAACCGCCGCGGCGGATATTCCGGACCACCGGCTACGCCACCCTGGTCGACCTCACCCACGACGGCGACGCGCTCGTGCTCGCCACCGAGCCGGCCGCCGCCGACGCGGTGCGGCTGATCGACCCGGCCGGCCGGGAGATCGCAACGCTGTCCGGAGTGGACGGTCCACTGTGGGCACTCGGGTTCGCCCCGGTGCCCGGGCCGCCGGTACTGCTGCTGGCCGTCCAGCGCGACACCGACTACCGCCTCGCCACCTGGACCCAGGCCGGTGGTCTGTCCGATGTGGACTGGTGCGGCTTCGACTCGGAGATCGCGGCCAGCTGGTATCCGGACGGCCGGCGGGTGCTGGTCCGGCAGGACCGGCACGCCCGCAGCCTGCTGCACGAGGTCGACCTGACCGCCGGTACCACCCGACGGGTGCCGACCCCACCGGGCAGCCTGCTGGCCGCCGGGGTGCAGCCGGACGGCGACCTGCAGTACGTCTGGACCGACAGCGCGCACCCGCCGCGGCTGCGCACCGCGTCCGGCCTGCGCCTGCCCGGCCCGGTCGACGTGGCCCAGCCGGGCCGCTGCCAGGACCTCTGGGTGGACGGCCCGGCCGGCCGGGTGCACGCCCTGCTCACCGTGCCCGACCGGCCCGGCCCGTACCCGACCGTCGTGCTGCTGCACGGCGGCCCGTACGAGACGGCCCGGGACGCGTACGACCCGCTGGTGTCGGTGTTCGTCGGCACCGGCTGCGCGGTGGTGCGGCCGAACTACCGCGGCTCGACCGGGTACGGGGCCGCCTGGCGGCAGGCGTCCGCCGACGACGGTGTGGGCCTGACCGCGCTGGCGGACATCGCCGCGGTGCGGGCCGAGCTGATCCGCACCGGGGTGGCGCGTCCGGGCCAGATCGCGGTGTGTGGCGAGTCCTGGGGCGGCTACCTGGCGCTGCTCGCGGCCGGGGTGCAGCCGGAGCTCTGGCAGGCGGTGGCCGCGGTCAGCCCGATCGCCGACTACGCCGCCGCGTTCGCCGCGGCCACCCCGGCGGTGCGCGCGCTGGACCGGCAGCTGTTCGGCGGCACCCCGGACGAGCTGCCGGCGCGGTACGCCGCGTCCTCGCCGATCAGCTACGCCGCGGCGGTGCGGGCCCCGGTGCTGCTGGTCGCCGGCACCGCCGACGAGAAGTGCCCGCCGGCCCAGGTGCAGGCGTACGCCGACGCGCTGGCCGACCACGGCCGGGCGCCGGACCTGGTCTGGGTCGAGACCGGCCACCAGGGGTACGACGCCGCCGGCCGCGCCGAGGTGCTGGGCACCGTGGTGCGCGCGGTCTGCACGGCGCTCGGCGGCAAGCCCGAAACAGCCCCCGCGAGTGCCCTGGCCGGCCGGCCACCGGGCACGCCGGCGGGGGCCAGATGAGTCCCGGGCGCGCGGCGGATCCCGCCCGGGCAACACCTGAACCTGAGGTCGGCCGGACCGGTCGTGCGCACGGCCGGGGACCCGCCTGCGGCCATCTCAGAACAGTCCACAGTGGAGGGAGGTGAACAGAGTGAAGAAGAGCGTCGTGCACAACAACCCGCTTGGCGGTAACCGTGACCAGAGCCGCGCGGTCTCGGTCAGCGTGACCGTGACGGTCCGGTTCTGACGGTCGACGCCAGGCGCTGACCTGGCCTTGGCCTGGTGACGCCAGCCAGTGTCCACAATGGAGGGAGGCTAAGCCATGCGCAAGAGCGTCGTGCACAACAACCCGCTCGGTGGCAACCGCGACCAGAACAGGTCGGTCTCGGTCACCGTGACGGTTCGGGTCAGCTTCTGACCTGAAGTCGGGCGCGGGCGGGGTGGGACCTCTCCACCCCGCCCGTCCCCCCGGCCCCGCAGCACCCAGCGCCATCGTTCCGCCCTACCTGGAAGCAGGAAACCGCTGTGCGAATTCTCCTCGTCAACATGCCGTGGGCACTGATCGACGTGCCGTCGCTGGCGCTGGGAATCCTCCGGCGCTCCGCCCAGGCCGCCGTGCCGGACGCCGAGATCGACGTCATGCACGCCAACCTCGACTACGTCGACTGGGTCACCGAGCGGGGTGACTTCACCGTTCAGGACTACTACTTCTACTCGCTGGAGACGTACTTCCTCGGCGTCGGTGACTGGGTTTTCTCGTCCGCCCTGTACGACGACCCGCAGTGGCGGGTGGCCGAGCTGACCGAGCAGGTGCCGATGTCGGACCGGCACCGGGCCAGCGCGCTGGACCTGCACCGGCGCGCGCCGGAGTTCATCGCCGATATCGCCGCGAAGATCCTTGCGTACCAGCCGGACCTGGTCGGCTTCACCTCCACCTTCCAGCAGAACGTGGCCGCGCTGGCCGCGGCCAGGGCGGTCAAGCAGGCCGCGCCGCACGTGCTCACCGCGTTCGGCGGCGCGAACTGCGATGGCGAGCAGGGCGAGGCGATACACCGCAACTTCCCGTTCGTGGACTTCGTGGTCCGCGGCGAGGGCGAGGCGGCCTTCCCGGACCTGCTGCGCGCGCTGACCGGCGCTGCGCCCGCCACCCCGGTCGGCGGCCCCGGGTCGCTGCGCGGCGTGAACCTGCTGGCGGCCGGCGACCTGCCGCGCGGCGCCGCCCCGCGCGGCGCCGACCCGCGCGACGGCGGCAGCCCGCTGGCCACCGTGCCCGGGCTGTGCTGGCGCCGGCCGGACGGCACCGCGGCGGTGAACCCGATGAACGCCCGCCCGCTGGCCCCGGCCGAGATCGTCGGGCCGGACTACGACGGCTACTTCGAGCGGCTGGAGGCGTCCGCGGCCCGGCACTGGGTGGAGCCGAAGCTGGTCGTCGAGGGCGCCCGGGGCTGCTGGTGGGGGCAGAAGCACCACTGCACGTTCTGTGGCCTGAACGGCTCGCTCATGGAGTTCCGCAGCAAGAGCCCGACCACCTTCCGGGACGAGATCCTCGGCCTGGTGCAGCGGCACCAGGTGCTGGACATGTTCGTGGTCGACAACATCCTGGACATGAACTACGTGACCACGCTGCTGCCGATGATCATCGACTCCGGCTACGACCTGCGGATGCAGTACGAGATCAAGTCCAACATGCGCCGGCAGCAGTTGGACACGCTGTTCGACGCCGGCCTGGTCAACGTCCAGCCCGGGATCGAGAGCCTGAACACCCGGGTCCTGAAGATCATGGACAAGGGCGTCACCGGCTGCCAGAACGTCCGGATGCTGCGGGACTCGGCCAGCGCCGGCATCTCGGTCGCCTGGAACTACCTGTACGGCTTCCCGGGCGAGACGGACGAGGACTACCTGCCGGTGATCGAGCAGCTGCCGGCGCTGTTCCACCTGCCGCCGGTGGACGGGGTGGCCCGGATCGTGATCGAGCGGTTCAGCCCCTACTTCAACCGGCCGGAGCTGGGCTTCGGTGAGCTGCGCCCGGCCGCCCAGTACGGGCTGAACTACGACCTGCCCGAGTCCGAGCTGCTCGACCTGGCCTACCTGTTCGCGGTGCCGCCGCGCGGGGTGGACGAGACCGTCGGGGACCAGCTGCGCGCCGCCGCCGAGCGCTGGCAGCAGGAGTACACCGAGAGCCGGCTCTCGCACACCGACCTGGGCGCGGAGATCGTGCTCGTCAGCCGGCGCCGCGACTTCGACTGGACCGTGCTGCGGCTGACCGATCCCGTGCAGGTGGCCGCGTTCCGGCTGCTCGACCAGCCGCACACGGTGGCGTCGCTGGCCCGCAAGCTGGCCGTGCCGGAGGCAGAGCTGGCCGAGCTGCTCGCCGGCTGGGTGCGGCTGGGCATCGCGTTCACCGAGACCGGGCACTACGTCCAGATCGCGCCGCAGGCCACCAACCACGAACTGCTCCGGATCGCGCCGGCGACCCCGGACGGCGCCGACCCGGCCGAGCCGGACCGGTCGGCCGACGAGGCCGAGCCGGCCCAGTTGGCCGGAGCCGCCGAACTGGCCGGCGCGCCGGCCTGACCGCCAGCCGAGAAACCGCCAGCCGAGAAGGGGAAACGATGACCACGATGCTGGCCGGGCTGCGGCTGCGGCTCTGGCGCGAACACGACGAGGCACTGCTGACCGCGCCCGGGATGGCGATGGGGGAGTGGTCCGCGCCCGGCCTCAACGCGGACCTCGCCGGGGCGGTGGAGCAGCTCTACCGCGACGGCGTCCGCCGGGTCGCGTTCGACCGCCCGGTCGACCTCACCGGCGACCTGGACGCGGCCACCCTGGTGCAGGCCATGGTGCTGCTGGGCGAGCTGACCAGCTGGGCGATCGTGGTCGACTGGGAACTGCTGGTCGGTGCGCACCTGGACGTCTGGCAGCGGCTGAACCACCTGCACCCGCCGCGCCAGCTGCCCGACCATCCGGATGCCGAGGAGGTGCTGGCGGACTGGCGCGGCACGTTCTACCTGTGCAAGTGCATCTACCGGCAGGGCCCCGGGTTCGTCCAGGTGCGGGACCGGCGCAGCGGTTCGCTGGCCCGGTTCACCATCGACGTCCCGGAGTACCTGACCGCGATCGAGACGCTGCTGCCCGGGGCGCCGAGCGCCGCCGTCCCGGCCGAAGTGCTGGCCGAGTTCGTGGCCGAGGGGCTGGCCGGAACGGCCGGCGACCTGGCCTGGTGGCTGCCCTACCGGGTGCGCCGCTGGCCGTACCCTTCCATGATCGTCTAAGGATGGCCCGCTCCGGCTAGTCTGCCGGCATGCACGGAGCGCGGGTGGTGCGGGCACCACGGGGCCCGGAACGGTCGGCACGCAGCTGGGGCGCCGAGGGCGCGCTGCGGATGCTGCACAACAACCTCGACCCGGAGGTCGCCGAACGCCCGGACGACCTGGTCGTCTACGGCGGCTCGGGCCGGGCCGCCCGGGACTGGCGCAGCTTCGACGCGATCGTGGAGTCGCTGCGCACGATGGCGCCGGACGACACGCTGCTGGTGCAGAGCGGCAAGCCGGTCGGCCTGGTCCGCACCCACGAGCAGGCGCCCCGGGTGCTGATCGCGAACTCGCTGCTGGTGCCGCGCTGGGCCACCCCCGAGCACTTCCGCGAGCTGGAGGACGCGGGGCTGACCATGTACGGCCAGATGACCGCCGGCTCCTGGATCTACATCGGCACCCAGGGCATCCTGCAGGGCACGTACGCGACGTTCGCCGAGGTCGCCGCGCAGCACTTCGGCGGGACGCTGGCCGGCACGATCACGCTGACCGCCGGGCTGGGCGGGATGGGTGGCGCGCAGCCACTGGCCATCACCGGCAACGGCGGCGCCGCGCTGTGCGTCGAGGTCGACCCGGCCCGGGCGGAGCGCCGGCTGGCCGGCGGGTTCCTCGACGAGATCGCGGAGTCGCTCGGTGCCGGCGTCGCGCTGGTCGAGGCGGCCCGCCGGGACCGCCGGCCGCTGTCGGTGGCGGTCATCGGCAACGCCGCCGAGACCCACCCCGAGCTGCTCCGGCGCGGCTTCGTCCCGGACGTGGTGACCGACCAGACGTCCGCGCACGACGCGCTGAACGGGTACGTCCCGGCCGGGGTGTCCATGGCCGAGGCCGCCGAACTGCGCCGGGCCAAGCCGGCCGGGTACGTCGAACGGGCGCAGGCGTCGATGGCCACCCACTGCCGGGCGATGCTGGACTTCAAGCGGGCCGGCGCGGTCGTCTTCGACTACGGCAACGGGCTGCGCGGGCAGGCCCAGGACGCCGGCGTGGCCGACGCGTTCGACTACCCGGGCTTCGTCCTGGCCTACATCCGGCCGCTGTTCGCCCGCGGCGCCGGGCCGTTCCGGTGGGCCTGCCTGTCCGGCGACCCGGCCGATCTGGCCGCCACCGACGAGGCGGTGCTGGCCGCGTTCCCGGACGACGACGGGCTGCAGCGCTGGATCCGGTTCGCCCAGGAGCGGGTGCAGGGGCAGGGCCTGCCGGCCCGGATCTGCTGGCTCGGCTACGGCCAGCGCAACGTCGCCGGCACCGCGTTCGACGACCTGGTCGCCCGCGGTGTGCTGACCGCGCCGGTCGCGATCGGCCGCGACCACCTGGACGCGGGATCGGTCGCCTCGCCGGAGCGGGAGACCGAGGGGATGCGCGACGGCTCGGACGCCATCGCCGACTGGCCGATCCTCAACGCGTTGCTGAACACGGCGTCCGGCGGGTCCTGGGTGTCGGTGCACCACGGCGGTGGGGTCGGCATCGGCAAGTCCATCCACGCCGGTGTGGTGGTGGTCGCCGAGGGCACGCCGGCGTCGCGGGAGCGGGTCGAGCGGGTGCTGACCAACGACCCGGGCACCGGCGTGCTGCGGCACGCCGACGCCGGCTACGAAATCGCCCTGGACACCGCCCGCAACGTCGGCATCCGCATCCCGCTCGAACCCGGCACGCACGCCCCGGCCTGGCAACCGTGAACCACGCGGACGGGGAACTGGTCGTCCGCCGGATCGGTCGGCTGGTGACGCAGGCCGGCCCGCCGCTCGACGGGCCGGCGGCGGTGCTGATCCGGTCCGGCCGGGTGGTCTGGGCCGGACCGGAGCGCGACCTGCCCACCGGCCCGGCCCTGCCCGAGCTGGACGCCGGCGGCGGCTGCGTGCTGCCCGGCTTCGTCGACCCGCACACCCACCTGCTCTGGGCCGGCAACCGGCGGGCCGAGTTCCTGGCGCGGCTGGCGGGGGAGCGGTACGACGGCGGCGGCATCGCCAGCACGGTGGCCGCGACGACGGCCGCCGCCGACGCCGAGCTGCTCGGGCTGGCCCGCGGCCGGGTCGCCGCGATGCTCGCCAACGGCACCACCACGGTCGAGATCAAGACCGGCTACGGGCTCGCCCCGGCCGCCGAGCTGCGGCTGCTCGGCCTGATCAGCGAGCTGGCCGCGGCGGTGCCGCCCCGGGTGCAGGCCACCTTCCTGGCGCATGTGGTGCCGGCCGGCACCGACCGGGCCACGCACGTGGCCGCCCTGGCCGCCGCCATGCCGGCCGCCGCGGCGGCCGGGGCCCGGTGGTGCGACGTGTTCTGCGACCGCGGCGCGTTCACCCTGGCCGAGACCGCGTCGTTGCTGTCGGCCGCCCGGGCGGCCGGGCTGGGCACCCGGCTGCACGCCGAGCAGCTGGCCAACACCGGGGCCGCCGCGCTGGCCGCCGAGCACGGCTGCGCCAGCGCCGACCACCTCGACCTGGTCGACGCGGCCGGTGCCAAGGCGATGGCCGCCGCGGACGTGGTCGGCGTGCTGCTGCCCACCGCCACGCTGTCCACCCGCGGCCGCGCCTGGGACACCGCCCGCACCCTGCGCGAGGCCGGCGTGACCCTCGCCCTCGGCACCGACTGCAACCCCGGCACCTCCTGGTGCGAGTCGATGCCGGCCGCCATGCAGCTGAGCTGCCTGCTGCTCGGCCTGTCGGTGGACGAGGCCGTCCGGGCGGCCACCGTCGGCGGCGCGGCCGCCCTCCGGCTGCCCGACGTCGGGCACCTGGGTGCCGGCGCCCGCGGCGACCTGGTCGTGCTGGCCGCCGACCACGAGGCGGACCTGATCGCGCACCTGGGCGCCCGGCCGGCCCGCCGCACCGTCATCGGCGGCGAACCCGCCAGCGGGTTCGCCTAGACCACCGGTGCCGGGGCCGGCCGACCCGCGTCGGTGCCCGTCGGCGCCGGCCCCCACCGGCGGCGACGAACTGCCGGCGCGGGCGGGCGCCGGCCGACCGGCTAGCTCAGGTCATCGTGCAGCAGCAGATCCAGCTCGGCATCCAGATCAAGATGCGCCGTTTCGGTGCCGGCCGGCACGATCACATCGCACCGGCGGGTGAAATCCACCAGGACCTCCCGCGGCACGGTGAACAGCGCGCGGCCGGACGGCGAGCAGAGCTCGACGTAGACCGGGCCGGTCAGATCCTCCGGCGACGGCCAGATCCGGACGTCCCCATCGCCGGACGGCGCGACGAGTCCATCCACGATCAACTGCCGAGCGAACATCCATTCGACGGCTTCCCGCCCCGGTGCGGTCGGGAAACCCAACCGCACCGCGTACGGATCGTCCGAGTCGTAGCGTAGCGTCGCCTCAAGGGCGACGTCGGCCCGCGGTACTACCAGGCGCAGGGTCAGTGCGGCCCGCACCTCCGCAGAAGGTTTGATCATGGTCACTCCCCCGTGTGGCCATCTTCTTACCACCTGTGACGATGTTCGCGCTGCCCTGACACCGGATGGATATCGTGTGCCGCAGATTGACCGGCTCATCGCTGTGGCGCCTGGCCATGACTGAACCGCTCAGGCACCCTGGTGCGAACCCAGATCGTGAGGAGCGCGACGTTGACCACGCCGACGAGGCCTCGCGGGGACGGCGTCTCGGACGCAGACCTCGTGAGTCGCCTTGCGGCCGGCGACCCCCGGGCAATGGAAGAGCTGTACGACCGATACAGCCGGCCGGCGTACTCGCTGGCCAGGCGGATCACCGGCGAGGCGGTTTTCGCCGAAGAGGTCGTCCAGGAAGTCTTCCTCGCGCTCTGGCGGGACCCGGCCAAGTTCGATCCGGCCCGCGGCGGTTTCGCCAGCTGGCTGCTCGCGGCCACCCATCACAAGGCGGTCGACGCGGTCCGGCGCGAGCAGACGGTGCGCCGTCGCCGCGCCCAGGCCGCCGAGGAGTCCGACTGGTTCGAGACCGCGACCGCTGACGCGCCCACCATCGAGGACGCCGTCTGGACCGGGCTGCGCGGCGAGCAGGTCCGCAAGGCACTGGCCACGCTGCCGGCCCCGCAGCGCGAGGCGCTGGCGCTGGCCTACTTTGGTGGGTACACGCAGCGGGAGATCGCCGAGATGACCGGAATACCACTCGGCACCGTCAAGACCAGGATGCTCGCCGGCATGCGCCGGCTGCGGGTCCTGCTGGACGGCGTCGACGACTCGAAGGGGGTGCGTCGATGAACCCCCAGCACGACTACGACACCACTTCCGGGCACGGCGAGTGGGACGCGCTGGCCGTCGGCTGGGCGATGTCCGCGCTCGACCCGGAAGATGAGGCGATCTTCCTGCCGCACCTGGCCACCTGCGACCAGTGCGCCCGGACCGTCGCCGAGACCACCCGCACCGTCGGCGAGATCGCCTTCGCGGTGCCGGCCGAGGAGCCACCGCCGGCGCTGCGCGGCCGGCTGATGTCCGCCGTGTACGCCGAGCCGCGTGGCGGCGTGCCGTACCGGGGCGACTCCGCGCCGTCGCCGCGTACCGGGTCCCCGTTCGGCCCGGCCGGCCCGCCGAGCTCAGCCGGACCGTCCGGCCCGCCCGGCCGGCTCGGTTCGCCGGGGGAGCCACCGCCCGGGCCGTTCCCGCCGCTGGCGGAGCCGTTCGGCTCGGCGCTGCCCGGCGGGCCGGAACCCTTCGGGCCGGGGGCATTCGGTCCAGGGTCGGTCGGCCCGGCGGGGATTCCGCCGGGCCCCTCGCTTGCCCGGCCGCCGGCTGGTGGGCCGCCGGGCCAGCGGCCCGGGCCGACTCCGCCGGGAGCCGCCGGACCAGGGCAATCCGGCCCGGGCCGGCATGCCGCGCCCGGGCCGGACGCCGTGGTCGTCCCGTTCCGCCGCCGGCTGGCCCGCAAGCCCCTGGCCGCCGCCGCCGCGGCCGTAGCCGTCATCGCCGGGCTGGGCGGGTGGAACGCCAAGCTGCACAGCGACCAGAGCGACCTGCAGCGCCGCGTCGCGCAGCGGGACGCGGTCATCCAGAAGCTGACCGAGCCCGGCCCGGCCCGGGTCGTCGCCCTCAACGACGCCGCCGGGCAGCGGGTCGCCACCGTCGTGGCCCGCCCGACCGACACCGAGGTCGTCGCCGAAGCGCTGCCGGCCACCACCGGCGACGTCCACTACTGGCTGTGGGGGTTGGACAGCCTCGGCGAGCCGAGCCCGGTGCCCCTCGCCGCCTTCACCGTCAGCTCCGGCGAGGTCAGCGTGCAGGTCGTAGGATCGAGCAACACCGGCCTGGACAAGTTCGGTGCCTTCGCGGTCAGCCGCGAGCTGGGCGCCGGCAAACCGAAAGTGCCGACCACACCGCTGGTCGCAACCGGCCAGTTCCGCTGACCACTGGGGGCTCCCTGACCACCGAGCGCCGCGACGACGACGAGCCGGGCCTGCTGGACGATGTGGCCGACCGGCTCGGCTTCCGCGACCGGCTCAAGGCCAACCCGGCACTCGGCCTGGCGTACCGCATCGGCGTCGGCATCGTCGGCTTCGCCGTGGTCCTGCTCGGCCTGTTCCTCATCCCGTTCCCCGGGCCGGGCTGGCTGGTCGTCTTCCTCGGCCTCGGCATCCTCGCCACCGAGTTCGCCTGGGCCGAGCGTCTCCTCGACTACGCCCGCCGCCAGCTACGCCGCTGGACCGCCTGGCTGCGCCGCCAGACGCTCGGCACCCGCCTGCTGCTCGGCGCCAGCACCGTCGCGATCCTCGCCGCCATGACCTTCGGCTACGTGGCCTGGCAGGGCGTTCCATTCGTCGCCGACTGATCCGGTACGCTAGGCCCCGCCCGGGCGATTAGCTCAGCGGGAGAGCGCCTCGTTCACACCGAGGAGGTCACTGGTTCGATCCCAGTATCGCCCACACGCTCCTGGTGACCCCTGTCCGCGGAAGGCGCGGACCGGGGTCGCTTCATGTTTGCCCGGGGGCCGAGCCCCCTGGAACCCCGCGGTCCGGTTGGTTCCGGTGTGTGTCTGGTGCGGCCGGGGGCCGAGCCGCCTGGAACTCCGCGGTTCGGGTGGTTTCGGTGGTGTGTCTGGTGTGGCTGTGGTGGTTGGGTTGGGTGTGTTCTTGCGGGGGTTGGGGCGGTTGGGACCCGCGGGTGCGGGTGTCCCACCGGGCGCGCGCGACCGTGGTGGCGGCCTCGGCGCGGGGTCGCCCCGGGTGGCGGGGGACGAGGTCAGCATCGGGGTCGCCGCCGCGGTCGCTCCGCGCCGGGGCGACCGGCGGTCGGCGGTCGGCCTTGCCCGCGGGTTATCCGTGGTCGACTATCGGGCGGATCTCTAGGCCGCAGTGTGGGTCGTGCGCCTCGGGCAGGTTGGCGGCCAGGGTGATCACCTCGTCCAGGTCGGCGGCCTTGAGAACGTAGTAACCGCCCAGTGCCTCCTTGGTCTCCAGGAACGGGCCGTCGGTGGTGGTCACCCCGCCGCCGGAGTCCGTACGCAGCGTGGTCGCCATCGGCGCCAGCTCAAGTTCCTCACCGCCGAGGATCGCCGGGCCGGCCGCGCTCCGGAACGCGGCGTGGCCCGCGCGGTAGGCCTCCTGCTGCTCCGCGGACATCGCGTCCCACTGCGCGGCGTCGCCGTAGATGAGGATCATGTACTTGGCCATGTCGTACGTCCTATCGTGTCGGGCCCGGGCGGGTCCACTACGCCTACGACGAGTTCAGCGGACCGCAGATCGACACCCGACCGCAGAATCTCGGCCAGCGTAGGAGACCGGCACAGCCGCCGCCTGCGCGCCTCGACAGTCTCGGCTAGCTACCCGGCACGTCCTTGCCGCGGGTACCCGATTCTCTGGCTCTGGCGGTCGCCGGAGTGTCCTCCACTACGAGTCCGAGTTGGTGCACCCCGTTGACGAACTGGTGCGCGCTGGAGGGCGGCGCACCAGGTCCGCGGGCCTGGCGGGGCCGGTGGAATGGACCCCGGAACGAAGGCTGACTCGGTGGTCGAGCGGCGGGCGACAAAGACGATGATCGGATGTGTTTACGGGTTCGGGATATGTGGAAGGCCGGGAGTGGGGCAACAGCCGCCTTTCCGGCGGATGATGGCAGTGAAACCGGGGTCTGCGGGACGGACGGTGAAGTTCGCATGCCAGCACATCCACTCCGCGCAATCGGTCTGATATCGACCGCCACGGTCGTCTCGGCCGCGGTCGGCGTCGCACCATCCGCGTACGCCGCGGCCGCGGCCGCGCTGCCGGTGCCCGACACCCGGGTAACCGGCTGGACCGCCCACACCGTCGGGCTGACCTGGGCACAGCCGTCGGCGGGCAGCTGGACCTACTGGGTGCGGGTGGATGCCACCACGCCGGCGATCCAGGTCGCCCCCACCCCGGGCGGAGCCAGCGCGAACGTCCCGGTGGCGACCCCGGGCGTCCACACGCTGCGGGTGGCGGCGATCGATGCCGCCGGGCGGCGGGCGGAGTCCACCCCGACCACGGTGGACACCCGGGCACCGTTCGGGGACACCGTCGCTCCCGGTTCGCCGACCGGTCTGCGGGCCGCGGGTGTCAGCGCCACCTCGGCCAGCCTGTCCTGGGACTGGGCCGCGGACAACACCGGCGCCGTGGTCAGGTTCGAGGTCTCCGCCGACGGCGGGCTGTCCTGGCGGACGGCTTACCGGACGCTGCCGGCGTACGGCACGCCGTGGTACACGTTCCTCGGGCTGGCGCCGGGCGGTACGCACCGGCTCGGGGTACGGGCGGTCGACGCCGCCGGGCACACCTCCGGTCCGGCCTTCGTCGCCGCCACCACCCCCGCGGCCGCCGACCGGACCCCGCCGTCGGCGCCAGCCGACTTCCGGGCCGTGGCGGGCCCGGACGGCACCGTCACGCTGACCGCCGAGCCGTCCCGGGACGACTCGCAGCGGGTGGCCCGCTACTCGCTCGTCTACGCCGACGACCCGCAGCTCGGCCTCTCCCCGGCGCTGCTCTACTCGGTCGGCGGCACCGCGGGGCCGCCCCGGCTCAGCGTCAGCGAGCTGGTCGACGTCTGCGCGCTCGGCCCGGGCCGGTACACCGTCACCCTGCGCGCGTTCGACACCACCGGGAATGTGAGCGGGCCGAGCTCCATCGTCACGTTCGTCGTCTGACCGGGCCCCCGTCGTCTCCTCCGGCGGGAACCGGTGGCGGTGGCGGTTCAGGTGACCGGGTTCAGGCATGCGGCCGGACCGCGACCCGGACGAGGACCCCGCCTGGGTAGCCCCGCGGCCGCCCCGGGTCGACGGCCCACCTGACCAAGTCGTTGATACTCCAGGTGATCGTGCCTGGTGGGCGGCATGCGGCGGGCGACGCTCGGGCTGCCCCGGAAACGTTCAGGCAGCTGGCGGAATTGCGGCAGGAAACGTCGTGGAGGAGTCCTGCCGTGCATGGTGCAGACGCGCTGTTCCTGGTCGGTGCCGCCGCGGTGGTGGCCGGAGCGGCGCGCCGGCTGGGGTGGTCGGCGCCGCTGCTGTTGGTCGGGGTGAGCCTCGCGGCGTCATACCTACCAGGGTTGCCTGACTATGGCCTCGACCCGTGGACCGTCCTGCACCTGATCGTCCCGCCGCTGCTGTTCGCCGCCGCCTGGGACAGCTCGGTGCCCAGCCTCCGGCAGAACCTCCGGCCCATCGGCCTGCTGTCGATCGGGCTGGTGCTGTTCACAACGGTCGTCGTGGGCGAGGTGACGTTGTCGGTGGTGCCGGGCATGTCGCTGCCGGCCGCGCTGGCGTTCGGCGCGATCGTCGCCCCGCCTGACTCCGTGGTGGCGATGTCCATCGGGCGCTCGGCCGGACTGCCGCGCCGGCTGATGACGATCCTGGCCGGCGAGAGCCTGGTGAACGACGCGATGGCGTTGAGCACGTACCGGATGGCGCTGGCCGGGGACACCACCGGGAAGTTCTCCTGGCTCGCCGGGATAGGCCAGTTCACGCTCACCGTCGTGGGCAGCACGGCGATCGGGTGCGTGCTGGCCCTCGGCGGTGGCCTGCTGCTGCGCTGGCTGACCGACGCGGTGCTCGAGAACACGGCCATCCTCGCCATTCCGTTCGCCGGTTACGCGATCGCCGGCCAGGTCAACATGTCCGGGGAGCTGGCCATCGTGGTCGCGGGCCTGATCCTGGGACACCGGTCGCCGGTCCTGCAGACATACGCGAGCCGGCTGCAGGGCGTGATGATCTGGCGGATGGTCGGCTTCCTGCTGGAGGCCGTCGTGTTCGCCCTGATCGGCCTGCAGTTGCCGGCTGTGCTCGCCGCGCTGTCCGGCCATTCCGTCGCCGGCCTGGCGGCCACGACAGCGGCGGTGCTCGCCGCGGTGATCGGCAGCCGGTTCATCTGGATCTACCCGGCCACCTACCTGCCGCGGTTGCTGTCGCGACGGATCCGGCGCCGGGACCCCGCACCGTCCTGGCGCTACCCGCTGGTGCTGTCCTGGACGGGGATGCGTGGCGTCGTGTCGCTCGCCGCCGCGTTCGCTCTCCCACCGGCGCTCCCGTACCGGGACCTGATCCTCTTTCTCACCTTCGCGGTCGTGATCGGCACGCTGGTGGTTCAGGGGTTGACCCTGCCTGCGCTGATCCGCTGGTCGGGCGTGCAGCGACGCAGTCAGTTGGCCGACACCGTGGCCGAAGCCGCGGCCCAGCACACCGCGGCCAGGGCCGGGCTGGAGCGGTTGGAACAGCTGCTCGCAAAGGGTGGTCCGGTGCCCGATGACGTCGTACAGCGGCTGCGGGAGCGCGCCCAGTCGCGGCAGCACACCGCCTGGGAGCGGATCGGTGGCGAGCGCCGGCGCTCGGAAACCATGGCGGCGCGCTGGCTGGAGACGCCCGCCAGCGCCCATACCCGGCTGCTGCGGGAGGTGATGCGGGCGGAGCGGGCGGCCTTCGTCGGCCTGCGGAATCAGGGGCGGATCACCGACGAGGCACTGCGCCAGGTGCTGCACGAGCTGGATCTCGAGGAGGCGACACTCGCCCGAGACTGACCCGACGGCCGTAGCCCGCGGCTGCGTGCGGCTATCTGTGATACCCGGTGGCCCGTTTTACTTTCTTGCTACAAATGAGGAAGACCATGTATCAGGCGAACGTCCTGCATTCTATCAAGTGGACTCACTTACCGTGACATTGACTACGGATCGCTAGACTAACCGGTGGTCGATCGGATCTTGCGCAGCGTAGCTATGCTGGCCGAGAGGAGCATGTGGCCATAGCCGGTCACAGTCACTAGACTGCACACGGGAGAGTGACGAAAGGTGGCCAGAAAGTGACGACGTTCCGTTAGGTCGTCAGTCGACTCGAGGAGCGCGGGCGTAAGACCTGATAATTCCGCTACTCGTCTCTGTCGTGCGGAGGCCGGGCTCCAGAAGTTCCGTAGTCGCTGATCGACCCTGACATTGCCGGCGGGGGCAATGACCATTCGTGTGATGCTGTGCGATAGTCATTCGGTTTGGCGCGCAGGGCTTCGGACGATACTCGAGGCCGCGGGCGACATCGAAGTAGTAGGGGACCTGTGCGACGGTCACGAGGCTGTTCGCCTAGCCAACCAGCTCCGTCCTGATGTGGTATTGGTCGACACGGAGCTGCCCGGTCTGGATGGCTTGGAGGTGACCCGGCAGCTGGCCGGCGCCAACGTCGCCGACGCGATGCGCGTATTGGTCATGGCCGGGAGCAGCACCAACACGGTCATCGAGTCGGTCCGGGCCGGCGCGCGAGGGTATGTGTTGAAGGATCTGCCGGCCGGCGCCCTGGTGAATGCGGTGCGCGCGGTGGCGGCCGGTGAGGCGGCGTTGGCTCCCGCGGTCGCCGGCCAGGTGCTCGACCACTTCGCCGACTGCACTCACCAGCAACGCGCAGAGTCGAGCGAAGTCTGCATCGTACGCCTGCTGACCGGACGGGAACGGAGCGTACTGCGCCTCGTCGCGCGTGGCCTGACGAACGCCGGGATAGCCAAGGTGCTCGGCCTGAGCATCCCGACCGTCAAATCACACGTCTCGAATATTCTCAGCAAGCTGAAATTGCAGGATCGCGTGCAGGCGGTCGTCGTCGCCTATGAATCTGGATTCGTCCGGCCCGGCCACTTGGCGGTCGGCGCCCTGGAATTCGGCGACTAGGCGAACGCGGTTGGGCCGGCGTGGGTGGCCGATCGATATCCTGGTGGCTCGATACTAGCCTCGATCGCCGGCCAGGAAAGATGCGATCGCATCGACCGCGTCCGCGACCAGTGGCGGCCTGGTGTAGAGGTCGACATGGCAATCGGTGTCGAGCCAGACGAGTTGCTTGGGGCCGGCCACCCGATCGAAGACGGTGCGGGCGAGTTCGGGGGAGCAGTAGTCGTCCTTGCGCCCGTGAACGACGAGCACGGGAGTCGGGGCGATCAGCTCGGCAGCGGACAGCGTATCGAACGTAATGAGCTGGTAGGCCGATGCCGTCGTGATGCGATTCACCCAGTGCTGACTCCGGCCCGGACCAGTCATGTAGTACGAGTACTGTTCATCGCCGGCGACCATGGCTGGGCCGTGGTCGGCGCTGACCACCGGCATATAGGCGGGCTCGCCGTTCGTGTGGTGCGCCGTGGCGAGCAGCTTCAGCAACAGCTCGCGGTACGGGCCGGGCCCGAGTAGCTGCATCATGCGCAACGGGCTGTTGAAAGCTCCGGCCACGGCGACGACCGCGGCGACCCGCGGGTCGATCGTCGCGGCGCGCAGCGCGTAGCCGGCACCGAGTGACACCCCGCAGAGCGCTATCCGGGCCGGGTCCACGTCCTGGCGGTCCCGCAATGCGGTCACGGCGGTCCGCAGGTCAACCAGTTTCCCGGCCGGATCCTCGTGCTGGCGGGGCAGCCCGCCGCTCGTGCCGAAGTTGCGGTGGTCGAACGTCAGCGTGAGGAAGCCCCGTTCGGCAAGCGGTTCCGCGTACACGTCGACGGCCTGGTCCCGGACGCTGCTGAGCGGACCGGTGAACACGATCGACGGGAACGGCGGGGAGCCGTCCGGGATGCGGATGGTCGCCGCGAGCGGGCAGCCCTCGCTGTCGAGCACTACCGGCGTCGGCCTCATGGTCGCCGCACCGGAGTCACCGCGGGTCCGGCTGCCGGACCGGGCTCGCTGGTCGACGGAAACCTCAGGCCGGTCTTCGCCGGCACCCGCGGGCCGGCCGGCCGGAACGCCATATCCATCCAGGCTCCATTGTCGAGTGGTGACGGCTGCTGGGCCGGCCCGCAGCTCGATCGGCCGGTAACGGATTGTCGCCGGCCGGGGCGCGGTGAATCGGACACGCTCCAGTCTGGCCCGGATCGTCGTTCCGGTGCGCGGTCTGCTTGCGTACTCGCCGCCGGTGCGTTAAGTCATAGCCGGGTTGCCTCCCGGCCGGGTGAATTTCCTTACGGCACCGGTCCGCGGCCGGACTTCGGCGCGAAACCGACGGAGTCGGTGACAACGTCCGGCGCGGCCGACGGGAAATGTCGAGGCGGCGGTTCCGGCGGCACCACACGGAATGCGGCCGGCCGCGGTTGGCCAGACCAGCCCACCCGACGGAGCCGGTCGGGGTGGCCGGAAATCAGTTGCTCCTCGATTCCGGTCGAGGTTGACTGGCTGGTTGCCGCGCTGCTCCAGATCGACGGAGCCGGCAGATTGGCCGAGTGCGCCGGCCGATTGGCCCGCCTAAGGTAGCGGTACCGCAGCCAGTCGCGAGAAACGCGTCCGTACCGGGCTCGATCCGGAAAGCTGCGCCGCCGGACCCTACAGGAGGGGCTTGATGTCGAAGAAGATCCTGGTCGTACTCTCGGAGTACGGCTACTGGGGTGAAGAATTGGTCGGCCCGCTGAGCGTCTTCGATGACAACGGCTATGCCGTGACGTTCGCGACGCCGACCGGGAAGCGCCCGCAGGCCCTGCCGCCCAGCCTCGACCCCAGCTACATCGACCCGCCGCTGGGTCGGTCGGTAACCACCGAAGAGGTGGCCGCGCTGGCCCGCAGCGTCGACGAGTCCGACCGCCTGGACGACACGGTTGACATTTCGGGCTGGGTGCCGGACCGGCCGTATTTCAGCTCGCCGGGCTACCTGCGCGGGACCGAGGCGTATTATCGGCGGCTTGCCGAGATCGACCGGGAGATCGACAGCGACTACGACGCGATGCTGATCGTCGGGGGCAGCGGCCCACTGGTCGACCTCGCGAACAACAGCCGGGTACACGATCTGATCCTGGCTTTCCGGCGGCTCGGCAAGCCCATCGCGGCCGAATGCTACGGGGTCGCCTGCCTGGCCTTCGCGCGCGACTGGGAGGACCGCGAAAGCATTATCTGGGGTAAGCATGTGACCGGCCACTGCAAGGAGTACGACTACAAGGACGGGACCGGTTTCCTGCACACCGACTTCAACATGGGGCCGCCGCCGTATCCGCTGGAGTACATCCTGCGGGACGCTACCGGGCCGGCCGGCCGATACCACGGAAATGTGGGCAAGGAGACGTCCGTGATCGTGGACTATCCGTTTGTGACGGGCCGTTCGACGCCCGATTCGTTCCTCACCGGGACGAAGCTCGTCGAGGTCCTGGAGAACGGCCTGCAACGGTACGGCTGGTGACCGATGGCTCCCCAGCGGCCCGGCCGGCAGGCGATTTTCGAGCAATTCGCCGCCGACGGCATTACGACGATGTTCGGGAATCCCGGGACGGTGGAGCAGGGATTCCTGGACGAGCTGACCGACGTCGAGGGGTTCCGTTACATCCTCGGGCTGCAGGAGACCGTGGCGATCGGGATGGCGGACGGCTACGCCCGGGCCAGCGAACGGGCGGCGCTGGTGCAACTCCACAGCGGTGTCGGCCTGGGCAACGGTGTCGGGATGCTGTACCAGGCGTTGCGCGGGCACTCACCGCTCGTGGTGATCGCGGGCGAGGCGGGCATCGCCTACGACGCGATGGACGCCCAGATGGCGGCCGACCTGGTCTCGATCGCCGCCCCGGTCACCAAGTACGCCACCCGGGTCGTCCATCCTGACTCGGTCCTGCGCACGCTGCGGCGCGCGGTCAAGATCGCCTTGACACCGCCGCGCGGGCCGGTGTTCGTGGCGCTGCCGATGGACGTGCTCGATCTCCCCACCGCGGAGCCCGCGGTCCCGGCCGCCGTCCCGCAGACCCGGACAGCTCCGGCGCCGGACCTGGTCGACCACGCGGTCAGGTTGCTCAGCAACGCCCGGCGGCCGGTGATCATCGCCGGCGATGGTGTGTCGACGGCGCATGCGCAGCCGGAATTGGTCCGCGTCGCCGAGACCCTCGGCGCGGACGTCTGGCTGGCCGACACATCTGAGGTGAACATCGACACCACGCATCCGCTGTACCGAGGTGCGCTGGGGCACATGTCCGGCTCCGTGAGCGCGGCGGCCATCCGTGGCGCCGACGCGGTCCTGATCGTCGGCACCTACGCGTTCCCCGAGGTGTTCCCGCTGCTGGAGTCGCCGTTCGAGGCCGGCGCGCCGGTGCTGCACGTCGACCTGAACGCGTACGAGATCGGGAAGAACCATCCGGTCGACCTCGGTCTGGTGGCCGACCCGAAACTGACGCTGGACGCTATCGGCACGGCGCTGCGCCAGCAGCAGACACCGGGAGAGCGGGACCGAACGGCCCGGCGGCTGCAGCGACGGCGCGAGGAGACCGCGGTCGCCGGGGCACCGGCGGACGATGGTCACCCGGACGCCTACGAGGCGGTGCTGCGCGAGCTGGCCCGCCGGCCGCTGGACGACGTCGTGATCTTCGACGAGGCACTCACCGCGAGCGCCAGGCTCACCGCGCACCTGCCGCCACGGCGGCCCGGCAACTATTTCCTCACCCGGGGCGGATCGCTCGGCGTCGGCATCCCGGGGGCCATCGGGGTCAAGCTCGCCCGGCCCAACCAGAGCGTGCTCGCCTTCGTCGGGGACGGCGGCAGCATGTACACGATCCAGGCGCTGTGGACCGCCCGCCGGTACAACGTGGACGCCAAGTTCATCATCTGCAACAACGGCAAATACGAGCTGCTCATCGACAACCTCAAGGAGTACCAACGCCAACGCGGCATCTCCCGGCGCGTGTTGCCGGAGTCGTTCGCGCTGACCCCGGACATCGGCTTCGTCGAGGTGGCCAGGGGCCTCGGTGTCGAGGGGCTGCGCGTGGACAAGCCGGATCTCGCCGGGCCGGCGGTCGAGCAGATGCTCGCCCACGACGGGCCGTTCCTGCTGGACGTCTTCGTGGACCGGGCAAGATAGACGCGGCGGACCGCATGCGCCGTTGCGCTAACAATGCGTCTGGCCTGATTCGTGCCCGTTAGTGCCAGAAAATGGGCTGTTGGACTCTTCCGTCCTGGAGTGTGGTTAACTAGAGTGGATGGCTCAGTTGAGCGGCCTGGGCTGGCGGGCAGGCGACGAGTTAGGCGGCGACGATGGGCAGCACTGACACGCGGCGCTCGGCGGGCGGTGGCATCGGCGCGGCCGCCGCCACCGCCCGGGAGCGGCCATGCCGGCCGGCCGGCTGAAAGCGATGCCGATGCCTATTCGGGTGCTGCTGTGTGATGAATGTCCAGTCTGGCGAGCGGGTTTCCGTACGGTTCTGGACGCGGAACCCGACATTGTCGTCGCCGGCGAGGTCGCGGACGGCTGTGCGGCGCTGATGGCGGCATCCGTGCTGCAGCCGGATGTGGTTCTGATCGACGCGGCGCTGCCTGATTTGAATGGCATCGAGGTGACCCGGCAATTAGCCGGGCCGCAGGTGGACAACCCACTGCGAATCCTCATGCTCACCGCCGCGGAATCGCAGGAGACGCTGGTCGAGGCGCTGCGCGCCGGCGCCCGCGGATACCTGCCTAAAGGCCTGGCCGGCGAGGCACTGGTCGCTGCCGTGCGCAGCGTGGCGGCCGGCGACGCGAGCATGACACCGCCGACATTGCGCCGGCTGCTCGACGGGATCGCCAGTTGGCTCCCGCCGACCCGGCCGAGCCGGAGCCCGGAAGTGCTCGACCGGCTGAGCCGGCGGGAGCGGGAAGTGCTCATGCTGGTCGCCCGCGGTCTGACGAACAAGGAGATCGCGGAGCACCTGGCCTTGAGTCTGACCACCGTGAAGTCGCACGTATCGCATATTCTGGCCAAGCTGCGGCTGCAGGAGCGCGCACAGGCCGTGGTCGCCGCCTATGAGGCGGGACTGGTGCAGCCCGGGCTCGAGACGCCGGACTGCACCCTCGATCGGAGCCGGGCGACCCCCGTGCTCTCCTGCCAGTCCTAGCAGCGCCAATTCGCCCGCAGGCTGGCATCGGCGGCAATATCCGGGCCAGCCGGTCGGGCCCCGAGTATGCTGCGGACTCGCGCCGACGAACGCACCCGGTGGCATGGGGCAGTTGTCGGGCGGACGCTGCGGCGAACTGCGGTCTCACCCGGACGGGCTAGTACCAGAGGTTGATACGAATCGACGATGGTCGTTCCCGAGACGGTGCCGAGAACTGTCGCACAGGCGATAGACATAGGCTGTACACCCTCATAGGGTTGCTTTACATACGGCGCCTAGACCCGCGCTGCCCAGCCGGAAAGCTTGCTATCGGTACGTGGCGGACGCTGTCGTAATGCAGCACTGACCTTGCGTCGAGGTGACTTCACGTCCGCCCCGGGCCACCATTGTTCCAGCATTTCCGGCGCGTGTCATCAGGTTACCGGCCCAAGCTGCGCTGGGCCCCGTACGAAAGTGACGCTGCCATGTATTCAATGTCTTCCCCAA
>Ga0307499_10000097_pt1 | contig 29896 bp, 29 predicted proteins | sample 13_S_MG_FD_201363 | JGI IMG/M metagenome (GOLD analysis project Ga0307499, IMG submission 201363) | Soil microbial communities from Populus trichocarpa stands in riparian zone in the Pacific Northwest, United States - 13_S | ecosystem: Environmental > Terrestrial > Soil > Riparian zone > Trees... | reverse complement strand
AGGATGCCTGCGACGCCCTCTCCCGCGCCACCCAGCTGGCCCGGTCCATCGGCGACCAGCGGCTCGAGGGCGTCGCCCTGAACAACTTCAGCAGCGTCGTCCGGAAACTGTCCCAGCCGTGGGCGGCCGTGGCCGCGCTCCGGGCCGCCGCCCGCGCCCTGCACGCCGCCGGCGACCGCTTCGGCGAGGCGACCGCGATCGTCAATCTCGGCTACGCGCTATGGGAGACCGGCCAACCCGCCCAGTGCCGCGAGTGCTGGCGGCAGGCCGCGGCGATGTTCGACCAGCTCGGCGCGGTCGACCAGGCGGTCCACTTAGGACACCTGCGCGACACCGGCACGCTCACCCGCCCGGGCGCCGAACCACGCGCCTTCTGGACCACCGAACTCCCCCCATCCCTGCACTATTTCGCCGCGGGGGAGGTTGGGACTGAGCCACCCGCTCGGTGACCTCAGGCTCGGGCGGCGACGATCTCCAGTTCGACCTCGACGTGGCGGGCGATCAGGCCCTTGCCGCCGGTGACACCGAACGCGTACCGGTCCAGCCGCGTGCTGGTGCCGAACCGGACACCGTCCGGAGTGGACTCCGGCGTGACGGCCAGGGTGACCCGCTGGCTGGTGCCGTGCACCACGAGGATGCCGGTGACGGAGTCGGGCGTCACCTCGTGGCTGGTGAACAGGATGTCCGGGTGGCGCGCGGTGTCGAGGAACCGCTTGGAGCGCAGGTCGTTGTCGCGGCGGGTGTTCGCGGTGTCGACGCCGGCCGGGTCCACGGTGGCGGTCACGGTGGAGCGGGTGACGTCGTCGGCGACGACGATCGTGCCGTCCCGCACGGCGAACGTGCCGCGAACCCGGAACAGGCCGAACATCACCTTGGCGACGAACCGGACGGTGCTGCGGGCGGGGTCGATGCGGTAGGTGGCCGGGGCGATGGCCGGCGCGGTACTGGCGGTCACGGCGGTGTCTCCGGGTTCTGGTGGGATGGTGCTCGTCTCAGCGGTACGACGACACAGCTCCCCGGAATGTGAGGCGACGCGCGAACCTCACAGTTCGGTGCGGTGTCCCGTCGAACTGGTGGGGACAGCTGCGACCGAGGGAGCCGTCGACACCGTGAGCACCCGATCCGAGCCAGCAGGCGACCGGCCCGATCCGAGCCTGAGCGCGATCATGGGCGAGCGGCGTCGGCTGATCAATCTCGGATACCGGCTCCTCGGCTCCCTGGCCGATGCCGAAGATGTCGTACAGGAGACGTACACCCGCTGGTACGCCATGTCCCGGCAACAGCAGTCAGCCATCGAATCCCCCGGCGGCTGGCTGACGACGGTCGCCAGTCGCATCTGCCTCGACCTGCTCGGCTCGGCCCGGGCCCGACGGGAGAGCTACGTCGGCGAATGGATCCCGGAGCCGCTGCCCGATCGGACCGAGTGGATCAGCGGGCGGGCGGGCGGCGGCACCGTCGACCCGGCCGACCGGGTCACCCTCGACGAGTCGATCAACATGGCCTTCCTGGTCGTGCTCGAATCGATGACCCCGGCCGAGCGCGTCGCGTTCATCCTGCACGATGTCTTCCGCTACTCCTTCGCCGAAGTGGCCGAGATCGTCGGCCGCACCCCGGCGGCCTGTCGCCAGCTGGCCTCCTCCGCCCGCCGGCGCGTTCGCGGGTCGGCGGCCCCGGCGACTCCGGCAGCCCAGCGCGCCGACATCGTCAGGGACTTCAAGCAGGCCTGGGAGGCCAACGACATCGGCGCCCTGATCAGCCTCCTCGACCCCGACGTCACGGCGATCGGCGACGGCGGCGGCCTGGTCAGCGCCCAGCTCCGCCCGGTCGAAGGTGCCGAGCAGGTCGCCGGTGTCCTCGTCGATATCGGCAGCCGGGCAGCAGACCTGACGCTCCTGGAACGCACGGTGAACGGTCAGCCCGGTCTGGTGGCTCAGCAGGACGGCGTCACCGTGGCGGTGCTGGCGTTCGACGTCGCGGCCGGCCGGATCAAGCACATCTGGGCGGTCCGCAACCCCCAGAAGCTCCGGCCCTGGACACGCTGACAGTGGAGATCGGGTCGACGTACCCGGTGAAGTCGAGGTTTTCGGGCCCGAACCGGCCGGACGGGGCGGCCGGCCGGCCGGCGGTCACCCGGTCCGCCGGCACGTACCGCACGTCGGGCCCGGGCGCCGTGGCCGGCCCCCGGTCATGGTCAGCTCTAGAAGCGCGGCTCGCGCTTCTCGACGAAGGCCGCGACTCCTTCCCGCCCGTCCGCGCTCTCGATGAGCGGCGCCGTGCGGTCGCGCTCGATGGTCAGCCCGGCGGCGAGGTCATGCTCCTCGGCCTCGGCGACGAGCCGCTTCGCCAGCGCCCGGGCCGCGGGCGCCGAGCCGAGCAGCTCCGCCACCAGCGCGTCCAGGGTCTGCTCCAGCTCGCCGTCGGCGCAGACCCGGTTCACCAGACCCCAGGCGTGGGCCTCGGCCGCGGTCAGGATCCGCCGGGTCAGGATCAGCTCGTTGGCCCGCAGCCGGCCGACCAGCCGGGGCAGCCGCTGGGTGGCACCGCCGCCCGGCAGCAGCCCGAGCCGCGCCTCGGGCAGGCCGAACCGCGCGTTGGCGGCCGCGACCACGAGGTCGCAGGCGAGCACGAGCTCGAAGCCACCGCCGAGGGCGAAGCCGCGGACCGCCGCGACGATCGGCTTGGGGCAGCGGGCGAACTGGTCCACCACGGCCCGCGAACCGTCCATGAGTTCCCGGAAGCCCGCCTCGGACAGGCCCACGTAGTCGCCGATGTCGGCGCCCGCGGCGAAGGCCCGGCCGGCACCGCGCAGCACGACGATGGCCGCGGCGTCGTCGGCGGTGGCCGCGGCCAGCTCGGTGCCGAGTTGCGCGAACACCTCCGGTGACAGGGCGTTGAGCTTGTCCGGGCGGTCGAGCCGGATGGTCGCCACGCCACCGGCGGTCTGCCGGGTGACCACCGTCATCCCTTCACCGCGCCGGTGACGGTCTGCACGAAGTACCGCTGGAAGGCGGCGAAGACCAGCACGATGGGCAGTGCCGTGAGCACCGAACCGGCCAGGATCGCGCCGTAGTCGGTGCGGTACTCCCCCGAGAACTGCTGCAGGCCCACGGTGACGGTGTAGTACCGCGGGTCGTTCGTCACCGACGACGCGATGACGAACTCCTGCCAGGTGGTGATGAACACGAAGATGCCGCCGGCGACCATGGCCGGGCCGAGCAGCGGCAGCACCACCCGCCAGAAGACAGCCCAGCTGGAGCAGCCGTCGATCGCGGCCGCCTCGTCGAAGTCGCGCGGGATCTCGTCCACGAAGCCCTTGATGAGCAGCACGCAGACGGCCGTCGACAGGCCGGCGTAGGCGAGGCCGAGGCCGCCGATGCTGTTGAACAGCCGGAGTTCGCCCCACAGCCGGTAGAGCGGGACGACCAGCGACGCGGTCGGGATGAGCTGCAGCAGCAGCATCGCCCAGAACAGCGGGCGCGCGCCGCGGAAGCTGAAGCGGGAGAAGCCGTACGCGGTCACGGTCGCGGCGGCGACGGCGAGGACGCTCGCGATCCCGGAGGCGATGAGGCTGTTGAGGAGGTTGCGGGCCAGGCTGGCGTGCAGCGCGCGGCTGTAGTTGCCGAAACCGAAATCCGAGAAGTCGGTGAAGCCGCCGGTGAGCACGTTGCGCTGGCGCAGCGAGGCGGCGACGACCCACAGCATCGGCACCAGCACGACGAGCCCGATGGCCGCGATCACGGCGTGCGGCGTCTTGCCGATGACCCGCCGGCCGAGCCCGGGCTTCACCGTGCGCTCCGGCGGGTGATCAGGCCCACGGCGCCGCGTACCGTCAGCAGCAGCGCGACAACGATCAGCAGGATCACCGAGAGCGCCGACGCCTTGGGGATGTCGAACTGGTTGAAGGCCACGTTGTAGATCCACACCGGCAGCGTCTCGGTACTGCCGGACGGGCCGCCGCCGGTCATCAGGTAGATCCCGTCGAAGTAGTTGGACGTCGCGATGATCCCCAGGGCCAGGCTGGTCACGATGGTGGCGCGCATCTGCGGGATGACGATGAAGACGAGCGTCTGCCAGCCGGAGGCGCCGTCGATCCTGGCGGCCTCCTTCGTCTCACCGGGCACCGACTGCAGGCCGGCGAGCAGCAGCAGGAAGTAGAACGGAAAGCCTTTCCAGGCGGCGGCGACCATCACGCCGAGCAGCGCCGTGTTGGAGTCCGCCAGCCAGGCGTGCCGCGAGTCGTCCCCGAAGATCCCGAGGAGCTGGTTGAAGAGCCCGTCCTCCTTGTAGAGGAACACCCAGGTGTAGGCGGCCACCACACCCGGCAGCGCCCACGGCAGGATCAGGATGGGGCGCACCACCCGGATGAACCGGCTGGACCGGTCCGCCATGACCGCGCCGAGGAAGCCGATGGTGAACTGCATCGCGGTGACGCCGAGCGTCCACTGTGCCGTCAGCCAGAGCGACTCGTACAGGTGCGAATCGCCGAGGATCTGCCGGTAGTGCGCCAGGCCGACGAACTGGTTGCCGTCGGCGGTCTGGTCGGTGAAGCTCCCGCCGATGTTCGAGACGATCGGGTAGCCGACCACGAACATGGCCAGCCCGACGCCGGGCAGCACCCACAGGTAGCGGGTGGGAGACCGGCGCCGGCGGCGCCGCGGCGCCGGCCCCGGGTGCGGGACCGGCGCCGCGGGCACCGCTCGGCCGGCGAGCACGGGTGCGCTCTCGGCCATCCATCAGCCCCCGAGGGTTCCGTCGAGGTCCGATTGGGCCTTCGCGAGCACCTGCTCGGTGGGTTGGCCCTGGATCACCTTCTGCAGCGCCTCCATCACGATGGTCGCCTGGTTGGAGAGGCCCGGGTTCAGCGTGATCGGATGGCTCGCCTTCTCCGCCAGGATCTTCCAGTAGATGTCGTACTTCGGGTCCTTCAGCGAGGTCGCCGCGCTCCGCCCGTTGAGGGTGGCCGGGATGAGGCCGGTCGCCTTGATGATGTTCGCCGGCTTGTAGAGGTCGGTCAGGAAGGTCTTGAGCAGGCTGTACTTTTCGCTCTTGACGTAGCTGGGCACGGCGAGCGTCCAGCCGCCGGTCGAGGAGTAGACCGAGGCGTCCATCGGCAACGACTGGCCGAGCTCGAAGTCGCCGGTGATCTCCTTCTCCGACGGGATGTTCCAGAACCCGCCCATCACCATGCCCACCGAGCCCGCGCCGAGCTTCTCCCGGCAGTCATCGGTGGTCTGCGACACCGCGTTGGATTTGTCGCCGGTGGCGGCCAGCGCCTTGTACGTGTCGAAGGCCTTGACCACCGCGGGTGTGTCGATTGTGGACTTGGTCAGGCCCGGGTCGAAGAACTCACCGCCGGCCTGGTGCACGAACGGGCCGATGCCCTCGTAGAGCGCGAGCCAGTTCTGCCCGGCCGAGTAGCAGAAGCCCTGGTACTTGCTGCCCAGCGCGCGGACCTTCTGGGCCGCGGCGATCATCTCCGGCCAGGTGACCGTCTCGCCGAACGGCGCCACCCCCGCCTTCGCCAGCAGCTTCTTGTTCCACTGCAGCACCCGGCTGCCGGTGTCCAGCGGGAGGGCGACCTGGGTGCCCTTCCACTTGGTCTGGTCCACGAAGCCGGGGTAGAAGTTCGACACCGCGAGGTCACCGTCGAGGCTGGTCACCTTCGTGATGTCGGCGAGGAAGCCCTTCGAGGCGAAGGTGCCGAGCGTCACCGAGTTCACCTGCACCAGGTCCGGCCCGCTCTTGGCACTGAAGGCCTGGTTGAGCGCCGCGTCGTAGTTGGCGAACGGGATGAGGCGGAGGTTCACCTTCGCGTCGGGGTGGCTGGCGTTGTAGCTGGTCACGTAGGCCTTGAGGGTGTCGTTGTCGACCCCCCAGAAACTGATCTCGGTGGGGCTGCCACTCGAGCCCGAGCCCGACCCGCAGCCGGTCGTCGCGACCGCCAGCGCGACCGCACTGACCGCGCCCAGTAATAGCCTTCTCACGGCTCATCCCCTTCTCTTGCGCGCCACCACGGTCAGCAGGCCGTGGGCAGGAACGTGGACGGTCGGGCCGTCGAGAGCGATTCCGGTCTCGCCGAACGGATCGGCCGTGAACAGCGTGATGTCGGCCGGAAGCGCCGACAGGTGCACCGCGGTGGCGCGGCCCTCGTGCTCCCAGTACCGGATGAGCACGGCGTCGGGGCCGACCGGCTTGAGGCAGGTGAGCAGTACGTTGGCCACGTCCGGCACCGCCCACGCCGGTGCCGAGCGCACACACCCGCCGTCCCCGCCACCCGGACTGTCCCCGCCACCCGGGCTGTGGCCGCTGTCCGGGCTGTGGCCGCCGGCCGGACCGTCGCCATCGGGGCCGTCGCCGGGGCGCGCCCGCAGGGCGAGCTCCCGGCCCCAGCCGAGGTCCGTGGGGGTCACCGACCCGGTCGGGTCGATGCGGAATCCAAACGTGTGGTCGCCCCGCTGCTCGTACCAGTTGCCCCGGGAGTGGCAGCTTCGCTTGGTGGCAAGGAGGATCGCCTGCAGCACGGTGCCGCCGCGGCCCGGCACCACGTCGAGCCAGTCGTAGACGGCCACGCTGCCGCTGAGCGTCAGCGACCGCTGGCCGTCCGCGGCCTGCATCCAGGTCTGCACCTCGCGCGGGCGCATGTCGCCGAAGTCCTCGATCTCGTCCACGCCGGCCGTGACCGAGCCGAACGGCACCTCGTACCGGACCGTCGTGTCCGCGTCGGCGCCCGCGAACGGGAAGCACAGCCGGACTTCGCGCTCGTGCTCACCGGTCCAGCCGAGCACGTCCACGCGCAGGTCGAGGTACGGCAGGTCCCGGTAGAGCGTGTACGTGTTGCGCACCAGGGCGCCGGCCAGTGGCGCCTCGGTGACCACCCGGGTCACTGCGTCGGTGCGCAGCAGCAGCCTCGGGTCGTCGCCCCGGTTTCCGGTCGAGGCGACCCGGGTCACCCGCGGCTGGTAGGGCCGCGGCAGCCGGTGGTCCCAGCTGCCGTCCTGCTCGTGCATGCCCACGTCGATGCCCGGCGAGTCCACCGCGATGGTCTCCCCGAACAGGTACCCGTCGGTGCGCGCGACCGGGAGGTCCGGCTCGCCCGGCCGCACCTGGCTCAGCCGGTACAGCCCGCCGCGGGTGATCACGGCCGTGTAGTGGTCGTTGGTGTAGGTGATGTCGCCGTCGGTCTGGCGCAGCGCGGGGCCCGGGTCGGCCGCCGGCGTCGGTGTCAGCCGGAACACCGCGTACCCGAGCCCGGGTACCTCCGGGGCCACGAAGCCGACGGTGGCGTAGCCGCGGTGGCTGCCGGCCGGGGCGCCCTGGGCGAGCACGTGACCGATCGCGGTGACGCCGTCCGGCCCGGCCAGCGGGACCGTGTCGGCGAGCCGGCCGGCGCTCGCGACCTCCACCTCGACCCAGTCCGATCGCGTCCGCGGCAGCGGGTTGTAGACCACGATCTCGTCGGCGCCGAGCCCCAGCCAGCCGGCCAGGCCCGCGAGGTCCGCGTCGATCGCGCGCAGCCCGGCGTGCAACGCCGCCTCGGCCTTGCCCCGGAATACCTCGTCGGTGCCGACGCCGTGCAGCCCGCCGAAGCCGTGGTCGATGTAGACGTGGTCCTTCCAGGCCCGGTCCAGGTCGACGGTGTCGGTCCGTCCACTGTGGACATCGAGCAGCAGCGGGGCGGCCCGCAGCCGCTCGGCGGTGAGCAGCGCCGACTGCGCGCGGCGCAGCGCGTCCACCGTCTTGTGGTGCCCGGGGCCGTGGATGTAGAGCCAGGGGTTGGGCATCTCGCCGCGCACCACCGGCAGCCGGTCGAGCGCGCCGTCCTTGGCCAGCAGCGAGACGTAGGCGTCGGCGGTGCCGAACTCCAGTTGGGCATGCACCCCGAATTCGGCGGCGATCTCGGTGGCCCGCGCATTCCAGGTGTCCATAAAGGACGACAGCGCCACGCTGGGCACGGTGTAGTCGGCGGTGACGCAGACCAGCAGCGTGCGCGGCAGGTCGTGCGCGGCGAACACCGGCTCGAACCGGTCGACCAGCGCGCGCAGCCGCTTCGCCGCGACCGCCACGTCGAAGTCACCGTCGCCGTCGACCGCCTCCTCCAGCGGCGAGGTGTGCAGCACCCGGGTGTTCAGGAACGGGTAGCCGTAGTGGCCCTGGAAGAGCGACAGCACGAGCAGGCGCGAGCCGTCGGCCGCCTCCCACCAGTAGATGCCGGGCTGGCACCGGGACACGACCAGGTAGTCGATGCCGGCCGGGCCGTAGATCTGGGCCAGGTTGCGGGTGCGGCCCTGCACGTCGACGTTCCAGGCGCCGCGCGAGGCGATGCCGTAGCGGTCCGCGAGCGCCTTGCGACCGTGTTCCACCTGGCGCAGCAGGCCTTCTCCGCCGTAGAGCCCTTCGTAGGGCTGCACGTAGGTGCCGCCCCACTCCAGCCGGCCCGACTCCACCAGCGCCCGCAGGTAGCCGGCCCGCTGCGGGTTGCGGTCCAGGTACTCGTCGGCATAGAGCGAGGCCTCGACCGCGTACGCGTAGCCCGGGTCCCGGTCGAGCAGGTCGAGGACCGCGTCGATGATCCCGTGCTCGCGGTGCTCGGCGATCTCGCTCGGGGTGCCGGCCCAGCCGATGTCGTTGTGACTGGAGCCGACCACGAGGATCCGCCAGGGCTGCGGGTCGGTCTGCACGGTGGCTCCTCCCGGTTACCTGTTGCTACACATTATCGATAGGCGATAGATTCTCAGCGGGGTGACGGGGTTGTCAATCATGGTTTCCAGGGCGTTGCCGGGACGGAGGTCCTTGAGGTGGCTGAATCGGCGGGCGGACTCGACCGTGCCCTGCTGTCCGACCAGGCGTACGTCCTGCTGCGCGACCAACTGCTGGCGGCCGAGCACGAGCCCGGCACCCGGCTCGTCGAGTCCGAGATCGCGCGCCGGCTGGCGGTCAGCCAGGCGCCGGTGCGCGAAGCGCTGCGCCGGCTGGCCCACGAAGGCCTTGTGCTCCAGCTCCCGCACCGGGGCAGTTTCGTTGCGCGTCTTTCGGCCGAGGAGGCCCGCAAGGCCTATGCGGTAAGGGCAGCCCTTGAGGTGGTGGCGGTGGACGGCGTGGTGGAGAGCGACGACCCCGAGCTGATCCCGAACCTGGTCACCGCGCTGGAGGAGGATCTGGCGACCATGGTGGCCGCGGCCGACCGCGACGACATCGCGGCGTTCGTCGCCGCCGACGCCGAGTTCCACCGCACCGTATGGGAAACCAGCGGCAACGAGCTGCTCGGCCGGATCTGGCCGATGGTCGAGGTGGCCATGCGCAACCTGACCATCGTCTCCAACCGGCTCTACTACGACCGCCTCTCCGATGTGGCCGCCACCCACCGGCCGCTGGTGGAAGCGCTGCGCCGGCGCGACCCGGCGACCGCACAGCTGTTCCAGGAGCACTGCCTCAACGTGTGGAGCCACGCCGAGGCCCCGGCCCCGGCCGCCGGCAGGCAGCGCAAGCCCCGCACGCCGAGCAAGCCAGGTGAGCCGAGCAAGGCAAGCAAGCCAAGTGAGCCAAGCAAGCCGAGTGAGCCGAGCAAGGCGAGCAAGCCGAACAAGCCGAGTGAGCCGAGTAGGCCAAGTGAGTCGAGCACGCGGGGCAAGCCGAGCACGCGGGGCAAGCTGAGTGAGCCGGGCAAGGCGAGTAAGGCGAGTGCGCCGAGCACGCGGGGCAAGGGCTGATGCTGGGCTCGGTCGTGGTCACCGGCGCGGTCGGCGGCATCGGCGCCGCGGTGGTCACGGCGCTGCACGGTGCCGGGTACGCCGTGGTGGGCATCGACCTGGCCGACGCCGGCTGGCCCGAGGCGGCCACCCGGGTGGTCGGGGATGTCGCCGATCCGGCCGTGCACGACGCCGCCGCGGCGGCGGCCGTCGCGCTGGCGCCGCTGGTCGGCTGGGTCAACACCGCCGGCATCGCGACCGGCGCCGGCCCGGTCACCGACGTCAGCATCGACGGCTACCGCAGGCTCATGGACGTCAACTTCAGCGGCACCCTGTGGGGCGTGGCCGCCGCCGTGCGGGCCATGCGCGGCCCCAGCGGCGCGGGCCCGGGCGGCCCAGGCGGCAGCATCGTGTCGATCAGCTCCACCCAGGCGCAGGTGGGATTCCCCGGCTACCCGCTCTATGCCGCGTCGAAGGGCGCCATCGAGGCGCTCACCCGGCAGGTCGCCGCCGAGTACGCGGCCGAGGGCATCCGCTGCAACGCCATCGCTCCCGGCGTCATCGCCACCGCCCTCAACGACCGGATCCTCGCCGAGGCCGAGGATCCGGAGTCGCTACGGGCCAGCTGGGACGCGCTGTGCCCGATCGGGCGCTGGGGTACGGCAGCTGACGTGGCCCGGCTCGCGCTCTACCTCATCGGCCCCGGCGCCGGCTTCCTCACCGGACAGATCCTCACCATCGACGGCGGACAGACCATCGTCCCCCCAGGACCGCGTACCAATGGCTGACACAGCGGACAGACCACCGTCCCCCCAGCACCGCGCAGCAATGGCTGACACAGCGGACAGACCATCGTCCCCCCAGGGCGGCGTAGCAATGCCTAATTCAGACCGCGACCTGCTGCTGCGCTCCGAGCGCCTGGAGGTGGCGCTCTCGCCCGAGTTCGGCGGTGGCCTGACCGGCATCCGCGACCGCTCGTCCGGCGGGCAGGTGCTGTGGCGCACGCCGTGGGCCGACGAGACGCCGGTGCCGCCGCGGGACCGCCCGCTGGACGTGGACACCTGGGTGCGGCACTCCCGCGGCGGCTGGCAGGTGCTGCTGCCCAACGGCGGCGACGACTGCGACTGGCACGGCGTCCGGCACGGGTTCCACGGTGAGGCCACGGTCATCGCGTGGCGGGTGCTGCGGCAGTCCGGGGCGTCGGCCACGCTGGCCGCGGCGCTGAGCGCCACCCCCATCGACGTCGAACGGACCGTCACCGCGACCGGGGCCGACGTCGTGGTGACCGAGCGGCTGAGCAACCGGTCGGCACAACCGGTCGATCTCATGTGGACACACCATCCCGGCTTCGGCGGCGACCTGCTGGCCGGGCCGGTTCGCCTGGATACCAACGCCGGCGCCTTCCAGCTCGACGACCGCGCTCCGGTCGTCGGGCTGCCCGCCACCCCGGGCGACGCCGGCCGGTGGCCGTGGGTCGGCACCGTCGATCTGCGCCATCCCCGCGACGGCAGCGCGCTGCTGGGCTACCTTTCCGACTTCGACGGCGACCCGTGGGTGCGGCTCGCCCGCGCCGACGGCTCGCTCGGCGTCCGGCTCGGCTGGGATGCCGCGACGTTCCCGCGATGCTGGCTGTGGCAGGAGCTTGGCGGTACCACCGGAAGCCCCTGGCACGGTGCGGTCCGCGTGATCGGGGTCGAGCCCGCCACCTCCTGGCCCGGGCAGGGCCTGGCCCGGGCAGCTGGCACCACCTTCCGCCTCGCCGGCCACGGCACGACCACAACGTCCGTGACACTGACCGTGCTCACGGCCGACGACACCGCCTCAGCACCTGGAGAGTCAGCATGACTGGGCCCCCGCCGGCCGCCTACGCTCCGCTCCGCGGCGCCCCAGACGGCACACCTGCGATGCTCACCTGGGAGGGCGCCGCATGGCTGGGCCCCCACCGCCGGCCTCGTACGCTCCGCGATGCTCACTTGGGAGGCCGCCGCATGACTGGGCCCCGCCGGCCTCCGCCGCACCTGCGATGCTCACTTGGGAGAGCGCCTCATGAGTGACGGATCCGCGCCCGAGCCGATCTGGATGGGCCCCGCGCGGGCCCGGCTCCGGAGCGCGCTCGTCTCCGACTCGCTCGACGCGCTCGGCTACCGGCGCCAATGCCTTTCTGCCGGGATCGTGCCGATCACGAGCAGCACGGTGCTGGTGGGCGCGGCGCTGCCGGTGCAGATCGAGGTCGTGCACGAGGTGCCGGCGGTGCCCTACCGGGGACTGCTGGCGGCGCTCGACGCGATCGGCCCCGAGCAGGTCTTCGTCGCCTCTGTGGGCGGTGGCTCCGACGTGGCGATCTGGGGCGAGCTGGTGACGACGGTCTGCCGGGCGCGCGGGGCCGCCGGGGCCGTCTGCGACGGGTACGCCCGGGACAGCGTGAAGATCCGCGAGACCGGCTTCCCGGTGTTCTGCCGGGGCACCGTGCCCACCGACAGCAACGGGCGCTCGGAGGTCCGCGCGCACAACGTGCCGGTGGTCATCGACGGGGTCCGGATCGAGCCGGGTGACCTCGTGGTCGCCGACGACGACGGGGTCGCCATCGTGCCGGCGGCCGTCATCGACACGGTGGTCGGCATGGCACAGGAGAAGGACGCGCACGAGTCGCGGTTCCGGGCCGCGGTGGTCGAGGGCATGACGGCCACCGAGGCGTTCGCGAAGTTCGGCGTGCTGTGATGGGTGGCCCGCTCGACGGCATCGTGGTCGCCGACTTCACCCAGCTCGTGCAGGGCCCGTACGCGGCGCAGGTGCTGGCCGACCTCGGCGCCGAGGTGATCAAGATCGAGCCGCCGGGCGGTGACTGGCTGCGCCACTTCGCGCTGGGCAACGCCTACCCCGGCGGGGAGAGCATCTCGTTCCTGGCCTTCAACCGGAACAAGGCGAGCGTGGTGCTCGACCTCAAACAGCCCGACCAGGTGACGGCCGCTCGACGTATCGTGGCCCGCGCCGACGTCGTGCTGGAGAACTTCCGGCCCGGTGTGATGGAGCGGCTCGGCCTCGGCTACGAAACCCTGCGGGAGCTCAACCCGGGCCTGATCTACTGCGCCAGCACGGGCTACGGCACCGACGGGCCCTACCGGGACCGGCCGGGCCAGGATCTGCTGGTTCAGTCGCTCACCGGCCTGCCCACCCTCAACGGTCGGGACGGCGACCCGCCGATCCCGGTCGCCATCGGCGTCGCGGACATGACCGCCGGCCTGCACATGGTCTACGGAACGCTGGCCGCCCTGGTCGAACGCGCGCGCACCGGCGCCGGCCAGCGGGTCGATGTGAACCTGCTGAGCTCGCTGCTCGCCCTGCAGTCCCAGGAACTCACCGCGCACCTCAACACCGCCGACCGACCGCGGCGCAACCCGGTGATGGCCGGCACGCCGTTCACCGGCGCGCCGTACGGCATCTACCCCACCCGTGACGGGCACCTCGCGATCGCCATGAACGCGGTGAGCCGGCTGATGGCGGCGCTCGAGCTCGACGGGTGGGCCGACGTCGACGCGCAGAACATCACCGAACCCGACGCCGACGCCGCGATCCGGGCCGCCATCACCGACCGGCTGGCCGGGAAGTCCACAGTGGAATGGCTGGATGTGCTGCTGGCCAAGGACATCTGGTGCGCGCCGCTGCAGGACTACGACGCCGTCGCGGCGGACCCGCAGGTGCGCCACAACGGGACGATCGTCGAGATCGAGCACCCCACGGCCGGCCCGGTTCGGGTCATCGGGCCGGCGGTCCGGTTCAGCGGGAACCACGCCGACGCCGAACACTCGCCGCCGCCGCGGCTGGGCGAGCACACCCGCGACGTGCTGACCCGGCTGGCCGGTTACAACGCCGACGAGGCAGAACGGCTCTCGCCGTGACTGTGCCCCCGGCCACCCGGTCGCTCCCGCTGACAGCAGCCGCGATGCTCACTTCGGGCGCCGCCTGATGACTGTGTTGCGGGGGATGACGTGGAGTCATCCGCGTGGGTACGACTCGCTGCTGGCCGCGACGGCCGCGTTCACCCGCGGCAACCCCGACGTCGACGTGTCGTGGGAGGCCCGCAGCCTGCAGGACTTCGCCGACTTCCCGCTGGCCGACCTGGCCGACCGGTACGACCTGCTGGTCTTCGACCACCCGTTCATCGGCGCGGTGGCCGCCTCGAAACTGCTGGTGCCGCTGGACCAGGTCCTGCCGGCCGGGGTCATCGCCGACGCGGTGGCGCACAGCGTCGGGCCGTCGCAGCAGAGCTATGAGTGGGACGGGCACCCGTGGGCGCTCGCCATCGACGCCGCCTGCCACGTCAGCGCGCACCGGCCCGACCTCGTCGGCCGGGTGCCCGCCGACTGGGCCGCGGTGCTCGCGTTCGCCCGCCGGGCACACGCGGCGGGCGGACCGCTGCTGGCCCTGCCGGCCAAGCCGATCGACAGCCTGCTCGCGTTCCTCTCGATACTCGCCAACGATATCGGCGAGCCGTTCGCCGGCACCGGCGGCCTCGCCGCGCCGGACCGCGCGGTGCTGTCGCTGGAGCTGCTGGCCGAGCTGCTCGCGTACGCGCACCCGGCCTCCCTCGACGCGAACCCGATCCAGCTCCTGGAGCTGATGGCGAGCACCGACGAAGTGGCCTACCTGCCGCTCACGTTCGGCTACGTCACCTACGCCACACCGGGAGCGCGGCCGAGTCAGGTCCACTTTGGACCGATACCGGCCGGCCGGCGGGGCATCGCCGGCGGCGTGCTGGGCGGTGCGGGCCTCGGCATCTCGGCCCGGTCGGTGCAGCTGGCCGAGGCCGCCGAGCTGCTCGCGTTCGTCGCGTCCGGCGACGTGCAGGCCGGCGCGTACGTGGCCGGCGGCGGGCAGCCCGGGCACCGCTCGGCCTGGCTCGATCCGGCCGTCAACGCCAGCCACGGCGACTTCTTCGCCGCCACGCTGCCCAGCATCGACGCCGCGTACCTGCGCCCCCGCTGGCCGGGGTTCCTCCCCGCGCAGACCGCCGCGGCCGAACTGCTGCATGCCGGACTGGCCGGCGGTGCCCCGGCCCGGGACCTGGTCGCCGCGCTCGACGCGCACTTCACCGCGGCACACCGGGAGTCGGACAGCTTCGCCAGGGTGTCCCGGTCCCCCGGCGCTGGGCACCGGCGACCCGGTGGCGGCGCCGACCGAGGCCGCTCCCGCGGCGCGGTGCCGCTGTTACCGATCGAGGGAGATGATCCGCATGGCCATTGACTCCACCGCACCGCCCGAGGTGCCGATCGAGCGGTTCAGCACGCTCGCCGACGGGCTGGACCATCCCGAGTGCGTCGCCGTCGGCCCGGACGGGCGGCTCTACGCCGGCGGCGAGGCCGGGCAGGTGTACCGGCTCGACCAGAGCGGCCCGCGGTTGCTGGCGAACACCGGCGGCTTCGTGCTCGGCCTGTGTCTCGACGCCGACTCCGCCATCTATGCCTGCGACCAGTTCCGCCACGAGGTGGTGCGGATCGACGCCGACGGCACCGTCGAGTCCTATTCGGACCGGATCCAGACCCCGAACTACCCGGTCTTCACCGCCGACGGCACCCTGTTCGTCTCCGACTCGGGCAGCTGGGACGGGAAGGACGGTGCGCTGTACCGGATCTCGCCGACCGGCGACTGCCGGCGGCTGGACCTCGAGGTGCCCGAGTTCCCGAACGGGCTGGCGCTGTCCCCCGCCGGCGACTGGCTGTACCTGGTGCTCTCCCAGCTTCCCGGCGTGCTGCGGGTGCCGCTGGCCGGCGGCGAGGTGACCGGCGAGCCGGAACTGGTGCTCGACATGCCGGGGCACGTCCCGGACGGGCTGGCTGTCCTCGCGGACGGCGACGTGCTGATCGCCTGCTACAACCCGGACACCATCTACCGGCTACACGACGGGACGGCCACCGTGCTCGCCCATGACCCCCGGCGGGTGGTGCTCGCCGCGCCCACCAACCTCGCCCTGCACGGCCCCGGCCGCAGCCACCTGGCGGTGGGCAGCCTCGGCCGGTGGCACGTGGCGTCCGTCGACATCGGACGGTCGGGAGCGCCGCTGGCCTACCCGGCCCTGGCCCGATGATCGACCTCGGCCGGGTCGTCCCGGTCATCGTGTTGGACCGGGCCAGGGACGCCGAGCCGCTCGGAGCGGCGCTCGCCGCCGGCGGGCTGCGCGCGGCCGAGGTGACGTTCCGGACCGACGCCGCGGCCGACGCGATCCGGATCCTCAGCGAGCGGGACGACCTGCTGGTCGGCGCCGGGACCGTGGTCACCGAAGCCCAGGTCGACGAGGCCGCCGCGGCCGGGGCCCGGTTCGTGGTGAGCCCCGGCTTCTCGGCTCGCGTCGTCGCGCACTGCCAGGCGATCGGCATGCCGGCGCTGCCCGGCGCGGCCACCCCGACCGAGATCCAGATGGCCATCGACGCCGGCCTCGACACGGTGAAGTTCTTCCCCGCCGAACAGTTGGGTGGCGTGCCGATGCTGCGGGCACTCGCCGCCCCGTTCCGGACCATGAAATTCGTACCTACCGGCGGCGTGACCGCCGCGAACCTGGGCGACTACCTCGCCCTGCCCCCGGTCGTCGCCGTGGGCGGCACCTGGATGGTGTCACCGAGCCTGGTCGAGGCGGCCGCCTGGGGCGAGGTCAGCCGGCTCGCCGCCGCGGCCGTGGCGGTGGCCGGGTGACGCTGGACATCCGGCCGGCCCGGGAGTGCCGCTACGATCTGGTCGCCCTCGGCGAGGTCATGCTCCGGCTGGATCCGGGCGAGGGCCGGGTCCGCAGCACCCGCACCTTCGCGGTCCGCGAGGGCGGCGGCGAGTACAACGTCGCCCGCGGCCTGCGCCGCTGCTTCGGTATGCGCACCGCCATCCTCACCGCCCTCGCCGACAACGACGTCGGGCGGCTCGCCGAGGACTGCATCCTGCAAGGTGGCGTCGACACCGCCTACATCCACTGGGTTCCCTACGACGGCGTCGGCCGCACCGTCCGCAATGGACTCAACTTCACCGAGCGCGGCTACGGCCTCCGCGGCGCCCTCGGCGTCTCCGACCGCGGCCACACCGCCGCCAGCCAGCTCCGCCCCGGCGACATCGACTTCGACCGCCTCTTCGGCACCCTCGGCGTCCGCTGGCTGCACACCGGCGGCATCTACGCCGCCCTGTCCGACACCACGCCCGCCGTCATCGAAACCGCGATGGCGGCGGCCAAGCGGCACGGCACGATCATCTCCTACGACCTCAACTACCGACCCAGCCTCTGGCAGGCCATCGGCGGCAAGCCGCGCGCCCAGCAGGTCAACCGCCGGCTCGCCCCGCTGGTCGACGTCATGATCGGCAACGAGGAGGACTTCACCGCCAGCCTCGGCTTCCCCGTCCCCGCCACCGATCCCGGGTTGACGGACCTGGACACCGCCAACTTCCAGGCGATGATCGGCAACGTGGTCGAGGAGTTCCGCACCTTCGAGATCGTCGCCACCACGCTGCGCACCGTCCACACCGCCACCGTCAACGACTGGGGTGCCATCGCCTGGTCGCCCGGCACCGGCTTCGTCGAAGCCACTCCGCGGGCCCGGATGGAGATCCTCGACCGCGTCGGCGGTGGCGACAGCTTCGCCTCCGGCCTGGTCTACGCCCTGCTCGCCGGGCACGATCTCGGCACCGCCGTGAACTACGGCGCCGCGCACGGCGCACTCGCCATGACCACCCCCGGCGACACCTCCATGGCCAGCCTCGCCGAGGTCCAGGCGCTCGTCAGCGGCACCGGCGCCCGCGTACAACGCTGAGCCGCGGTCAGCGCCGGCTGGGAGTCGCAGCGACAGCCGCCCGTCTCCCGGGCCCGCCCGGTGGCAACGAGGGCTTTGCACCGGCCGACGCTTCGCGGGTGGTGCCAACTACCGCGGCATAGCTGGACGCCGGCCCGGGAGCGGTGCGAGATAGCGTGCCAGGAGGCAGCCGTCGAGCGAGGAGGCATCGTGGCCGAGGAAACGACCGGGTGGGGCGGGGCGCTGTGGGCGGCTGCCGACCTGGTGACCCCGATGGCCATCCGGGTGGCGGCGACGCTGCGGTTGGCCGACCACATCACCGCCGGCACCCGGACGACCGGGGCGCTGGCCGCGGCGGTGGACGCCGACCCGGACACGCTGGGGCGACTGCTGGGCCACCTGGTGACCGCCGGTGTGGTGGCTCCCGCGGAGGCCGGCAGCTACCGCCTGACGGCTCTGGGCGAACAGCTCCGCGACGACGACCCAGGCGGAGTGCGGGCCTGGATCGATCTGGAGGGCGCGGTCGGGCGGGCCGATCTGTGCTTCGTCCAGCTGCTGCACACCGTCCGGACCGGCGAGCCGGCGTTCCCGCGCCACTTCGGCCGGCCGTACTGGGACGACCTGGCGGCCGACCCCGTGCTCGCGGCGTCGTTCGACGCGCTGATGGGAGCCCGGCTGGTGGCCGACGCGCCCGCTGTCGCCGTTGGGTACCCCTGGGGCACGCTCGGTCACCTGGTCGACGTGGGCGGCGGCAACGGCAGCCTGCTGATCGCCATCCTGCGCGCCCACGACGACCTGCGGGGGACGGTGCTCGACCTGCCCGGCCCGGTGACCCGGGCCGAACAGGCCATCGCCGCAGCCGGCCTGGGCCACCGGGCCGGCACCCAGGCCGGCAGCTTCTTCGACGCCCTTCCCGCCGGAGCGGGCGGCTACCTGCTCTCCGGCGTCATCCACGACTGGCCCGACGAGGATGCCCTGCGCATCCTGCAGCGGTGCGCCGACGCGGCCGCGGAGACGGGCAAGGTGCTCGTCATGGAGGACCGCAGCGGCGGCACCCTGAGCACCGAAGGAGACCTGCGGATGCTCGCCTACGTCCGCGGCCGGGAACGCACTCTCGACCAGCTCGGCGAGCTGGCCAGGTCGGCCGGCCTGCAGGTCAGCTCGGTCACGCCAGCCGGCTCACGCCTGATCGTCGAGCTGCTCCCCGCTCATTGAGCCACCCAGAGAAACTCACCAAGCTGCAGCCGAAGAAGTATCCGATCCGGCACATCGGCGAGCGCACCCGATCAGTTATGCCGACTTCCGGCTGCGCTCCGCTCCGCCGGGAATAGCCCCTTTTGCTGCTCGGTCCGCGCCAGCGTCCTTGCTACTATTCGGCCAGAGCCAAAGCAGTTCGAGGTCAGCTGTACAACAATCGACCGAGGAGGACGCGGATGCCTACGAGCGACGTCGAGGTAGCCGGTGCACTGACTCCGGCGCAGGTCCAGGAATTGCTGCAGGCGAGCCTCCAGACGGAGAGCCTGTTCGTCGCGTTCGGCGCGGCTCCCACCCAGCATGACGGGAGCCACCTCACCGTTCGCCACTGACCTGTCCCGAGCATCGGGCGTTCGCGTACAGCGCGGCGCCCGATGTCGGTATAACTGGGCGTCTCTGTCCCGAGCATCAGGCGTTCGCGTACGGCGCGGCGCCCGATGTCGGTATGACTGGACGTCTCTGCCCCGGACATCAGGCGTTCGCGAACGGCGCGGCGCCGGATGCTGGTATGACTGTGCGTTATGAATGACTGGGTGTAATGACTGGGCGTCATGAAGCTTCGTGAGCGGGCAGCGAAAGGCGCGGCGGCGGGCCTTCATCGGGAATGCGCTCCGGAGCAGACCTATGAGCGGGTCCGCCCACATTTTCGCAGCGTCGGCATCACCCGGGTAGCGGATATCACCGGGCTCGACCGTATCGGGATACCGGTCTACAACGCGATGGTGCCCCGGTCCAACGATGTGCTGTCGGTATTCAGCGGCAAAGGCGCCACGCCGGCCGATGCGAAGACGTCGGCAGTGATGGAGGCAATCGAACGCTTCGCCGGCGCCTTGCCGCTGCGGCCGACCCGGGTCGCCGCCTACGACGACCTGGTCGCCGCCGGGGGCGCGGTCATGCGGCCCGGCGAGCTCAACCTGGAGCTCCGCCCGCAGTACCGGGACGAGCTGCCGATCTACTGGGTGCCCGGGTACGACCTGCGCACCGAGGAGACCGTGCTGGTGCCGCAGGGTGCGGTGACCTACTCGGTCGATCCGGGTGCGCCGGCCTGCTACCGGTTGGCTACCGCGAACGGGCTGGCGTCGGGCAACACGCTGGAGGAGGCGGTCTGCCACGCGTTGTGCGAGCTGATCGAGCGGGACGCCCTGACGATCGCCGAGATCCTCAGCAGCCGGCTGGTGAACGCGCTGGCCACCGGCCAGCTCGGGCCGGCCCGCTCGGCGGCGCAGACCGCCTGGCTGCGCGAGCTGCACCCGCAGATCGACCCCGACGCGCTGCCGCCGCGGGCGACCGAGCTGCTGGACCGGTTCCGTGCCGCCGGCGTCGACGTGCGGCTGCTCTCGATCGCCTCGGACCTCGGCGTGCCGACCGTGCTCGCTGTGTCCACTGAGGACAACGGGCCGGCCACGTCCAAGGCGCACACCGGGATCGGCACCAGCCCGGACGCGGAGGTGGCCGTGCTGCGGGCGATCACCGAATGCGCGCAGAGCCGCGCGGTCGACGTCCAGGCCACCCGGGAGGACTTCGAGCCGCCCGCGGCCGACGTGCCGGACTTCCGGCTGTTCGCCAAGCGGGTGTCCACTGTGGACAAGGACGCGTGGCCGTGGCGCGCGGCGGGCGAGCAGGTGCGGCTGGCCGACCTGGCCACCCACCGCAGCGACGACATCGTCGCGGACATCCGGTTCATGCTCGACCGGCTGCGCGATCGGCAGCTCGGCCGGGTCGTCGCGGTGGATGTCTCGCCGCCCGGCATCCCGGTCCGGGTGGCCCGGGTGCTGGTCCCCGGCCTCGAGTCGTGGGGCACCGACCGGTCCAGGATCGGTGTCCGGGCGGCCCGGGCGTGGAACGAGGCGATTGCCGCATGCCGGTGACGGGGGCGCGAGCGCCGGAATTCGGCGGCCGGCCGGTCGTGTTCGTCGGGCCGAGCCTGGACCTGGCGACCGCGGCGCGGCACCTCGACGCGGAGTTCCGGCCGCCGGTCCGGCGCGGCGACATCGACGCGATCCTCGCCGGTGACCGGCTGCCGGCCGCGCTGGGCATCGTCGACGGCGTGTTCTTCCAGGAGATGTCGATCTCGCCGAAGGAGGTGCTGCGGGCGGTCGATCGCGGCATCACCGTGTTCGGCTCGTCCAGCATCGGCGCGCTGCGGGCGGTGGAGTGCGCCTGCTACGGCATGGTCGGCATCGGCCGGATCTACCAGGCGTACCGCAGCGGTGCGATCGACGCCGACGACGAGGTGGCGATCGTCTGCGACCCGGAGACCAACGCCGCGCTGTCCGAGCCGCTGGTGAACATGCGGTTCGCCGTGCAGGCCGCCCTGGCCGCGGGCGCGGTCACCGCCGGGGTCGCGGCCCGGTTCCTGGAGATCGCCAAGGAGCTGTACTTCCCGCAGCGCAGCGTCCGGGCCGTGCTGCGGCTGCTGGCCGCCGAGCTGGGCGAGCCGGAGTGCGCCAGCCTGCGGCGGTTCCTGGCCGAGCGCGCCCCGGACACCAAGCGGGCGGACGCGATCGCCCTGCTGGCCGCCATCCGGTCCTGGTCCGCCCCCGATCCCGATCCCGCCCCCGATCCCGCCGCACGGCGGGACTCACGGCCGGACCAGTGACGTCAGGCAGCGCACGTTCCCGGAGAACGCCCAGGCCGGCCGGGCTCCCGCCAGCCGCCGCAGCGGCACCCGGCTGAGCAGTTCGGCCAGCGCGACCTGGGCGGCCACCCGCGCCAGCCACTGCCCGAGGCAGGCGTGCGGCCCGGCGCCGAAGGCGATCCCGCTGCCGCCGGCGCCGCCGGTCCCACCAAGGCCACCAGGGCCGGCAGGGCCACCGGGGCTACCAGGGCCGGCAGCCCCGCCGCGGCCGGCCTCGTCCCGGTTCGCGGCGGCGATCAGCAGCATGACCCGGTCACCGCGGCCCAGCCGCTGGTCGGCCACCACGACCGGCCGGGTCACCTCCCGGAACATGTACTGGGTCGGGCTGTCCAGCCGCGCCGCCTGGCCGACCGCCGCCGCCAGGTCCGGCCCGGTCGCCCCGGCGCCGGCCCCGGCGAGCCGGATCAGTGCCGCCCCGCACAGCGTGGCCAGCGGTTCCTGGCCGCCGAGCAGCAGGGTCAACAGCCGGCTGGCGAAGGCGGCGTCACCCCCGCCGGCCAGCTCGGCGAGCAGCCCGCCGGCGGCCGCCGTGGACCGGCCGGCCACCAGCTCGACCGCCTGCCCGGCGGCGGCGTCCGCCCCGGGCCCGTCCGCCAGGATCTCGTGCAGCGCCGCGCGCAGCTCGTCGCAAGCCGACATCGGCACCCCGAGCAGCCCCGACACGGCGGCGACCGGCACCCGGTCGAACAGCTCCTGCTGCAGGTCGCAGCCGGCGCCGACGTCCACCCGGTCGAGCACCCAGCGGACCCGCTCGCGGACCATCCCGACCATGCCGCCGGCGGCCCGGCGGGAGAACGCCGCCGCCAGCCGGCGCCGCTCCGCGGTGTGCCGGGGCGGGTCGAGGTCGAGCAGGGTCGGCGGGTCGCCGACGCCGTCGTGACCGACGCCCCGGGTGGAGGTGAAGACCGCGGGGGTGGTGAAGGCGGCGACCACCTCGGCGTGCCGGGCCAGCACGTACGCCTGCTGCCGGTCGCTGTACAGCAACCCGGGACGCCGCCGCAGCTCCGCGTAGGTGGGGAACGGGTCGGCTGCGGGAACGACCAGGTCGGCGGCCAACGCCAGCACACCCGGCAACCCAGCACTGGGCAAGTCAGCACTGGACAGGTCAGCACTGGACAACCCGCTGGACAACCCCGCACTGGACAACCCGGCGCCGGGCAGGTCAGCGCTGGGCAACCCAGCGCTGGGCAGGTCAGCGTTGGGCGACATCGCCGTCCCGCCGGAAGCCGAGCACCGAGCCCTCCCCCACCGCGACCAGCGCGAGGCCGGCGGCCGACAGCAGCGCGACCACCCGGGCCGCCCCGTCCACGCCGAGCACGTGCGGGTGCAGCTCGACGCTGACCGAGACGACCCGCTCGGACACCAGCGCGTGCTCGTGTTCCAGCAGCGCCAGCTCCATCCCCTCGATGTCCATGACCAGGTTGAACGTGTCCCAGCCGCGGTCGCCGAGCAGCCCGGCGAGCGAGCCGCGGCGGGCCGGCCGGCCCGGCTCGCGGCGCACGCCGGGGTCCCACCCCGCCGCCGCGGCGGCCGGCCCCGGCTGGTCGTCGTAACCGAGGGCGTACTCGGCCAGCTCGAACCGGGCCCGGTTCATGGCCCGGTTGACCTCGAGCACGCCGAGCGCGTCCGGGTGCATCTCCACCGCGAGGTGCGCCGCCGGATCCTTCAGCAACCGGTTCGCGACGCAGCTGACCACGCCGATGCCGGCGCCGAGCTCGACCAGCGGCAGCTCGGGACTGAGGATGTACGGCAGGATCTGCACCTCGTCCTGCTCGTACAGCCCGGAGGCGAGCTCCTGCCGGGTGCTCTTGGGCACCGTGCCCTTCGGCGCGTAGATCAGCCGGTCGTAGATGGTGTAGACGAGCGGCACGGTCACTCTCCTGGTGAGGGCGGGGCGGACGGGGCGGGGTCGGCCGGGCGGTCCAGCCACCGCCGGTGACCGCACAGGTAGCTGGCCAGCCGGCGCCGCAGCACCTCGGCGGCCCGCGGGTGGTCCGCCATCATCTGGACGCCGATGCCGGCGTCCAGCTCGATCTCGGACAGGTAGTACCGCTCGTCCTCGGCCAGGAAGTCCAGGCACAGGAAGGAGGTCGGGACCGCGGCCATGACCCGCTCGGCGTCCTCGACCAGCTCCGGCGGCGCGTCGACCCAGCGGTCGGTGCCGCCCAGCCTGGCGCCGATCAGGACGTGTCCGGGCACCGGCGCGTACCGCCGGGTGGCGAGCACCTCGCCGTCCATGCCGAACATCCGGTACGAGACCAGCCGCTGCGGGTCGAGCCGGCGCTGGACGACGACCGGCAGGTCCGCGGCGCTGGCCAGGCGCAGCGCGCAGATCAGCTCGACCTCGTCGCGCACCACGACGATGCCCTGCTGCGCGGCCCAGCTCGCCGGCTTCACCACCGCCGGGAACCCGATCTCCCGCAGCAGGCCGGCGTAGCCGCGTTCCTCCAGGTCCCGGCCGGTGGTGATGCGGGCGGTCGGCAGCACCGAGGCGTGCCGCAGCAGCGGTGCCAGCCGGGCCACGGTGAGCAGCTTGTCGTTCGCCCGCACGCTCCACTGTGGACTGATCGGGAGGTAGAAGCCGGCCTCGGCCAGCAGGTGGGCGACGGTCAGCGACGACCACACGTCCCGGACCATGTGCGGGAAGGTCCAGAACTCGGTGACGAAGACCGCGTCGGCCGGCGTCACCGGCGCACCGTCCAGGAACACCTCGAGCCGGCCGCCGGGGGCGTACCGCATGTCGACCAGCTCCGGGCTGCACGTCTCGACCACGCAGCCGAGCTCGCCGCCGACCCGGCGGTAGCCGGACCAGAAGTTCGCCTCGTCCGCGCGGTTCTCCCGGATCGTGCCGCGGTCGGGGAACAGCCAGACTATCCGCACCGGGGCAGCGCCCGCGGTCGCCTCAGAAGTTGTCATAGCGGCGGGCCGTCGCGGCGCCGACGGCGGCCTCGTCGTCCCGGACCCGGGAGCGCATCAGCATGATCTCCTTCTCCACGTCGTCGGCACCGCAGACGTTCGGCGCGCCGTGCAGGTACAGCGACAGCGCCGCGGACTTGAAGTCGCAGAACAGCCCGGACTCGTGCACCGGGCAGCCGCGGCAGTCGAAGGCGTCGTAGTTGGACCCGGCGGTGGCCTGGCGGATCCGGGCCCAGATGTCGGCGAAGTCGTCGCGCCCGAGCACGCCGCCGGGGTAGAGCTTCTCGCCGGCGTAGAAGTTGTCCGGGTAGACCACTCCGTCGGCGGCCACGTAGACGTAGAAGTTGCCCTGGTAGTTCAGCCCGGTCGCGGTCATCAGCGTTTCCTCGAACCCGTAGTAGTTCGGGTTGCTGTACTCCCGCGCACCGCCGAAGTTCTCGTCGTACAGCTGCGGCAGCAGCCGCTCGTAGCGCAGCTTCGCCGCCAGGAAGCGCCGGTAGCCGTCCAGGTCGTCGCGGCGCAGCCGGAGCATGGCCGCGTTCTCCCTGGCCCGGCCGACGGTCTGCACATCCAGCACGGTGACGATGACCCGGTGCCGTTCGGCCCAGGCGTACAGCTCGGGCAGCTCGGCCAGGTTCACCCGGTTCACCACGGTGCTGCCGATGACCGGGAAGCCGCTCTCCCGCAGCGCCAGGATCCGGGCCGTGACCTGCTCGAAGGTCTGCCGGCCGCGGAGCAGGTGGTGCGCGGCGAGCCCGTCGACGCTGATCACGAACGTGGTCTGCGGCGGGATGCGGCGCAGCACCGAAGTGGACAGTCCGCTGCCGTTGGAGATCACGTTGTAGTCCAGCCCGGTCTCGGCCACGCCGGTGACCAGCTCCGGGAAGTCCGGGCGCAGCGTGACCTCGCCGCCGGTGAGGAACGTGAACAGCACGCCGGCGTCGGCCAGCAGTTGCGCGTTCTGCAGCACCCGCCGGGTCGGCAGCTCGCCGTCCCGGGCGGTGCCGGCGGAGATGTAGCAGTGCTGGCAGGTCAGGTTGCAGGCCAGGGTCAGCTCGATGCCGGCGGTGATCGGCCCGCTGAGGCGGCCGAGGTCGGCCGGCACGGCCACCCGGTGCGCCGCCACCTCGCCGGTCGGCAGGCCCTGGACGTCCCGGTCGTAGACGTCGATCGTGCCGTCCGGCAGGGCGACGATCCAGCCGAAGTCCTCCCGTCGGGAGCGGGCCCGGAACATCGGCCGCTACCTGACCGGCTCGGCGACGGCGGCGATCACCGTGTAGCAGTCCATGTGGGTCAGCCGGGAGACGCTGGCGGTGCGCTCCAGCGTGACCGCGAGCTGCCCGCGCAGCTCCGGGCCGATCCGGTCCACAATGGACCGCAGCTCGTCGGTCAGCGCACCGAACCGGTCGGCGCTGATCGCCCGCTGGACGAACTCGCAGTCCCGGTGCACCGCCCAGTGCGGCACGCCGTCGACCAGCTCCAGGCTGAGCGGGTAGAGGTGGCAGGTCAGCGGGCGGGCCGCGTGCACGGTGCAGCGCCCGTCCTGGCCGCGGTACGGGCAGGTCGGGCCGGCGGCGCCGAGCACCAGCCGACCGGCCGCGTCCCGGGGGAAGGTGTCCAGGTAGATCGGGCCGGAGTCGCCGTTCAGCTGGACCAGCTGCAGGCCGGCCGCGAGCAGCTCGTCCTCCTCGGCGGGCACCACCCACGGGTAGCCCTGGCAGTCCGGGAACGCGCACGAGCGGCAGCTCGCCGAGATGTCCGCGAAGACCAGCCCCGCGGCCTGCTTCAGCGCGCCGATCGTGTTGATCTGACCCATCAGGTGGTCCCGCCTCCGGTTCCGGGCGCGGGCGAGCCGCGCGTACGTCGTTGCCGCCGGTGCGGGCGCGGGCCGGGTCCCCCGCCGCACCCGCACCCGCACCGGCCCGGCGTCAGCCGGTGGGCTGCGCGATCGCCTGCTTCGGGACGTCGGTCTTGCCGTCCTTGGTCTTGACGGTGATCGCCTCGATCTTGTTCTCGTCCTGGACCGTCTTGCACTTGCTCATGCCCTCACCTCCTTCCGGTCGACAGGGCCGGCGGCTGGAGCACGCCGGGCGGCCGGTAGTCCAGCCCGACGCAGGGCTGCGGGCTGTCGAGGACCAGCACGTACGAGCCGCGGGCGACCATCTCGTACCGGCAGGTGCAGCCGGTCAGCGTGGCCCGGCCGACCTGCGCCATCAGCGCCAGGTCCGCGTCCCACCGGCCGGTGAGCTGACCGCAGAGGTTGCGCGGCCGGAACTGGGCGACCTCGCTGCAGACGTAGCAGCGTCCCTCCGCGGTGACGTACAGGGAGCGGCCGTCGACCCAGCAGGAGCTGTCCACGCCGAGGGCCGTGCCGGCGCCCGGCCAGCCGGCGCTGGCCTCGACGAACCACTCCCGCAGCCGGCCCCGGTCGGCGGCGGTCAGGCTGAGCGACGGCCAGTGCTCCCGGGCCCGGCCGCCCCGGACCACCTCCGCGAAGGTCAGCCGGGACACCTCGTGGGCGGCGGCCAGGTCGGCGACGCCGGCCAGCGCGGGCAGGTTGCGGCGGGTCACCGTGCAGGCCAGCGACACCCGCACGCCCGCCTCGGTGAGCCGGCGCAGCGCCGTGGACGCCACCGCGAAGCTGCCCTCGCCGCGGATCTCATCGTGCCGGGCGGGGTCGCCGCCGTCGAAGCTGAGCACGACCTCCGGGCCGGTGCCGGCCAGCGCCGCCAGCATCCGGTCGTCCAGCCCGCTGCCGGAGGTGAACAGCGACACGGCCAGCCCGCCCTCGACCGCCGCCCGGAGCAGGACGGCGAAGTCGGGCCGGCCCAGCGGCTCGCCGCCGGAGAAGCAGACGCCGTCGTAGCCGGCGGCGGCCAGCACCGCCAGCAGGTGCAGCATCTGGTCGGTCGCCAGCTCGCGCCGGCGCGGCAGCCCGGACGCGGGCAGGCAGGTCGTACAGCGCCAGGGGCACGCGTTGGTGACCTCGACGCCGGCGGTCGCCACCGGGGTCAGACCAGGACGTCGATCGCGCCGGCCTGCTCCAGGCGGGAGACGAACAGCCGCAGCTCCGGCTCCTCCACCCACGGCTCGTAGGCGGCGACGAACGCGTGCTCGTCGATGACGCCACCGGTCTCCATGATCGTCTCGAGCATCCGCTGCTCGTTGGCGGTGATCCGGACGGTCTGGTAGCGGGTCTTGAAGAAGATGTCGCCCCACTCGGCATACAGGTCGGTCACCGCGAGGTAGCGGTTCGGGGTGAACCGGCGGTAGCCGGCCGGCACATCGGCGACCAGCCGCTGGGTGAACCCGTCCGCCGCGGACAGCTTCAGCTTCACCTCCGGGCTGAGCCCGCGCACCACCCGGTCGATGCACAGCTCCCCGCTGGAGCAGCCCTCGTCGACCTTGCAGCCGCCGCCGCAGTCGTGCAGCACCGGGCAGGACGCGCAGGGCTCCTCCACCCAGCTGAGATTCCGGAAGACCTGGTCGAACAGCGGATCGGTCCAGATCTCCCGCAGCGACCGGTCCAGCACGTTGCCCAGCCGCATCTTCGACTGGTTGCACATCCGCATGTCGCCGGTGTTGGTGATGGCGCAGAAGTACGTCCCGACGCCGCAGTTCTGGAACATGTGCCGGACGATGAGCCGCTCGTCGAAGCAGTACGGCAGGGCGGTGCCGATGCCGACGCTGCCGCGGAACGGGAAGTCGTCGTGGGCGCCGACGATCTGGCCGACCGCGACCTTCAGCTCCGCGATCGACGGCTGCATGTGCATCCCCGCGTCGTGCGAGTTCGCCTCGCCGATGCCGCCCGGCTCGTAGATGTCGTAGTAGATCGACTCGGCGCCGATGTCGTTCGCCAGTTCGGCGATCTTGTACATCTGGTCGTGGTTGCGGCCCATCACCACCGGCACGATGCGGACGTCGTGGCCGTCCTCGACGTACTGGCGGGCCGCCGCGACCGAGCGCTTGAACGAGCCGGGCTTGCGGGTGATGCTGTCGTGGGTCTCCGGGTCGGCGCCGTGCAGGGAGACGCCGAAGCAGGACAGCCGGTTGGTGAACTGCTTCAGGTGGATCTGCCCGTTGGTCACGATCGTCACCGAGCTGCCGTGGTCGGACAGGTATTCGACCATGTCGGAGAGCTCGGCGGCGGAATAGCCGTAGGTCGGCTCACCGCCGATGAGATATGTGTGCGGAATTCGCTGCTCGGCCACCCGCCGGACTATGTCCCAGACCAGTTCCTTGTCCCGGTGCGAGACCTTCGTGCGGGTGGGGTTGTAACACATGATGCAGTCTTCCATGCAGGCATAAGTGATCTCGATATGGGCCAGCGTGGGAATGCAGAAAAGCGGCTTGATCGTGACGTCCCGGGTGGGCCCGGTCCGGGTGATGACATAGGGATCGACCATCCCGTAGTCCGGGGAGGTGCCGCAGCCCTTGCCGGCTGTGCCGCCCGCCTTCGTAGTGCTGAGCAGGGGCAGCATGGTGCGGTGCTGGACGTCCGTCACGTATCTCATCTCCCATGGTTGCGTGGGCCGGTACGACCGGGCCCGGACCGCCCCGCCGACCGCGGCCGGGGCGGCTGTTTCGGCACCGGACCCGGCACGGCCCGGCCGAAGAGCGCGAGTACCGCCGCCCGGTCGTCCGCGGGCGACACCTTGTTCCGCCACAGCTGGCCGCAGTCGACGCAGCGCTGCACGACGACCATTTCGTCACCTTCACTCAGCGCCGCGACGGGCTCCATCAGGGCGTGACAGGTGGCCGCGCGATCCCCCGGGTAGACATCCACGTGCCGGGACCACAAACACCGCGGGCAATGGTTCGTATAGCCGGTGCCCCGAACCTCCGCCGCGCAATGCAGGCAGGTGAAGTCCTCGCGAACCCTGGTGAAGCGCGCGCCCACAACCGATCCTCTCCCAGCGATCCTCTCCCCGCCCACCAATGCCCGGGGCCAAATCTACGGTGGCAATCTCGGCAGACCTGGATGTTGACCGTCATGAGTACCATTTCCCAATCGTCCCTTTTGCGGGTCCGGCCGGTGTGCTATCAATTGCTTGCCCACGCCCACGGCTTAGTTATGCAAGGTCTCCGTCCGGTTATGCGAAGTGATGGCGAGCGGATTGACACGGGCATTGCTCTCTGATTGCGGTTTCCGGCTGCTCTGGGGCGGCCAGTTCGTCAGCGACATCGGTACCGCCGCCACGGCGGTTGCCCTGCCGTTGCTGGCCGTCGTCACGCTCGGGGCGACCCCGCTGCAGGCCGGGCTGCTGGTCGGGTGCGAGGGCGCGCCGATGCTGCTGTCGCTGCCGCTGGCGGCCCGGATCGATGCCCGGCCGAAACAGCCGGTCATGATCGGCTGCGACCTCGGCCGGGCCGCCGTGCTGCTCTCGGTCCCGGCCGCCGCGGCGCTCGGGCTGCTGTCGATGACCCAGCTCTACCTGGCAGCCGTCCTGATCGGGGTGCTGAGCGCCGGGTTCGCGCTGGCCAGCCAGGCGTTCCTGCCCGACCTGGTGCCGGCCGAGGGGTTGCTGGCGGCGAACGCCCGGCTGGAGGCCGGCGGCTGGGTGGCGACCGTCGGCGGGCCGCCGGCCAGCGGGCTGCTCACCCAGGCCGTCGGGCCGGTGGCCGCGTTCGTCGTGGACGCC